>Ga0255780_10002119_pt1 | contig 18174 bp, 10 predicted proteins | sample 071ome_32_FD_179978 | JGI IMG/M metagenome (GOLD analysis project Ga0255780, IMG submission 179978) | Coastal salt marsh microbial communities from the Groves Creek Marsh, Skidaway Island, Georgia - 071405AT metaG (version 2) | ecosystem: Environmental > Aquatic > Marine > Intertidal zone >... | reverse complement strand
CCGTGCGCCGCGTGAGAGAGAGATAACACACGGCGGTGATGGAATGGACACTCGTTCGGACGCGTGGGTACGACCCGACCGACGGACGAGTCGTGAGTCGTCGTGAGTCATGACGACTCCTCTCGTGACGGGATGTTGACCGTCCCGCGCGCGCGTCGGCGTCGTGTCGGCACACGGACGCGCGTCGTCGTCATGGCGGACGTGAGCGTGGATTACGGCGAGTGTAGCGACGAGGAGGATGTGTACACGGATGAAGACGATTCCGGGTCGGAGTTTGACGAGAATTCGCCGCCGGTGAAGGCGGGGAAAGGGAAGAAAGCGGCGACGACGGTGCGTCCAACGGCGAGGGGAACGAGACGAATCGACGGCGGGGGGATGACGGACGAGGGGGCGGACGCGACGGAGACGGAGACGGAGACGACGAGAGAGTCGAGACTGACGGATCGAATCGAATCGATGGACGCGCGCAGAAGAAGAGTCCGTTGGGGAACGCGACGAACAAGGGCAAGGGGAGCAACAAGACGGTTGAGGAGATTTATCAGAAAAAGACGCAGCTCGAACACATTTTACTTCGACCGGACACGTACGTGGGGTCGTGCGAGCGCGCCGAGGAGAAGGCGTGGGTGTATGACGCGGCGACCAAGTCTTTGGTGCACAAGCAGGTGTCGTTCGTGCCGGGTTTGTACAAAATCTTTGATGAGATTCTCGTCAACGCGACGGATAACAAGGTGCGCGACCCAAAGATGAAAGAGTTGCGAGTGGATATCGACGTCGAGCAAGGGATGATTCGAGTGTTCAACGACGGTAACGGTATTCCGGTCGAGATGCACAAGGACGAGGGCGTATACGTGCCGGAACTCATCTTCGGTCACCTGTTGACGTCGAGCAACTACGACGACAACGAGAAGAAGGTTGTCGGAGGGCGAAACGGTTACGGCGCCAAGTTGGCCAACATTTTCTCCACGGAATTCATCGTCGAGACGTGCGATGGCTCGCGCGGGAAACGATACCGTCAAGTTTTCAAAAACAACATGAGCGTGAAGGGCGAGCCGGAGCTCTCGAAATGTAAAAAGAGCGAAAACTGGACGTGCATAACGTTCAAGCCAGATTTCGAGAAGTTTGGGATGGAATCTCTCGTGAATGAGGATGTGTCGGCGTTGATGTGCAAGCGCGTGTACGACGCGGCCGGGAACATCGGTAAGAACACGAACATCTTCTTGAACGGTGAAAAGCTCGAAGTCAAGGGCTTCAGCGATTACGTGAGCCTGTACTTGGACGGCCAAGCCAACGCACCGAAGATTTTTGAAAAGTCCATGGATCGATGGGAAGTGTGCGTCACCATCTCCGAGAGCGCGCAGTTCCAACAGTGCTCGTTCGTGAACGGTATTTGCACGATGAAGGGTGGTACGCACGTCAACTCTGTCGCCGATCAAATTTCTCAAAAGTTGTTGGAGAAGATTCAAAAGAAGGAGAAGAGCTGCAAAAACTTAAAGGCGTTCCAAGTCAAGAACCATCTCTGGGTGTTCGTGAACGCGCTCATCGAAAACCCCGCATTCGATTCTCAGACCAAAGAGACGCTCATCACGCGTCCGAACAAGTTTGGTAGCGCGTACGCGCCTTCCGACGCCATCATCAAGAAACTCATGGACTCGGGCGTCGTCGAGAACATCATGTCTTGGGCGCAGTTCAAGCAGAGCAAGGAACTCAAGAAGACTGACGGCGCCAAGAAGTCTCGCTTGACTGGTATTCCGAAGCTCGATGACGCGAACGACGCCGGTGGACGTAACTCTGAATCTTGTACGTTGATTCTCACCGAGGGTGATTCCGCCAAGGCGCTCGCGGTGAGCGGTCTCTCCGTTGTCGGTCGCGACAAGTACGGTGTCTTTCCGCTTCGCGGTAAGCTCTTGAACGTTCGAGATGCGTCGCACGATCAAATCAAGAACAACGCCGAGATCAATCACATCAAGCAAATCCTCGGTCTCCAACACGGCAAGGAGTACGATAGCGCCAAATCGTTGCGTTACGGCAAGTTGATGATCATGACGGATCAAGATCACGATGGTTCGCACATCAAGGGTTTGCTGATCAACTTCTTGCACGCTCACTTCCCCTCTCTTCTCAAGATCCCCGGATTTTTACTCGAGTTCATCACGCCCATCATCAAAGCGACGAAGGGCAAGCAAGCCAAGGTGTTCTACACCATGCCCGAGTACGAAGCGTGGAAGGAGGCTCAGGAAGGCACGTCTGGTTGGAGCATCAAGTACTATAAGGGTCTCGGTACCTCCACGGCGAACGAGGCGAAGGAGTATTTCGCGGCTCTTGATCATCACCGCAAGAGTTTCGTCTGGGAGAGCGACGGCGACGGAGATTTGATCGACATGTCCTTCAGCAAGAAGCGCGTCGACGATCGCAAAGCTTGGCTCACCGCCTATGAACCGGGTACCTTCTTGGACATGACTGGGGATTCCGTTCGATACGACGAATTCATCAACAAAGAGCTCATTTTGTTCTCCAGAGCTGACTTGATGCGTTCCATCCCGAGCATGGTCGACGGCTTCAAGCCGTCTCAGCGCAAGGTTCTCTTCTCTTGCTTCAAGCGTAAGCTCAAGTCTGACATCAAAGTCGCACAACTCAGCGGCTACGTCTCCGAGCACTCCGCGTATCATCACGGTGAAGCTTCTCTCGCCATGACCATCGTCAACTTGGCTCAAGATTTCGTCGGTTCCAACAACATCAACTTGCTCGTGCCGAGCGGCCAATTCGGTACGCGTCTGCAAGGCGGTAAGGATCACGCCAGCCCGCGTTACATCTTCACTCGTCTGCACGAAGTCTGCCGAGCGATGTTCCCCGAGTGTGATGACGCGCTGTTGAACTACTTGGACGAAGATGGACAGCGCATCGAACCGGATTACTACTACCCCGTGCTCCCTCTCGTGTTGGTGAACGGCGCCGAAGGCATCGGTACGGGTTGGTCGACGAGCATTCCCAACTTTAATCCGCGTGACCTCATCTCCAACATCAGACTCATGCTCGAAGGTGAATCTCCAGTGACGATGCATCCGTGGTACAGAAACTTCAACGGCACAATCACCGAAGAGCTCGTCAAGGGTGAGACTCGCTACTCCGTCACCGGCACATACAACATTCGCGACGAGTGCACCTTGGAAATCACTGAATTGCCGTTGCGATCTTGGACCTCTGATTACAAGGAATTCCTCGAAGACATGCTCGTGCCGAAGACGAAGAACGCCAAGCCGTTCATCACCGACTACAAGGAATACCACACGGACAGCACCGTGCACTTCGTCGTCACCATGCCGCCGGAAAACTTGGCCGCCGCGCAAGTCTCTGGCATCGAGAAAAAGTTCAAGCTCAGCACCAAGTTGAACATCACCAACATGCACTTGTTCAACCAAGACGGCGTCATCACCAAGTACTCCTCTCCGCTCGAGATCTTGGAAGCGTTCGTTCCGCTGCGTCTCAACGTCTATTCTCAACGCCGAGACATGCTCATTCGTCTCGCCGAGTCTCAGCTCAAGCGTTTGTCCAACAAGATGCGCTTCATTCTCGCCGTCGTCGACGGAAGTTTGGTTGTCAATCGCAAGAAGAAGCAAGAACTCATCGAGGAGCTCGATGCCTTGTGTTACGATCGACTCCCGAAGACGGACAAGGGATCCTTGGCTGAAGTCGACGAAGACGGCGAGCTCGTCTCCGCCGAAGTCGCCGGCGCATCGTACGACTACCTCTTGGGTATGCCTCTTTGGAACTTGACACTCGAGAAGGTTGACGAATTGTGCGCTGAGAAGGAGGCCAAGGAGGCGGAAGTCGCGGCGCTTCACGAAACCACCGAGAAGGATCTTTGGATGAAGGATCTCGACACGCTCGAGCAAGCTCTCGAACTTCTCGAAGAGGAAGACGAAGAAGCACGACGAGTGCTTGAGAAGCAACAACGAGCCGCCGCACGCAATAACACGGCTGCCGGTAAGAAGGCTGCGAAGAAGAAGCTCGCGAAGCAACGTGCCGCGAACAGTGATGAAGAAGACGAGTGGGATGATGACGACTTCAGCGACGACGACTTTGAAATTGCCAAGCCGAAGAAGAAGGCTGCTCCAAAGAAGGCTGCGCCGAAGAAGGCTGCGCCTGCGCCCGCTCCGGTCGTCGCGAAGGCTGCTGCCAAGGCTGCGAGCGATGACGAAGAAGAGACCGAACCGATGTCTCTCGCTGAGCGTCTGGCTCTGCGCGGCGGCGCGGCTTTGAGTAAGCCCACCTCCAAGCCGGCGGCGAGCTCGTTCAACATGTCGTCCATGAACGCCGCCGTCGAGGACGTTGCGTCGAAGCCCGCTCCGCCGAAGAAGGCGCCCGCGCCGAAACGCGCGCCCGCGAAGAAGGTGGCTGTTCTGTCGGACTCTGAAGAAGATTTCGACGAAGACAGCGATTCCGAAGTCGTCGCTCCGGTTGCCCCGCGCTCCACGGCTCGTCCCGCGCGCGCGCGCGCCACGAAGACGTACGTCGAAGAAGACTCCGAAGATTCTGAAGATGGCTTTTCCGAGGAAGAGGACGATGAGAGCGACTTTTCCATGTCCGAATAAATGACGAACAAAACGAAAAAAAATTGGAATCCGTGTTCGTAAGCACGATTTGAACGATTTCCTCAAATTTGTAACAAAAACTAACATCAATTAATACTATAATCGTTTGTCCAACGAATGCATCCGTCTAATGCATCCAGAGTCGTAACATCTTATCCTTCCCACCACTCGCGGCTTTGTTACCGATCGGACTCCAATCCACCGCGTACACCTCGTCGGCGTGTCCCGGCAAATCCTCTTTGAGCTTTTTCAAACGCGGATCCCAAACTTTCATCGTGCTGTCCTTGCTCGCGCTCATCAACAACCGACTGTCGGCGGACCAGGCGAGCTGATAGACCGCGCCCACGTGTCCGCGGAACGAGTGAATGAATTTACCGCTGTGTCCGTCCCACAGCTTGACTCCCTTGTCGAAAGACGCGCTCGCGAAGTATCGGCCATCCGGCGAAAATAAGACGTGGTTGATCAGCTGCTGATGGCCAGTCAGACGCTGAAGTGGAATCTTCGACGTCGACGGTTCCCACATAAACATGGTGAAATCGTCGCTTCCACTGATCAAGCGCTCGGGTTTACCCCCGGTGGCAGCCTTGTATCTCTGCAGCGCCTGCGCCTTGGCCTGCGCGTCGCTCTCGGGCTTTTTCCCGGTGTGATCGTACGGTCCCGTGCGCAGCGCGTACTCCGTGGAGAGGGCCAAAGAATTCACCCAGTGCGCGTGACCTTTGAGTTGACGCACGACTTTGCCGTCGGTGGCGTCCCACACAAAGATCGTCGTGTCTCGAGACGCCGTGTAAATCAACCCCTCGCCGCCCCACTTGACCGAGGCGATGGCTTTGGTGTGCGCCGACATGGTGAACAGACACACGCGCCTCACGGCGTCCCACACCCGCACCGATCCGTCCGCGCTGGCCGAACAAAACCTCACGACCGGATACGCCACGTGCGCCGGTTCCCACGCGAGCGCGGTGACGTGCTTCTTGTGTCCCTTGAGCGGTCCGCCTCGCGCCTCTCCCGTCGTCGGATCCCACAGACGAACCGTGCTGTCCATGCCACCGCTCGCTAAGAAGACGTTATCCGAGCTCCACGCGATGCACAGCACCCAATTGGTGTGCCCCTTGAGCGTGAATTTAGGCGCCTGTGAGTCCAAATTCCACAGACGAATCGTCGAATCGCCGCTCCCGGATGCCAAATTTTTCCCGTCGCTCGAAAAAGCCACGCTCAGCACCGCCTCGGCGTGTCCAGCGATCGCCGCCGAGCATCGAGTCACCGCTCGCACTCGAAACACGCTCTGTGGTTGAAACACAATCTTCAAAACCTGTTCCACGGATATCTTACGCTCCGCGATCGTCGTCGCCAGGTCCCCCGTCACCTCCTCGCCGTCGACGTAAAACGCGTACGGCAGCGTTGCCCGGTCATCGTCCTCATCTGTCGCCGACGCCCTGAGAAGTTCTCTCAGCAGCGACTGCAACTCCTTCACCCCCACGTCCGGCGGTAAATCCAGCTCGGGTCCCGCCGGCGCGCCCTCCACGTCGACCAACTGCGCGATGAGGTTCACATCGCTCGTCGTCGTCGTCGCATCCGTGCGCGCGCGTTTATTCGCCGCGGACATGACCACCGCACCGCGTCCACGCCCTCGACGTATCCGTCACTCTTCGCGTCGCCGTCTCTCCCGCTCGTCCGCGCTCGTCCGCTCTCGACGCGTCGACGAATAACGGCGTGGGGGCGGCGGCGGCTGCGCACTTTTTCTCTTCGCTCAGATTATTATGAAGGATGTTCAATTCTATTCGATTCGATTCACGGCGGGACGACGGCGACGCGAGGACGGTCGGACGCTAAATCGAACACGACGGTGCAGCCGCGAAAGAGATCGGCGCAGACGGCGCCGTCGGCGTGCGGAGAGAGATCGGCGTCCGGAGGGTCGCCGTCGAGGTGGGCGACGGCGCGGACGTTGATAAACTCGAAATTCTTGAAGCGCACCGCGGCGACGCGTCCGGTGACGATCTCGCCGCCGACGCGCTGGAGACGACCGGTGTTTTCGCCGGGACCGCTCATGATGCCGCCGGGTTGGAGGGCTTTGGTTCGATTGGCGAGGTCGGAGGCGGCGGCGACTTTGGCGGAGAGCATCGCGCCGACGCCGCCGACGCCGAGCGCGAGTTTAAATAAACCTTCGCGCTCCATCGTCGTCGCGGCGATGCCAGCGAATCCATCGTCGGCGATGGTGTACGCAAGTCGGACGTACGGAACGCCGTCGATGAAGGTGACGGGTTGCCACGCGCGCTCTATCTCGGCGGTGGGCGCGTACTCATCTCGTTTCACGACGGTGACCTCGAGTTTGGGCGCGTCGCGACTTCCGGCGACGCGCATCGGCGCGCGAAGGCGCACGACGGCGTGCGCGAGCGCAGGCATCCCGAGAACGCCGCCCAAACGCTCACCGCCGGGCACTCGAATCGCTCCGTCTAAATTTTGTTCCATGAATAGCGGAGACGACAGAGTCAACGGTCCCAACGATAGCGCGTGTCCGCGTCGCATGGCGCCTTCGAGCGGCGCCGCCACGCCGGTAATCGACATCGTTCCGAACGCCGACATGGATACCGCGTCCGCGACGTCACCGGTCACGGCGAATCCCGTCGAGGCGGTGTCGAGAACGAACCAATCCGATGACGTCGTCGCGCCGTCGGCCGACTCGAGTTTCGGTTTCACGAGTATGTGTCCACCCTCGCCTCGACACGTCGACACCGCGCCGGCGGCGCTGCTCCACTCTCTCTTCGGCGACCAATCCGCGACGGATGATTCTGGCTTCGAAAAAGACATCGCGGAGGCGGCGAACGTCGTCTCTCTCGCGCGAAACATCGTCACCTGTCCCTCCGCCGACGTGCGATGCGCGAGCGCGGGCGTGAAAGCCTCTCTTCTATCTTCAGACACCATTCGTTCCCATCCTTCGAATAACCATCGTTCGACACCGCGTTGGTGGTAAAATTCTGCTCGCCACGCGAATCCCGTCGCCTCGTCGACGAAGACGCGTCCGCCGACTTTCCCCCCATCCAATATCGAGATTGCGTACACCGCGCACGCGCACTTCGGCGGTTTCGGCGCGTCGCTCCTTCTCTCTCGCCCACCTCGTCGCTTCTTCCCCTTGGCGCCTTTACTCTCGACGCGTGACGACGATTTCGGCGCTTCGACGCTAAACCGCCGAAGCGCCGCCTCCGCTGTCGCCCCCTCCGCGAGCTTCTTCACTCGCACTCGCCCTCTCGCACCGCCGTTCCACTGATTCGTCCGCACCCATGTCATCATCGACGACGTCTCCGCGCCGTCCAACGCGTTCGCTCGCGCGTCGCCGAACCAATCCGCGTCCCACGTCGCGCCGTCGTTGTCCCGACCGCTCGTCGTCGTCAGCGACTCGGCGAGTTCCACCCTCTCGACGAACGCCGCGCCGTCGACGTCGCGCGCGAGGACGAAATGACCGTCCACGCCGTGCGCGCGAACGGTTCCCGTCGTGATGGCCGTCGCGCGCGCGTCGGCGTCGTCCGCGGTCGCGCGCGTTCCCGGTTGACGATGACGATGCGAACGACGCCTCGGGGACACGGCGCGACGCGCGCGCGAGAGAGAGAGAGACGCGCGAGACGCGCGAGACGCGACGACGGCGGTCGCGTCGACGCGTCCGCGCGGCGTGGTCGCCATGTCGCGCGCGCCGACGACGTGTGTGGGGTCACTCTGTATTCACGCACTCACTCGTGAGCGCGTTCTCGTCGAGACGGTTATTTAATAAGAGCGTTACATTACACCTCGTCAATCGAGTTTGCAGTGACCGCGAAAGTACGGCGCGCTCGACGATTGACACGCGCGCCACCCGTCGTCGAAGGCGTCGAGCACGTCTCGAGGGAGCGGCTCGACGACGTCGGCGGAGGCGAGGTTCGCCTCAAGTTGTTTGACGCTCGACGCGCCGATGATGACGGCGTCACCCTTGGAACCGTCTAACGCGCTGTGGTTGTACATCCAACGCAGCGCGGCGTCAGCGGCGTCGATGTCGTGTTTTCGACACGCCTCGACGATGGCGTCGACGGCGTCGTGGTAACACTCCAAAAAAAATCGGCTCTTGTACATGTCGTTTCCGTCAAACCGTCCGCCGGCGAGTCGGTCGGCGTCTCGCTTGCCGACGTATTTCCCAGTCAATAAGCCGCCAGCGAGCGGATTATACGCGACGAAACGCATCCCACACGCTCTCAACGCCGGGACGAGTTCGCTCTCGACGTTTCTCGTCAACGCGTTGTACATGCCTTGGTACATCGTCGGTCGCTTCCATCCGTTCCTCTCGCAAATCTGGCACGCCATGACCGTCTCCCACGCGCTGAAATTACTTAAACCCAAATCCTCGAACGCATTCTCCTCCGTTCGCAATCGTTCGCACTCTCTGAGCGCGTCTTCCAATCGAGTTGTGGAATCCGGCGCGTGCAGGTACAGCGTGCGAATCTTCCTCCCATTCAACGATTCCACGCTCTGACGCACCTGCGCCCGCAGTTCGCTCGCGCTCAACCCACCCTTACCGGCATCTTGCGTCATCACGCCGCCCGGCCACGGATTCGCCTTGGTATCGATCGCTGCGTCGCTCGCTCGCAGCGCGGCATTCTCAGCAAACGCTCGCCCGAGAATTCTCTCCGTCTCCCCACCCGCGTACGCGATAGCCGTGTCCAACTCCGCGAGACCACCACGCTCGCACACAAACGTCGTCAACATCGCCGTCGACGCCTCATCGTCGCACGTCTCGCTCGCGTACCTCCACCCGAGCGTCATCGTGCCGAAGATGGTCCCCACCCTCTCATTCTGGTTCCCCGTCGCCATCGCCGCCGCCGTCGTCCTCGCGCGGGGCGTCCGCGACGTGCGCACCGTTACGCTCGTCGTCATCGCGCCCGTCGTCTTCGCGATCGGCGCGATCGCGGCGCGCATGCGTCCGCCCTCCTCGAAGTGACGTCGTTAGTGTGGCGCGCGCGAAAACTTTTCGAGCTCAGGCGTCTTTCTCTCGCGCGCGGCGTCGCGCGTCTCGTTTTCGCGCCCTCGAGCAAGCCTCGCGACACCGCGAGCGCGTCGTCTCGCGAGGCGCGCGTCTCGCGAGGCGCGCGCGGCGGCGGTGTCGCGAGACGCGCGAATGTACGCCGGAGACCGGCCCGGAGGGCATCATCACGGCGCGGGCCCGCGAGGCGCGTACGGCGGTAATGACGCCGTGACGCGTCGCGAGATGGACGCGCGCGCGTTTCACGCGGTCGGGGCGCCGCTCATGCCGCCCGTACCACCGATGGCGCCGCACGGTGGGGGGTGGTACGCGTCGCCGCCGCCGCCGCTCGGCGTCCCGACGACGCGCGCGCCTCCGCACGCGGGCGCGCCGATGGGTGGATGGCGCGATGGGTACGGGCACGACGCGATGTACGCACCGCGCGACGCTCGAGGGAGGTTCGGGACCGGACGAGGCGGTGGACGAGGTGGACGAGGTGGACGCGGCGGCGGTCGCGGCGGTCGAGGTCGCGGCGGACGAAACGGGTACGGGGCGCCCGCACCGAAGAAGGAACCGAGAATCGCGTACGCGTCGAAGATTAAGCGATGTGTGAACACAGGAGACGTGAGCGGGGCGTTTGCGTTCTTTTCGCACGCGATGAATCGGTACAGAACGGAGACGGCGGCGGGCGTGTTTACGAGGTTCCCGGGTGATCCGGCGACGACGTGTCCTATGGGAATCGACGAGGCGACGTACTATAAACTCATCATAGCGCTCGTGAAGGAGACGCACGCGGACCACGCAAGCGAGGTGGCGCGCGCGATGGCGTCGTTTGGGTTGAAAATGCCGGTGAAACGGTTCACGGAGATTATCGCCGCAGTGCCGTGCCGTACGAGGGCGAAAGAGGCGTTGGCGTTCGTGGACGCGTGTTGTCGAGGATCCGATTTCGGCGACAGCACGGCGTCGGCGTCCACCTCGGGAGGCGTGCTAGAGTTTGGCGATCGCGCGACGGCGGTGTATTACACGAAGAACGCGCGTTTGCTCGTCATGGAGTTTTGCGAAGAGTCGAATCAAATCATGGATCGCATCAAGAAACGTTCACCGAAATCTCTTGAACAGGCGGGCACGTGCTCGATCGATCTCGTGGCAAAACCGTCGAAACTGAAAGGTGGTCGTCTGTGTCTGTCCACGCGAACCGATCCCGAGAAACCAAACGTAATTCCGCGCATGGCGTGTTTGAAGATGCTCGACGAGGGCAAGCGAGGCGTGCAAGTCGGCGACAGCGTCTTGGTGCGAAGGTATCGCCCGCCCGCCGAGGCGGAGTCCGAATCCGAACCGGAGCCCGAATCCACGCAAACCATCGCCGCTGGATCGTCGCTGAACGTGTCGGCGGCCGCGTTCGTGCCGAAACCGAAGGCTCCCAAACCGCTCGCCGCGCCGGAGACGCCGATGGAGGAATACGAGGGCGTCGTCGAAATCGTCCCCTACACGTGTAACGAGTTGCACATCAAGCTCGACCACGGAGACGTTCAAGAGCTCAAGGGCGATGATTGGCGCATCGATCGTCTGGCGAATAGAATCACGTACACGCGTCAGATTGAGTCGCTGTATGAACTTCTCGAACCCGTCGATCCGACGAAGAAGGCGGTGTGCAAGACAAATCCCGTCTTTAGACAAATTCTCACCGCCGGGTTTCAACGCTCGGGGAAAGAGTTGGCGGATGAGCTCGCCAAGGCGATCGGCACTCTAAACATTCGAGGCAACGACGCGACCGGCGGCGACGCGGGCGACGACGGCGCAAAGAGTGACGTCGAAAAGGAGCATCGATTCAGCGTGTGCGAGACGCAGCCGTGGCAACCGGGTTGCGAGATGATCGACAAAGAGGCGATTCCGGCGCTGTGTCAGGGCACCATCAATCCCACCGGTGATCTCTCGCAACCGGGACCATACGACCGCGTTGTGGACAGCGTGACGAGAATTCATAACCTCAACACGTCTCAACGAGACGCGATGAAAGCCGCGCTCGAGAGACGTCTGACGCTCATCCAAGGTCCGCCGGGGACGGGGAAAACGCACACCTCGGTCGCCATCGTTCGAGGCATGCTCGAGATTGGGCACGGACCCGTGCTGTGTACGTCCGATTCCAACACTGCGGTGGATAACATGGTGGAAGGGTTAGCCAAGGCGGGCGTCAACGTCATTCGTCTGGGTCGTCCCGAGGCGGTGCGTCCCGACTTGGCGAAGTACCAGATCGAAAACGCCATTCCACCGGGAGCGACGAAACACGAGGCGTACGAGGCGCAGTTGAGGGCGGTGCGGTACGCGCAAGCCGTGTGCGCGACGTGTTCGGGCTCTGGGAGCGATTTCCTCGATCGAATCAGTTTCAGCGCGGTGATGTTGGACGAGGCGAGTCAGGTGACGGAACCGATGTCGCTCGTGCCTCTAGCGAACGGGTGTCAACAACTCGTGCTCGTGGGCGATCACAAGCAGCTTCCACCGACCGTCGTCTCACGCGAGGCCGAGCTCGCCGGGATGACGCTGTCGCTGTTTGATCGTCTCATTCGCTCGGGCGTGCAGCCGTACCTGCTCGACACACAGTTTCGCATGCATCCCGCATTGAGTCATTTCCCTTCGCTGTCGTTTTACAACGGTCTCGTGAAGAGCGGGACGCCCGCGGTCGAGCGTCCGGCGCCCAAAGGATTCGCGTGGCCAATTCCGAGAGTCCCCATCGCCTTCTGTCCCACGCCAGAGGACGCCATGGAGACGAACGATAACCTGAGTTACTCAAACAAGGTTGAGGCGGAGCACGTCATGAAGGTGCTCCTCGGCGTGCTGAGCGCGGGCGAGCTTCGTCCGTGTCACGTGGGCATCGTCACTCCGTACGCCGCGCAGGTGAAGCTCATCCGCTCGTTCCTTCGCGCTCGAGGCGTGCGCACGGGAATCGACAAGGACACGGGCGAGGCGGGCGTCGAGGTGTCCTCCGTCGACGGATACCAAGGACGAGAGAAGGAACTCATGATCGTCTCCACGGTTCGAGCGAACAATCTGAACACGATCGGATTCGTCGCTGATGCGAGGAGGTGCAACGTGACGCTCACTCGGGCGAGACGCGGCGTCATCGTCATCGGACACGCGACGACGCTCCTTCGTGACAGACGCACGTGGGGACCGTGGGTGCGATGGGTACAAAAGTCAGGACTCACCGTCGGTCATAAGGGGAGACGCGAGGACATCGAGGCCGTCAAGGCGATTGATGCGGACGTCGAGAACGGACCGGCGAAGAGACTCGTCCCTCCGCCTCGAGGCATGCTTCCTCGCGGCGTGCGCTGACACTCGCGTTCGCGCAATTTTCATTTTTTCATTTTCCACCGCCGCGTAGTCTAGAGAAAGACAACTAGTTGCAGTGCTTTAGTGCTTTAGTGAATTGAATACATACTTGACACATACATCTACTAGTTCTGTACATCTACACGCGAAACTATCGCGTCACGACTCGCGCAACTCCTCGAGCGCGACGCGCGCGTACTCCCCATCGCCGAGCGCGTCGAAACGGTCGTTGAACCAAGTGTCGAATTCGTCTTCGCTCGCGCGCGCCGCGAGAATCCCTCGAGACGCCGCGATGCGTAAGAGTCCGTGGTATACCGATGGATAAAGCATCGACGCGCCGTCGCCGAACGTGGCGAGGGTTTCTTTCATGCGCCGGTTGGATGCGCGCTTTTCGCCTCGCGCGCTTTCACCGCCCGCGTCGTCATCGCTGTCGTCGTCGTCGTCGCCTCTCTTTCGGTCCTCGTCCTCGACGCTCGAAACGTGTAGTATCTGTTCGGCAAAGGCCAGAGCGTCGCGTCTCGATATCGGACGGTCGTCCACGACGTTGTACACGTCGCTCGCGCGTCTACCCGCGTTTGCGGCGGCGATGACGAGACGCGCCGCGTCATCCACGTGCACGCGACTCGTGAACCGTCGAGTCGATCTCGCGCGCTGACTCGCGCTCTCTCTCGCACCGCTCTCGCGTCGCATCACCGTCTCGAGCGCGCAACGACCGGGTCCGTAGATACCGCCCAATCGAAACGTCGTCGTCGCCAAGCGTCCGTTCGATTCCCTCGCCAACGCGCGCCATCGCTCTTCACCCTCAAATCTCGCCCTCGACACCACCGACGTCGGTCGACACGCGGTCGTCTCATCCACCAACTCTCCTCCGTGATCGCCGTACACGGACGTCGAGCTTGCGTACCCGAAAAATCGCGTCCCCGTTCCGTCGGCGCCGCGTCCCGACGCCAACGCGCTCGCGAACGCGTCGTACACCGGATCTCTCCACCCATCCCCTCCGCTCGCGCGAACCGGCGGCACGAACGACACGACGTGCGTCGCCGCGCGCACCTCCCGTTCGATCTCCTCGCACGCGCGCTCGCCGTCCCACTCGTACGCGCGAGAGACGACGTCGAGCGTCGACGTCGTCGCCGCGTCGTCGCCGCGAAACGTTCCGCGCACGACGTACCCCTCGCTCGCGAATCGTCTCGCGACGGCGGCGCCGAGGTACCCGACTCCGAAGATGAACGCGCGTCGGTCGTCGGCGGACGCGTCGTCGGCGCGCGCGACGACGCGAGACGCGCGAATGCCGTCCGGGACACTTCGAGCGCGGCTTCTTCTCGGCGCCGTCATCGCGCGCAGACGCGCGTCATCGACGAACGCGCGCGACGACATGACGACGCACGACACGGTCTCTGATCACGGTCTCTCGTCTCTCTCGCGGTGACGTCGACGTCGACTCACGCGCGCGCGCACGAATTCGTCGTCATTCCTCGGCGGCACCCTCTGACGCGCGCGCATGTCGTCAACCACCGCGCGCGTCGCCGCGTCGGCGTCGTCGGCGTCGTCCGCGCGAAACGCCCGCGCGCGTCACCGTCTCGCCCGTCGCGCCGTCGCCCGTCGCGCGTCATCCTCGGCGTCGTCGTCGAGCTCGACGTCTCGCAGCGCTGAAACGACGCTGGTATCGCTCATCGAGAGGGGCGCGAGCGACGACGACGTCTCGCGCGCGATCGGTGCGCTCGTCGACGCGTTCGACGTCTCGGAGCGCTACGACGCGGTCGACGCGCTCGCCGACGCGCTCGACGGGACGTGGCGGTTGGTGTACTCGACCAAGTCCGCGTTCGACGCCGCGGCGCCGCTGGGACGGCGAACGGACGCGACGACGCCCGGTCTCGAGGCGTTGTTTTCGATCCTGTTCGACGGACCGGAGAGGGAACGTGCGTCGAACGGCGATGGTGGTTCCGGCGTCGAGGCGAGCTCGTCGCCCGTACAGCGCGCGGTGTTGCAAAAATTAAACGACGGCGGGTTCGCCGTGCGACAGGGCGTCGCGTTGAAAAATGGTCGAGGACGCGTCGATCAGGCGGTGTGCTTCGGACGAGGCGGGTGGTTTCGGCTGAGCGCGAATGCGACGTTGGAGTCGCCGCGCGCGACGGACGCGCTCGCGCGAGGGAGGATTAATTACGGGTTCGATTTGGCGTATTTGGACGTCAAGTCGCCGTTCGAAGTACGATTGCCGTATCCGGTCCCTTTCAAGCTGCTCGGAAAGGAAGCGATGGGATACTTGACGTGCGATTACGTGAGCGACGACGTGCGCGTGTCCACCGGAAATAAAGGAACGACGTTCGTGTTCGTCAAGGAGGAGAAGAACGCGTTGCCGTACGCCGACGAACTCTACGGCGAGCTCTAGTCATACACCTACATGCGCTATTTCATCATTCATCTACCCGCGCGTCCTCTGGCGCTTCGTCTCTTCGTCGCGTGTACCCTCGCGCTTCGCCTCGACGCGTTCCACGCCGCGTACATCACCGCCGCCGCGCCCGCCGCCGTCGCCGCGCCCGTCGCCGCGCGCACAAACGCCGCGTCGTTCACGTCCCCAACCGGCACCATCCACGCCTCACCGATCGCCCTCGTCCGCGCGCGCGTCCAGGAACCATCGCGCATCATCACGATCGCTCGAACGTCGTCCATCGTCTCCCCGCGCGCGCCTCCTCCCGGTATCGCGTCTCCGTATCTCGCGTGCGCGCGAACGCGCGCTCGAACGTCGGCGTCGCCTCTCTTTTCCTCCCTCGTCAACCGTCTCGCACACGTCGCGCGCGACTCGGACGCATCCTTCGCCATGCGTTCGACGTCCACGTCGCCGCTCGCGACGCACGTCCACGCGTTCGTCGTCGTCGTCGTCGTCTCGTCGGCGTCGAAATAAAATCTTCGGGACAGTCTCACATCCACCGCCACCGCCACCGCCTCGTCCACGCGCTCGACGCCCGCGACGCGCACATCGACGACGCGATGAAATCCCTCGCCCACGACGCGCGCTGTGGCCGCGAACGCTCGAACGTCGTCGTCGTCGTCGTCGTTGCCCAGAGTCGATGACGACGAGGCGACATCTTCATCATCGAAGAATCGACGCGCCGACGCCAAGACGTCGTCGCCGCGCATGTCGCGAGGTGACGACGACGACGTCATCGCGTCGCGTCGCGTCGCGGTTCTCTCTCACGATGCGCGCGCGCGTCGTCGTCGACGGTCGCGTCGACGGGCGTCACAGTGAGACGTACTATGACGTCCACATCCGCCCTGACCGCCGTTCCAGCCTGGCGCGCCGCCGTCAAATCCGCGCTCAAGCGCAACGGAAGGAACCCGACGAGTAAGTTCGTGCAGGTGGCGACGATTCGCGCGTCCGACGGCGCGCCGGCGGTGCGCACGGTGGTGTTTCGTGGATTTTGGGACGATTTCGTCGATGACGCCGACGCCGATCGCGGGCGCGCGCACGCGCTCGTGTTTTGCACGGACGCGCGGTCGGAAAAAATCAACGACGTCGCGCGCGACGCTCGCGCGGAGATGGCGTGGTATTTCCCGGAGACGAGGGAACAGTTTCGAGTGACGGGGACGCTGACGTGCGCGACGTCGACGAGCGTCGACGAGCGTTCCGTCGAACACGCGGCGCGGGTCAACCTGTGGAGACGCATGCGACGAGGAGCTCGAGGACAGTTTTTATGGCCCACGCCGGGCGGGGCGCGGGCGAGCGTGGAGAGCGGAGAGAGCGATCCGCACGACGTCGACGAGTCGGATTCGAGACTGGACGACGACGTCGCGGGCGAACACTTTGCGCTCGTTGCCATGCGGGCGACGCGCGTCGATCACTTACACCTGAAACGAAACGAACGCGTCGTGTACGAGGAGACGGACGGGGAGTGGACGGCGACGCGGGTGAATCCGTGAGTGTTGTAGCGCGTCGTACGACTGTAGTAGTATTTCATTTCATTCGTTTTACGCCAAACCGGCGAGGATGACACCGAAGACAAAGGCGCGCTCGCCCATGGGTGAATCGCACGCCGGTAACAATCTATGTGCGCACGTCCAAAACCTTCGCTCTTGTTTGTCCCACCACCCGTCGTGCATGGCGTTTCTCGCCGCTTTGCTCTTCAACGCTCCGGCGCTAAACTCTTGCAAATTTTTTTGATACTCGACGGGCAAATACGGCTTCACGAACGATTCGTACATCATCCCGGGCGAAATCTTCAGCGCGCGCATCCTAAACAACAACTGCGTCGTCCCGACGAAGAGTAACACCGGCGCGAATAAACGCTTGAGCGCGATTTTTATCCCGTAAAAGGCGACGAATCCGTACATCGCGCTCGTCGACATATCCGCCAATTTTCTCGACCGTCTCTCGTGTCCCCTCGACGACGCCGTCGCGCTCACCGCGCGCGCGCTCGACGCCGTCGTCATCGTCGCCACCACCGTCACCAACGCCATCGCGACCACGCCTCCTCGTCCTCGTCCACCCTCCGAATCATCGCCATCCTCGTCGTCGTCGCCGCCGAAACCTCGCGCGTCGTCGTCGTTCCCGCTTCCACCCCCGCCGAATCCACCGTCGTCGACGGCGACGACGTGCGTCGACGACGACGACGCGCGCGAACGAACGCGCGCGCGCGGTCTCGCGTCCGAACGCACGCACGTCGTCGCCGTCGTCGTCGTCGTCGCGCGTACACTTTGTGTTTTCAAAGTCGTTGCTCGGGGACACATCATCATCATCTTCGTCTCGTTCACCCTCGACGACGCGCGCCGCGACGACGCGCGCCTCGACGACGACGACGACGATACCATCGCGCTCGTCGTCGCGCGCACCGCCGTGGCGCCACCGCGCGTCGTCATCATCATCATCATCCCTCGACCCACACGAACGAACGCGCGCGTCGATGAGTGCGGCGTCGTCACACCGCGCCCCATCCCGAGACTCGCGCCTCGCGCCTCGTCGTCGACGCGCGTGATGCCTCTCGACCCATCACCCTCGCGCCCGCTCCTCGCCCTCGGCTTCGAGGGAAGCGCGAATAAGATCGGCGTCGGCGTCGTCACGTCCACCGGGGACATTTTGAGCAATCCTCGGGAAACGTACGTCACGCCTCCCGGGACGGGATTTCTCCCTCGCGAGACGGCGAGACATCACCAAAACGTCGTCGTCGATCTCGCCGAGCGCGCGTTGCGAGACGCCGGTGCGTTGTCGATGGCAGACGTGGACGTGGTGTGTTTCACCAAAGGACCCGGCATGGGGGCGCCGTTGTGCTCGACGGCGGCGTGCGCGAG
>Ga0255780_10002117_pt1 | contig 18181 bp, 17 predicted proteins | sample 071ome_32_FD_179978 | JGI IMG/M metagenome (GOLD analysis project Ga0255780, IMG submission 179978) | Coastal salt marsh microbial communities from the Groves Creek Marsh, Skidaway Island, Georgia - 071405AT metaG (version 2) | ecosystem: Environmental > Aquatic > Marine > Intertidal zone >... | reverse complement strand
AGCGGGTTAGCACCAAAACGAACCTTTTTCAGAAAAAATGTGAGAGCGGGATAACTAGCAAATAAAGCGGTCGAGTTTTTGACCCCCTACCACGTACTCTGCAGTGTTTGGAAAGAATGTTTCCCCAATGTTTCCCCAAAAAAACAAAAGACTCAGCGTCTTTCATCTAAGCCTTTGAAAACAATGGTGCCCCCAGAGAGACGTTGGTTCCTTCCTAAGGACCCAAGTAGACCTATGCTTCTAACGATATCAATAGGTTAGCAGCTGACCGAACCCAATGTCTACGCTAGATTTGGTGGCCTCTGTGGTGGCCTGAGACTGGGTCCCATGCTGGCCGAAGTGGACCCCCGGTAGTCTTGGTATTCAATGGTTTTCAAAAAGGGGACTAAAGGTCGACTGTTGTTGTTGCTGTTGTCCGGTCAGACGTGATGCGAGAAAGTGCCTGAGAGGCGCTGGGAGAGTCACTGAGAGCCTGTGTGTCTTTGGGGCTGGGTTTGGGGGGGGTATCTGATGGGGCTTAGGTGACTCACGGGGTCGCTCTGTGGCCGTGGGAGGGCTTGGGTTAGATGAGGGCTTTGGAAAGGATCTAGATAACGGGTCGGGCGCTTTAAGCTGTCAAGCCGCCATCCACCCTTAGGTCAACCCCTGTGATGTAGGACGCGTCATCAGAGGCAAGGAACAGTGCCGCATTCGCAACATCCCATGCCGTGCCCTGGCGCCCCATCGGCACCATCGACGCACGGCGTGCAGCCAATATCTCGGGATCGGTATCGCCATCCACAAAGGCTGCAACATGCGGGGTGTCTATAACGCCCGGCAGAAGCACATTACAACGCACTTGGAACGGCGCGTTTTCATGAGCCACCGATTTTGCCAGCCGCACCAGAGCCATTTTTGATACCTCGTAGGAGACATAGGAATATGGCGCGGAATAGACCGCCGCCAGCGACGACACATACACGATTGCGCCGCTCCCCTGTTCCCGCATCGCCGGCAAAACATCGCGGGTCATACGCATCGCTCCAGTCAGGTTGATATCGAACACCCGCTGCCAGTCCTCGTCCGTGGTGTCGAGAACTCCACCTTCCTGACTGATGCCGACGTTATAATCTAAGATGTCAATACCACCCCAGAGTGTCGTCATCCGCTCCATCACCTGTCTCCCGGACTTCGCATCGGTCACATCCGCCAGCAAAGTCTCAGCTGTGCCGCCTTCAGCACGAATTAGTGCTGCCGTGGCTTCTGCAGCCGAACGGCTGCGGTCGACACAAAGCACTTTTGCCCCTTCGCGTGCGAATAGTGTGGCAGTTGCTTTACCATTACCCCAGCCTTCGCCAACTGATCCGGCGCCGATAACCGCCGCTCGTTTTGCTAACAACCGGGTCAATTACTCAACACCTTGTTTGGTAGCCACATAGCGATCTCAGGCTGCCATATCAGGATACACAGCACTGCCACCTGCAACATCACGAATGGGATGATCCCGCGATAGATATCCCCCATCGACACCATATCCCCGGCAGCACCCTTCATGTAAAATAGCGCGAAACCGAAGGGCGGGGTCAGGAACGAAGTCTGTAAGTTCACTGCAATAAGAATGGTGAACCAGTAGACAAGGTCGACCTTGGCGATATGGTCACCCAGATCCATCAACCCGACAATCGGCGCAAAGATCGGCAACAAGATCAATGTGATCTCGATCCAGTCAAAGAAAAAGCCCATGACAAATACTATAGCCATCATGGTAAAGAGAAGTGCCCAATCGCCCAGGTTTAGGCTTCGAGCAAGGTCAATTATGAAATCGTCACCACCGATTTTGCGGAAGACATATGAAAAAGCCGTCGCGGCGGCAAAGATGAAGAAGAGCAGCGCAATGGTGCGTAGCGAACTGTCCGTTACTTCGCCTAATACCTTAAAACTAATCCGCCCGCGTAACAGGCCCAGCATCAATGCGGCAAAGGCTCCCACGCCCGAGGCCTCAGTCGGACTGGCCAAACCACCGATTATCGAGCCAAGAACAGCGATTATCAGGATTAGAGGGAATGACACCGAGACGATCGCCTCACGCCAGAGTCCCTCTCGATCTTCCTTCATCAGCGCCCCGGCGGAGGGCGTCTCACCAGGTCGCAAGATTGAACGTGCTACAAGATATACGAGGTAGACCCCAGCTAGGAACAATCCGGGAAGGAAAGCCGCAACAAATACCTTAGCAAGGTTCAAAGACAGTAGGTCCGACATGAATACAAGCATCACCGAGGGAGGGATTAGAATACCCAAGGTACCCGCACTTGCCACTGTACCGGTGGCAATTGGCTTGGCATAGCCCGCTCGGATCATCGTGGGTAACGCCATTACGGTCAGCATCACCACCGACGCACCAATAATGCCTGTGGCAGCGGCCAGGATTGTGCCCATAAGCACCACTGCCAGGGCAAGCCCACCAGGCACCCTTGCCAGCAGTTTCTGAAGCGTCAGAAGAAGATCCTCGGCGATGCGGGTTTTTTCCATTACAACACCCATGAAGATGAACATCGGCGCTGCCACAAGGACTACGTTATCGATCACTCCGCCATAAATGCGCGTCGGTATCAAGGACAGGTGTACAAACCGCATCTCACCCAGCCACAGCGCAATGATTGCAAAAATCAGCGTGATAGCTGACAGCACTATCGGCACTGGCAACGCAGTGAAAAGCCCTGTGACCAACGACAGAAACATGATCGCAGGTAGGAATTCGATCAGTGTTTCCATAGGCCCCTCTTTAAAAAGGGATTCGAAATCAAATCAGGACGTTTTAGGACCGCAAGGATCCGGATTGCCACAGCTGTACACCCCATGATAGTCAGCACAGCCGACATAGGCACTACAGATTTGATAATCCAGCGATGTGGCAATCCCCGCCCGCCATTAGCACCCTCGCCGCGCACAAATGCGCGTTCGGCAAACTCATAGCCGTACCATGCGATTAACGCAAAGAAGGGGATAACTAGCGACACGATCACCCAGAATTCCAGCCACAACTTAAACCGATCATTCATCCTATCCGCAAAAACGTCGATGCGGACATGTGCGTTACGGGTATATGAATAACCAAATGCAAAGACGGCGATCACCCCATGCAGGTGCCATTCAAGTTCCTGTAAAACGAAAGATCCGGTAGCAAAAAACTTGCGACCAATCACATCGTAGATGATGATCCCTACTAGTATGAACAGCAAAAGTGCGGCAAGCCGTGCGGCCCAATCGCATATCCAAGTCAAAGCGTCGGCAAACTTCAATCCTGCCTGCATATGTTCTCCCTGATAAAGTCTCGGGCAAACTTGTCGAGCCCGGCGACACGTTAAAAATCGTGCCGGCGGACTTTTATTAAAACAACGCTTACTTCAAGTAGCCGATGTTCTTCCACTCATTGTAGTTCGCCCGAAAGGCCGCAATGCTGTCCCAAGAGCGTTTAAAATCCGCATTGGCGGCGGATTTCTCAGCCACAACCTCGTTCCAGGCGGACTGATATGCAGCTAAGATCTCTGCCGGCCACTCATGCACGATCACACCGTTCTCAGCTTGCATCTTGGCTAATGGTTCCAATTGAACTGCCTCGCCCTCGGCCATCGTACGCAGCACCTGTGCTTCACACGCAGTTTCGATGATGGCTCTTTCCTGGTTTGAGAATCCATTCCAGGTATCAAGGTTAAAAATAAGGCTTAGAAAGCTAGTTTGCTGGTGCCAACCGGGGAAATAGTAATGCTTCGCGTGCTCATGCATGCCGACAAGGTTGTCTAGGAAAGGAAAGCCAAGCTCGGCACTGTCAATCGCCCCAGTATTGAGCGCTGCCATGGTATCGGCTAGGCCCATTGACTGCGCCTCGACGCCCAGCTTGCCCATTACGGAAGCGCCAAGACCGAAGAAGCGCATCTTCTTGCCCTTCAAATCATCGACGGACTTAATTTCCTCGCGGAACCAGCCCGAGGCCTCAGGCACAAGCGCTGAGCAATGCACGGTCTTAATGTTGTAATTAGCCTCAGTCATCTCGGCCCAAAGTTCCTGGCCACCTCCATAGTACCACCAAGCAGCGTATTCCTTAATGTCAGGGCCGAACGGGAATGTAGTAAAGAGCGGCGCCGCTGGTACCACGCCTTCGGCAAATCCGATAGAATACCAAGCGCTTTCCACCGCACCAGTCGAGACCGCATCCCAGACCTCACCCGTGGCAACAATCTCGCCGGGGTTTTTAACGTCAAAGTTCAGCTCACCACCGGTCAGCGCGCCGACCTTCTCCGAAATATCCCACGCCGGTTTGCCCAGAAGTGGCAGTGTCTGCGGAAAAATCGCCTGCATTTCGACATTTTCAGCACTAGCTGTACCAGCCAAAAAGGCCGTGGCACAAACGGTCATTACAAGTTTGGTTTTCATATTGTATTTCCTCCCAATGGTTTGTCCGCGTGTATACATCAGGCCACGCGGTCGCCTTTCTTGACCTGAACGGTCCGGTTATCCACGGCCGGCAGCATCTTGGCCGGGTCGCGAGTGACCATCACGTCGATAACGCTTGGTCTATCCTTTTCTGCGAACGCTGCTTTTAGAGCATCCGCCAACGTAGCGGGTTCGTCCACTCGAATTCCGTGACAGCCCATCGCCTCGGCTAGGGCGGCATAGTTTGTCTCTGCAAGATCTGAGCTTTGGTAATTGCCTTCGCCATACATTAGGTGCTGAAGCGCCTTGACGTAACCACTAGCAGCGTTGTTCACCACAATCACAGTCAGTCCTAGCCTCATCCTTCTCGCGGTCTCCAATTCGCCTAGAACCATGTTGAAACCGCCATCCCCAGTCAGCCCCACTACTGTCGCTTCTGGACTTGCGAGTTGAGCACCCATTGCACCAGGCAGCCCATAGCCAATCGAAGCAAACCCGCGATCAGGAACAAAGGTGCGACGCGCCTTTTTCGAATTGAACAATAACCCGCCCCAATGCGCAGCAAATCCACCATCGGCGATCAAGTGTCCATCATCTGGTAAGTGGTTGTTTAACTCGGTAATCAGTCGCGCCATGTTGACTGGCGTTTCGTCAGAATAAAGTCGCTCTGCCGCAACCTTGTCATGCCAAACCTGCATCTTTTTCGGGATCTCAGCCAAGTAACCGGCGCGGCGCGCGCGCTGTTCGTCTGCCATATCAGCTAGGCATTCAGTGAGGTCGTTCAACCCCTCGCGGGCATCGCCCCACAATTTCACGGTCGGATCATAGGTTCGGCCCATCTCTTCGGCCACGTTATCGAGGTGTATAACGGTCTGGCCTTTCTGGGGGATGGTAAAGCGTTTGGTTGCAATCTCGCCCAGCTTGCATCCGACCACGATGATACAGTCGCTGGCCGCGATTAAATCGTTGGCAATGCGATCATAGCGGCCAAATAGCCCAGCCGACAGGGGCGAGGTACAGGCAATTGCTCCTTTGCCCGACATGGTATGGGCAACTGGTATGCCATTGGCTTCGGCAAATCGCGTGGCCGCCTCGGTAGCCTGGCTAATGTGGATACCACCCCCACACAGCAGGATCGGGCGGTCCGCCTTAGCTATCATCTCGGTGGCCCGCTTAAGACTCGCTCGGTCTGGACGACAACGAAGCGCAGGCGCAGATGCATGCATTGGATCAACGTCAAAATCACCTTCTTCAAAGCCCCAAAGCCCATGCGTGATATCCTCTGGCACATCGACGATCACCGGACCTGGACGGCCCGAAGTGGCCACGGCAAAAGCCCGGCGGATAATTTCTGGAATACGCTGTATAGCCTCTATCCGCATTAATTCCTTGCAGGCGGGGCGCAGGATTGAAACCTGGTCGGTTTCCTGAGTCATATTCTTACCGGCATGATCGCGCTGCGCATCACCGACAATGGCTACAAGCGGCGAACCCGCATTTAGAGCCTCAACCAGCCCTGTGACAAGGTTAGTTGCCCCTGGGCCTAGCGTGGCATCGACTAGACCGACCCTGCCAGACACCTTGGCATACGCATCGGCGGCAAAGACCGCACAGCGTTCATCGTTAATCAGATTATGGTTTAGCCCGAGCCTTCTTGCGGCGTCATAAAACGGCAAAAGCTGGAAACCGCCCATTCCGAACATCGGCCCAGCCCCATGTGCCATGAGCATGCGTACAAGCGCCTCGCCACCGGTCATTTCATTAGTTTGGCTCATGTGGTTTCCATCTCCATCGTCTTCTTTGCAGCATTTGCAATCATCTCGGCCGTTACGCGCATCTTATCTTCAAGGTTTGGGGCATAAGCAATCAGACCGCGCGGGCTTCCTAGCCGCTTGGGGGGCGTCTTGAGAGTTGAGTGCTGCGCCACCGTCGCAACTACCTCGGCGCCAAACCCAGTGACGGCAACGGACTCATGTGCAACCACCAAGCGTCCAGTTTTCGCGACACTGCCAAGAACTGCCGACTTATCCCATGGCCAAAGGCTAACTAGGTCAATCACCTCTGCCTCGATGCCGTCCTTTGCCAGAGCTTCGGCAGCCTTGACGCAAAGGTTTGCGGTGTTGGACCACGACACAATCGTCACATCGTCACCCGTCCGTCTTATGTTGGCCTTGCCGAATGAGCCTGAGGCAGAGGTATCGACCTCGCCTTCCATTAACCAGATATCCTTATGCTCAAGATAAACAACGGGATCGTCACAGGCGATGGCGGCCCGCATCATCGCGTAATTGTCTTGCGGCGTTGCAGGACAACAGACTACGAGGCCAGGGATATGAACATACCATGACTCTAGTGACTGGGAATGTTGCGCGGCAGAACTGCGCCACATTCCCATCGGCTTGCGTATAACCATCGGCGCGCGGCTCTGTCCACCAAACATAAACCGTGCCTTGGCTATCTGGTTGACCAACTCGTCCGTCGCGCAAAGTGCAAAATCAGCAAAGCGCATTTCGACGATGGGGCGCGTGCCCGCCATTGCCGCACCAAAGGCTGCACCCATGATAGCTGCCTCCGAAATCGGCGCATCACTGATCCGATCAGGACCAAACTCCTCGACCAAACCTACATATTGTTTAAAGACGCCACCGCGCCCCAAATCTTCACCAACACACCAAACGGTCGGATCGGCGCGCATTGCCTCAGCAATGGCAAGCTTTGCGGCATTTGCATAGCTCATAACAGCCATCAGAACGCCTCCTTTGCGGGAGAGCCGATATCCTGCACATCGGCGAAAACACTGTTATTAGCTGGCCAGGGAGCATTGCGTGCCGCATCAAGGGCAGCAAGCATCTCATCTTTCGCCGCCTCTCGAATAGCTTCCATCTCGCCCTCTTCCACCCCCGTGCTGGACAAATTATTGCGCAACCGCATTATTGGGCAGTTGATCTCGCGCATGTGCTCGGCCTCGCCCTCGGGGCGATAGGTGGCTGGGTCGAAATAGGTGTGTCCTGATAAGCGGTAGGTCTTTGCATGCACAAACTCAGGCTTACCGGTCTCACGAATTCTCTTGGTGATCTCGTCTGCCGACGCTGCCAACGATGTCACGTCATTACCGTCAGCTTCCGTTGTGCGCAGTCCCAGCGCGCGGGCGCGGTCCGCAACGTTGCCCGATGTCATCTCCGAGGTAAGCGTCGAAGCCGAATACTGGTTGTCTTCGCACACGAAGAGGATGGGTAGGTCAAAGACGCCTGCCCAGTTCATCCCTTCCAGAAACGGACCGCGATTAGCTGCGCCGTCGCCAAAGAAACACACAACGATCTGGTCTCCACCCAATATCTTGATCCCATGCGCGGCCCCGGCTGCAATGGTTATGTTGGCACCTACCACGCCATTCGCACCCAGCATTCGCACACCAAAATCGGCGATATGCATGGAGCCACCCTTACCATTGCAACAGCCGCCTTCGCGGCCCAGCAGTTCTTTCATCATGGCTTGTGGATCAGCACCCTTTGCTAAGGTATGGCCGTGGCCTCGGTGAGTCGACAGTATGTAATCGTCGCGGCGCAGTGGTTCGATCATTGCTGCAGCTACTGCCTCTTGCCCGATCGAAAGGTGAATAGCCCCTAAAACTAATTCTTCGTCCACTGCTGCACGCCGCGCTGCCTCTTCAAATGCACGAATACGCTCCATCAATTTCAGTCGGGCCAAGCCCTTATCGCGATCGAAATTCGACAAGGTCACAGTAGGTTCTCTCTTTCTAGCTCATTGAATTTGTCTGACAAAACTGCGACTTCGTCCCTCAGCAAAGGAAGTAATTTGCTCTCGATTCGAATCGCGCTCATCCTTTCGTTAATCGCACCGATTCCAATCGCCGCCACAAGGCGCCCAGAAGCCGTCAGAATTGGTAGGGAAATTGCGCTCATGCCAGGTACTACGATGGACGGATTCAGCGCATAACCGCGTCGGATAAAATCCTGAGCTAGGTCCTCGGCCATTTCTGGCGTATAATTGAATTCTGCCATCCATGCATGATTGGCACGCGCAGCCGCCTTGCGCTTGGGTATGGACGTGGCCGCATAAAGCGCCTGTCCCGACGCTCCAACACCCAGAGGCACCCGGTCACCTGAATCCAGTGTTAGCGTTCGAATCGGAAAGCCCCCCAGTTCACGGCAGACGCAGATGGACACTGCTCCTTCGGGAGCCGAAAGAAAGATGGTATCTTCGCTAGCTTCAGCCAGCCGCCGCATGCTGCGCCGTGCCAGCGCAGCTAGGTCCGAGCGGTTTGCAACCCGTGCAAGCGATGCAAGCGCGTGGCCTAAATGATATTTGCGGCTGTCTGGGTCTTGAAAAACATAATGGATATCCATCAGTGAGGCTAGGACGCGGTGAGTCGTTGCCTTGGTAAACTCGGTTCGGGCCATTATCTCGGTAAAGCTCGCACCCAGGGGTGTACGCACCAGTGCAGCAAGAACACTTTGAGCGCGGGCAATTGATCCTACTGGCGTCTCAGTATTCACTTTTTATTATCCCCCAGATAGTTCCATTTATCGGAACTATAGTTTTGACTATAAGAATCATTGCTCTCGACTGTCAAACCTTTTATCGCGGCATCATGACATTCGAACCACTGCTTCTCGACTCGATCACCGATGCTGGTCCGGCCGCTGCGGGTGCCGTCGCCGTGTCAGGATCTCATGGTGGGCTGTATGCAGCCGCCGTTGCCTCTCGCGCAGGGCTTCGAGCAGTCATTCTGAACGATGCCGGGCGCGGGCTGAACGATGCGGGCATCGCTGGCTTGGTCGCACTGACGGACTTGGGCATGGCGGGCTGTGCGGTCGACTGCATGAGCGCCGAGATCGGCTCGGCGCGTGATACCGCCACGCATGGGGTAATCTCGTATGCCAATATTCCTGCAGCCGTCTTGGGCATTACACCCGGTCAGTCAATTGAGAACGCACTTACCTTACTATCCAATGCTCCCAATCCCACAGGCCAATTGGATGCCGTGCCGGAGGCACGCTGGGAGGAGGAAATAGATGGTGTCAGCGTGCTGTGCGTGGATTCTGCCTCACTGATCCGATCCGAAGACGCCGGACGGATCATCGTCACCGGATCTCATGGTGGATTGATCGGTGGTGACCCCGCACGCGCGTGTAAAGCCCAAGCGAGCTATGTCAGCTTCTCGGATGCCGGACGCGGAAAGAATGACTGCGGGATCACCCGTCTGCCAGCTCTTGACGTACGCGGTGTCGCGGCGGTCACGCTCGATTGCGGCAGTTGCGAAATCGGCAGCGCCGCCTCGTCTCTTCAAAATGGAATAACTTCTGCTGTCAACCGAACTGCGATGGAATGTGGCATCAAAATTGGGATGACACAAAGGCAAGCGCTGCAAATGGTTATTCGAAAAGGCACAACATGAAGTCAGTGGGTGTTAGATCAGATAAGGGGCTATGCTGGACCGTGGGAGGGGGGTTTTGAGCGGCGTTAAAGCCCTGCTGCCCGCTTAAGCATAACAGAAGTGAACACGTCCTGATGAGCGCCGCCAATGTTCTTGTAGACTGTAACTTCATTCTCTGAAGAGCGTCCTGCATCGCGCCCCTGTACGATGCCGAATGCATCGCCCCGGATATCATCCCAGCTAAGTGCACCATTGGCCACTGGAAGTGTTAATTCTCCCACCTCGTCGCGACCACGATCACAACAAGTAAACACCGTGCCCCGTCTCATCGTATCATCATCGGCTTCTCGCATGTCTGGCAGGTAGGCACCTACCAGATCAACATGGGCTCCAGGTTTCAGAAGCGCACCCTTAATAAGCGGTTTGCGCGACATGGTCACACAGCTGATTACATCAGCTTCAGCAACTGCTGCATCAAGATCCTGAGTGGCTTCGGCTCGGATGCCTTGAGCGCGAAGATCAGCGGCCAAAGCCTCTGCTCGTGGCGCGCTGCGGTTCCAGATGCGTAGGCTAGAAAGGGATGGGCGTGCAGCAATATGTGCCATCGCTACGTGCGGACCAAGTCCACCCGCACCCACAATGAGAAGTTTGCTGGGCTTAGGCGGCGCGAGGAGTGCCGTACCGAGGCCTGAGATCGCAGCAGTCTTGCGATAGGTCATCGCCTCACCATCAGCTACAAAAACCGGCGCACCAGTTTCCGCATCGAAGGCAGCCACCGCACCCAGAACCGAACCAATTGGTGGATTGCGATCTCGGTTGGCAGGGAAGACACCAACCATCTTTACGACGATTAGTTGGCCGCCCAGCCAGCCGGGCAATGTAACGAACATGTTGCCTGTTCCGTTCGGATCATCAGTGTAGACGCCATCGCCAACTGGTATCTCGCCTTTATGCATTTCCAGGAGAGCAGGAATAAGTTCCTCGTAGGGGAGTAGCCGATGAACGCTCTCTGCATCGAACATATGCATTGCTCAACTCCTTTGGGAACGCATCATTTCCATCGCCTAACCTACACCGCCATGCCTGAATTTCAACTTTCTTTTGCCCGAAGCGCGAGCAGTTGTTAGACTTCATTCAGACTTTTGCGAAGATAGGACAGCTTTCATGAATGCCCCCACCAGCCCCGTGACAACTGACCCACTCCTCCAGCCATTTCGACTCGCGCATCTTGAGTTGCGCAACCGGATCATGAGTACCTCGCATGCCATTGGGTTTGGCGAAGATGGAATGCCCGCTAGTCGTTACCAACGCTATCATGAGGCGAAGGCAGAAGGCGGGATCGGGCTTACAATGTTCGGTGGATCGACCAACGTGTCTCCGGATAGCGCCAACACCTTCGGCCAACTACGTGCAAGTGATGACCGCATCATTCCTTACTTTCAGGAATTTGCAGACCGCGTGCATAAACATGGGGCCGCACTGATGTGCCAGCTCACCCACCTTGGCGGGCGCAGCCAGTGGCGCGGTGACAATTGGCTGCCCACTATCTCACCCAGCCGGTTCCGAGAGCCGCTTCACCGAGGCTTCACCAAGGAAATGCAGGCCGAAGATATTGCCCGCGTGATCACTGATTTCGGGCAGGCCGCGCGGCGCTGCTACGAGGGCGGTTTAGACGGTTGCGAGTTACACATCACAGGTCATCTCATTGGACAGTTCTGGTCACCAGCCACGAACCAGCGCAACGATGATTTCGGTGGAAGCCTTGAGAACCGTGCACGTTTTGGCCTGATGGTCCTGGAAAAGATCCGCCAGGTCGTTCCACAACCTTTCGTCGTTGGCGTACGGATGGTCGTAGGTGAAGGCGACGGCGGCGATATGCCCGATGAGGACTACATCGCGATGGCTGAGATCCTCGAACGCTCCGGTCTGATCGATTTCTTCAATTTCGGATACGGCCGCATCGATACCGAGGTTGGTCTTGCACGGTACATGCCAGGAATGGCGTTAGGGCTGGCTCCGCAACTGCGCCCAGTGGCAAATTTCCGTCAAAACGTCGGCCTGCCCGTCTTTCACGCTGCGCGCATCAACGACTTAGCGACCGCGCGTTTTGCAGTGAGCGAAGGACACGTTGATCTGATCGGCATGACCCGCGCGCACATCGCGGATCCGCAGATCGCGAGGAAACTCTCGGAAAGCGCGGAGGAAACGATCCGCCCTTGCGTTGGAGCGACCTATTGCTCGTGGCATGGGAGCTGCATCCACAATCCAGCTATCGGTCGAGAGGACGTGCTGCCTCACATCATTGAAAAGGCCGACGTGACAAAGCGCGTGACTGTCGTTGGCGCGGGCCCCGGTGGTCTGGAGGCCGCAAGGGTTGCAGCCGAGCGGGGCCATGCCGTTACCCTGCTTGAAGCCGCACCACGAGCCGGCGGACAGATTCTTCTGGCTGCACAGCTTGACCTTAGGCGCGATCTCATTGGGATTGTCGACTGGCGCGTGAGCGAGCTGGAGCGACTTGGCGTGACCGTGCGCTACAACATCTTCGCTGATGCGGACGAAATCGCACAGACAGAACCCGACACCGTCATCATCGCCACTGGAGGGGTGCCCGACCGATTAGAGGATGTCCCTGGCGCCGAACTGGGCATCCCTCTTTGGGAGGCGTTAGAGGCCGCCACAACGCCAGAAGGTGATGTGATCTTCTACGACGGAACCGGCACTGCAGCGGGTTTGAACGGCGCTCACACACTGGCGGCCTCAGGTGCCACTCTGACTTATGTGACCCCAGACAGCACCGCAGGTGCCGAGGTAAGTTACATCGAGCGGCCGTTGCAAATGCGCGCCTTCTACAAGTCAGGCGCATCTCTATGTCCGGACCTCACGCTGCGCCAGGTAGAGCGTGAGGAAAATCGCCTGCGCCTGAGCTTCGAAAACAGTTACAGCGGTGAGATGGTTGAGATGAGTTGCGACACTCTAATCTACGAACATGGGACGCTGCCTGTAGATGCGCTTTACCTAGAGCTGGCGGGCGCTTCGCGAAATCGTGGTCTACCGGATCTGGCTGCCTGGGCCGCTGCCCAACCGCAACCCGAAGGCTGCGGCAAAGGGTTTGACCTATACCGGATAGGGGATGCCACATCCTCGCGCGACATCCACGCCGCGATCCTTGATGCCGCACGACTCTGCACCCGGCTCTAGCCAGGCTTAAGCGACTGACGGACCCGCTCTGGGTCTCTAGGCGGGGCTTGGATTAGACTTGGTCATACACCAGCTTCATCCAAGCATTCACTGTAGGTCAAATCTGGATGATACTGCTCACACCAGACATCAATATCCTCGAAACTGTCAGCTGTTGGTTTGATCAAAAGAATTGCTAACCCGAGTAATACAGCAACGGGAAACGGGAGCAAAAACACTACCACCATGAAGTAGCGCATTCTTTCATGTAATGGAGTTCTTTTGGGCTTCAGATCAGGCATAGTCATTTCAGGATCCACTCGCGAATGTGTAGCTGACAAAGCTTTTCTTGGACCGCTGGTAAGCACTTTCCAGGAACCTCGAGTCTCGGGCTATTTTAGTACCAAGGTATGTCGGGCTCGGTTTTGTTCCTATGCGTCCAAGATCTAGTCGATCAGCATCCCAGCAAGTCTGAATAGTTACATCGTGCGTCAATCTACCCATCGAATGGTACGTGCATGCTTCAATCAATTGTTCCTGTCTGACAGTCCCCAGATGCACCCAATCGTCTGCTATTTGCCTGACAAAGTCAGCAGACCTATTACCATGCTGAATATCTCTATTCTCATCGGCACGCATGACGTCATGAAGTACCGCGAAGTGCTCCACAACTTCTAGATCAGCTTGTCCAGTTGGAGGTCCGCAACGATTTTCTTCAACCGCTCGTTTTCCTTCTTCAGTGCTTTCATTTCTGAAAGCTGCGGTCGCCCTAGACCACCGAACTTCTTGCGCCAATAGTAATAGGTCTTGTCCGAAATACCCGCCTTGCGACACGCGCCCACAACATCCAACCCATCATGCAAATGAACATCAATCTCGCGCAATATCTTCAGTGCATCCTCATCCGAATACCGTTTCCGTGCCATTCTCTGTCACTCCCTTAGTCAACAAATAGTGGCACAGTTTTAGGGGGCCAAGACAGTCCTGAGCGCGGTCCAAATCATCATCAGCTATCATGAATACTTAGACCCTGAAATTCCTAAACTGACTCTGCTGCATTTACCCTGACCAGACCGCAATAGTTATACTATTTAGGGCGCCACAACAGTTGAGCTGTGTACAAGTGACAATGGAATGTGCACAGGCGTAATGCTTCGCTTCTCGGCTGTATTTCTGTAAATTTTTATATCCGCTCCGTAGTCCAATCGGGAGTAATTAATGAAGAGCTGCAGTAAGGCTGAGCATCGTGACCTGCGAACATTCCGTCTTGTGTTACTAGAACAGTGCGCCAACCACGTGCGGCGCCGCCAATAATGTCGGTGTGCAGCGTATCACCGATCATAGCAATGCGATTTGGAAGAACGCCGGTCAGCGACACCTCAGCCAGCGCGTAAATCTCTGCGAAGGGTTTACCGAAAAACTGAATTTCGCACTCCATTTGGTCAAGTAGCAAATGCCCAAAATGTCCGGGCTCTTGCGAAAAGCCGTTTTCGCGCGGGGCGGCAATGTCGGCATTGGCAATCACCAATGGTCGCGGGTTTTCACGCAGCGAACGTTCAAGAAGCGCTTGACGCGACACCGACCACTCCGCAGACGACAAAAATAGGAAACCTTCGGCTTGATCATAGAGTAACTGATCATCACCTAATCGTAGTGTCTTTGTGGGAATGTCACTAAGATCATCGTTTATCGCAGCGATGCAGCCAAATGTTCGCTTATCCAAACCAATCAATGCAGCATCTCGGCTAGTAATGATCTCTTCCGGTTCAAGACTTAAGCCAAGATGCTTGAATTTTGCGACGGCTTCTTCATGTTTATAGCTTGCTGCATTAGATAAAATGCGAATTGCGCAGCCGCGCGCGCGCAATTCATCAAGACGCTCCGCCGCTCCCGGGATTGGGGTTTCGCCAACATTTAGGACGCCGTAAGCATCAAACACAAAGGCATCTATTTGATCTGTGATATCCAAAAGCGAATTTATGGCAATTGTGCTTTGCGCAAACGTCGCCATGGGCAAGCGGTCCCTTACGGACTGATAACGATCAAATATTTCCTGGACTGTTAACATAGGATCAGTGACTTTCTAATGTTCGGCCTGGCGGCTTTTTTAGTTGCTGGCTTTTCGTTTTGCTAACAGTCGTGTCGACAGAAGATCGCCTGAGCGCTCTGCAATTGGATGACCTATCGTTGCAAATGCAGCGTTGATCGTTTTGAGCGATCGCAGTGTGTCTTGATGGATATGGCTTGTTGCAAAGCTGGCAGGGATATTTTTGCGCAACCGCACGAGATGTCGTTCTTGTAGCTTTTGCTCTACTTTTCGGACTTTGTCTTTAGCATGAAGCAGTTGGCGTGCTGCGTCTGGGGCACCGGTCATGAGGACACTTAAGGCAAGCTGTGTATTGCTGAGAATGCGGTCGTGGAAATCTTCGAGATCCGACCACCCATCTTCCGAAAATTCCAACCCATCAGATTTCAACCGCTCAGCGTTCGCAACAAGATTCTGTGAAATCGCACCGGCTGCAGTTTCTAAATTAAACGCGATTGACGCCAGTTCACCAGCTTTGTTCTGTTCAGTCTCTGATAATTCTTTATGATCTAACCCAGCCAAGAAACCTTTAATGTCCGAATGCATAGTCCTGACATCCTCAGACTTTTTGATAATAGCTTTTGCTCCAGGAGCATCCCAGTTTTGGAACAAACCCATCGACGAACGCAGCATGACCTCGATCGCTTCTCCCATCTTCATTATCTCGCGCGCGGCGCATGATAGAGCGCGCGATGGCCGGTTAAGCGTTGACGGATCAAGGGCAGTGCTGTGTGTCAGTGGGCTGACCGTATCTTCGCGTACAGACCTCAGCTTCAGCGTAGCATCCGCAATCAACCTTAAGAACGGTACACAAACCAGAGCCAAACCAATATTGAACACCAAATGCAGGTTGATGATCTGTTGCGCTGCCTGAGAGCCCAGCCAGCTTAAATTTCCCGCGCTTTTTGACAAAATCACAAGGACCAGCGCAGCACCTCCGCCACGCAGCACGAGGTTTATCAAGACTGCGCTTCGTGCGGTCAAAGGCGCTTTCAGCGTAAGCACATAGGCCAATATCGCGGCTCCTGCATTTGCCCCCAGCACCATCGCAGCCGCCCCACTTGACGGCAGAAGCCCTTGCCCTGTTAGAGTGACAAAGAACAGAACCGCAGCGACCGACGAGTGCACGGCCCATGCAAATAATCCGCCAATCAAAAATGACGACACAAGGTCGCCAGCCAAATAGTCCATGACACTTGCCGTTGCAGTGCTTTCGATAAGAGGAGCGGTTGCATCACGAATCATATCAAGCGAGACTAAGATAAGTCCTAACCCGATCAGGATGCGTCCGGTTTGGCGGATTTCATTGTGTGAGCTTTGCAGAAATAATACGACACCACAAAGCAAAAAAAGTGGGATCAAAAATTCTTGGCGGACTAGCAAAATCTGAGACACAATCGCAGAACCGATGTCGGCACCAAGCAATATTGCTGTTCCCGCCAATAATCCAACGCCACCCTTTTTTGCAAAATTCGACAACAATACAGCGACCGCCGTGGCGCTTTGCAAACACAATGCGGCAATCGCACCACTAACTAGGGCTTGCAGTCTGTTTGCATTAGATCGACGCAGAAAGGCGCGTAGGTGCACCGAGAATGCTCGCTCGACCCCCGTGCGCAACAAGCGGACCGCCCAGATCAAAAGTGCAGCGGCACCCGCGATATGCAGCGCGAACAAAATGATGCTTGAACCTACCATCAATCAATCATGTATCTGGGTAAAACAGGTACGGACCAGGATAATCACCCACAGGAACATAATGGCTGGTGATGACGCCACGTATTTCGTGCAACATAAATCCACCCGGTTCTTTGGTTAAGCAATTTGGCGCAGCTTCACGCAAGTCCATCGTGACAGCATGGGATACACCCGGCGCAATCTGGCAGATAACGTCACCAAAAGGCGCAACAATATTGCGGTGAACATGTCCACAGGTCAGGCGCAGCTCTCCTGTGTAGCTAGACAAAATTGCCTTAAACTCTTTGCTGTAGCGTAGATTTTGGATGTCCATCTTATCAATGCCGGTTAAAATTGGCGGGTGATGAGTCATTACGATGGTTGGTTTACCGCCGTTGGCCTCCAGTGTTGTAGACAGAAATGACAATGTCTCATCGCTAAGATGGCCATGGGCTGCCTCTGCAACGCTACTGTCCAACCCGATCACAACCAGATCATCAAAGTGGGCGTCCCAATTGATGGGACCAACGGTTGGCATCCACGGCTGGTCAGCGAAACATTCCCGCATAACTTCGATGTTGTCATGATTGCCTGGGATGACGCGGTACGCCAAATTGAGAGGCTCCATAAGTGCCCGAAACCGTTCGTATTCTTCGACAGTGCCAAAGTCGGTCAGATCACCTGAGACAAAGACCATATCAATAGGGCCGATCTCTGGCAGACAGCGGTTGATGGTTTCGACGCAATTTGACAATGCTTCAGCGGTATCGACTTGGCCGTAGGCCATTTGACCGTACGGAACAATATGCGGATCTGAAATTTGAATGATCCGTGTCATGTAACATCTACCTCTTGTGGAAGCAGCATTAGGGTTTCCGGCTTGATCGCGACATTGATCATGTCGCCCACCTTCGGTGCGTTCTGCCCAGCATGGATTGAAGCGATGGTATCAGATGTGATGCCGGAAATGCCAATCTTGTAGTGGGTGCCCAGAAACGTCACAGTTTCAACCTTACCCCTCAAGGGGCCATCGTCTCCAATGCAAACATCTTCAGCGCGCACGAATATGGTTTGACCTTCGCCACACGCAGGCAAGGTTAACGCGCCACCATCAAGGTACAATGTTGCGCCATCGGCCTTGCCGCGCAGCGACATCGCATTGCCTACAAACCCTGCTACGAAGGGCGATTTTGGATTGCGGTAAAGTTCTTCTGGCGTGCCGGTTTGTAAAACGCGACCTTGGCACATAACAGCAACACGATCAGCTATGGCCATCGCTTCATCTTGGTCATGGGTTACGAATATAGCAGTTATATCGAATTCGCGTAGCAGCACCGCTAATTCTTCACGCAAGGTTCCGCGCAAAGATGCGTCCAGCGCCGATAACGGTTCATCCAGCAACAACATTCTGGGTCGTGGTGCGATCGCACGCG
>Ga0255780_10002115_pt1 | contig 18191 bp, 20 predicted proteins | sample 071ome_32_FD_179978 | JGI IMG/M metagenome (GOLD analysis project Ga0255780, IMG submission 179978) | Coastal salt marsh microbial communities from the Groves Creek Marsh, Skidaway Island, Georgia - 071405AT metaG (version 2) | ecosystem: Environmental > Aquatic > Marine > Intertidal zone >... | reverse complement strand
CTTTCTAAGCAGCTGTCTGAGCATTATAACGCTCCATGGGTTCCAGAATTCGCGCGAGAATTCTTACAATCGAAGTACGATGCTACAAAAGAGGTGTGCACCTATGAAGACCTTATTCCTATAGCTCAGGGACAAATGCGGCTTGAAAACGAAGCCGTAAAAAAGGTTGCCCTCACGGGGGCTGGTTTGGTTATTTGCGATACCGATCTTTTAGAAACCTCTGTGTACTCGGCTGTATATTTTGGCGGAAAAATAGACCCTGTCTTGCAAGAGGCGGTAGCGAATAACACTTACGACCTCTACCTTTTAACGTATATCGACACGCCTTGGGAACCTGATGATCTCAGAGACAAACCGAATGAGCGTCAAGAACTATTTGAGGTTTTTGAATCTAAATTGGTAGAAAACTCCTTGCCTTTTATTACTTTGAAAGGAGATAAAGAAACGCGATTCGCTACAGCTAAGGCGCGAATCGACGATCTATTACGTATTCATGCCCTTTAACTCTGAAGATTTAGAACACTTAAAGCAAAGAGGAATTCAAAGCTCTGAGGCGCTAAGGCAGTTATCTTTTTTAAAAGAAGGTTTTCGTCCGCTTGAGCTCGCCAAAGCTGCTAAAATTTCAGAAGGTATTGAAAAGCTCATTAGCGAAAAAGCACAGTACTTTGCGGATGTTTACCAGGAGAAAAACAGTCAGTATACCGTTGAGAAATTCGTTCCAGCATCTGGTGCCGCAACACGGATGTTTAAGCTGCTTTATCAACTTTTAGAAGAAGAATCATTAGACCTTCCTCTATCAAGAGCGCAGTTTACTACTGCCGAAGCACAAGAGTTTGCGCAACACTTCAAAAACCTAGCTTTTTATGAACAGTGGAATGCTTTAGGCGATCTCAATCAGATCTCATCTCGTGAGGCATTGAAAAACCTTTTAGAGGACGAATTTATGGCCTATGGTTCTAAGCCAAAGGCGCTCTTGGCCTTTCACCGTGAGAACGATCAAGTGACGAATCCGCTTTACACCCACCTTTTAGAGGCGCAAGATTATGGGCAGTCAAGACTTCACCTCACCATTTCGAGCGAACATCGTGAGGCGATTGAAAAAGAGATTGATGCGTTGAAGTCGAAGTTGCAGATCGAAGTGGAGTGCAGTTATTCGTATCAAATGGCATCGACCGATACGCTTGCAGTTGACTACGATGACGAGTTGGTGCGAGATATTGACCATAAACTCATCTTTCGTCCAGGAGGGCACGGTGCACTGTTACAGAACCTGAATGCCCGTAATGCAGACCTTGTTTTTATCAAGAACATTGACAACGTATGTACCCTGTCTTCACTCGAAGCGCATAACTTTTATAAAAAGGTTTTGGGCGGTTATGCCATAGAAATTGTTCAGCAGTTGCACCACTTTCAGCAACAGCTAGAAAACGATGAGACCGTTCTCGATCGCCACGGGCTAAACAACTTTCTACAGCGATACTTTGGCACGTACATAGATCCTGAAGCCAAGGATTTCAATGCAAAAGCAAAAGAGTATGTGTTTAGGCCCTTGCGCGTATGTGGAATGGTTGCAAACGAAGGGCAGCCAGGTGGGGGACCGTTTTGGGTCAAACTCAAGGGAGCTACTAGCCTTCAGATTGTCGAGTCTGCCCAAATTGACCAAAATTCAGAAGAGCAGCTTGCGCTGATGCAATCATCTACCCACTTTAATCCCGTTGATATTGTGGCTTCTTTAACCGATTATAAAGGACGTGCTTACGATCTCAATGACTTTATAGATCATGAACAGGGGTTTATCGCGCACAAGAGCTTTGACGGAAGACCGATTAAGGCCCTTGAACTTCCAGGCCTGTGGAACGGGTCTATGGCTTACTGGAACAGTTGCTTCGTTGAAGTTCCGGCGGCCACCTTTAATCCGGTGAAGAATGTTTTGGACCTTCTAAAACCATCACATCAAGGATCAATTGTTGGCTAGAATTTCTAGTTACGCCGTATCTTTGCGTCACATCTCATAGGGGTGCTTGCTTATCGCAGGCTGAGATTATACCCATTGAACCTGGGCGGGTAATGCTGCCAAGGAATGTTTAACCAAATATTAATTACGAGAATAGTACCCCTTCTATTCGCGCCTAAACCAAAGTGTTATGATGCGAATAAAAGTTTTTTCGTACGTTGCCCTAGGGGCAACATTTGGGCTTTTTGCCCAACAAAATCAACGTGTAGACCTCGATGAGGTTGTAGTTGCAGCTGTGAGGGTAAATGACAGTGTTCCCATGGCCTACACCAATGTCAGTAGCGCTCAAATTGAGCGGATAAACCTCGGACAAGACATTCCGCTGCTACTGAATTATACCCCGTCTATTGTGGCCACCACCTATGACGGTATGGGCGTTGGGTATACCGATTTTAGGATTCGTGGAATTGACAACTCACGCATAAATGTGACCATTAATGGAATTCCGTATAACGATGCCGATAGCCAGACGACGTTCTTTGTTAACCTTCAAGATTTTGCTTCCTCTGTGGGTTCGATTCAGATTCAAAGAGGGGTTGGTTCTTCAACCTTTGGCGCCGCAGCCTTTGGAGCAAGTGTGAGTATTGCTACACAGAATCCGAGTGATGCAGCTTATGCCCAGTATTCAAGTAGTGTGGGGAGCTTTTCAACCTTTAAAAACACCCTTCAGGCCTCAACCGGAGATCTCAATGGCTTCTCGTTAGAAGCACGACTCTCTTCTATTCAGTCTGATGGGTATGTAGATCGCGCTAGCGCCGATCTCAAATCTTATTATCTCAATGGCTTATTCAAGCTGAAAGACGATAAGGCGCAACTGAACCTCTTGGCATTCGGAGGAACCGAAACCACAGGACTCTCTTTCTTTGGTCTCGATCGAGCCGGATTAGACACAAATCGTAGGCTCAACCTTGATGGGATCTATTACGATGCAAATGGCAATGAACGGGTGTACCCGAATCAAACCGACAACTACCTTCAACAGCATTTTCAGCTGCACTATAAAGAAGAGTTGAGCCCTAGTGAAGAGTTTACCTTCAGCGCGCACTATACGAATTCAGAAGGTTATTATGAGCAGATTCAAGACTATGATAATGTCTATGTTTATTTCAGAAATATCCCCTCTTTATTTCGTGACGGTGGGGCGGATTATGCTTCTCAGGCCCATCTTAATTCTGATTTCTACGGTATGTTGTCAAGCTACTCAAAGAAATTTGAAAAGAGTAGTCTGATTGCAGGCCTAGGATGGAACACCTATCAAGGGGAGCAATTTGGAGAAGTTATTGCCTCAGATGCCCCCGTACTCGCTCAGCTGCCTTACTTATTTTATGAGAATGAATCCACTAAAAGCGAGTGGAATGGTTTTGTGAAATGGAATGCCGAATTGTCTAGCGCATTCTATGCCTATGTGGATCTTCAGCTTAGAAATGTGGGGTATCGTGCTGCTGGTTCTCTCTTTAGCGAGGGGGCTAGCCTTGATGTAGATGAAAACTATCTATTTTTCAACCCTAAGCTAGGTTTGCGCTATGAGTTCGGAAGATCTCAGTTGTTTCTCTCCTACGCTCGGGCAAATAGAGAGCCTGCTCGTGTAGATTTTGAAAACGGATCACCTGCTCCAGAGCAACTGGACGATTTTGAATTCGGATACCGTTACAGTAGTTCGAAGCTAGCCCTTAATGCCACTGCATTTTTCATGGATTATACCAATCAATTGGTACTCACTGGGGCTTTGGACGCTTTCAATTTTCCATTGCGCGAAAATGTCGGATCTAGCTATAGAGCAGGGATCGAACTAGAGACTTCTTATGTTCCGTTTGAGGGTCTTCGTGCCGATGCGAGTTTGACACTTAGCCGCCATCGCAATAGAGATTTTGTGACCTATCGCAATGAATCAATAGAGCTATTGGGTGACACCGCAATTTCTTTTGCACCGGAACGTATTTTCGGAGGCTCTATCTCCTATGAGTTAGCAAAGACATCGACTTTGACCCTTTATGCAAAATCAGTGTCTGAACAGTTTATGAGTAATATCGAACACCCAGATTCACTGATTGAGGGGTACACTGTATTTGATCTCAATTTCAATCATGACTTTGCTCTCAATGGAGCCATCGAGAAGATAAGTTTTACCCTTCAGCTCAATAACCTCTTTAATGTGGTCTACGAGAACAATGGTTATTTCTACAGTTTCGACGATCAGGGTCAGACCTATTACGGGGCTGGATTCTATCCTCAAGCACCGCGAACTGTTTTGGCTGGGGTGAGATTCAGACTCTAGTTATAGATGTAAAGCATGGGTCCCTCCGCCCTCACTGCGTATTCTTTCAGATCAAAAAGAACAGACTCGCCCTGTCGGTTGAGCAATTGACCGGTAAAGAGGCTATAACTAAAACCATCTGAACATCCGCATGTGGCCGAGGTACCCTTTGCTTCTGTCGCAGAACAGGTCTCTAAGGTGTGATTCGGACAGGCAACCTCGAAGGCGCGAAAACTGTCGATTCCGACTTGTACGAGATGAATGCCTTTTATCCCCCCTAAACTTTGTGGTATGGTAATGGGGACACCTATCTGTTGTACCTCGCTGTAAAGGGGTAAGCGTGTATCGATTTGAACATCGAATGAAGCGTTGATCAAATAAGGGTTCTGAATCAGCTGTGTCTCGGCACAAGCCGCCAGAAGAAGTGCCAAAAAAAGGACCATTACTCTCATGTGACTTCAAAGATACTGTGGTTTTAATTTTGTATATTTGAGTAATCCTCTAGACCCTTGATAACAAGGAACTTGAGGATTTTTTAATTCGAATGAGGTATGAGTAAAGTTGCCTATTACACTAAAGAAGGATTACAAAAACTGAGAGACGAATTGAATCAGTTAAAGGACGTTGAACGCCCTAAAGCTTCTGCAGCTATTGCCGAAGCCAGAGACAAAGGAGATCTCTCTGAGAATGCTGAATACGATGCTGCTAAAGAGGCTCAAGGGCTTTTAGAAATGCGCATCGCCAAGCTTGAAGAGACATTGTCTAATGCCCGTTTGATCGATGAATCACAATTGGACACTTCAAAGGCCTTGATTTTATCTACAGTAACGATTAAGAACAAGGTGAATAATCAACAAATGACCTACACCCTGGTTGCTGAAAGTGAGGCCGACCTGAAGAGCGGAAAAATTTCAGTCAATTCACCTATCGGAAAAGGCCTTTTGGGTAAATCGGTTGGTGATATTGCAGAAATCCAGGTGCCGAATGGGGTCATTCAGTTTGAAATCGTAGAGATCACGAGAAGCTAAGATGGGTTCACTGTTTCTCAAAATCGTCTCAGGAGAGATTCCTTCCTATAAGGTGGCCGAAGACGAACATTTTCTAGCTTTTCTCGACATCAATCCTAACGCTAAAGGACATACCCTATGTATTCCTAAGAAAGAGACCGATAAGTTGTTTGACCTTTCAGAACAGGAGTATCTAGACCTTATGCGTTTCTCGCGAAAGGTGGCAAAGGCCATCGAAAAGGTGGTAGACTGCAAGAGGGTTGGCCTCTCAGTGATCGGACTTGAGGTTCCGCATGTACACGTACACCTCATACCGTTAAACGGCATGCAAGACGCCCAATTTATCAATAAGACTAAACTAGAGTCTGCCGAATTTGAACAACTCGCGGCACAACTCAATCAAGCGTATAAACAACTAGACTAGTATGGAGCTACAAGGAACAATCAAGATTATTGGAGAGACAAAAACATTCGGAAGCAACGGTTTTCGCAAACGGGAGATGGTGTTAACCACTCAAGAACAATACCCTCAAGATCTATTAATTGAGTTTGTTCAAGACAAATGTGATTTGCTCTCTCAATACGCTCCAGGTCAATTGGTGTCTGTTGGTATCAACCTAAGAGGACGCGAATGGACTTCTCCTCAAGGCGAAGTGAAGTATTTCAATTCAATCCAAGGGTGGCGCATAGAAGGCCAGGTCAAGGAGACTGCCGCTCCTAGTCCAAGCGATCTTCCGCCAATGACCGATTTTCCGTTAGCTGACGATGCCGATGAGAAAGATTACGACGATTTACCCTTCTAAATAACAACCGTTTCAACCTTGCTGCGCACAGCATAGCTGTGACAGTCTACAGCATGATCATTCACTACCCCGTTTGCTTGCAAAAAGGCGTAGATTACTACAGGCCCAGTGAATGAAAACCCTTGCTTCTTAAGGTCTTTTGATAATTTTTCAGAAAGCGGTGTTTGTGACGGAAGTTCGTCTAGTGTTCGAGGACTGTTGTGAATGATACGTCCATCGGTGAACGACCATAAATAACACGCAAAAGATCCGTGAGTGCGCTGAATATTTTGAAAGGCCTTGGCATTTGTGATTGTGGCCTTGATTTTTGAACGATTGCGAATGATTCCCGTATCGTTTAGTAGGGACGAGATCTTTTCGTCATCATAAGCAGCGACCTTCTCGACATCGAATTGATCAAAGGCTGCCCTAAAAGCTTCTCTTTTTCGCAGTATCGTTAACCAGTTAAGGCCGGCTTGAAAAGTCTCTAGGACGAGACTTTCAAACAATTTTTGATCATCGATTTCCGGAACTCCCCATTCATTGTCATGATAGGCCTCATAGAGAGGGTCACCAACGCAGAAACTGCATCGTTTGGTTGTGGCATTTTGCATAAGACAAAACTAGCTCGTTTGACTGCAGTATCTTTGCATTGCTCATGAATTACAATGAATATTTTAAGCTTCACGAAGCTCTTGTCGCGCAAAAGGCGACTACTGGAGGCCGCACCGATCCAGCCTATATCGAGTACACCTCTTTGAATTTTCAGCGCATAAAGCGCTGGCAAAAAAGTGTTCGTCTTAGTGATGAGCAACTGCGCTGGCTGGAGTCAAACGCAGAGCTTAAAGTGAAGTGGACGGTACTTACCGAGCCGTGGTGCGGAGATGCCGCTCCTTCACTTCCGCTCATGCACCTCCTCGCAGCATCTCATCCGGGAATCACCTTAGAAATTCTGCTCAGAGACGAAAATCTAGAGTTGATGAACGCGCATTTGACTAATGGCGCGCAATCGATTCCAAAACTTATACAAACATCAGAGAATGACGAGGTGAAAAGTTGGGGTCCACGTCCTATTGGGGCAGTGGCCTTGGTGCACGATTATAAGGAGCAGTACGGCGCTTTCGATGCAACGGGTAGAGAAAACCTTCAGCAATGGTATAATGCGGATAAGGGGAGGCAAATCATCGATGAGCTATTTCAACTACTTGGCTGGAAATAGGTAGGTAATGGTTCCTTCTTGAACGTTTTTACCCGATTCTTGAAAGAGTGATCGCTTTGCGTACTCAATGGCTTGGGCGATCAAGCATCCATTCGAAGAGGAAGAGAAATAAGGATTGTACCAGGCGTCAATTACACGGCCTTTGTAGTCTACACTTACATTGATTACTACTTCTCCTCCTTCAAGGCAGGTATAGTTTGGTGCGGGTAGCTTTTGATGGACGCGTCCCTTTAAATCATAGGAAATAATCGTTTTTTTCGCGAGTTTGATAGGCTCTCCTGGCGCAGTGCTGTTTGCCTTCATTCGGTTGAGTCGGTCTTCTACCGCACTTGAGATTGAATTGAGTCCTGATCCGAATCCTTCAGCAACCACTGTCCCATTTTCACTTCTTTTTTTCGACAGCTCTTCAAGCGAAGGAAGGGGTTCGGGGGCTTCTAATGCGGTCTTAGTGGCGGCTTCGTTAGAGGCTTGGTTGGTCTCTACTTTGAAGGCTTCAAAGCGCTTGTCGTTTAATTTTTTGAAAAAGTCCTCTTCGAGATCTTCAAGAACCTCAATTTGATAGGTTTTTTCTTGGGTTGGAAGCTGGGCAGATATAGAGAGAAGAGCTACTACTAGCAGGGCACTCAACGCTATGGTGTAACGTCGTGCCTTTCGCTGTGCTTTCTCAATTAGCTGCATAATTCTTCTTTAAGTACTTCTGGAGTTCGAGCCTCCTCAACCTTGAATGCTCCTATAGCTGTTCTTCTGAGACGGCTAAGGTGAGCGCCTGACTTGAGGGCTTTACCGAAGTCGTGTGCGAGTGAACGAATGTAGGTTCCTTTTGAACAGTCTACAGAAAAATTAATGGTCTTATCCGTGTCAAAACGGCTGTAATCCAATTCAAAATTATAGATTTCTATGGCGCGTGCACTGGTTTCTACGGTCTTACCTTCACGAGCAATCTCATAGAGGCGTTTTCCGTCTTTTTTTACGGCTGAAAACATGGGCGGATGCTGCATTTGTGCCCCTAGAAATTGAGCACGCACTGTTTCAATCTGATCATTAGTGATATGATGGGTCTCGAAATGGGCGTCAATCGCTGTTTCGAGGTCGTAAGAAGGAGTCGTCGACCCAAGGGTAAAAGTTCCAGTATAGGTTTTTTGAAGCCCTTGAAATTCTTGTATTCTTTTGGTGAATTTTCCGGTGCAAATAATCAATAGTCCAGACGCTAAAGGGTCAAGCGTTCCTGCGTGCCCGATCTTAATTTTCTTGAGTTTAAATCTTCTTAGCAGGGCCCACTTTAATGCATTTACCGCTTGAAATGAGCTGAAACCAAGCGGTTTGTCTACTAGAAGCACTTGTCCGTCTAAGAAATCTTCAACTGTAAATGTTCTTAGATCCTTCATGAGAATAATGTCATTAAAAGGGCGATAGATCCGGCCAATAAGCAGTAGAGTGAGAAGTATATGAGCTTACTTCTTTTGACTAGGGCGATCATCCAGCTGCAAGCCAATAGTCCCGAGATGAAGGCTGCGGTAAACCCAAGGACCAGATGTAAAGGATCGATAGCGGTTTGCAACAAGTCTCCACTCAAGAGGTCTTTAGCGATCTTTCCGAAGATCAGCGGTACCACCATTAGAAAAGAGAATCGTGCAGCTTGTTCGCGTTGAACGCCTAGCAAAACTGCCGTAGAAATGGTGGCTCCACTGCGCGATATACCCGGAAGAATAGCAATGGCTTGAGCAATACCTATGAGCAGGGCACGTTTATGCGTGAGGTTGTTCTCAGAAGATTGCGGCTTGTCTGCGACGTAAAGCAGACCGGCTGTTACGATCAGCATGGCGCCGACTAAAAGCGTGTTTCCTGAAAATAACGAGTCTATAAAGTCCTCAAGAAAGAAACCTACCAAGGCGGCCGGCACCATAGAGAGGATGATGGCGAAGCTAAAGTGTACGGCTAGTTTTTCTCTTGCCACTGCCTTAGAAAAGAGCTGAAAGAGGTCTTTGCGGTAGAGTACAACCGTACTCAAGGCGGTTGCTAGATGTAGAAGGACGGTAAAAAGCAGGCTTTCTTTCGGAAGTGCATTTGACCCAAAAAGAACTTTGGCTAATTCGAGGTGTCCACTTGAAGATACAGGCAGAAACTCTGTAAGCCCTTGAATTATCCCAAGAATAAGGGCTTCAACACTACTCATCTTTAGATTTGCTACGAGACAAGATGGCGTATACCTGAAGGCCTAGTCCTAATAGTATCAGAAAGGGTGCCAGGCGGATCCGTCTAAAGTTGTAAATCTCAGGGTTGAAAATAGTAGGGTCTTCGCTACGTCCACCGCTCATCAAGATAAACCCTAAGGCAATGAGCGCAATACCTGCAATGATGAGTTTGTAGTTGCGCGATTCGAATAAGGGTTGTTTCATTGTGAAGGGCGATTTATGAAAAATTTGAGGTGGCTTTCAAAGAGAGAAAACGTGAGGCCGAAAGATACGTACTTAAAACGGTGATCAGCAAAGCGATAAGGTAGAGTGCTCCTATGATACTTAGTAGCGGAGCTCTTTGACTCAAGAGGTCAAGGCTGGGATAGGCCTGATCTAAGCGCCATAAGACGACTCCTAGAAGTAGACTCGCAAGAGTGGCTCCGATTATGCCTAAACCCGCATAGGTTTTGATAAATGGCCGGCGAATAAATGCCTTTTTAGCTCCAACAAGGCGCATCGTTTTTAGAACCAATCGCTTCGAATAGATTGAAAGACGGATAGATGCATTGATCAACAGTAAGGCGATCAGTAATACGATGCCCGCCGCCCAAATGAGCACGTTTCGGATGATCTTAAAGTTAGAATCCAAAAGTTCTAAAAGTTCTACATCGTAAATGACCTCTTCAATAAAAGTCTTTTCTAAGAGATCTGTTTTTAGACTATTGGCAAATTCAGAGCTTATAAAATCAGCCTTAATACGAACTTCAACACCGTCTCTTAATGGATTAAACCCGAGAAACGAAACAAAGTCTTGGTCGATTTCTTCGGTGTAAAGAGCTGCGGCCTCTTCTTTTGATACAAAGGTGCTTTCTTTGACGTAATTCGAGACGGCTAAACTCTTGATGAGTTGCTCGATTTCTATGTCTTTCGCTTCTGGATTGATGTATGCGGTTAAGACGAGCTGCTCTTTGAAGTAGTTGCCCAAACGATCAGTGTTGAATAGCAAAATTCCGAGGGCGCCTAGCAAAACAAGGACCAGTGATATACTCAAAGCAACCGAGACATATGACGATCGCAGCCTTCTTCTTTCGTAGCGTTCTATGTAAGAGCTCATCGGCGGGGTTGAAAAGCCTAAAATTAGCAAAGTAATTCTAGATTTTTTGACTTGAAGTATTCGCTGTACTTTTGGCCTTTAATTCGCGTGAAATGAGCTACGACTTTAAAGAAATTGAACGCAAATGGCAAGGTTATTGGCAAGAGAACCAAACATTCAAAGCCGACGACCGTTCTGACAGCCCAAAATTTTATGTATTAGACATGTTTCCGTACCCTTCTGGGGCCGGGCTGCATGTGGGTCACCCACTCGGATACATCGCGAGTGATATTTATGCGCGTTACAAGCGCCATCAAGGCTTCAATGTCTTGCACCCTATGGGATACGACTCGTTTGGACTACCGGCAGAGCAGTATGCGATTCAAACCGGACAGCATCCGGCGAAAACTACAGAAGTCAACAGTAAGCGTTACCGCGAACAATTAGACCGTATCGGGTTTTCACTCGATTGGTCAAGAGAGGTAAAGACCTCAGATCCGGCTTACTACAAACACACGCAATGGGTGTTCATTCAGCTCTTTCAATCGTGGTACGATAAGGCCGCTGAGAAGGCGCGCCCAATTTCAGTTTTGGTGAGTCACTTTGAAAACGACGGAAATGCAAACGTTCACGCCCACTGTGATAGTGACACCCCTTCTTTTACTGCATCAGACTGGTCGTCAATGAACGATCAGGAGCGCGAAGACGTATTGCAAAAATACCGCTTGGCATTTTTGGCTGATATCGATGTGAACTGGTGCCCTGAGCTTGGAACAGTCTTGGCTAACGATGAAATTGTAAATGGGGTTTCAGAACGCGGAGGATATCCGGTAGTGCGTAAAAAGATGCGTCAATGGAGTATGCGTATTACCGCCTATGCAGATCGATTGCTAAAAGGGTTAAAAGATATTGATTGGCCCCAACCTTTAAAGGATGCTCAAACCAATTGGATCGGAAGGTCTGAGGGTGCTGAGGTCCATTTCGAAGTAATAGGGTACGATGCGAAAGTATCGGTGTTTACCACCCGACCTGATACGCTTTTTGGGGTGAGTTTTATGACCCTTGCTCCAGAGCACCCCTTGGTGTTAGAGATCACCACAGACGATCAGCGCCAAGAAGTTGAAGCCTACATCGAAGAGACGTCAAAGCGATCAGAACTCGATCGAATGTCTGACGTCAAAAGAATTTCTGGTGCCTTTACAGGAGCGTATGTAAAACATCCATTTACTGATGAGCCTATTCCGATTTGGATTGGAGACTACGTTTTGGCTTCTTACGGTACAGGTGCTGTTATGGCCGTACCTTGTGGAGACCAACGCGACTTTGAATTTGCAAAACATTTTAATCTTCCTATTCCTAATGTTTTTGAAGGAGTAGATATCACTGAAGAAGCCTTTGCCGACAAGCAAGGCACAATCATTGCCAACTCTGACTTTTTGAATGGTCTAGGTTATACCGAAGCCAAGTCGACTATCATTGAACGACTAGAGTCTGAGGGTAAAGGAAAGGGCGTCGTTAACTACCGCTTAAGAGATGCAGTCTTCAGCAGACAGCGCTATTGGGGAGAGCCTTTTCCGATCTACTATGTGAATGGCATGCCTAAAGCGGTTGACTTTCAGTACCTACCACTAGAACTCCCAGAAGTAGAGCACTATTTGCCAACTAAAGAGGGCGATCCGCCACTAGGAAACGCAACGAAATGGGCTTGGAGTACCGAATTGAATCAAGTAGTTGAGACCTCACTCATCGATCACAAAACGGTATTTCCATTAGAATTGAATACCATGCCGGGTTGGGCAGGATCTTCGCAGTACTTCAATCGCTTCATGGATCCGCGCAATGAAGAAGAGTTGGTGTCTTCTGATCGTGTTAATTATTGGAAAGAAGTAGACCTGTACATAGGCGGAAGCGAGCACGCTACGACACATTTGTTGTACGCGCGTTTTTGGCAGCATTTCATGTTTGATTTAGGCAAAGTTCAGCGAGCTGAATTTGCACGTAAACTGATTAATCAAGGAATGATTACCGGTCTTTCTGCCATCGTTTATCGCAAGTCAGGAACACAGCATTATGTATCACACAACTTGATCGACCATAAGAATACTGAGGCCGAGAATTTCGTGGGTCATTTTGAAAAGCTTCGCGTCGATGTGTCGCTGATCAATGCCAGTGATGAGATCGATCTTGAAGGACTTCGCAATTGGCAACCTCAATTTAAAGAGGCAACATTTGATTTAGAAAATGGTGCGTATGTCGTCGGACGTGAAGTTGAAAAAATGTCAAAGCGTTGGCATAATGTGGTGAATCCGGATCAAATCTGTGAAGAATACGGTGCTGACTCTCTGCGTTTGTACGAGATGTTTTTAGGGCCACTCGAGCAGTCAAAGCCATGGAATACGGCAGGGATTACCGGAGTTCACGGATTCTTGAAGAAATTATGGCGACTCTTCGAACAGGTTAACGACGAGCAACCGAACGCTGACAACCTAAAAAGCCTGCACAAGACGATCAAAAAGGTGCGAGAAGATCTAGACGCTTTTTCTTTTAACACCTCTGTATCCTCTTTCATGATTTGTGTCAATGAATTGGCTGCACAGAAATGCACCTCTAGGGCTATTCTTGAGCCACTGGCTGTATTGATCTCTCCTTATGCACCGCATATCGCTGAAGAGCTATGGGAGCGACTTGGTCATTCGGAATCTATTGCGCAGGTGGCCTACCCAGAATTTGATCCTAAGTATTTGGTCGAAAATGAAAAGGAGTATCCGGTTTCGTTTAATGGTAAATTGAGATTTAAACTGACGCTTCCGCTGGATTTAAGTAAAGACGCCATCGAAGAGGCTGTGATGAATCACGATAAAACGAAACAGCAGCTTGACGGATCTACTCCGAAAAAAGTGATCATCGTACCCGGAAAGATCATCAACATCGTGTATTAAAGCATCTTAAAATCCACTAATTTTAAGGTATAATTGAGTGAAACTATGATGTCTTATTATCTCTTACTTGGAATCATAGCCTTGGCAAGTGCTGCGGTGAGCCAACGCCTAAAGAGCAAGTTTCGCACCTACGAAAAGCGCGCCTTAGCCAATGGAATGTCAGGTAAAGAAATTGCCCAAAAAATGCTTTCAGACCATCAGATTTACGATGTTGAAATCATTTCTACTCCAGGGCGGTTAAGCGATCACTATAACCCTGTCAATAAGACGGTCAATTTGAGTGAGGCTGTTTTTTCTGGTCGAAATGCGGCGGCTGCTGCCGTTGCTGCCCATGAAGTGGGTCACGCTGTGCAGCACGCTAGGGCCTATAAGTGGCTTACTATGCGCTCTCAATTGGTTCCCGTGGTTTCTGTCGCCTCAGGCATGTCTTCATGGATTGTACTGATCGGTCTGGTGCTTATGTTTTCTTCGGGCTCTGGTTTTGGATATCCTATAGCCCTATTAGGTCTGGTCTTAATGGCTTTGGCTACACTATTTAGTTTTATTACCCTTCCTGTAGAATACGATGCCAGTGATCGTGCACTGAAGTGGCTCATTGATGAAAACGTGCTTACGCAAGAAGAACATGAGGGCGCCAAGGATGCTTTGAAATGGGCTGCACGCACTTATGTAGTAGCTGCTCTTGGGGCGATGGCCTCGTTGCTTTATTGGGGGCTACAAGTGATGAGAGCCCGCGATTAAATCTTGATTTGTCGGTCGATTTGCTGGTCGAGAGAAATAAAGGTTTCGGTTCTCGATATCCCATCTATGGTTTGAATCTCTTTGTTGAGAATGTGCATCAGATGCTCGTTGTCTCGGCATAAGATCTTAATAAGAATGGACCAGTTTCCGGTGGTATAATGGCATTCAAGAACTTCAGGTATTTCTTTTAAAGCCTTTACAGCGGATGGATTTCTCATGGCCTTATCAAGATAGATTCCGACATAAGCCATTGTGCTGTATCCGAGTTTTTTGGTGTTGACTATAAATTTAGATCCAGAGAGAACCCCTGAGCTTTCAAGTTTTTTCAGGCGTTGATGAATGGCAGCCCCAGAGATTCCAACTTTGCGCGAAATTTCTAAGAGAGGGGTGCGCGCGTCTTCCATGAGATGGCTTAAAATCGTTTTGTCGATTCCGTCTAGGGTGACCGTAGTTTCTTTTTGATAGGACTTCATATCCTAAAGGTAAGTCCTAATTTTGTTTCAAAATCAAGCTGAAATGAATTCACGCATACGCATCGCCGCCCTTTTAGGACTTGTCGCAGTCGTTTTAGGTGCACTAGGATCACACGCATTAAAAGCACGCTTGGCGCCAGAGGCTTTAGAGAGTTTTGAAGTAGGGGTGCGCTATCAAATGCTGCATGCACTGTTACTACTTGCCGTTGAGGCGTTGCCTATTTTAATCGAGCGTTATAAGCGAATCATCGCTCGATTGGTAGTGTCAGGTGTACTTACTTTCTCAGGAAGTATTTACCTGTTGAGTACAAGAGCTATTAGCGGGCTCGACCTCTCTTTTCTAGGCCCAGTCACGCCTGTCGGGGGATTATTGTTAATTGCTGCTTGGGGGGTGCTAATCCGCGCTACTTTTACTTATTCACCTCGCTGAGGTACTTCTGAAGGGCCATCGTCATAGATGGAGTTTCAGGCGTAGGAGCCTTGATATTAACGACAAGACCTTTTTCTTCAGCAGCTTTTATAGTGGTATTTCCAAAGGCTGCAATTCTCGTGTTGTTCTGCTTGAAATCAGGAAAATTGGTAAACAGACTTTCAATACCTGAAGGACTAAAGAATACAAGTATATCGTAATATACATCCGCAAGATCAGAGAGATCACTAATTACCGTTTTGTAGAAGATTCCGCGCGTCCAATTCACACCAAGTTCATCTAAGGTCTTTGGCACATCTGGCTTAAGTACATCAGAAGAAGGAAGAAGATAGGTCTCTGTTTTATGCTTTTTTAGAAGTGGCGCCAAGTCAGAGAAAAGACGTTTTCCTACATAGATCTTACGCTTTCTGTACACCACATATTTCTGAAGATAAAAAGCTACGGCCTCAGACTGGCAGAAATACTTCATGGTGTCAGGAACCTTAAAACGCATTTCTTCGGCAAGTCTGAAGTAATGATCAACCGCGTTGCGGCTAGTCAAAATGATGGCAGTAAACTTCGAGAGGTCAATTTTTTGCTGACGTACCGTTTTTGAGTCAACGCCCTCTACATGAATGAATGGTCGAAAATCTACGGTCAGTTTCTCTTTCTCAATGAGCTTCGCATACGGAGAGTTCTCTAATTTCGGCTCGGGTTGAGATACCAAAATTGTTTTCACTTTCATGTTCCTAACGGTTTAGATGCTCAACGTATACACAACTACAACAGGAGCAATTTCAAGTGCGCAAAGATAAAAAATAAAAAGCAGAAGGTTTTCAGCTTTTCGCTTTAGAAGGTGATTTATAACGCCGTAGTAACATTTTGTTTGTAATCCTATAACGAGACCTCCTAAAATCCACAAAATGATACGATTGAGTTCAGGATAGAGGTCTAAGATGACTCCTAAAATGAAGGCCATTACCCCTGCATATGCAAAATAGGATTGGGCATAAACTTGGGCAGTATCAAAGAATCCTCTTGAATGGTGTGCGAACGCTAAAAGTCTTCTGACTACGTATTTTAACAGTAGTAGTGCCGTGATACCTACCACCGCGGTAAGTTCATTAAAATTGAGCCGTTCGATCTGAGCAGAAAGCGCCGCCAATAGCAATGCAAATAATACAACAGAAATACTGCTAAGCGCAAATAAGGCATTACGCCATCGTTTTAATCCCTTATCGTAGAGGCGGAGAAATGTGTCGTCGAACACCATGCGCTTGAAATAGAAGAAGGGTTCGGCATATCCAATTCGAATGACAGCAATGAGCACTCCTAGGATGAGGTAAAATTGACTGTGCCGCGCTAATTCCATTTGATACAACGTATTAGGGATGAAACGAAGTTAGGCTAATCAGTCGTATGGGGTGGTCTTCATTTTGAATACCTATACGTATCGATGTCGCGCCTTTGAGCGTCTCCTCTTGTGCCGACAATTCGAGTATTTCTCCAGTGGGAGCGGTTTTTATCCGTACCACAGTAATGGGATTTTTGTATGCATCCAAGACGGCTGCATACAAAGTTTGCGCACTAGATAATGGCAGTTTTAAAACGTCATTAAAATCTTCAAAGTACTGCGCACCAATATGTTGAAAACGTTCTATGCCCTTAAAGGTGTTCTTTTTGTGGTCAATTAGTGTTAAGGGCTCTCCCTCGAGTGCTCTCCATCGCACATCAAAATCATAAGCATTTGGCCGATAGCCAAGGGTATTGAATGATAAAGCAGGCCTGCCGGTATAAAAGGAGTACAAAGAAGCTTTTTGATAAGAGTCTTTAAAGGCAGCTACAGGAGTATTGACTTGCGCTGCGACTTCTTTTGCCCATTCAGATACGCCATGGGTTTCAAGTTTAATCGGCGACCATTGAGGCGCTGCTATCAATACCCTAAGGCCTAAGAGAAGCAGCAGACTCACTAACGCAAGCGGTTTCACAAATGCATAGACAGAGGTCTTATTTATGCGTTCAAGAAGTAAGATTAGAGCAGGATAGCACGCGGGCAGTAGCCACTGCATTTGGGATTTTTTCTCAAATGAAGAAAGAAAAAAGAACAGTAGTACCCCTGCCGTCATGAAGACCAATCCGCGGCTAAATTTTTCTTGTTTTGGAGCTTGAATTAGAGCTTTGAATACCGCATAGGCAAAGAATCCGAAGAGCGCTACAGCATTGACGAGATAGAGTCCCGTAAAATTCACCACGTCATAGGCGTGATTAGGACGCTCGCTAAAATGAAACTTCAATGTGATGAAGTCTTGCGTATAGAGCCAACCTAAATGCGGAGCGAATAGCGCTAGACTGATGCCTACCGCCAGCCAGGCCTTTCGGTTCTGTATGAGCGAGATGTTTGAGGCAATGGTTGCTAGAATAAGGAGTACTCCTGTGTATTTGCTGTACATCAATCCGGCCATGGCAAGCCCAAGTAGGAGTGCCGCTCGCGGTTTTTCGTCTAAGAATGCCTTGTATCCGTAGATAAAAAGCGAAGCAAAGAACAAGGTGCCTGTATCGGGCAGGGTTAGAAACCCGTACAAATTAATGAGTGGTAGACTGAGTAAAATCAACCAAAAATTGAACTGCTGCTTTTGCCTTGTTTGCTCTTTGAGACTCAGAAAAACAAGCACATATGAGGCTAGACTCAGCACTATACTCATTACGCGTAACCCCAGTTCATTCTGAAAGAAGCGTGAGACTATGGCTAGAAGTGCTACAAAGGGCGGATGATCAAAGTAACCCCAATTAAGCTGCTGTGCATAGTACCAATAATAGGCCTCATCCTGAAGTAAATCTGTGAATGCGGCTTGGATCGCATTCATAACGAGAACGATTGATGCAATGATCCAAAACGACTTGGGGAGTGACTTCACGCAGCGAAGTTAAGCAGTTTTCTGTGCCACTGATACCTGCAAATAGGCTTAGTTGACGTACTTTAGTCGGCCGTGAGTAAAGCAGTTGTCATCATACCTACCTATAACGAGATCGAGAATGTCGAGCTGATTGTTAAGGCTGTTTTTGATTTGAATCAAGGGTATCATGTA
>Ga0255780_10002112_pt1 | contig 18209 bp, 16 predicted proteins | sample 071ome_32_FD_179978 | JGI IMG/M metagenome (GOLD analysis project Ga0255780, IMG submission 179978) | Coastal salt marsh microbial communities from the Groves Creek Marsh, Skidaway Island, Georgia - 071405AT metaG (version 2) | ecosystem: Environmental > Aquatic > Marine > Intertidal zone >... | reverse complement strand
GTCTGCCATAGTCGTGCAATAGGAGCCGTAAATTTAACCTATATCCTATGGACAAAGCGCGCATTCTTTGGGTAGACGATGAAGTGGACAGTTTGAAGGCCCACACCATCTATTTGGAGTCCAAAGGCTACCAGGTGGCTGTGGCCACCAATGCCGCAGATGCGCTGGCCTACATGGAGGCCCATCCTGTGGATGCGGTTTTGCTCGATGAGCACATGCCAGGTCGTTCCGGCTTGGATGCCCTGCCGGATTTTAAACGTTTACGCCCCTCCACGCCCGTCATTATGGTGACCAAGAGTGAAGAGGAGGGGGTCATGGAACAAGCCATTGGCGAGGCCATTGCCGACTATTTGCTCAAGCCGGTTCAGCCTCGCCAAGTGCTGTCTTCGCTCACACGCGTGCTGGGTGCGCGCCAGCTGGTGGCCGACCGCAACCTCTCCAAATACCAAACGCAGTTCCGCACCTTGTCTATGGACATGGCAGACGCCGATTCCTGGGAGGCGTGGACCCGCATCTTCACCAGTTTGATTCAATTTGACGACCACCTGCAGGGTCCGGAGGCGGAAGGCATGCGTCCCATGCTGGAGCATCAGCGGGAGGAGGCCAACCGTCTGTTCACCCGCTGGTGGGCGGAGGTCTATCCCAATTGGCTGCATGCCAAGGATGCGCCTTGCATGTTTTCCCACCAAGTCTTGGATGCGCAGGTGGCTCCCGTGGTCAAATCGGGCCGAAAGTCCGTCGTCCTCGTCTTTGACAACCTCCGATTGGACCAATGGATGGAGCTCCAGCCCTTCTTTTTGGAAGAGTTCCGCATGGTGCAGGACGAGCGTTACGCCAGTCTGCTCCCCACCGCTACCCAGTACGCCCGCAATGCGCTCCTCAGTGGCCTTCTGCCCAAAGACATTGCCGCTCGCTATCCCAAGCAGTGGGTGCCGGATACCTTGGACGCCGAAGGCAAGCGCAACGGATTTGAGGCCGAACTCCTCCAGGACTGGGCCAGCCGCCACGGCCTGACTTCCGTGGAATACGCCAAATTGACGCACCTGGGGTCCGAACAAAAGTGGGTGCGCCACTGGCCCAACGTTAAATCCAAGGACCTCATCGTCGTGGTGGTGAACTTCATCGACATGATTTCACATGCCAAGACGGAACAGAGTATTGTTCGGGACATTGCCAGCGACGACCGGGGCTTCCGAGCGCTGACGCACAGCTGGTGGAAGAATTCGCCGCTACGCGCCTGGGTGTCGAGTTTGGCCGCTGAGGGCTTTGAACTCTTTGTGACGACCGACCACGGCACCATTTCCGTCAAGAAGCCTGTGTCCATCAAGGGCTCGCGCGATTTGACCGCCAATATGCGCTACAAGGTGGGGCGAGGCCTAGAGTATGCGGCGAAGGAGGTGGCTTTGAGCGCCGAGCCTGCGGCCGTGGGACTGCCCTCCGTGGCTCTTGGCGATAAGGTGGTCTTTGCCGGCGAAGCAGGCTACTTTATCTACCCCAATCAATACCACCAGTATGCGGGCCGCTTTGAGGGCTCCTACCAGCACGGAGGTATCAGTTTGGAGGAGGTCGTGATTCCCTGGGCCCATTTGAAACCGCGAGGGTCCTAACGGCTACCTTTGCGCTGTGGCGACTCCTGTTTTTCTCGCAGATGTGACCGAATGGACCGATTGGGCCCTTCAGCACCGGACCGAATTGTCCGGCCCCGTAGCCCTCGTGGGCGGTATGGGCGCAGGAAAGACGACGGCGGTCAAGGCCTGGCTTCGCGCTTTTGGCTCCTCAGATGCCGGTTCAAGTCCGACGTTCACCCTCATTCAACCCTACGACAGCCCCATGGGGACCATCTACCATGCTGATTTCTATCGACTGAACCGAGAAGAAGAGGCGGAGGCCTTGGGTTTGGAGGAGATTTTTGCCTCTGGACAGCCTTTTTGGATGGAATGGCCGGAGAAAATTCCGAACTTATTGCCCCCTGAAACCGTCGTGGTCTTTATTGAACCTCAGGAAGATGGGACTCGGAAAGTCACCCTTCAGCTACCCGCTTAAGCCATGGAACAACCCGCCTACATCCCTCAAGAAGAGCGCCTCATGGTCGCTTCCAAGCAACAGTCCTTGCGCATAGGCTTGCCCTTGGAGTCCACCTGGGCAGAGAACCGTGTCGCCTTGACCCCGGAGGGGGTTCACTTGCTCGTACAGCACGGCCACGAAATCTTGGTGGAATCGGGCGCGGGCCTGGCAGCACGCTACACCGATTTGGAATACACGGAGGCAGGTGCACAGGTTACCTCGGACAAGAAAGCGGTCTTCCAATGCCCCATTTTGGTGAAGGTGGAAGCCCCAAGTGAGAAAGAATGGCCACTCATGGTGCAGAATCAGGTGGTTTTTTCTGTTTTGCAGCCCAATACGGTCTCGGCGGCCTATCTCAAGGCCCTGCAAGCCAAAAAGTGTACGGCACTGAGCTATGGCCGGTTGCTCGATGAGGACGGTCGCGCCCCCTTTGTGCGGTCTATGGCAGAAATTGGCGGATCTCAAGCCATTACTGTGGCCATGGAGTATTTGAGCACGTGGGCGGATGGCAAGGGCTACGCTATGGGCGCAGTGACGGGGGTTCCTCCAACGGAAGTAGTCATCTTAGGGGCAGGAACGGTAGGCACTGTGGCGGCTCGATTGGCCCATGCCATGGGGGCCACGGTCAAAGTGTTTGACTCTTCCCTAACCCGCATTCAACGCCTCCGCGAAGTGGTGGGTCAAGATCTCTACACGTGCACCTTGCAGCCCCAAATCCTCAGCAAAGCCTTGAGTCGCTGCGATGTAGCTATTGGCGCGCTCCGTCCCGTCAAGGGGCGCACGCCGGTGGTAGTTACCGAAGACATGGTGGCTCAAATGAAGGCGCGCTCCGTCATCGTCGATGTGAGCATCGACCACGGGGGCTGCTTTGAGACCAGTGAAGTAACGACATGGGATGCTCCCGTATACAGCAAGCACGACGTCACGCATTTTTGTGTGCCCAACCTGGCATCTCGGGTGGCGCGAACTGCCTCTTTTGCATTAAATAACCTCACAAGTCCGCTGCTTCAGACCCTTGCGGAGGACGGCGGTTTGGAGGAAGCCTTGGCGCGCCGAAGCAATTGGCGCCCCGGCGTGTATATGTTCCGCGGCCTGGTCACCACCCGCGAACTGGCCGAACCTTTTGACCTTCCCTTTACCGATTTAGAACTTCTTTTATGAGCATTTGGCAACGCGTGGCGTGGTACGCCGTGGGCTTGGGCCTGGGCACGGCCTTGGCCATTTTCTTCTTTGCGGACCGCGATTTTCAGTGTACGTATTTGCCGAACAACCGTGTCCTGGTCGACCTGCACGACCAACCGATTCGCTTCGTGGGTCCCGCGGCGGTGGATCCTTGGCATAAGGCCTGTGCGGGCGATTCTGCCATGCTGAAGGCGTTCCTCATGCGGGGCCAAATTGATTTCTCCAAGGCGCAGGTGACCACCCGCGTAGAGGGGCTAAAGCATTCGGCGTACCCCATTGAATTGGAGTGGGAGGGAGTGCCGTATCAGGGAATTTGGGAGCGTCGGCAAGACAGCGCGGTGCTCGTTAGCTTGAAGGCGTTACAGCCTTAAGGTCCCAAGAAAATTTGGCGGGTACTACGAGCGAGCGACGCTTTTGCGGCGCTTGAGTTCGGCTTGTATTAGGCCGAGTTCACGACCTGTTTGTCCCTTGACGGACGTATTCTCTTCAGCTCGTCGGAAGAGATAGGGCATCACCTTGTCAATGGGGCCAAAGGGGAGGTACTTGGCCACTCTAAATCCGTGGTGAGCCATCACAAAACTGATGTGATCGGACATGCCGTAGAGCTGTGCAAACCAGACCGGAGCTTCGCTGGGCTTCCAACCAGAAGCCGTGAGGAGATGCGCCGCTTTTTCCGCACTTTGCTCGTTGTGTGAACCAATCATCAGGGCGAAGTTGGCGGCATTTTCAGGACGGCCAAGCGCCAAAATCATGTGCGACACACAGGCGTCAAATTCCGCGTCCGTGCTGGCTTTGTCAGGTTGGATGGGAGAGGGGTAGCCCATGGCTTTCGCGCGTTCGCGTTCTTTCTCCATGTAGGCGCCGCGCACAAACTTAATTCCAACGCCATAGCCATCTGCTTCTGCCTTCGCGAGGGCGCCCTTCAGATGGTCCAAACGGCCGGTGCGGTAGCATTGAATGGTGTTGAAGACGATGACCTTTTCACGGTTGTATTTGGCCATCGCCGCGTAGGCGAGATCGTCGATCGCCTTCTGAATCCAACTTTCTTCTGCGTCCAGCATGACGGGTACCCCAACCTGATGGGCGTATTTGCAAATCCGGTCCACACGTCCTTGTGCTCGGTCCCACGCCAATTGCTCTTCCGCGTTGAGCGCAAGGCCAGCGCTCACTTTTTCCAGTACCGCGGTATCTGCCAGGCCGGTGACTTTAAAGACGCCTAGAGGCACGGCATCTTCCGAAGCGGCGAGTGCCAAGGTTTGAAGCGTCATTTCGGTGGTTTGATCGTAGGCCGCCTGATCCGTCTGTCCTTCCACCGAATAATCGAGGATGCTTCCTACGCCTAATTCCCAATGGCGCTGCGCCACCGGTTTGCACGCGGCGACCGTCTCGCCGCCACAAAATTGGCGAAAAACCGTGGCGCGAATAAGGCCTTTCACGGGGAGTCTCCAGGCGAGTGCCCAGAGCGTAACGGCTTTACCCGCCTTAACGAGGGATGGGGATGCAAGTGTTTTAAAAAGCCAGTGGCTTCGGCGCAAGGAAGCGTCCGAATGCGATTGAAAGGCAACAGCGGTATCGCGAAAATTGAAGTCCATCGTCAAGGGGCTGCGGGAGGCCTCAAAGATACTCCACGCTTCCCGCCGGGCGCAGGGCTGGAAGAAATTTCCGACCTTTGAACTATGCCGCTACGGGAAACCTATTTTGGACCATGGATCTTGGGGGAAGATGCGCTGGAGGCTTTGGACCACTGGTTGGCAGAGCACCGTTCGGACTATTCCCAGGTCTGCATTTTAACCGATGAAAATGTCCACGAGGCAGCAGTCCCTCGCGTGTTAGCTGAATTGGCGCACTTGGGCGAATCGGCGGTGCTGGAAATTCCACCAGGTGAGGATAGCAAATGTCCGGAGATGCTCGCGCAGCTCTGGTTGGCACTTCTGGAGAACGGAATGGACCGCCAGTCCCTTTTGATTTCCATGGGAGGAGGCGTTGTCACGGATTTAGGTGGGTTTTTAGCGGATACTTACATGCGCGGCATGGATCACATTTTGCTCCCTACCTCGTTGTTGGGGATGGTCGATGCAAGCATTGGGGGGAAGACGGCAATTGACGTTGGCGGCTATAAAAATTTGGCGGGCAGCTTTGCACGATCAGCGGGCATTTTTGCTTGGACTCCCGTGCTGGAAAGTTTGCCTGAATTGGAATGGAGGGCCGGCTGGGCGGAGTGCATCAAGCATGCTTTCCTCCAGGGCGGCTCACTTTGGGCATCGTGCCAAACGGTCCGAACATTTACCGACCTCCTTCCGCACCTTCCAGCGTTGGCTGAGACTAAAGTGGCGGTCGTTGAGGCAGATCCTTTTGAACGTACGGATACCCGAAAGGCGCTCAATCTAGGGCACACCCTTGGACACGCTCTGGAGTCCGCATTGGCGGGAGGTGCGTCTCATGGAGATTGCGTGGCGGCCGGACTTTGGATGGAATCCATCTTAGCGGAAGAAATGGGGCATTTGCATCCTACACACGGCCAAGCCCTCCGTAGGCTCATTGACCGCTGGTGGACAACGCGGCTTCTATTGCCCTCCAATCTGAATGTGTATCTTCACGGGGATAAGAAAAATCAATCGGGCCAAATTCGTTTTGCCCTTCCACAGGGCCCTGGTCAAGGCATTGTTTTGGCCACGGTGTCCGATGAAATTCTGCAAAAGGCTCTTGCACAGTATGTTTAGCGTACCGCTCCCCCCCTCCAAAAGTTTAGCAAATAGAACCCTAACCGCCCTAGCCGTTGCGGGTAAGCCCTTGCCTGAACCGACTCCAGACTGGTCAGAAGACATGGTGGCCATGTATCGGGTACTGTCCGGAACCACCGATGCGGGCCACGCGGGAACGGCCTTTCGCTTTGGCATGGCGTATTGGGCTGCCCAAAAGGGCGTAAAAACCCATCTGACGGGAAGCAAGCGGCTATTGGAGCGACCCATTGCTCCCTTGGTTCAGGCCTTGCAAGATTTGGGTGCGAGCTTGAAACAGCGCAAAGACGGTTCATGGGACATTGAAGGCGTGGAACTCACAGGGGGTAAAGTAGCGGTGGATGCATCTATTAGCTCGCAGTTTGTTTCTGCTTTGATGCTGGCAGAGCCCTTGATGAAGAAGAAACTGAAGCTCGAACTAAACGGCGAAAAAGTAAGTGCGCCGTACATCGCCATGACGGAATCCGTACGTACCAACCCCGACTGGCCCGTTGAGGCGGATTGGAGCGCAGGTATTGTTTGGGCACTTCGGGCTTCGTGCATGGGGGAGTCCGTTCGTCTCCAGGGTTTGGGTCGGAGGTCCATTCAAGGCGATTCGGCCTGGTCGCGCTGGGGACTGAATCTTGGATTCAGTGCCTCCTATGAAGCAGAGGGATTGGTCATCCGTGGATTGCCCAGTCGGCCCACGCATGCATTGGAGCTGGATTTGAAAGACACCCCCGACCTCACACAGCCTATTGTAGCAGGAGGGCTTTTAATGCGTCGTGAAGTTAAATTGACCGGTTTAGAAACCCTGAACGGAAAAGAAATACCTCGACTTGATGCCTTAAAGGAGGCCCTTGGGCAGCTAGGAGTCCAAGTTTCTGATAGTGGACCTGCTTCTATCGCCTTTGATGCCAAAGGGTGGAGCGCTCAAGAGACCCCCTTGTCAGTGGACGCTCAGGACGATCACCGAATGGCATTCTTTTGGGCCCTAGTGGGACTGGAACAGCCTATTGCCTTGGCCTCCGAAGCGTGCGTGGCGAAAAGTTACCCGCATTTCTGGTCTAATTGGAGAACGTACGAGCCATAAATCTGCGTGCCATTTGGCCGGAGGGTGCATCGGAACCATCCTTTATGCCGGGCCGTTTGGATGTGCATAGCAAGTCGGGCATACGCTCCGGATTGCCCCATCCGCAGCCGAGAAAATAGGCCCAAGGCGTCCTCTCCCATGGTCCCGAGCGATCCTTCCAGCCGGCACCGTCCCCATGGGTGTTGCGCATGGATGGCCCACGCATGCTGTCCTTGCGCTGATCCAAATCGAGCTTCTACGGTCACATCTGAAAAAAGGCGGTATCTAGCCTCTACGCAATTCTGGCCGTTTACCACACCAAGTGCCACATCTCCCTCTCGCGTCTGGAAACGAATCTGACTCCTGCGTTCTTGAGCGCTGAGTTGAAGGAAGCCGCGTCGATACGGTAAGCGAACCAAAAGGGTGGGCGAAGTAGCCCACAAGGACCACGCGCTGGGCCATGAAAAAGTTTCCGTCCTTCGAATCATTTGTAGGTGCACACCATCCTTCGTCTGGAAACTGCACGTGCTAGCCCATCCTTCAGGGTAGGCGAATACGCGACAGGCCCAACCCCGATGTCGCACACCGATATCCATGGCCCATCGGTTTTGCACATGGATGGCGGAAAGTCGAAGCGAAGGATGGAGTTGGTAGCTATAATATCCCCCATAAAAGGGCTGAATGCCCCAAGCGTGACGGACCCCATGAAGACTCCAGCCAGGAGCAGTTGGATGCTGGAATTGGAGCCGCATGCCCCCTAGTCGCCATACGGGCCCAAGGATCAATCCGTGGTACCGCCCTTGGGGATGCCATCCGGAAGAGGTTCTTTGTAGTCCAATTTGGGCGGGTCTATTTGGTTTTTGCACAAGGCGTCTAGGATAGCCTGTTTGAAAGAAAGTCTTCATCCATGCTTGCTCTGCCTGGCTAAGTCCGGTGGCCCGCCATTCCTTCACATCGAGTATGGTTCCGGTTTCGCTGACATACCGGCTTAGGTTGAATGCACTCGTTGGAGAAAGAAAGGGGATGAGGTCATAATCCGAACGGGGCCAAAGCGCGAAATACGTCCTTTCTATCTGCCAGTCTTGGAGAAGCTGCTGAATGGAATCTCGGTCTTCAAAGCTGGCTTGAGGATGCCAACGTAAGTAGGCATCTACCGCTCCTTCGACCAAGCTATCTCTTTGCCCCATAGTAGGCTGGATCGTAGCCAAGGCCAAGACGAGGTTCCAAAAGAAACGGTGACGTGGGGGGTGCGCCATTCCACGCGCCAATCTCCGGATGTACTTACAAATAGCCGGCCTCGGTCTTGCATACCCGGGGGTCGAATTTGAAGTACATAGTGAATGCCTGTGGACGGAGCATAGAGCGCAGTGGCCCCAATGTGCCAACCGGATTCCAAAAGTTCGGAGTAGGTACATGCCCATCCTGTATGATTCTGAGCAAACCTGAGCTGCAGTTGTACTTCTTGGTGGTCGGTTAGCGTTGTATTCCATTGTCCGTAGAGATGCGGTTTTTTCTGTTCTAATCCCCAGCCAACATGGAGCTGTGACTTGGGGGTTAATGCCATTCGTCCGAGGGCCGCCATGGAGGGCTGGCCTCTAGGGCTCGCCGAAATGTGTGCACTCAATCCGTAGGAGTGCCAACGCAAGCCTGCAGCATTCCAGCCTGCGCCAAATCCGCTGTGTTCGAGATAGCCTTCCCATTGTGGGCCTTCGGCCACCCAAGGTGTCCATGGACAGAGGTCGAATTGCGCTAGCAGCTGAAAGGGAAGAAAGAGGAGTAGAAAACGCATGGAGCAAAAGGACAATGCCCATTGCGTCTAATCGTCACCACAGTGGTAAAAGCGGGTCGACGGGTGTAGCTTGAGGTTCTTCAATAGGAAGCTACCCGATGCACGAAGGAAAAATCCGAATCCAGTTCACAATAGAACCCATGGAAATATGTTCAGAATTTACTGAACACGTAGTTGCGCTTGCAGCCTTATGGGCTTAGGCCCAAATGTAGGTTGAGTCCCCATGTTCATACTTGGAGCATAGTGTTGCAGCGTAGTACAGATTCCAAGAGGCAAACCAAAAAAAGGGGGTATTTTCACGGCATGTCTCAAGTTCGGATTTTGTTCAATGTGCTGCTCATGGGCTGGAGCATGGCGCTCAAGGCCCAAACACCGCTATATGCGGTGGTCACGGAATCCATGCTGGCTTCGACGGAAAGCTACCGCATCACAGACATGGCCTTGGATACGAATGGCCTAGTGTGGGTGACGACGGAGCAATCGGGCATTTTACGCTATGATGGAGAACGCTTCATGCGCATGGACAAGGCCCCTGAAAATGTCGATGATGAGATTTACTACACGGCTATAGCGATGATCAGGCCAAAGTTTTGGCTGGCTGCCGGCAATGGGGTCTATGCTTGGAAAGGCAGGGAATGGATAAAAACCACCTTTCCAGAATCCCATTGCATTGACCTCATTAACACGGGTATGGGGCGCATTTACGCGCTAGGAACCAGTACGTTGTATTATCGAGGGGTGTCGGATGATCAGTGGATCAAAGAAGAAGTTCCAGGACTGGAAGGAGCGTACCAGTTGATTCAGAAGGAGGGATTGTTGTTGATAGCTTCGGAAAGTGGACTATGGCTCCGCAACCCCGCGGGTCTTTGGACCCAACTACTCGACGAACCTGTTTCATCGGCGATGCCATTGGGAGCGGAATGGCTGGCCGTGACCCGTCAAGGACTCAAACGATTGGCGGATGGAGGCTGGGTGCTTATCGCCCCGGACGTGAAAGGGTACCACAGCTATGTGACCACGGCGGATGGGCAAAATGCGTGGTTAATTGGCGAATCAGGACTTTGGTATGTTCGAAACGATGGTGCCGCATTGCGCTTGTACAGTCAAGGTGGATTGGAGCTGGAAACCTTGCAGCACGGCATGGCCTCTGATGCGGGCGGACTCCTATTGGCGAGTGAAAAAGACCTGCTGCGCGTGGACCAGCCCGAACGTTGGTTTGACCTCCGCACCCTTCCATATCGCTTGGGTCCGGTCCAGCATGTAAGTGGTATGGGCGCGGATTCCTGTTGGTTGGCAACATCAAAAGGCCTCTATGCCCTGGGTCCCATGGGCCTTCATGCACTGCCTAAACCCGGCGCAGGCGTCATTGCGGGGGTTTCCATCCAGCATGGCGGCTATGCCTTTGGCGAGTTCGGTCTTCGCCGTTTTTCCCGGGGCATGTGGAAGCAGGCCCTGTCGGATCAGTGGGTTTCCGGCCTCGCTTGGAAAGGCGACAGTCTATTGGTCCAAACACTTAATGGCTGGAACTACCTCGCTGTGGACGGCCATCTGCAGCCGTATTCGGGCCAACCGGCGATTCCCACGGCCGACGATGACTTGCGATGGGTCAAAGATGTATTTGGCCTTGCGCTTGAGGCGGATGCCCGTAAAGTCGGCGAGCGTCTCAAACCCGCCTTGCTCATCCGAGGCGTTGAGCGACGCACTAAAAAAGAAAACGATCCCGTGGTCGTGAAGTTTGGCTTTCGAGGCCTGCCTTCCTCGGGAGATGGCATAGCTGTGGAATACCAAATTAATGGCGGTGAATGGGTGAATCTGGGCACGGCACGGCGATTGGTTTTGGACCGTTTGCGCGCCGGCACGTATACCATTCGGCTCCGAGCAATAGCTCCAAACGCCCAAGCATGGGGGATGCCAGCCTACCATATAGAAGTGCTCCCGGCCGCGTGGAAGCGTCCCGAATACTGGATGCCCGCCGCCGCCCTTGGCCTACTGCTGTTGGGGGTAGCTGGCTACATTGGCTGGCGCCGCTTGCGCGATCGACGCGTTTGGCAAAAAGAGCGCGCCCAGCTGGAACGCATGGCGCTTCGGCTCCAGATGAACCCGCATTTCACCTTCAATGCGCTGGAGTCCATTTCGGCCTTTGTGCTGGAAAAGAAGCCTAAAGAAGCCGTGACGTACTTGCACAAATTCTCGCGCCTGATGCGTTACACGCTCGAAAACGCAGAGGAGGCCTATGTGACGCTGGAAAAGGAAAAGCAAGCACTCGAGAACTACATCGCCCTGGAACAAATGCGTTTTGACCACGGCTTCCAATGCGTCTTCCAAGTGGAAGAAGGGCTCGACACCCAGGTGGTGGGCATCCCGCCCATGCTCGTGCAGCCCCTCGTGGAAAACGCCATCCTACACGGGCTCCGTCCCAAACTCAAAGCCGGCGCCACCGATGCGGTCCTCAAAATTTACCTAGGACGAGGCCCCATGCCCGACAGTCTCTTGATCCATGTGGAAGACAACGGCGTAGGACGCGAAGCTTCCAAACACCACCGCAGCGGCGACGAGGGGGAAAAGCGTTCCGCCGCAACCCGCATCCTCCAAAGCCGTTTGCAAGCCCTCCAACAAGAAACTGGAAAGCCCCATTCCGTGGTGGTGGAGGATTTGGATGAAGGAACGCGCGTGTCGCTTGTGCTAGCGATGCACCATGAATGGGAAGAGAACGACTAACTTAGGACTATGTCCATTAGCGCCCTTATCCTCGACGATGAAGTGCAGAGCCGCAAAGCCCTGCAAGGAAAACTCAAGCTCTTTTGCCCAGAAGTGCAGCCCGTGCTGGAAGCTTCCACCGTGGACGAAGCGTGGGAATTGCTGCTGGGCCACAAGCCTGACCTCCTCTTTTTAGACATCCACCTCTCCGGCGAGCTGGGCTTTGACCTGCTGGAACGCCTCTCCGCCGATGAGCCCGAATGGAACGGCTCCGTCGTCTTCGTCACGGCCCATGACGCCTATGCCTTGAAAGCGATCAAGTTTTCCGCCATGGATTACCTGCTCAAGCCCGTGGATCCCGAGGAGCTGGTCAAAGCGGTCCGAAAAGTCGAACAGAACTCCGGCAACGCCCAACGCCTCGGAGTCCTCGTCGACCACCTCCAAGAGCGCGAACGCAAGCTCGTGATCGCCTCCAGCGAAGGCATGCACATCGTTCGCATCCAAGACATCCTCCGTTGCGAATCCACCAGCAACTACACCCAATTCTTTCTGCGCGGCGGCAAAAAACTCCTTGCCTCCCGCACCCTCAAAGAATACGAATCGCTACTCACCCCCCACCACTTTGAACGCATCCACAAATCCCACCTGGTCAACATGGATTGCGTCAAGCGCTACGTCACTTCGGACGGCGGCTACGTCATTCTGGAAGACGACAGCCAAGTTCCCGTCGCCAACCGAAAGAAGGAAACTTTGGTGGCGCGGTTGAAGGCGCTTTAAGGGCTAGGGAGCTTGGGGGCTAGGAAGCTAGAGGGCTAGGGAGCTTGAGACTGGCAAAATAGCGGGAAAGTCCCAGCGCGCGGCGAAGGTCCGCACCATAGTTCAAGGGTAAAAGAGTTTAAGCGTTTAAGGAAAAGCGCATTGCGTCACCCAACAAAAAAGCTAACCAACAAACAAAATGTGTGCTCTCTAGCTACAGCGCGAAGCGCGAGCTCTCTAGCTACAGCGCGAAGCGCGAGCTCTCTAGCCCTCTAGCCCCCTACCTTCTTCGCCATTTCCTCCACCTTCGCCTTCATATCGGCCTTGAAGTCTTGGAGCTTGGCGTAAAGCGCGGGATCGCTGCTCCCAAGGATTTGGGTCGCGAGGATGCCGGCGTTGGCGGCGCCATTTAGGGCGACGGTGGCCACGGGCACGCCTTTGGGCATTTGGAGGATGCTAAGGACAGAATCCCAGCCGTCAATCGAATTGCTGCTTTTGACAGGAACGCCGATGACGGGCAACGACGTTGCGGCGGCGACCATGCCGGGTAGGTGAGCGGCACCGCCCGCGCCTGCGATAATGACCTTCAGGCCGCGATCGGCTGCGCTATGGGCATAGTCCAGCATTTTTTCGGGGGTTCGGTGAGCAGACACGACGGTCATTTCAAAGGCCACACCAAATGCGCTGAGTTGATCAGCGGCTGCTTGCATGACGGGCAAATCGCTTTCGCTGCCCATGATGATTCCTACCATGAGCCAAAGGTAGGTATTTCCCGAATGTGGGGCCTAGGCCTTGACGTGCAGGGCGTCCCGGGCGGCGGCGGCTCGAGCGCGGGCTTCATCCACGGTCGCCCCTACGGCGGTCAGGTGACCCATTTTGCGGAAGGGACGCGTTTGGGATTTTCCGTAAATGTGGAAGGCGGTACCGGGTGTTTGGAGCGCTTGGCCTAAGCCTTCGTAGCGCACAGGTCCGCTAAAACCTTCGGCGCCGACAATGTTGGCCATAACGGCAGGCTGACGCAGGGAGGTGTCGCCAAAGGGGAGCTCGCACATGGCGCGCAGCATCTGCTCAAATTGCGAGGTGCTGCAGCCTTCAATGGTCAAGTGGCCCGAATTGTGCGGGCGGGGTGCCACCTCGTTCACCAGCCAGTGCCCGTCGGTGGTGTAAAAGAGCTCTACCGCAAGTAGGCCAAGGGTGTCAAAGGCTTCGGCTACCTGAACGGCCAGTGCCTCTGCTTGGGCCAAGCTTTCCGCGGGCAGGGAAGCGGGGCAAACCACAAATTCCACTTGGTTGGCAACAGGATGAAATTCCATTTCCACAGGGGGGAAGCAGGTTACGTCTCCGGCGGAATTGCGGGCAACGACCACGCCAATTTCGGTGGCAATGGGGACCAAGGATTCAGCGATGCAGATGCCTTCGGACAGGGCGTTGAGGTCGTCCATAGTGCGGACGATGCTCACGCCAAAGCCGTCGTAGCCTCCTTGGCCAAGCTTCCAGACGAAGGGCAGGGTTTGCTGGCCGGATGTCACGGCGCTGCGCAGGGCGCTGAGGGATTCGTAGCGGGTGAAGTCGGAGGTGGGGAGGCCTTGGGCCGCGTAGAACTCTTTTTGGCGCACCTTGTCTTGAATGACGCGGAGGACGCGGCTTGGGGGGAAGCAGGGGATGCCTTGCTGCTCGAGGGTTTCGAGGGCGTCGGCATTGACGCTTTCAATTTCGATGCCCACCGCAGAGGCGCCTTGGGCAAAGGAGACGACGGTGTCGTAGTCTTGGAAGGAACCGACTTCGAAGCGTTCGGCCCCAAGGCGGCAAGGGGCGTCAGCGGAAGGATCGAGGACGCGGACGCTGATGTCCATTCGGCGCGCTTCCGCCAAGACCATCTTGCCCAATTGACCGCCGCCGAGCAAGGCGACTTGAACGTGGGGATTGGAAAAAGGAGATTCAGCGGCCATGAGCGGGGGGATTCACAAGTTCGACATCCGTTAATGGGTGTACGGCAAAGGTACGGCCCGTCTTCAGCTCCACGCAGGAAAAGCGGGTGCGGCGCTTGGGCCCTTTAGTGAAAATCCGGCCCGATGGGGCTTTGAAGAGGCTTCCAGCCGGGAGGGACTCGACGGTTTGGCCGCGCTTAGGGAGGTCTGTTTGGAGTGCTTTGAGCAGGGCAACATCGGCGCCGCAGCTGGCCTTGGGCTTGTGCAAGCTTCGCTGCAGGGCAGTCAAAAGGGCAGGCGGAAAGATGTCTGGTGTGAGGAAGGGCAAGACCAGCTGGCGGTAGCGCGATTGCCACTCTGGCCCATGGGGGCTGCTGTAGTGGGGATCCCAAGCGTGCACTTGCGCATGGGCAAATTCGTGCAGAAGGGTAATGAGAAAAGCCTCGGGGGAGAGGTCGCGGTTGATGGAAATCTGGCTGGGCTGGCCGGCTTGCCAGCGAAAATCACCCCATTTGCTCTTGCGCGGTGCGGCCAGGCGGATACGCCCCGAATACGCACCAACCAAGCGCTGCAGCCGAGGATGCGCAGCCGCAGGCACCTTGGCTGCCACGACCGCCCAGTTGCTCATGCCGTTGGGCTAGAGGGGCTTAGCGTCGCTTGGCTGCTAAAGTGGGGGCAATTGCATTTTTCACGCGTCCCGCAGGAACAGGCGGCGGCCAAGATGAAAAGAAAGAGTCCAATTCGGACCCAGGAGATTTTTGTCCTCATGTCGCCCCGAATTTAGCGTATTTTCGGAGCATGATTTACCGCTTCTTGGATGGCTTGGGTCGCTACTTCCTTTTTCTAGGGGAAGTCTTCCACAAACCCGAGCATTGGCGCGAGTACAGCAAATCGTTCTTCAAAGAAATTGAGCTGCTCATTTTCTCGTCGATTGGCTTGGTGGCGTTTATTTCGGTCTTCATGGGGGCGGTATTGACGATTCAGACCGCCATCAACTTGGGCGACCCCTTTGTGCCCGATAGCTATATCGCGATTGCTGTTCGGGAAGGTATTATTCTGGAATTTGCGCCCACCATTGTGAGCCTGATTTTGGCCGGTAAAGTGGGGTCCAACATTGCCTCCACGCTGGGCACCATGCGCGTCACGGAACAGATGGACGCGCTGCGCGTCATGGGCATCAACCCCGCGTCGTACCTGGTACTTCCTAAACTCTTTGCCTGTTTGATTTTCAACCCTATCCTCATCGTCTTTTCCATGGCCCTAGGCTTGGTTGGAGGCTATTATGCGGGCGATCTGCTGGGATTGGTCAATACCGAAATCTACCTCACCGGCTACTTTGATGATTTTGACCCCTTCTTTGTGGTTTACAGTTTGACCAAAACCTTTGTCTTCGCCTTTATCATCGCCACCGTAAGTAGCTTCTTTGGCTACAACGTGGAAGGGGGCGCGGTCGAAGTGGGAAAGGCGTCCACCAAATCTGTCGTCACGATGTCGTTTAGCATCATTTTGTTCAACTACATCTTAACCGATCTCTTGCTGCAATGATACGCGTCCAAGGTTTACAAAAGTCCTTTGGGGAGCAGCGCGTGCTTCGCGGCATTGACGTGGATTTTCACGAGGGGCAGTGCAACTTGATCATTGGCTTGTCTGGTTCGGGTAAAACGGTCTTCCTCAAGTCCATTCTTGGCTTGCATGCGACAGACGAGGGCAGCATTTCGTTTGACGGCCGAATTCTGGGCGAAATGTCCAAAAAGGAAGTCAAGGCCCTCCGCCAAGAAATGGGCATGGTTTTCCAGGGTTCCGCGCTCTTCAATTCTATGACGATTGAGGACAACGTTCGCTTGCCCCTGGATTTCTTCTCCCAAATGACCCCTGAGGAAAAGGCCGAACGCGTCCGCTTTTGCCTAGACCGAGTGCGCATAGCCCCCGAAGCATTTACGAAGACCCCGGCGGAACTTTCGGGTGGTATGCAAAAACGCGTCGCCATTGCGCGGGCCATCGTGCTGAATCCCAAATACCTCTTCTGCGACGAACCCAATTCGGGCCTAGATCCGGAGACGGCGATTGTCATCGACCAGTTGATTCACGAAATCACGCATGAATTTGGCATGACCACCGTGATCAATACCCACGATATGAACTCCGTTCTGGAGATTGGCGACCACGTAGTCCTCCTTGAAAAAGGGAAAAAAGCGTGGGAAGGCACCATGGACCAAGTGCTGCAATCCGACGATTCCGCCGTGGTGGACTATGTGTTCCGAAGCAACCTCTTCAAGAAGGTGCGTGTAGCCCTGAAGAACGTCTAAAAAGCTAAACGCTTAGTGGAGTTGGGCCAAAATCGCATCCATCACCTCTTGGCTGTTCCAAGTTTCCTCGATGTTGGGCCTTGCCATAATGGTTTGCATGATGGCCTCCTGGCGCTTTCCGGCCGCTAACGCATCTGCATAGGGAATGTGCGAGAAGGTCACCTGCGAGTAGAGGGGCATCCAACGGCCTGGGTACTGGGCACTAAAGGCTGCTTCGATCTTTTTTTGGAGGAGGAACTCGGGCTGGGCCGTCAGGTCGCGCATTTCTACAAAGTTTCGCATGGCTAGTTCGGCGATGGCGTCGGCATGAGGTTTTCGCTGCGTAGAGAAGACGGGGAAGGCCGCTTCAAAGTCGTCCTTGTGCGCATCAAGGAGTTCGTCAAATACGCGGCAGTCTTCAAAGCCCGAATTCATGCCCTGCCCATAAAAGGGAACGATAGCATGCGAAGCATCGCCAAACAGTACGGTTTTCCCGCCCACGTTCCACGGGGAGCAGCGGATGATGACGAGGCTAGAAACGGGGTTCTGGCGCCATTGATCCTGAAAGTCCGGCATGAGGGCAAGCGCATCGCCAAAGTGCTCGGCAAAGAAGGTTTCTGCCGCTTCTGCCGTTCCGAGTGCGTCAAAGCTCATCGGGCCTTCCATCGGGAAGAAGAGGGTGCAAGTGAAACTTCCATCCGGATTGGGGAGGGCGATCAGCATGTGCTTGCCGCGGGGCCAAATGTGCAGGGCTTCACGTTCGATTTGATGGCTGCCGTCGGCGCCAGGGGGAATGTGCAACTCTTTGTACCCGTGGTCAATGTACTCTTGCTGGTAGTTGAAGCGATCGCGGCGCTGGAACTGTGCGCGCACCTTGGAAAAAGCGCCATCCGTGGCAAAAACAGCTTCGCCTTGGGAGGTGACGTGGCCGTCCTCGGTGGCAAAGGTGGCCGTACCTCCCTCGACATCGGCATCCACGCAGGCATGGCCAAAGTGGACCTTCACATGGGGATGGGCTTCCGCGGCCTCCACCATGAGTCGATTCAAACCTCCGCGCGATACCGAGTAAATGGCCTGGTTTTCCTTTCCGTAGGGTTGAAAGCTCAGGTTGCCTGCGACGTCGTGCATGACGCGTCGGTACATCGGGATGGCTTCTTTCCGAACGGCCTCCGCCATGCCCACCTTTTCCAAGGCCGCCCAGCCGCGGTCACTCAAGGCCAAGTTGATGGAACGCCCTTCCGCCTTGCCCGTCTTGCGGGGGTCGGGGCGGCGTTCGTAGACGTCGACGGCGTAGCCACGTTTGGCCAAATACAAAGACCACAAGGAGCCCACTAAGCCGGCTCCAACGACGGTAACATTTTTCATGCACGCAAGGATTGACGCAGGATCTGCTCCAGGCGGGCCAGATCGCTGTACGAGTTGTAGAAGGGGATAAACGACATGCGGATGGTGCCCGGTTCACGCCAGTCGGCCACCACGCCTTGGGCCACTAGGGCGTCAAAGAAGCTGCGGTCGCGCTGCGCAAATTTGACCGAAACCTGGCATCCGCGCTGTGCATCGGCGCGGGGGGTTAAGATCTCCAGGGGTTCCTCCAGCTCCACCGAAAGGGCATCCAGCATGGCCATACAGCGACCCGCCAAATCCAATCCTTTGGCCCGGTGCGCGGCTAAATCCACCTGGTCAAACAGCGCCAACGCGGCCTTTTGCGCCGCCATGCTC
>Ga0255780_10002103_pt1 | contig 18255 bp, 13 predicted proteins | sample 071ome_32_FD_179978 | JGI IMG/M metagenome (GOLD analysis project Ga0255780, IMG submission 179978) | Coastal salt marsh microbial communities from the Groves Creek Marsh, Skidaway Island, Georgia - 071405AT metaG (version 2) | ecosystem: Environmental > Aquatic > Marine > Intertidal zone >... | reverse complement strand
CCCCCCCCCCTTTGATTTTCTTTCTTTCCTTCTTTCCTTTATTCTTTTTAACGACCCCCCCTTTTCCCCCTTTTCTTTTTCTACTTTTTTCCGGGTGTTCGATCGATCGTCTTTTTCTACTTTTTGACGAGTCCTCACTCGTGGTGAATCGTAACACTCCGTCTCCGCCCGACCGCCCCCGGGGACCCCTCCGTCTCCGGTGGACCCGAAACGGTCGAACGGTCACACGCGGGTGTTTTCGCCCGACGTGGTGTTTTCTCGTCCTAAACCCGGGGTCGGTCGCGTGAAGGTCGGTCGGTTCGCGTCATCGTGAGTCATCGTGAGTCATCGTGAGTCATCGCGTGCGTGCTTTGCGTGTTGCTGCGTTGCGTTGTTACAAGAAGGGCGCGGAGGAAACCGATGGAAGCGCGCGCGATGTGATGAATGAGAATAAGGCTCGCTCGGGGTTCTCGCTCGGGGTGGTGGGAGCCGGGGGATGGATTAGGAGAGGACGACGCCGCGAGCGGCGAGCCGGCGACGGGCGCGAAGGACGTCGCGAGCGAGCGAACGGGCCTCCGTGGGACGGGAAGGAAAGAAGACGACGGAGAGGGCGACGGTGAGGATGGAATAGATGATGAACGCACCGAGGGCGATGGCTGGGAGCTGTCGACGGGATGGGTGGTTAGTCGAGGAGTTTGGAGACGTTTCGACGGCGTCGATAGCGTCGTCGGTTGATTCGACTTTGGATTCGTTTCGTTCTTCGCGCGTAGACGTACCGCGACGACGATCGGTCGAATCTCGGACGGGATCGGGGCGAAACGAAGCGTGGCGAACCACGCGCCGAAGCCGACCGCGCCGGACGTCGCTGCGTAAACGGAAACAAAAAACCGTCGTTGTCAGTCTGATGAGACGCTCGTCTGCCGGCACGAAATCGTGAACGGTTCGCTCGTCGGGTCGGTTCCGGGTTTTGAGAAGGACGAAGGGATCGCGATCGTCGATGCGCACCGAAGAATTGCGCGCGCGTCGCGGTCATCGTCGTCGTCGTCGTCGGCGGCGGTGGCGTCGCGCAGTGACGCTGCTTTTGTTTTTCCCAGAAAGAACACTAATCGATCCAAACCAATCCAATCCAGTCGGTGTTTCCACAGACGCCGACGCCCGGGGAAAAGTCATCGCGCGTCGTCGTCGTCGTCCATTATCATCGCGATGATGTCGGTGATGTTCGGAACGCGATCGATCCGTCGGCTCTCGCCGTGGACGCTGGTGTTGACGACGCTCTTGGCGTTGACAACCACGATGACGACGCTGGTGTTGGCGCACGCTCCGAGAGCGGTGACGGCGGTGTTGCGAGACGATTTGGGTTTTTTTGACGACGCCGAGCAGGCGCACGGAGAAGATGAACTCAAACAGTTGCTCGATGCGCGGGAGAGCGATCGCGGGTACACGGCGGTGATGGTGGCGGTGTTGGAAAAAAGAACGCGAGCGCTTGAACGGTTGCTCGAGCTGGGCGCGGATGCGACGATTGATGATCACGATGGACACACGCCCGTGAACGCGGCAGCTTTGATGGGCGACACTGCGGCGTTGAAGACGCTGCGGGCGCACGGAGTGGACGTGACGAATCTCGCGCGCGATGGGTTTTCGCCGTTACACCGGGCGTCTTGGGGCGGAGCGGAGGGGCACGAAACCGCGGTGCGGTATCTCGTGGAAGAGTGCGGTGTCGACGTGAACCAACGAGACGGATCCGGGGGTAACGCGTTGTTCAGGGCTCTCGAACGCGATAATATCTTCATGGTGGAAGTGCTTCTGAAGCTCGGGGCGGATCCAAACTTTAAGACGAAGCGGGGAGACTCGCTCCTGGCGACGGCGGTGCGCAAACAAAATGCCGACGCCGTGTCGCGACTTCTCGACGCGGGGGCGGACGTCATGGTGAGCGATTCCAAGGGACGTAATCTTAGAAAATTAGCCAAGCGTCTGCGCTCGAAAAAAGTATTAGAATTGATTTCGAACGCGTACTCGTCGCGACAAAGCGTTCGAGACGACGGAGAATTGTAGCGAAGCTACTATAGTATGGCGGCGAATCGTGAAGTCTCGACATCCTCTCTCTCTCTCTCTCATCAAACCTCCGCATCATCGAACAGCGCGCGCGTCTCCCTCGCCAAAGTTTCCGCTAAAAACTCACTCGACTCTAGAATCCGATCCAGAGACGCCTCGCCGTCTCGAATCAGCCGCGCGTAACGCTCCGCCAGAGCCCCGTCTCGCTCCGTCCTCGCTTCAATCTCTCGAATCCGTCCGCGCAACGCCTCGCAATCCCGCGCCCCGCTCTCGATCGTCGCCTCGATCGCGCGTTTCCTGCGTCTCAGCTCATCCAAACCTGCGTTCGCGTTCGCGTCGTCAGTCGTTCGATTCGGTTCGTTCACCACGCGGCGCCTCGTCGACTCGAACCGTCGTTTTCACGCACAGCGGGTGCGCGCGACGTCACGCACTCTGTCCCACCGCGTCCTGCGTCTGGCGCATCACCAACCCCTTCGTCGGTGTCGTCGCCTTCCCCGTCGTCGTCGTCGTCGCGTTCATCCACCGAAGACAGACCCGTCCGTCCGTCTCTCCGTCCGTCTCTCCGTTCGTTCGTCCCTCCGTTCGTTCGTTCGTCCGCGAAGTGTCGCTTCGTCCGCGGACGCGAACCGGACGGACGCGCGCACTCACTATTTAACACCCATTTAAAACCATCAGGGTGACTATTTCTATTTCTGTATGAAGGAACGTAATATGGGTGCGCACCCGGGTGCGTAACCAACCACCCACCAGTGTAAAAAAAATAAATGTGTCGCGCGCGTTGGCGTTGGCGCGCCGACGGAGCGCCCGACGGCAGACCGCGACCCGAACAGGACCGGCCGGAACGATGATGCTCACCTCGAACGCGTCCGCGTTCGCGCGCGGAGACACCGCGACGATTAACCAACGATCGACGAGCGCGCAGCGCGCGTGCGTGCGCCGCGTCGTCGAGGCGAAGGAGTCGCGCATCGGCAAGCAGCCGGTGCCGGTGCCAAAGGGCGTGACGTACACCCTGAAGGATAACCATCTCTCGGTCAAGGTGCGTGGACGAACGAAAAAACGAGGGAGGACGGGGACGACGACGAGGGGAGGAAATGAGGAATAATGCGTTTCATCGCGCGCGCGCGTTGGAAGTGGGAATCGAGCGTCGCCGAGGATCGGGGCGTGGGGATGTCGGTCGCGTGGAGGCCGCCGGCAGTAGGGTTTCTGTGTGCTGGAGGGCCTCTTTTTTTTTGCTCAGAGCTCGACGACTGACGCCGCCGCGCCGCTTCGTTTCGCGATTTGAACCAACGCAGGGACCGAAGGGTAGCATGGAGATGAAGTTTCCGGAGACTATGGTGTTCACGGAGGAGGGCGAAGCGCTTAAGATTGCGCGCGCGAATGACTCGCCGGACGCCCGCAAGGGCCACGGCTTGTACCGCACGCTGTGCAACAACATGATGGTGGGCGTCTCTACGGGTTTCGAGAAGAAGTTGAAGCTCATCGGTGTTGGTTACAAGGCTGCGATGCAAGGCAAGGACCTCAACTTGTCTCTCGGATACTCTCACCCGGTCATCATGAAGGTGCCGGAGGGCGTCACGGTGGCGTGCCCGTCCAACACCGAGGTGACCGTGAGCGGCTACGACAAGGTTGAAGTCGGCAACTTTGCCGCCATCATCCGCGCTAAGCGTCCGCCAGAGCCGTACAAGGGTAAGGGTATTCGTTACGTTGACGAAGTTGTCATCCAGAAGGAGGGTAAGCGCGGCAAGTAAGCGACGCGGACGCGGCGAGAGGTGGCGTCGACGACGACGACGACGACGAATTCGCGTCGTTCGCCTCGAGTCTCTCTTCTTCAGAAGACCACCGCTCATATCACCTACTCCGTATCACCCTACACATACAGCAGCAATTATTTTTAATGACTACACAAAACTACCTAGGTTGATTGACGATAATCACGCCGAGCCTCGCGCGCGTCGCGGGCCACCGCGCGCGCGTGCAAAAAGTCGAGTATGTGAAAGTAACAACTCGGACATTTGACTCGTATTTAAGGGGTAGACAGAGGCAAAAGATCCGGCCTACCCGAATCGAACGGGTGACCCGCTGATAACCGTTCGTGACCACGGTGTGACCCGTGTCAAATTCAGATAGATTTATCAATCTACAGTCAGCTGCTCTTCCATCTGAGCTAAGGCCGGCTTGTCGAGAACGCAGGACTTAGTCGTAGTGTGGAGCACTAACGCCTAATTGGACATATTACGTCCAACCTGGAACGAATGTCTGGAGAGTCGAATCGTTCACCGGACATTTCTAAAGGTGTGTAAACCACGAAATTACGGGTGAACGCGACACGACACGACACGACACGACGCGACGCGTTCGGTCGTCTCGTGGAACGACGCGCGCCGTCAGTCGTCGTCGTCCTCGAGCGCGATGAAGACTGCGGTGGCGTTGCGTTACGGTAGCGGTAGCGGTAGCGATGAAGACGACGAAGAGGAGGTTCCGTCTTCGGACGATGAAGGAGCGACGGCGCCGATGACGACGATCGAAGAAGGAGCGAGAGACGAAGAAGAAGATGTCGTCGGGCGGGAGCCACGACGAGAGCGGCAGCAGCGGGAACAGCGACTTTTGGCGTCGCAGAAACTGGCCTTCGTCGAGCGGGTCTTCATGACGACGACGACGTCTTCGTCATCGTTTACTTCGGAGGATTCATTCGAGCGAGCGTGTCGAGAGGCGCGGTTGACGCGAGACGACTTTATCGACGCGTGCGGAGAGCGTTCGAGAATGGGAGCGTGCGGGTGGTGTCTGTGCGATAGAGCGTCGGCGGCGGCGTCTTCTTCTCCGACGAAAACGAACAAGAAGAGGTTTGAGATTGATGCCGGGGCGCGTAAAGTGAGAGACGCGGCGTTCGTTCGCGGGTTTTGTTCGAGGGAACACCTTTCGTCGGCGGAGGCGATGGCGATTCGGCTCGGCGAGTCCGCAGATGCGGTGTCCGCGGCGCGGGGCGCGGCGACCAAGTCTGCGGCACCGCGAGGTGGGGAAGCAGACGTGCTCAAAGAACAAGTTGTCGAGCGTCGACGCAACGTCCAAAGAGCAGCACAACAGGCGAACCCGGGCTCGGCATCGGGTTCGTCGGCGCCGCTCTTAGAATCGGATAGAATGGCTCGAGCCATGTCTGTCGATGGTTTTCTCCCGCGTGAGGCGCGAAAAAAGGTTGAGGCGCAGAGAGAGATGGAGAAAAAGGAAGCGCGGCGTGACGCTCGCTCGGTCACGTGGAACGAGTCTGAAATTCAAGAGATTGAAGCGTCCTCGGCGGCGAAAAAGGAAGAGCAAGCCGCCGCCGCCGTGGCGACCGGAGTCTTTTATTTCGACACGTACGGCGAGGGAAAGAAACCAAAGGAGGGTGAGTTCATTCCAAGCATCGGAGGACGGTTCGCTGAAGGCCAACTTCGCACGGAGCCCCGAGAAACGGACGGCGGTGGAATGACGCTTGATGTACGAGCCGACGTCGACGAGGAACAGAACGGCGAGACGGTCGAGACGACGACGACGACGACGACGACGAAAGATGCTGCCGACGACGTCGCCGAGGTGACGCGAAAAATGCTCGCGGCAACGCTCACTGCGAATCGGATTCCGGGTTTCTCTGACGGCGATGAAGAATTCGACGACGAAGACAATGACGACGAAATGTCCTCCGTCGCCTCTTCCTCAGAGGAGGAGAGCATGATGGCGGCGACGGCGGCTCCTTCCGTGTCGCAATTCGGCATCATGTGGATGGCGATCGACAACATGGTCACCGAGGCGACTTTCGCGCTGTCGCGCGCCGACGGTTCCTTCATCGATATGCTTCCGTCTCGCGACAAGTACACGACGTCTGTGAGCGAGGCGTGGAATGAAAATTTAGCCAAATACGTTCCTGCGCTGTGCGTCAAGCTCGGCATCTCCTCAGAGCGCAGACGCATCGAGCAAGGGTTGACGACGCTGTTGCGAACTTTTTCTTTCGAGCGCGCCGTTCCACCCTTCACCGAACAACGATGGCTCTTCATCACCATGTTATTTGTGCGCGTTTTGGTGTCGTCCGAACTCGTCGCATTGGGCGACGTCGACTTGCTCTCGTCTGAAGCGGCAATCGCTGTGCGCGACGCCGCCGGTTCGACGAACGAGGAAGTGGAGCTGCTTCAACAGCGTCTTCACGGACAAGGCGTGTCGTGATGTCGCCATCATCGTTAGACTTACTAGTAGAGCGTAATATTGATTGATTTGATTGATTGTTTACATAAAAATTCTGTTTCAAACGCTGTTGTTATTCGCTTCTCCCAGCGGCGTGCGAGCCGAAGGCGGAAGAGGACTATTGAAATATTTCGGCGAGGGTGGAGGTATTCTGTTTTGCGTTTGGTCGCCGCCGTTTCGGTGAGCGTCGCTGGTGTTATCCTCTTCGTCGTACATCGGAGGCGGAGTACCGAGGGGAGACGCACCGAGCGTGCGCACCGAGTCAGCGCGCTCGAGACTCAACGCCGTGAGCGTCGCCGTGGCTGCTTCCACTGGAGTCGGTTCCACCGGAGTCGGTTCCACGGGCTCGGGTTGCGACCCCTCAGCCGCGCGCGTCTGGGCGGTTTCGTTCGCCTTTGCGACGACACTCGGAAGGCACTCAGCGATGATGGCGTCGACGTCCGCCTTGCCATCGGTGTGGTATAAAATCTTCTCCACAACCTTGGTGAGCGGATTGTTTGCAAACTCCGGTCTCTGACACAAGTACTCGACATCCTGAAGCTTTTCAAAGTAAAACTCTCTCTCTTGCTCAGCTCTCTCAACTTGCAGCTTGAGCGCCGTGTTTGCCTCGGTCAACTCTCTCACCTGCGCAGAAGTCGCCGCGGATCCACCCGTCGCGGTTCGCGAAGACATTCCAACGGGTGCGGAGTTCCCCGCGACGGCGTCTCGATGACCCCGGGTCGATCCCCCTCCGCCTCGTTCTCGTTCTCGATCCGCGTGCGTTCGGCTCTTGTCCGCCCGCGCCCTTCCCCCCGCTCTCTGACCTCCATTCGTCATCACCGACGCCTTCTTCGCCCCAACGAACGCAGCCCCTCCACGAGCGTGCGCCCGTCGTTCCTCCGCATCGTATCCACCATCCACGAGCGCCCCACCTCCCGTCGTCTTATCGTAATAACACTTCATCCATTGCAAAAACTCCAAATTATCCAGCGGTCGTCCCTTCACCAATCGCGTCACCTCGACGTTTTTCGCAATCTTCAACCGTTCAAACACCACCTGAAGCACTTTGTAATTATTCACGTACTCGTGTTCCCCTTTCGCCTCAAAGTTCACCCGATGCATCGGCACGACGCCGTTGTGACACGCATCCATGATTTGGCAATACACAGCCCCGCTCGCGCACTGTTCCACCTTGGTCAGGCTCAGCCCGAGCAACCCGTTCACCCAGGCGATGAGTTCGTTTCTTCCGACGAAGAACGCCGGGTCCATCATTCCAACCGTGCTCGCCATCGTTCGTCGCCGCGTCGCGATGTGTCGTCGTCGTTCGCGTCGAACCGCGAACCGAACCGTTACTCTCGTTCCCCTCTCGTTTTCGCGTTCGAGAGGACGTATTCATAATAACTGTTTACTCATACACGACATAGTATATCATAGATAGCTCGAGCTCGAGCTCCAAGCTGCTCGAAGCTCTTCGCTTCGCGCGCGCGGGGCGACGGGACAATCAACCAACCTCGCGTCGGTCGGTCGGTCGGTCGGTCGGCGCGACGACGACGACGACGACGCGGACGACGATGCGGACGACGTCCCGGTCGTCGTCGTCGCTCGTCTCGGTGGTGTTGGTGACGTCGTGGATGATGATGTCCGCGTCGATGCCGACCGCAGTGGCGGATCGCGTGCGATTACCGAGGGATCACCGAGACGAGGTGCTGGACGCCGAGGACGCGCACGGGTTGAACGCGAATGAGTACGTCAAGTACGCGACGAGGAGACACGGGGACGGTGGTGACGACGATGGGGTGTCGGAGGGACAGTGGGTGGAACAAGTCTCGGCGACGCCGCGGGCGTACGTGTATAGAAACTTTTTGACGAGGCGAGAGACGGAACATTTGGTACGATTGGCGCACGAGACGATGGGTAGAAGCGAAGTAGTGGATAATGATGGGGGGAACGCAACGGTGAGCGACGATAGAACGAGCTCTGGGGGATGGATAAGGACGAGAGATGACGAGGACGAGGTGGTGCGAGACGTGGAGCTGCGCGTGGCGGCGTGGACAATGTTGCCGAGAAATCGAGGCGAGACGATTCAGGTGATGAAGTACGGACCGGGGGAGGAGTATAAAGCGCATCATGATTTTTTCTACGACGACGTGAACGTGAGAGATGGGGGCCAGCGCGTCGCCACCGTGTTGATGTATCTGAGCGACGTGGAGGAGGGAGGAGAGACGGTGTTCCCTCTCGGCGTGCCTTTGGGAAGAGAACGGAGCGCCAAGTCGAAAAGCGGGGGCAAAGAGGACGATTTTAAGACTGCGTGTGAGCGCGCACGTCGAGGAGACGGCGACGTTCTCGCGGTGAAGCCTCGTCGAGGAGACGCTCTGCTCTTTTACAATGCGCATCTGAATGGCGAATTGGACGAGCTCTCTCTTCACGCGGGCTGTCCAGTCGTTCGCGGAGTCAAGTGGACCGCGACTCGATGGCAGCGCGTGGGTGCGGTCGGTATAGGTTCCTTTGCTCCTCATCGGTAGTGCGTAGCGACGTTTCATCTTCTGCTGTTTTAGCTAGAACAATAATACGGTAGTTGATAATTTATGTTTTTGACGCGTCTTTACATTTTCAATTCTTCTACATGCTACACTATTTTGACATTGCGGGCACGATTTACATTCTTCTATCGAGCTGTGCATGCGCTCGAAGCTCTTCCATCTCGCGGCGGATGCGAATTTCCTCTTCAACGCGCGCTCGCTCTGTTCGTCGCGCCAAGGAAATTCTGGCGTCATTGAGACGCGCGATGAGTTCTCGATGGACTTCCTCGAGAGAATCGAGCTGTCCGAAACTCAAATTGTCCAAGTCCAGTCCTAAGACGTGACCACAGTTGATACCTGAGGCTAACGCTTCCAAATGAACGTTTTCCATCCTTTCCGTAGCGCGGTTGGCCCAGCTCAACTCTTCCCACTGTGGTTTCATATCGACCTGGTAAACCTGTTTATCCCAAGAAGGAATCACTCGGGGAACCGGGTCGGGACATGTTACACTCGTACGCACGGCTTCAGGGATTGTTGTTCCCCACGCAGCCTTAGTGGACGGTTTGATCTCTGTCCGCGTCTCTGCCATTGCGTCTGTGTCCCCAGCCAGAGGTGCCACCATGAACTCGTGCGGCATTGGTTCGGCTGGCACATCAGCCTCTGCCCACTCGGGAGTTTCTTCGTCATCATCGCTCGTCACCAGCGCATGTGTCTGAGAATCTACCTCTGAACGTGGATCAGCGTCATCTAGGACTTCTTCTTCAGCACCGACTGAAGGAATATTCACATTTATGGCATCCGAATCGTTGTTCCTCAACGTGACTGTCGACGTCGTTGGGTCGCTCGGCGGCACATCCGTTGCATTGGTGGCATCCTCCTCCTGCTTCTCATCCATCATCTCCGTCGATCGATGGATGGACGCACCACGACCCACAGCAAAGTCGACAAGTTTCGAGGGTATGACCTCTTCAAGTTCACGTGAAGCAAGGTCAATCTTTGGCTTTGAATCGAGCGCATCCTTCTCACCGGGCCTTGTCAACACGCTCTCGACGTCGGCGATGATTTTTTTCTCAACCACCTTTTCCTTGTCATGCGGCCTTTTCAGTGACTTGAGCATTTCAGAGGCGGTGTCTTTCTCGACTGACTTTTTCGGTGACGTCTTGACTTCTTCGGCAGTAGTCTCTTCTTGAACCGGCTTTTCCTTCTCATCCAGCGTCTCCTGTGACGTCCTAACTTCAGCGATGATTTCCTCGGTCTGCTCATCTTGCGAATCTTGCTCGCCTTGCTCCTTCAACCTCCGCATCTCCGCTCTCTTTGCCTTCTTTTTCTCTCTCTTTTTCTCGAGTTTCTTCTTCTTCTTTTCTTCATTCGCGTCCAGAGCTTCTATCACCTTGAACTCAGACTCTGGGTCGGCGCTCGCCGATGGATTTTCAATCGCATTGATATCGATGGGTTTGCCTCTTTCTTTCTGGAAAATAGCCATTCTCAAGAGAGACTTGATCCGTGGATCATCAGCAACGTCGCAAGGCGTGATGCTGTCGCGCAAGACTTCGAGAATCGTTCCATCAAAATCCCTCTCAGTCAAGAGCGTCGACTTGGCGCACGGATCTGCGCCCGCTTCCAACAGCAGCTTGATGGTTTCCAAACAGCCCTCACGAGCGGCAAAATGTAAAGGAGTCCAACCTATATCATTTCTATTGTTCACGCTAACGTCGGGACGAGACAGTAAGAACTTCAAGCACTCGATACCGCTGTATCCCTTTTTGTCGTTGACTTTCCTGGCTCTCACAAATGAACACACCATGGATATGGGATCCATGCCCTCGTCATTCTCGAGAGTGTGCACCCCATTTTTGGCAACGAGCCACCTGACCGAGTCTATAGCTCCGACGGCGCACGCCACGTGTAACGGAGAGCCTCCACTAAGGTTGCGAGCCGAAATGATCGTCTCAAACAGGCGCTGCGTGTTTATGTTTTTCCATGCCCTCTCTTTTGGATCGAGCATATTAAGATCTATAACGTCACTCAAATCTGTTGGTCCATCCTTCCGGTTGAGATCTAACTGTTCCGCGAGATCTAATGTGCGCTTTTCCAAAAGTTGCAGCATTTTGACGTTGTTGGTTGCCGCCGCGACTGCGCGTCGTGAAGGAAAATCAAAGCGTTTCATCATCAGTCATCGATCGCAAATAAACGCCTCAATTCAATCAATCGAGAGAGACAAAAAGCAAAAACAAGAGTCAATCAGCGAAAAGAAACGAATCAATCCATCGAGAGACGTACCGTGAAACGGCGAGTTACCCGAGTCAGCCGACGCCTTCTTCACAAAGAGCCAATACGCAATATCCGTGTATTGGTACATCATCGCCCCCACCGCGCTGTAATCGTTCGCACTGATCGCGTCGTACAAGTTACCCGCGACTAATGGAATTTGCTCATATATCACCAAATTTTCATCCTTGTTGAACCAAGACGACAAGCCACGGTACAACTGCGAAGACGGGTAAAACTCTCGCTTGACCCACCCCGAGTGATGGACCGCGCACCGCAACCGTACCTCCATGGGCACGCGTTCCGAAATGGGCACGTCGTCCGGAAGCGGCGTATACGCTCCGACTGCTGCCTCGTTTGAGCTCTCGGTCCTCATCCCGTCCGTCCGTCCGTCCCTTCACCGCAACCGTCGCCGTTTCACCGTCACCGTCACTTTGCTTTTCTTTTCGCTTTCGCCTTGCAAAAAGTCACCCCAAAAGTGTGTGCGCGCGCGGTGTGCGCGCGGTTCTCGTTCGTGATCCTCCGCGAAACCGATGACCCGTCGGTCTCTCTCTTCGTCTCCCCCGCGCTCGATTCGTCGCTCTGCCCTCGTCGTCGTCGTCGCTTACGAAAGAAAACGCGAGCAAAGACGAGTGAAGACGGCAAAACTGGAACGAGTTGGTTCCCATTCGGTACGACCCTCACCTATTTCTACGAGTCATGAACGGTCACTCTGCCGGTTTCACGAAACACAAATTCGCGACAAGATGGTTGCGACCGCACTGGCTGACGCGCGTCGCGGGAACGGGGAATGTCGGACGCGGGCGGACACGGCGGGAACACCCCGCCGCCGTCGTACCCGCCGCCGGAAACCGTGGACGCGGTCGCGGTCGCGGTGCGGTTACCCTTTGAAACGCACGCCTTGTCTTCGCACTCGCGCGCGTTGCGAGGGTGCTGCTGGAATGCGGATTCGATGTCGATGTTCGCCCCGGAACGGGAATCGCGCACGGCGATGCGAAGCCACGTCAATGTGTCGATGTTGTTGCGCGAACGCGGGATGGATCAGCCGACGTTCGATGTGTTTATAACCGACGTCAAGGAGACGTTGGCGTCGAGCGTCGACTACGTCTCTGGATTGTGCGCGGTGGCGGGCATCTTTTCAGTCGTGCTCGCCCCGTTTTGTTGCGTGTACTCGTGCGTGTCGCTGTGCAAGTCGAGCGCGAGGGAGGAAAAGTTTTTATCCGCGCTCGAGCGGGTGATTGAGCGGACGAACGCGGAGTGGGAACCGAGATTCGGGATTCGCGTGACGCTCGAGCGCGACATCGCGTACAAGCGCCCGCGCGTTCCCTCTGAAGACGCACTGCCGGGATTTAAGAAGATGCCTCTGGAGAGCAGCGAGTGGACTGGGTCAATGTTGGTCTTCACGGGGTTCCGGTGACATCGGGTGAGGACGCGATGATGTATTTTTCTATTTCTGTTGTAACTATTGCGCATTTTTTCCCACTCCGCTCCACACACTCTCCTTCGAGTACGCGACGCCTCACACCTCGTCGTTCGGCGGACGACGTCGGCATGCACCCCGACGTCCCGCCGGCGTCCGGTACGTCGTCGTCCTCGTCGTCGTTTCCGTCGTCGTCGACCAAACGCACGAAGCCACCGGGGTGTAAAACAGCGCTCGGACCCGATGACGTCGTGCTCATCGTCGGCGGCGGTATCGCTGGTCTCGCGCTCGCTGCGCAGATTCACACCGGGTGGTGCGACGAAACCGACGATGGAGACGACGCCGAGAAGCGCGGACCGCGGTGTTTGGTCTTTGAGCGCGATGCCTCGGCGTCGGCGCGTCGACAAGGGTACGGGGTGACGCTCAGCGAGACGAATGGGGCGTTGAGAGGGTTGGGCGCTTGGGAAGCGTTGCGAGCGTCGAGTACGAAATCGACGGCGCATTGGACGTTTAGCGCGAGTGGACGGGTTTTGGGGTACTACGGAGGGGCGTTTCTGGATGGAAAAAATGAGACGACGACGTCTTCCGAGGGTGGGGACGATAAACCGACGAATCTGCGAGTGCCGAGAAACGTTGTGAGAGAAATTTTGTTGAAGAAAATTCCAAAGGATTGGTTGCGTTGGGGCGAGCGAATGAAGGATTACATTGAGGACGAATCTGGGGTGACTTTGACGCTCGAGAGCGGGGAGACGGTGAGAGGAACGATACTCGTCGCGGCGGATGGTGTGAGATCGGCGGTGCGTCGGGCACCGAACGCTGGTGGGGATCTTAAATCGGGCGGCGAATTGAGGTATCTCGGCGTGGCGCTGTGCACGGGATTTACGGATTTGAACCACGCGCTTCTTCGACGTCAAGGGTTTTACACGGTGGATGGACGTTCGAGAATGTTTACCATGCCTTTTGAGGCGGCGAACGAGGAGAGAGGGACGCCGCCGAGGAGTATGTGGCAGTTGAGCGTGCGCGTGGATGAAGAGACGGCGCGGGCGTTGAGCAAGGCGCCGAGAAGCGAGGTGAAGAGCTTTGTGTTGGAGCACACGCAGGGATGGCACGAGCCGGTCAGTGACATGTTCGATCACACGGATTGGGAAGATGCGTGGGCCGGACCGCTTTACGACAGAGAAGAGCCGCCGGTATCGCGAGCGCAAGCGAAAGAAAAGCCGCACATGACTCCTCGCGCGTCGTCTTCGAGAGTTATTTGCATCGGCGACGCCGCGCATCCAATGTCGCCTTTTAAGGGCCAAGGCGCAAACACAGCGCTTTTCGACGCCTGGTCGTTAGCCAAGTGGTTGAAAAAAGCCCCTCCTCACACTGCTCTGGCGTGCTTCTATCGCGAGATGGTGACTCGGGCGTTTGTCAAAGTGCGCGCCAGTCGCGAGGCGTGCGAACATTTTCATAGTCCGGCCATTTTGACGGAACGCATACCCGAGTTTGCAGGCATCGAACCGACGAAAATCAAGCTCGTGCTCGAAGAACTCAACGCGCGCGGCATCACGGCACCGATGGGTGCAGATTTAGAGGATGCAGTGCGAGCAACAATTTCAGAGCTCGGTGCGTCAGAGATTGTCAAGCCGTACGCCGCGAAGAAGCAACTCTTGGAGTGCGAAACGAAATCAGACGCTGGCTCTGGATCCGAGGTCAGCGATACCACGTTTGCATCGTCCGCTCAGTATGGTATCTTGAGCGAACACATGGCCAAGGCTGTGTCGATCGCGTTGGACCAGTCGAAGTGGTCGCCGCTCGCTCAGACGGAGCACTTTATGGCGGGTAATCTAAGGGCAAATGTGTCTGGTCGTCGACCTTCAAACAACTTTATGAGCTGCGCGCCGATTAGGATCCTAGCTAGTCGCGGCTTCGTGGGTGAATCGCTCGCGGGTCAAGAGGCAAAACTTGCGCGTCAAATTGCTGATGTGATTGAGGAGCAGCAGCGTCTGAGACTCAGCGAAGAGGGAGAGACGCTGAGCAACGACGAAGACGATTACTTTGTTCGCGCCAAACCGACGGCGGATGGGAAAATTCTCCTCACAACGAAGCGACACGACGACGTGCTCACGTCTCTTGGATTGAGACAATGCGATGGGTGTCTCAAGTACTACGCCGTGCACGGCGGTGGCCTGAGGCAACACTGGACGGTCGGAGGTGAAGGTCCAGACTGCGCCGCTGCCGCGCGCGCGGCGATGGACAACGAGACTGAATTTGAGTCGAGCTCTTGGCGTGGTTCCGGTGCGGGCAAGCCCAAGGCTTGGAGAAATTCGAACAATCGCAAAGAGCTATCCCCTGGAATGTCCGCCGCTTCGCGAGGAGACGTTGAGGGGATGCGTCGCGCAATCGCCGAGGGCTGGGACGCGTTGAACGAAAAGGACGCCTTTGGTAGCAACGCTCTCATGTGGGCCGCGGGTGGCGGTTTCGTCGAAGCCTGCGCTTTTCTCGTCGACGAGTGCGGCATGCACCCAAATCACACCGCTCGCAAAGATGGCCGAGTTCCGTTGCACTGGGCCGCTCGAAACGGCGAGCTAGACACGTGCAAATGGCTCGTCGAGCGAGGCGCGGATCCGCGCGTGCCTTCGTACGATGGAGACTACCCTTTTCATTTGGCCATCTGGAAAAACCATCGTCACGTCGCTGAGTGGTTCGCGAAGAATCCAGACTTTGACTGCGGGACAACGAACCGCTGGGGATGCAACGCCGTGCTCTGGGCCTGCACGACGGAGACTGACCAAGACGAAGCTCTGAGCATGGTCAAGTGGTTGGTCGAGGAACAACACGTTAGTCACTCGGTGATCAACGTGAACGGTCACTCGGCGTTGCACAAGTGCGCCATCTACGGCCACGAATCTGTGATTGATTATTTATTAGAAAAGATTGACACCGCGTGTTTGGACGCGTATCTCTTGCCGGATGATAGAAACCAAGCTCCGAGTGAGTTGGCGCGCGTGAACGGTTTCTTTGAGCTCGAATCCAAACTTAGACACATAGAGGATAAGACCTTGAAGCTACCCGCGTTGTTTGACGCCAGTTTGGCGCTGCGCGCGACGTCTTAGTGATGTTGTGATACTGTGTTGCGATAAGTATTAAATTGTTTTACAAGAAGGCGGCACCTTTCTTTTATTTACTCGCCTTTGGCGTTGTCGACTTGCCATCCGTCATGACTTTGAGTCGCTCCATGTCCGCTTGTTCCTGCGCTACTTCGCGTTCATCCTCGAGCTCCACGAGCCTGCGAATGCGCAAAAGCTCATCCTTGATCTCTTGATCCTGCGACTTTTCCACCCAACGCTCAATCAGTCGCACCGACCTCTCCGTGGATGGTTCCGCTTGATCAGAGAACGAAACTGACGAAGGTCCCGCCTTTGGTTCGGATTCTTCCGCGGCAGCGGCGGCGCCTTCGTCCGCTTCTTCAACGTCTTCTTCTTGTTCATCATCTTCTTCTCCGTCTTCAGTGGCGGTCTTTTTCAGCGCCGTGCCCGCTTGGTCCTCCATGTTGATATCGCTGAGACTTCTCGAGCGCTTACGATCAAACGAGTTTGCGCTCTCCAGGCTCACGCCGGCGCTCGTCGTAGGAGCGTGGTTCGTCGCGGTCTCTCCATCGCTCGCATCGCTATCGTCAAGGCCTATCGCCACGGGAGTCGAGTGGTGAATCTCCGTGCTTCGCGTAAACCGCGTCGGACCTCCTCCCATGCGCATCTTGGCGACTTCGGTGACGAGTCGATCCCGCTCAGCAACGACTTGCTCAAGTATGACTCGCGCGTAGTACGCGTACCCACAAACGGCGTAGAATACAAAAGCGTACACCGAAAAGATGGTACGAAGGGATGGGAAGAGATCCAACACCATTCGCCAGAATGATGACGCCTCTGGTTGGTACGAAGGCACGTATGCTGATTTGCCGATTTGGTACCTGCACGTGTTAGCCACCTCTGTCGTCTGCACGAGGGCTTTTTGCGCCCCATCTAGGTTGGTCCTCGCATGCGCGAGCTCCGATCGCAATCTCGACGACGCTTCCTCAGCCTTTTCGGCTCGAGACACGGCGGCGTCGCGCGCTGTCTTCAACTTGAGCGCCTGCGCAGAAGTAGTTTCGCAATACGTCGCTCGCGTCGTCATTTTTTGCAGAGACTCTTGCAACTTGACCGCATCCAAAGCGCCAGATCCCAATCGCTTCAATCGATCCTCCGCCAAGTTTTTAGCGCTGATCGCCTGCGCAGTCTCAGCCTTGGCTTGTGAGAGCTTCATCTCGAGGTCCGCCACGTGCACGACAGAGTCGGACACCTTTGCCTCAGCGGACGCGATGGCGGCGTTTTGGCTCGCATCCGGAACGCCTCCTCCAAACGTGCGACAAGCCTCGAGTTCTCTCCGCTGCATGGCAGACGCGCGCGCTAAAATGGTAACGTTTCTCTGAGCCTCAGAAAGGTGCTGGCGAACCATCTCTGTCGCGCTCGAGTGGCCTCCGGAAACGATGGAGACGCCGGTAAGGGTGCTGAGAAGCGCCACGGCGCCAAACAACGCGAGCGCCAAGACGACGACTATAATAACGCTGATGGAGGCTGACATCGAAGAGGACGACGAAGACGTCACCGCGTCTAAACTTGACGATTGTTGTTCTCCTTGTTGCTGCTGCGCCGGAGGCGCCACTGGCATCGCGGGTTCGTTGTCGATTGCGAGTGTCTCCTTGCTCGGCGCGCTCATCTTGACGCGCGCCGCTGGAGACTCTGGCTGTTGTTCATTCGTCGCAGTGGACGCCGCCAAAACCTTTTTACGACGCTGAACGACGACGCGTTGGTTGTTTCGAGAGAATTTCTTTGCCGGTTCCGACGCTTCGTCGGGTGCCGTCGTCGTCTCCGTCGTCGTCGCCGTCGTCGCCGTCGTATCATCAGCCAACTCTTCCTCCACATCCTTGACGGCACTTTTCCCGCTCGGCATCGGTTTCGACGGATCCGCCTTGGTCCACAAACGTTGTTGCATGTCCGCCACGGTGACTCTCTTAAATTTGCGCTCGCGCGTGACGCTTCTCGGCGACGAAGCCGCCGTAGCCGCGGGTGACTCCCCGCGCGAGCCCCCCGCCTTCTCCTCCTCAACCGTCTTACCCCCGACCCTTCGTCGTTCCGGGTTTTCCTTCAAGCTCTCCTCCGTCACCTCTCTCCACGCCCGCAAAAACCGTTTCGCCCTCCACACCAAGTAATTCTGAATCACGTTTCGCCTCTTCATTCTCGTTTCCCGCGTCGCCTCCTTCCACGCCAACAACGTCCAACTCGCTCGCATCGCCTTCAACTTGGCCTCCGCTCGATCCAACTGCATCCGCCTTCGTTTCCCCGCAAACTTCACCGCTCGATACCACCCCATCAACACTCGCCCCGTCGTTCGCCGCGATCGGTCTCTCCACATCGCCTCGGCGTGTTCGTTCGTTTGCCTTCTTCGCTTCACCAAGTGCGTCCAACCGCTCCACGCCAACCGCGCCGTGACCGTCGCGTCCAGCGCCTCCGACGCCGTTCGCCGCAGCGCGCGCGCCGGTGACGCCGACATCGTCCCGTGGTCGTTCGAGATCTCGATATCACTCAACGATACGGACGGAAAAGAATTCTTCGACGCTCCAACCAATCGAAGAATCAAATCAGTCAGTCAGTCAATTCGGGCGAACGACCACGAGCGCGTGAACCCCCTCGCGCGAACCCCCTCGCGCGCCCAGGATGTAAAACGGTTCGTTCTCGTCGCCCGTCGCCCGACCGAACCCAACGGGCGGCGGTGACGATCGAATCTATCGCTCGTCGAGTGACGACGACG
>Ga0255780_10002098_pt1 | contig 18284 bp, 20 predicted proteins | sample 071ome_32_FD_179978 | JGI IMG/M metagenome (GOLD analysis project Ga0255780, IMG submission 179978) | Coastal salt marsh microbial communities from the Groves Creek Marsh, Skidaway Island, Georgia - 071405AT metaG (version 2) | ecosystem: Environmental > Aquatic > Marine > Intertidal zone >... | reverse complement strand
CTTGTGAATTAAATGAGGATTAGTTAGATTTGAAATACTTTAATTCAATAAATCAAATAGTATGAGCAATACTTATCAGTTCAAGACAACGAACATCAAAGGAAAGCAATACGTTGAGGTTAACCAACGTGTGATTGCATTCCGTACACTGTCCGAGTTCAAAGGCTACGGACTTACAACAGACGTGCTACACCTGGACGCAGAGTCATGTGTGGTGCAAGCAACAATCACAAATGCGGACGGAGCCGTGGTCGCACAAGGCATGGCGCAGGAAGACAAGTCTTCTTCACGCATCAACCAGACATCATACGTAGAGAACTGCGAGACCTCAGCCGTAGGTCGTGCGCTTGGGTTCTTGGGTATTGGTATCGAAACATCTATCGCAACAGCAGATGAAGTTGACATGGCTATCAAGAAGCAAGACACACCTACTACACCTGCAAAGAGCAACAATGAAATCTATGCAAGCGCTGTTACCTACATCAAGGAAGGGAAGAACAAGCCCGAGCGTGCAACTCGATTGACACAGATTAAAGACAAGTACGGAGACACTCTTACTAAAGCACAGCAAACCAAACTCGATAAGTTAGTATGACTAATGGATGGTTTGAATCTTTAGTAGAGAGAACGGGTAAGCAATACCTATCGTACTCATCTATAAAGTACGCGCTACAAGACATAGCGCTGTTTGAATTATACATGCAAGGCAAGTTGCGTAAGGAATCGGAGGCACTCACATTTGGTAGTGCCTACGATTGCCTTCTCTTCACGCCGCATGAGTTTGACTCCACGTTCTTCGTCATGGATGACACGCAGATTATACAGGATCTGGGAGGGAAGAACCCACGTGTGACCAAGGCATACAAGGAGTGGAAGAAGGAACAAGAAGCATTGGCTGAAGGCAAGACCGTCTTGGCTATCGAAGATTATCAGCAATGCATTGACATGATTACTCGCTTGGACGACTCAAAAGTTCTGAGCATATACCTGGATGGGGATTACCAGGTTGAGTTTCACCAGAAACTTGACATAGGCGGAGAGGTAATCCCCTTCCGTGGTTTCTTAGACTGTCTTGGAGAAGGCTTCATAGCCGACAGCAAATCATCACGTAGTGTTAAGGGCTTTACAAGAGACGTACGTTTCTTTGGGTATGACATCCAGGCCTTCTTATATACGCATGCGTTTGGTATCCAAGATTTCTACTGGGTAGTGCAAGAGAAAGCATACCCATACCTACCAGCAGTATACAAAGCATCGGAGGAAACCCTTGACTCCGGCAAGCGTAAGGTGGCTCGTGCCTTGAACATAATCAAGGAGCACTATCAACAGGACAAGCCATCCTCTACGTTCTTTATTCAAGGGGAAATTTAATTCTATTGCTATGGACCAGCAAAAGAAAGATGTCTACATCGGATATGTAGGCGATCGCAAGGAGTTTGACAGCGGTGTTGTCAAGTACTCCATCTCGTTTAAAGAAGCACAGTTGGATGAGATGAAGAAGTATCTCACGGGCGCAGGTAATGTGAACGTAGACTTCATCATCAAGACCGACGGCACAGCATTCACGTCTGTGTTTAATCCACGTGCCAATGGAACGAAGTACTCTAATAGCCAAGCGAACCAGACGGTAGCGCAAGGCAGTAGTGACTTGCCGTTCTAAAGTTTAATGTCGGGGAGGGTGTGATTAATAACAGTTTGGCAAAACCCCTCTCGAAAGAGAAGCCCTCCCCACATTTAACACCAAAAATTATGGCACACAAACGAGGCGAAGAACGCATACCCTACGGAAGCAACCGACCATGGAGTGGTAAGCCTCCAGTCCAGGTCAAAACCAACTACTCAATTCAATTTAATAAACGCAAGAAACGATGGATACTAAAGAGAAAAGGGACGACAGTCTTCAGCAGTACGCAGAAGATGGACGTAGATTTTTGGTACGAGGAAATAATAGTGAAGAACTGCACGATATTTTAGTCGCTGTATATGGTACACTCAAGAGAGGGTACGGTAATCACATGCTCTTAGCGGACTCCGTGTTCGTAGGAGAGGGATACACAGAGGACGAGTACCCTCTCGTGGTACGTGGATCAGGATTACCCTTCCTGGTAGACATGAAGGGCACAGGTAAGCGTGTCAAGGTAGAGGTGTACCTCGTGGATGAACCTACGCTCAACCGATTGGACATGCTTGAAGGACATCCCGAATGGTACAGACGTGAGAAGAAACCAGTCTTAGTCACTGGCTTAGACCGTGAAGGATTCTCATACCACAATGCAATACTTGAGCCATGGGTTTACATGGCGCCCGATGATTATTACTCAGAATCAGAGACGCTGTATGAAGAATACTAAATACTTTGTTGAGATAGGTAGTTGTGATTTTGATTCACTCAATGACCTTGCTAAAGAAGGATGGAAAGGAGTTGTAGTTGAACCTATATCAGAATACCTCAGCAACCTGGAGAAGCACAAGGGTGTACACTACATTAACGCAGCAGTAGATGTGCTGCCTGGTACACGTGAGATGAATGTCTTTAACAAGGAGGTAGTCGATAACGACAGAGACTTTGCAGGCATGAGTTCGTTTGCGGAGTACACGCATCCGTCCAACCAATCCAACGTAACCTCACGCACAGTAGAAACAATCACCTATCAGCACGCTATACAGTCAAGCGGAATACCAAGGGTAGACTTCCTTAAGATAGACACCGAAGGACATGACTTAGTGATACTTAACCAGGTTATATACGACGGAAAGCACAGGCCTGGAATCATCAAGGCGGAACACAAGCACATTCAGAATGGCGCATACGTAATCAAGGAACTACTTGAAAGCCGAGGCTACTTGGTGTTCGTTGAAAGGTATGACGTCTACGCAATAGATGTCTTGACCAAACCAGATCCGCTACGGAATCATTTCGATTATAATTTTAACGCACTTACATAATGGATAAAGTATGCAAAGGCGCATCACGTGCCAAGATGTGCGCTTCTGTACGCGCGCACGTAGACAAACAACTCGAGGCACTTGCCTCATTACACACATCATTTGGAACGGGAGGATACGGAGACATGAAAACCAAGTCTGGATTACGGGAAGCCGAGAATGAGATATACAGAGAAATCAAAAGGGTAGCACCAGAGTACTACAAAAGAATTATCATCGACAAATGAGTAACGAATATCATTTCATTCGCACGATTGACCAGCACGCAATCGACGAAGCAACTGAAACCTTTAGCATGTTGAATAGGGTAATACCCTCAGACCTATCGAGCACACGTAGAGACAGACCGCTGGTTGAAACACGCTGTATGGTTTGGGCATACTTAAGAGAGAACTCTACACTGACCATGCACAACCTCGGTAAGTTATTTAATAGACACCACACTACAGTCATCGCATGCTTGAAGACACACAAGAGACAAGTAGATGTTTTTAGCAACGGACGAAGAGTCAACGAACTATACACTAAGAAGTTCTTAGAAGGGTCTGAGATTCTCGACCAGGTTATGGGAAAGAAAAGAACCTCTGCACGCCACTTGAAGTACAGAGTTGTATTGTACACAGACAATCCAGATACCTTGGATTACTATGAGATAATGACCGTGAAAAACTTGATGTGATGGTAGTCAGCGATAAGTATAAGTGTATATTCATACGGATACCCAAGAACGCAAGCACATCCGTAGAGGATTTGTTTAACGTAGCAGACCCAGGATCAGTACCAAGCAACCACCGACCGCCATACGGACACGAACTTGCATCAGAGATACGAGAGAAGGTCGGCGAAGAAAAGTGGAACGAGTACTTTAAGTTTGCATTCTTTCGCAATCCATACGATAGGTTCGTCTCTCACTACAGGTACAACGTAGACTTTTATTGGCCAGACACTGAGAGATTGTGGTGGCTACTCACCCCAGAGAAAAACCTTTACCGAAGAAAAGATAAGGTAATTGATAAGCGATGCTTCGCTGACTTCCATGTGTACGACAAGTCTTGGTCAAGGCCACACGGAGCGTATCAACAAATGGATTGGCTGAACGAGAAGGATGTTTACATAGCGAACATGGACAACATTGAAAAAGAGTGGGACTTTATATGCTACAACATTGGTCTCAAGGCAAAACTACCTGTTTCCAACACCACTCCTAAAGATGGATACAAACTTGATGATGATGCCAAGAAACTTGTAGAGATGTATTACGCTGAGGACTTTGAATACTACGAGAGATTATGCAAGACAACAACTTAAAAGAAATAAGACGGTCTGGTCAACCGATTCATTGGTATTTGGTAGACATCATGTGGCAAACACGTAGAGGAAAGAAGATGTCCATCCATAAGTGGCACGACATGGAATGCGTAAGCCGAGCAAAGACTTTGATGCACCTCAACAAAGACAGCAAGGCCCTTAACTTTTTAGAGGACCAAACTAAACTGACAGCCAAGAAAGAAAATTTCAGAGTGTTCAACATCAAGTCTCAAAAGATTGTCGGATATTCGGAAATCCATAAAGAAGAAGACTATGCCAGCGAATGGGGCTAACTCAATCACAATGTTCCCGTCAATCACAGCGATTGACAATCCATACTACATCACGTTAGACTCTGCGCTTAACCGAATCATTGAAGGCAAGAGCAAAGATAAGGTCGAGCAGGTGAGATCTGGAGACAAGCAGGTCAAGAAGACACTACCTGTATCGCTGTTCTCTGGAGTATTTACAGGGAGGAGGGATGAGCAAATAGAAGGACACAGTGGTATGGTTGTGTTAGACTTCGACCACATCGACACGAATGATTACAAAGCATTGCTTGGTACTGATGAATACATCCGAGCATGCTGGGTGTCTCCAAGTGGAGACGGTCTCAAAGCGCTTGTCCGTATCAGTAATCCCGAGCGACACCGTGACCACTTCCGTGCACTGCAATCTTACTTTGAAAGAAACTATGGGTTAGAGGTAGACCCTTCTGGGATTAATGTATCACGTGCATGCTTCGAGAGTTACGACCCCGACCTCATCAAGAACGATGAGTGCAAGGTATTCGGTGCTATGCTATCGGAGAGTAGCCAACACCAGGAGGTAGTACAACAAGACTCCTATACTGACTACGATAAGATAGATATCGTTGCACGCATGATACGCAAGGCACCCGATGGCCAGAAGCACAACACATTGTTACGTGCCGCTATCCTATGTGGTGGATACATCAGTGCTGGACGGATGGAGGAACCGGAGGCCATCCGTGTAATGGAACGTGAACTCATGCGCAGAGACGTGGAGGACATAGAACTGGCACGCAAGACCATCATGGATGGTATCACGCAAGGGCGCTCGATGCCTATACGTGAGGTCATTGATGATGAGAACAAGATTCGTAGAGAGATGCGCATCAACGATGGCGACATGTCTTTCATATCCTCGGACCACCATGATCTGGAATGGATTAACAAGTTCGCCAACGGAGAAATCGAGAAAGGACTAAGCACAGGCTTCCCTAAACTTGACAAGCACTTCTTATTCAAGAAAGAGTTTACCATCATCAACGGACACAGCAACGTAGGTAAGACAACGACAGCGCTGTATCTAATGGTGTCTGCTTCCGTGCTACATGGTTGGCGTTGGATTATATACTCCTCGGAGAACAAGACTGCTTCTATTAAGATGAGGTTGATGGAGTTCTTAGTTGACCTACGTATTACTGACATGCACTACGAGGAACGTATCGCTGCATACAAGTGGGTCAATGAGCACTTCACAGTCATCAGCAACGAGCAAGTGTACAGTTACACAGACCTGCTTGTGTTCGCTGAGAAACTCATACGCCAGGAGAAGTACGATGGGTTCTTGATTGACCCATACAACTCACTCAAGACTACGATATCTAAGGGGGCGCAACTGTCCTCACACGAATACCACTATGAAGCGGCATCTGAAATGCTGACGTTTAGCGTTACTAATAACATGGCGATATGGCTGAACACTCACAGCATTACGGAGGCACAGCGTATCACCGGGCCCGATGGTCTACCCGTTGCACCTGGTGCGGCCATGACTGAAGGCGGTGGTAAGTTCGTGAACCGTTGCGATTCCTTCTTGACATTCCATAGAAAGGTTCAGTCCGATGAGCACGCTATACGTATACGCACGGAGATACACGTACGTAAACAACGCAACCAAGAGACGGGCGGGATGCCAACACCATACCTGGATCCTATCCTTATAGAAATCAATTCCTCTTACACAGGTTTCACTGAACTTGGAACGGGTGTTAAAAACTTTAAGCCATTAGCATACAAGAACAGCACATTGGACTTATATTAGGGTGTGAATGAATATGAAGAAATCATTGTAACTCTACCGAAGCCACCGTCGCTCAACCAGTTCTACTCTGGTAGACACTATGCGGTGCGCAAGAAGTATAAGGACAAGTACTGGGGTGAAATTGCAAAGGCCATGGACAAGTTGGATAAGTTCAGTATGGACAAAATGTCTATACATGTTCGCTACAATTGTCGCTTCGATGTTGATAACGCTATATGTTGTTGTAAGTTTTTGGCGGATTATTTGCGAAATCATGGGTATATTCAAGATGACAACCCAAAGTTCTTTACGTCACAGTCAACAGCATATGACCCGACGTTAGAGAAGGATGAGTTTGTTGCCAAAATAAAATGCCATGGATATCAAATCGTTGAGTGAGGTTTACTTTCTTGCGACCAGCCGCATGCACGAGGCAGCGACTGAGTTGTACGAGAGCCTGCATACAAACGCAGGGTCTCCAAGAACGGACGCCGAGAGACTACACAACACCATCCGTAAGTACAAGAGAAACATTGATTCAGAATTTGACCTAATACGTTCTGCGCTGCTGGAGTATTATGATGACGCTGATTTATCTTGACGGACTAAACGGTATTAACTACCACAGGTTGATGACACCCTTCATCCGATTAAAGGAAGAGGAGGGAATCAACGTGCATTTTATTGACAGCCTTAACGAACTCAAAGAGTTTGACTTATCTGGTGTGTCGCACTTGGTGGGATCAAGAAGGTTCGGGGTGTCGGATGCTAAAGCCTTTAAACAATTCTTAGTAGACAACGATGTCAAACTTATACTTGATAACGATGATTATTGGGAACTACCAAAGGACAATCCAGCGTACGACCATTACAAGAACAACGAACAATACTTTATTAAAGACAGCATACAGATAGCGGATGAGATCTGGACACCATCAGCGTACCTCGCTGAGAGGATGAAGAAGATTAACCCCGACACTGTGTATAGGGTTATTCCAAATACCATCCACCAGAAGGAGAAGCAATGGGCTGATTGGGAAAAGGATGTGCAAAAAGATTACAAGGTAAGGTTCGGATACCTTGGTGCTAACGGACACCAGAAAGACTTGGACCAAATGGGAATGACATTCGAGGACCATGAGTTGTACTGCATGAACTTGATGGATTACCCAGATAGATTGAAAGCAAAGTATAGAATGAACCCCGTGGATATTACTCAGTATGCACAGTTGTATAAGTTCTTCGACGTCTCCCTCAGCCCCTTGAAGAACTCAAGATTCAACAAGTGCAAATCAGAACTGAAGGTAGTAGAAGCGGGGTTCACTCGTACTGCAATCATAGCATCCAACGTAACGCCATATAAGGAGGTTATAAAGCACGAAGAGACGGGCATCCTATGTAGTAGTCCAAAGGAATGGAAAGAGGCCGTAGAAAGCATGACACTAAGCAAAGCGCAGAGACTTGGAAACAATCTGTATGAGTATTGTAAAGAGCACTACGATTTGTCTACCATAAACAAACTACGATTGGAAGGACTGTCATGAAAAACCTAACCATACCGCCATACCTAAAGCATTACGCAAACGACCTTACCCTCATGCGCATTGAGGCTAATCGCCAACGATACGAGGGCACACACAAACAGCGCACAGGAACAAAGAAGTCTGTACTGCTTGGCGAGGTATCGAGGGAATACTATACAGAATATATAGGCATACTTGGTGAGTTACTGATGCGTCACTACTTTGAAATCACACCACAGGTTATACGCTACACAGTCTCAACGCTGTTGAAAGAAACCAAGAGCGTGACGGATGACCCAGACATCATAGTTGAGGCGACAGATAAGAACTATGGACTGAGTGTTAAGACCTGCGAGAAAACATTCAAGGCTAACAAGCCAGCCATGGACAAAGAGGAGTCAGATCTGGTACTCTTCATCTTGTTTACATCACCCGAGGATTACATATTCGCCGATTTCACACCAGCAGAAGTAAGGGAGTGGAATGTAAAGCACGCATACTCACCCTATTACGAATTGAAACCCTAATCGTTTCCTTTTGTACCTTCACGGCTCCCATAATTTCGTGGGATACAACCTATTTTTTTATCAATCACTATGGAAGACTTCGACAAATTCGTAGCGGAACTTGAGTCCGCTGAACAGCCAACTTGTAACATCTCTAACCCAGAAGATTGTGAGGCTTGCGGTTCCTAATTAGAATGGTCTATTCACTCTTAAGAACCAAAGAAGTAGTAGAAGAATCAACAACACGTAAAAAGAAAACTTGTACACCTTGTTGTACCACCTGTCGCTGTCCTTCATAACGATGGATGGGACAGGTACTTCTACAATTTGAACGATAGTGTCGGATTCACAGACAGCATCGACCATGATAGTATCATATGATCGTACTACCTGGACTTTGAGTTTATCTTTGTGAACTACTACGGTATCCTGTGTATGTGTTATCACCGTGTCCGTCAAAGTAACAGGTGGAGTCACAATCGTATCCACAATAGCAATCGTGTCTGTCTTGAGTAGCGTCGGGTCTTTCTTGACTGCTCGCTTGAGGTGCCATTGAGCGCTGCAAGAACTCAATAAGGCTATTGTAATTAACCCGGCCAGCCATTTCATTATCTTGCTTTTAGAATTTCGTTTTCCTTTTCCAAGAACTCTACCTTGACTCGGAGCGAATGAACCTCTGCTGTGAGTTCTAAGATGGAGCCACGCATCTTCTCTTTTTCTTCAGCGCTGTGGGCCAAGAGTTCCTCGAGGTTTCTTACACGTGCCTTCAAGTCATCACGGTAAAGATTGGTGTCGTTGTTTGCTGCTGCGCCTTTGCGTTCCTCTGCTTTCATCTTCATTCGGTTGGTGTAAAACTGGAACGCTGCACCACTACCGAGAACGGTTACAACGGTGAGTGCTATTTGAATCCAACTATCCATTAGTGTACTTCTTTTTTAGTTCTTCGTATGTCTTTTGCTTTTCAACTCTAATGATATTCCAAATAGCAAATACAAGAACCAATAGCCAGCCCACGTTAGAACCGTGTAGCATACCCTCTATGGTGTAGTTAAGAACAGTGGCTACTGCGATGAGGCACGCAATCTTTACAGCGTGAGCACGCATCGCCAGGCGACCATCCCATAAGACTGCCCATCCCTGGAATAATCCACATAGGATAGAACCTACAACAAGTAATGGCGAGGAGAACATCTCTGTCCACAACGCCATTGGTAGTATGAATGCATGCAAAATAGAAGTGAACACTTCATTAGGTTCACTGTCGCTGTATTTGAATATAGCAATCGCTCGCTTATAACCTTTCTCTTCCATTAACAACTTATAGTTGCGAAGAAGGCGATGACCATACGTATCCAGATCCGCTTGCGCCAAGGCAGTGCCTTGAACTCCTTAGTTCTAAACAGGTCCTCCGCTTCCTCCATTCTTTCCCTTCATTAGTTTCTCGAAGCCAGAGATACCGAAACTACCAAGAGTTACTATAACAAAAGAGTTATACATGTACTCGTTCATTGGTAGGTGTTTTCCAAACATACCGGTAATCAAGTCTGCAAAGATGATTACCACCATAATACAGAACGACAACGCACCAAGGATGGTCTTCTCGTTGTAGTCGTTACTCTCTTTGAAAATCTCTGTCCACTTCATCCCACAAATATACCACTCCTACTCTGGAAGTTCGACACCGTACAACACGTACATTACTTCCTCTGGGCTATCCTTAAAGGTCCCTTTGATGGTCATCTCGACGCTGTTTACTATGTCGTAATTCTCAAACTTAGTAGAGTAGTTCGCTGCAAAATCGTATGCTCTTACGACCTCATCCAGTCGTGCCTTTCTCTTTACCTTCTCTGTATCGCTCATCTCAATGTATGGCTTACGGAAGTTCTGGCTACTCATGTTGTAATAGAACTGCTTAGCAATATCTACCGGATAGTCACGGAAAAGCAACGCTGATGACAATTGGAATGCAGTCTCTAACGGCTGTAGTTCTATGTCTGGATTCTCCTCTGCTTCACTCATTCTCTTGCGGTACTCACGAGACATATAGTTCAAGTTAGGAGGTATGAATGTTTCTTTAAATACATACGAACCATATGCATCAGACCAATCAGTAAGGTTTGGACCAATGATGTATCTGTTAACCCAACTTACATCTTCGTTATCCAAAATAGGACGACCGTAAGAATCCTTTCCGTCTACAAGATTAAACAAAAGTCTTGCTGCAAGGTTAGGGTCCTTGAAGTCGGAGAGTATGCTGAGTAGTTGATCGCTTCGTGAAATACCCTCACGTCCAAATATAAGCCCCTGTATCTCATCATATGGGTCTTCTGAACTCATGTTAGCAAAGCGAATCTTACCGCTCTCATCCATGTCTATCGCTACGATGTTAGACCCCTGCATCCAAGGTGGTAATATATAGTTTGTACCACGTGCTTGCTCTGCAAGTTCTACTTCCTCGTCATCCTCAAGTAACATGTTTGCAATAGCCTGGTAACCCATAGTAGATAGACCCGCCAACAACATGCCCATAGATAAAGTACCAATGCTATCCACCATGTATGCTTCACGCTGTGATGAGGTTAGGTTCTCGTTGGTCATCGCCATTTGCAAATCCGCTACAGCGTTTTTATATATACTGAAGTAACTACGGAATGCTTCCACACGGAACGACAAGAAGTCACCCACAGGTAACTTAAATAGGTTCCGCAGTGAAGGATGTATACGAGACATGGTTGGCATGTTCTGCTTGATACGCTCCGCTGTCATCTCATCTACTTGCTGTTGCTGCTCTGAGTTCAGTTCATTGTAGGACTTACCCTCTGGGTTTGATTCAAGTCTCTTAGCAAAGTTCTCACGCTTTGTGAGATAGGCAATCATCTTGGTGTAGTCATCAATGAATCCGTACTGGTACGCTATACGTGCAGCCCTTGTCTTTCCTCTGCGCTGTGCATCCTTTAATATTTGCGGCAACCAACTCCATGCTTCATCTGGGGATGCGCCTTCTATCTGGTCGATGAATGACTGGTTAATATCTGAGAACATACCCATATTAGGAGATGAACCAAGCAAACCAAGTTCACCCATTCGGTTCAATACAATCTCCAGATCAGGGTCAACCACACCTTCTTTCATTTTCTTGAAGCGATTCTTCAAGTCCTTCATAACAGTGATACCCCCTCTGTGTTTATTGAACGGCAACACAAAATTAGCAGCAAGGAAGTACCAACCACCCATGATGTTCTTGCGCCAGGTAGGTGTATTATAAAGTACACGAACACGACGCATCTGAAGTAGTAATTTATAGTATCCTTGCAATGCCTTGTTGTCTGACTGATACAGAGGTGTCTGCTTAAGCATGCTAACAAAATCATTCTTCACAGCCTTGCCGTTCATAGGGGATTTTTTCTCCTCTATTCGTGTGTAGTTCTTTTTATAGAAGTCATATACCGCTGAGTGAATAGCATCCTTCTCAGCAGGAGTGTCACCCTTGCGATTACCCTGTTCATCTATCAGTTCGTTATACCCTAATCTCTTGTAGAAATCTACCAGAGACTCTCCCTTTTGTATAACCCCCATGGTTCTACCTAACTCAGCAAGTTGAGAGAAGGATAATGTATTCTTTTCAAGGTTGCGGATAGTGGTACCGGTTAGAATCAAGTCACCCAAGTTACTACGCTGCGCAATCTCATTAACTCTATCGGTCAGAGTGAACTGCTGAACCATGTTGGTTAAGGTGGCTATTGTTTGACTGAACTTAACGTACGGGTCTTTCTCTACGCCGAGGTATTCCATTAGTTCTATCGGCAAGTCTAACCTTTCTTTGAACTTCTTGGTAGGTAATCTCAGTTTACCCAGGTCTCGAGTGCCAGATAGACCTTCGCCATATCCTTCACGTTGACGCTTGGATGCTTCTTCAAGTTCACGAAGGCTGTCACTCACCCGCTTTCTTATCTTTGTTTTTTGGGTAGCCTCAACGTACATCACTACATCATCGAACTCTTCTGGATTAAGACCCATGTCCATCATGTCTGCGGCTATTTCATCCGTCATGTTTTCGTCGATATCGAATGCGATATCCATTATACTGCCTTCTACCATCGCTTTCTCTGCGGCTCTACGTAACTGAGGGTCAAACTTAAAGTTAGGGTCAGTGAATGCTCGGTACGTTCTTGTGCCGTACATCGCTGTATTATCCTTGATGACATCCTGTAACTCAGTACTTAGGTTAGCGAACACAGCACTGTTCTGAATAGATTCCTGCATAGAGGCACGAACAGCACTCAATCTACCCAACTCCTTTGCCAACTCTGGGTTCTGACTAAGTATCTCCTTTATAGCATTGTCTCTGGTGTCTGCGTTTTCCCCAAATAAATAATCGTTAGCAAGGTTAGCAATGCGCTCTCTCTGCTGAGGCTCCATCTTATTGGTAATCTTGTTTACTTGACGCAGGGCAAGGAAGAATCTATTGATGTGCTGTACATTTACAGACTCAGAAACCTCAAGCGCTTGTAGCACATCTCTTCTAATGCCACGTAATCGTTTAACACCGAGGATTTTCTCCAACTTCTTTACAAAGTTGTCGAACTTAGGTTTAATAAACCCGACCATTTTCTCCAATGGGTCGTATGTTTTGTCATAGTTTTCTGGATCTGGAATACCCGCTGCGTTTTCACTGGGCACCTGTTCTATTTCCCCGGTTGATTTTTCGTACCCGTACTCATCAACCTCTTTCTTCTCTCTGGCCTCTGGTCTCTTTCTCTGGAATCGCTCGGTCTGCAATCTCTCAGACATAGGCACTTGGCTGATATCAGCGCCAGCACGCACAGCCTTGGCCATACCCTTCATGTATTCTGATATGTCTTTCGCAAGAGCAGCGTCTTCAAAAATCTGAACCTTCTTACCTGTCAATTTAGAAACGATGGCGTTCAAGAAAGCCTTTACCTCCTCTAAGAATGATGGCTGGAATGTAATACGTTCGTCAGCCAGTAGGCCTCCGAGTTCCACCATGAACTCTTCAGATTTGTAAGCGCCTGCGCTGTCCATGTCATCCCGTTCTAAGTAGCGCTGTGTAAAATTGTTGAGTTCCTTTACGCTCGATCCGCTCAAACGACGTATAACTAACTTTCTAAACTGATTAAAGTCAATAGGGTTATCGTTAAAGAACTTGGCGAATATAGAATGGTAAATCTCGTGATATGCTGTGCCTTGTGGGGTGTATCTGTCTGCGGTTCCTCGTCCCGTGAGAGACTCTTTTCTTAATGGTATTTCTATAGCGATTCTATTTCCGCCTATCCTATCCCGTTCACCCTGTGTTTTAAGCCCGCTATATATACCACCACTGTTCTTGAGGTTCTTCTTGGTATATCCTGCGTTTTGACCAGCCTTGTAATACCCCTGTCTTCCAAACCCGATATTAAAATGCTTTGCGTCTGGCTCCAACTTAGCGAAGGCTTCACTTGCAAGAATCAACTTGTTAAGAGTACGCTGCTCTGTTGGTGATATGCGCTGACCGTCTGACCATTCTCCTTTCTCAAGCATCTGCTGCAATGCAGCCGCATCATTCCTGTCAAACAGGTTGAAGAACTTTCCTTTTGCTGTTTTAAATCTTTCAGCCGCCTGCTCTGGAGTAGCGTGTCGTGATGTGCGCTCTACGTTTTGCGCGCGTTCTTGAAGTATTCCACTAATCTGAGCCTGCGCTCTGCCGATTTGCGACTCGGGTATGTTCCCAGGTTCTTGCCCGACTTGCTCTCCACTCGGTACTTCTTGGGTGCCAGTTTTCGTATCACTTGGTTTCGTTTTAAATAGTTCATCAAGTTGTCGAGAGTCCTCTCTCAATTGCTCTTCAATCGCTGCCTTTTCTGTTGCGTTGATGTCACCGTTTTTAAGGACTTCTATCGCCGTCATTATACCGGTAGTCAAATCATTTGCTTTTTGTCTGGATGACTCATCCATAGCCATGATTTGTGAAGAGTATTCTTGGAGTAATGAATACTTCTGGTCTCTCAACTTACGCTTCTTCGCTTCAACAGCCCTCTTGGTAGCCGGCTCTTCCTTTTGAGACTCTGTTAGTTTTGCTATTTCACTATCAAGGCTGGCAATCTGCCCATTGTTTATTGTGAAAGCAATTTCATTTGCTTCTATAAGACTCTTCTGATCCTGTGTCTCTGCCCAGTCTACGTACTTCAACTCCCCTGGTGTCTTTCCAATACGTCCAGTAAGTCTGTATGCCATCACAGGTGCGGCTGGACCGAGTTCAGCGAATGCTTCAAGCGCAATATCCCTCGGACTAATCTCGTCTCCAGATATTACCTGTCCTAAAAACTCACCAGTACCCCCGAGTGCTGCTTGAGTCAATGCTTCTGCTGCACCTACCTTTAAGGCTCTGTTGGTTGCTGATTTACTAACTGATTTTACAACAGTGGTACCCGTTTTACCAGCAAGACCCCCGGATATACCGTCAAATATAGCAATAGGTATACCCCTCTTGAGTCCATACGATCTGGCCTCTGACATAATCTCCGGGTTCTCCATAGCAAAACGAAGTTGGTCTATGTCCGTTATATCAATACCTTGTTCTTGAAGAGACTTCATTAACGAAGACGCATATTCAGTAGCGAGAGATGTTGAGGTAAAGAATCCTACTGTACCGCCACCCAATGTACCAGCAACTGGAATAACAGAACCTGCTGCGGCTCCAGTACCTGCACCTATCGCGCCGCTTTCATAGGCAGAACCCATGGTTATCGCGGACTCTGGTATAGCACGTACAACATCAAGAAGAAAACCTCCAACCGTGCTGTTAGAATACAGCCAATCGTCTTCCTTTGGTGCATCTCTTTGTATGATGTAGTTGTAATAGGCTAAGTCTTCGTAGTTGAAATCTCCGGTGATTTCTCCCATGGCTATATAGTCCCCAAGGCGACCACTGGCATTGCTTCGGTTCCATAATCTACCTAACTCGCTTGGGTTATCGTCAATAATAGCATTGCCATCCCCCAACGAACTTAGATTACTCAGAGTAGAATACCCTTTTCCTTCCAGTGACTTATAGTACTGCTCGGCTAAGTTGTATATCTCTGGATTTACAGCGCCCTTAATCTGCTCAAGGCTCACGCCCCTGTCTCTTGCTGCGTCAATGGTTGGTATTAAACCACCTGCTACCGCTTGGGATTCAGTGGCGAGTGGAGTAGAAGCAAATGCCGTACTTACGTCCTCTGATCCTAATATAGAACCCATAGGATCGGCGGCCTGCGAACCTACGGTACCATCTTTTTTTTTTGAATAGTAGTCTTGTGCGAAGGACATCACGTCTTCGTTGACACTCCCTTGCATCTGCTCAAGGGTTATCCCCCTGTTGTATGCATCCTCAAGGGCTGCTATTAGTTCTTGTTGCTTTTCTGGTTCCATATATTAAATTTAAAAGCCCATCAGAGGTAGGGGCATAGCATTAAATGAACTTCCTCGACCATACGGACCATCAAATGTCAACGGTGGTGGAACGAAGCCCTTCTCTTCATGAGATTTCTTTTGGTCTTCTATCGCTTTCTTTATGTAGGAATCTCTCGGCTGTTCTATAGGGTACTTATATTCACTCTTGTCGCCGTAGTTGTAGAAAGACATGCGGGCTATATCTGCAAATATAGGATATGTAAACTCGTCTTCATTATCGTTTATAGCACGCCATATCCCGCCAGGTCCTGTTGCGAATCCCTTTTGGTCGGCCACGTCTGATGCGCTTTCTGCTTCACCGTCCTTTATCATCTGGAACTTCTCGTCATTGCTAAGTTTATGCCAATCTCCAATGGTCGGGAACTGAGAAGCAAACAAATCTACCGCATATCTTGCCATGTCTGTCTCAGTAAAATCGTTATACATTTTTTCTCTGCTATATGCGCTAAGATTCATCCCTGTTTCTGATGGATCTATAGTAAAAGATTTATGAGACCCCGTAGGTGTGTTGTATCCAATACTGGTAGGGTTCGGATTAGTTAGCACATCTTTATCTATTCTGTACCTACTTACAAGGTCGCTATTTTCTTCCATCAACTCTTTGATGAAATAGTCTCTGGACATGTCGCTTGTAAGACCTAATTCATCTGCCATGCTTTCCATTATATCTTGTCTCACCTGCGTCATTGCATCTCGCTTCTCCTGTATATCCATAGCCTTCCATTGATCCAACCCTCCTTGCAAACGATTTATGGCCTCAAGTTTAAGTTGCTCCAATTGTTCGGATTTTGGTTGTGCAAGGAAGTTAGCGTAAATGTTACCCCTACCAAGTGGGTTACCTACGTCTTTTGTAAAACTCTTGGGTTCCACACGAACAAAAGCAAACGGGTCCTCTTCTTTCATCCTGGCATAACTCTGTGCATCAACCAACGCTCTGTATTCTGGACTTTCTTTGTCTGGTTGTAGTTGAGATAGGTTATATAAAGACTGGTCTATACCATCGGCGCCAGCGGCTGGCGTGGTTACACCTGGTTGATTGGACTGAAGCGATAACCTCTGCGCAACAGGGAGCATCTGCTGGAAGGTGTTGCGTATCTTCGCGGCCTGGGATGCATTGCTCAATCCGCCTAAAGGTATCTCATTCATCGGAACAACTTCATGCGCCAGGTGAGTTGAAGAACGACCGTTCTCAATAACATCTTGCTTGCTTCTTACTACAGCGTACGGCTCACCTTTATTGTTAATACCGATAGATGTTATGTAACGCTGGTTGCCTCGTTCATCTCTAAAGAATGGTTGTGAGCCCTCAATCTTTGAGTGCATTACAAATCCAGCATTAGTTAAATCTGGCTCTCCCGTTTTTATAAAGTTACCTCGTTTTCCAGTTTCTGTGATTGCAGGAGCATAAGAAATATCACCTTGAGATAGGGCAAATGCGTTTGCCGCAGCCTCCTCTTGAGCAGCGGCTCTCTGTATTGCTGCTTGTGCGTTTAACTTTCTTCTGTACAGAGCGTACTCACGCTGTTCTTTTTCTTTCTCTGTTTCAATGTCTGTTGCAAGCATGTTGGTCAGAGAGTTGGTCACATACTGAGCGTACATGCCGATGTACTCTTCACGCTGTGCATCGTCAAGGTTCTTGATTTTAGACAAGTCTTCCATATTACCAGACAAACCACCGAGTTGGTGTAGCACGTATGCGATAGCCTGGTCTTCTTCTTCTTGTGATAAAGAGTTTGTGCCGAACCATGCAGATACAGAGTTTGCTACTGCCTCTGGGTCTAATGCACCCTTGCCAGCCATGTCGTAGAAGTTTTGGAAACCACCAGATGCTTTGAGATTCTGTAGAATCATACCCGCTGCTGCGTTTGGAGCAATCTCTGGCAACGCATATCTTCTAAATTCTCCAAGTCGAGGGAGTTGGCTCGTTGCATTGCCAATCATATTCACATCTATAGGAATAGTTCTGGCTTGTTCTAATTGCTGCATGATAGCAGCAGGGTCATTGTACTGAGTTGGGTCAGCAAGAATGGATGCCTCCAATCCGTTGATTGTCTCAGCGTATGTTAGTGCATCTGCTGCGTGCTGCTTGTACGTATTGTACAGTTTCTGTCTACGGGCCTTAGCCTCAAACGACATATCTCCCTCATCCAAGTCTTGCTCAATAGCATCCCACTCCATTTGTAGTTGGTCTTGTAGACCAGGAGTGAAAGCGCCACGCTCCTGCTGGAACTGGTTGAGGTATGCTAACTTTTTTTCTTCTTCTAATTCCCGACGAGCCTTGGCGTTTCTATACACCGCACCATAGTCTATCATGGGCAACTCGCCTATCGGCATAAATGTGGATGTATCAGCCATTATTGAAATTGTTCTTTGCTAAGTAAGTTACGAATGAATTGATGTAGTTCGCTGTCACCTTCTTCAGAAAGTTTGCGCATCTCCGCCGCTTGCTCTGGGTTAAATATATACTCACCACCTGTCATCTCACCAATCTTAGCGCCCTCTT
>Ga0255780_10002097_pt1 | contig 18287 bp, 15 predicted proteins | sample 071ome_32_FD_179978 | JGI IMG/M metagenome (GOLD analysis project Ga0255780, IMG submission 179978) | Coastal salt marsh microbial communities from the Groves Creek Marsh, Skidaway Island, Georgia - 071405AT metaG (version 2) | ecosystem: Environmental > Aquatic > Marine > Intertidal zone >... | reverse complement strand
TATCAACCATGAAGGCTGATTTACTCAAGAAGCAATCGGAGATTGAGTCGTTATCTGACGCCAGAGACGCAGCTCAAACCGAGTTGGAGCGACTCAGAGAAGAAGTGGGAACTTTAAAGGGCGCTGTGACAGAGAGAAATGTGGCCATGACAGAACTCGCTGAGCTTCGCACAGAGCTCTCCGATGCGAAGCGAGCTTTAGACACCACTTGTCTCGCTGGTTCATCCCTGGAAGAAGTCGAGGCTGCTCGTGACAAGGCGGAACAGGAGTTGCTTGTCATGGCGAAGCGCGTTGCAGAGCTGGAAAAACAGCTTCACGACGCGCAGAATGTGCAAGGAGACGTCGCCGCGGAGTTAGAAAACAGAGTAGAGGCGACCATGCGCGTGGACAAGGATGAGATCGATCGCCTTCGCGCTCGATGCCAGGAGTTGGAATCTGCCCACGCCGAGGCATCGAGAGCGATTGACAAGCTCACCAACTCTGTATCCAACGCCGAGAAGGACCTTGAGGAGTCTCAGGAGCGCACCAAGGCCGCTGAAGAGGCCAAAAACGAATTCCAATCTCGCGTGGAAGCCATGGAAATTAGAATCATGAACGCCAACGCGCTCGCCGATGCGTCCAAAAAGGCTTTGGAGGAATACAAGCTTTCATCGAGCGAATTGACTCGCGCGTCGCAAGAGGCGCTCGTCGCGGAACTCGCGACGGCAAGATCTACTGCTGAAGCCGCAGAACGCGATCGAGATGCTTGGCTCGAAAAATGCACAGAAGCCCGGGAAACTCTGGAGAAGTGGCGCGAAAAGGCGCGCAAGCTCATGTCAGCCAAGGATGCCGAGCTCGACGCCGCGCGAGGTGGTGTCTCGCCCATGCGCGCCAAATTTCGCATGTTTGACGACAACGAAAACGAAGACAACAGCGCCGAACATCCGCAGACTGGCACCTCTTCACCACCGACCGAAGCGTCCGCGCGCTCCGCCGACGCCGACGCTCGATCCGCCTACCTCTCAAATGTCGTCAAGCAATTCCTTTTGCTACCATACGACGCGCACGACCGCGCTGACGCCCTCGTTCCCGTCATGACAGCCATTCTCAACTTCCCCGTCGAGGATGAGTTCAGAATCCGCGCCCACCGCGCGTCGCAAAAGGTTAAATCCCAATCCAAACTCCCCACGTTTGGCTTCTTCAATGCGTGAGCGAGCGTTGATCACCCCGTCTTAGAAATCTGTATGCACAAACAGTATCCATTGGTAAAAAGCGTCCAGAAAAAGTGCAGCCGCCAGCGACTTGGCTAGGCTCCGCGACCGCGACCTCGCGCGAAACCGCGACGCACAGCTCAACCCTGAACGCCGCGGCGCGATGACCACGATCACGATCTCTTCGACGACGTCCCCGCGAGCGATCCGCCGATCGGTGTCCGTCTCGCGAGAGCGCTGCCGCGGACGACGACCAGCCGCCGCGTTCCAACAGCGAGGTAGCCCGCACCACGTTCGGTCTTCAGCCGTCGCCCGCGCGGAAAGCGAGGCGCGCGACGCGAATGGACGCGCAGCGGACGCGCTCGAGTATCTTGAACACGCGTACGAGACCCAGGACGAGAAGGAGCGGAGAAAAAAACGAGAAAAGCGCGAGCGGGCGACGCTGGAGAGGATGGGGTTACTGGAGGAGTATGAGGCGGCGACGACGTCGTTGAAGGCTCGGGATCGCACCGTGCGGTGGGTGTACGGCGCGACGAAGACAGAATTTGGAGCGTCGGCGGAGATAGCGGCGAGCGCGGAGGTTGTGTATGGGTACCTAACGACGCCGGCGGCGTTGAAGGAGACGTTTGGGCCGGAACTGCGCGAGTGTGAGGTGACGGCGTGCGGAACGCGGGCAAGATGCGAGTGGGTGTACTCGTTCGGCGACATTGGTAGAAGGCACGGGAGAAAGGCGATAGATCGCATCGACGCGCACATGTCTGTCATCAAGGCGACCGAGGTTGAAAAGGGTAAGGTGGTCAAGTACGAGGCGACTGTGGGGATGCCCGTTGGAGCGACGTTTACGGTGACGCCCAAGGGGCAAGCCGCTTGTGAGATTGACGTTGACGTCTACATTCATCTTCCGTTGCTGCTCACGAGAGAACACGGCACCCTGGGCGTCGCCATGGATGTTCGCGAGAAGTTTGCGCTCGGTTTGGAGGGTATGATTGAGCGCGTTCAGGCGGCGGATGCGGCGGCTCGTTTGGCCCAAGCCAAATCTCAAGCCGAAGCCAATCTCGCCCTCGGCGAGCGCGCAGCTTTTTATTTCGCCCAATAAATTGTAGTTTGTGGTTCGCGAAAAAACAAAACATCGCCCTCATTAGTCCATCATCGCCTCAGCGTTGTACTTAGTAAATGAAATACTTTGACACCGAGCGGGTTTAAAACTTCCCTGTTAGAGATTCAACCGCAACCTCCACACATCTCGTCGCGTCGCGTCTTGCGAACCGGTCGAGACCGTTATTCACGTAAATCGTCTTCTCGCGCGTATTTATACACGCTCATGTCTGTCATGCACGCGCGCGCGTCGCGCGTCGAGTCGTGCGAAGCGCTCAAAAAGCGCACCGTCTCTCAAATCGGTGCGCTTCGGCGCGACGCCTCTCGCTGTCGCCGAGGTCCGGTTGTCGTTCGCGCGGCGGCGGTGCCGAACGATGCATTGAGAAAGAGCCAAGCGGCGGAAGCTTTGGACGCGTGCGTGACGAAGAGCGACTTGCAGTTCGGTGAAAAGTATGAGGGCAAGGTTCGCGACACGTACGTGCAAGGCGATGTCATGGTGGCCGTGACGACGGATAGGCAGTCTGCGTTCGATAGACACCTTGCGTACATTCCGTTTAAAGGAGCGGTGTTGAATCAGACGAGCCAGTGGTGGTTCAAGCAGACGGAACACATCGTCCCAAACGCCGTCGTCGCGACGCCAGATCCAAACGTGACTGTGATGAAGCGTTGCGAAGTGTTCCCGATTGAGTTTGTCGTCCGAGGTTATCTCACCGGAAGCACGTCGACGTCTCTTTGGACGCACTACAAGAATGGTGGTCGTAACTATTGCGGTAACGCGCTGAGCGATGGGATGGTGAAGAATCAAAAGTTGCCGAAGAACATTGTCACTCCGACGACGAAGGAGAAGGAGCACGACAGACCCATCTCTTTAGAGGACATCGTCAAGGAGGGGTGGATGAAGCAAGATGATCTCGACTATTGCGTGTCGAAGACTTTGGAAGTCTTTGCTTACGCGCAAGAGGTGGCGGCGACCCGCGGTTTGATCTTGGTGGACACTAAGTACGAATTCGGTAGAGATGCGGAAGGTACCATTCGCTTGATTGACGAGATCAACACCCCGGATAGCTCGAGATATTGGTTGTCGGACTCGTACGAAGAGCGACAAGCTAAGGGTATGGAACCGGATATGATCGATAAAGAGTTTCTCCGTCTCTGGTTTGCGGAGCGCTGCGATCCGTACAAGGATGAAGTATTGCCAGAAGCTCCCGCCGATCTCGTCACCGAGCTGAGCTCTCGTTACGTCAAACTTTACGAAATGATTACTGGTGAAACGTTCCAAACGCCGCCGCTCGGTGTGGATGTTCAAGAGCGCATGCGCGCGAGTCTGAAGAATGTCTTGTGATAATACAACATATACTTAGAGCCAAAGCCGCGTTTCTATGCTCAACGTTCGCATCTCCTTCAATCCCTTGTCGACCGCGAGCGCGTCTCGCTTGAATTGCACCGAGTCGCGCATGTTTTCATCTGTCATCGCACGCATGCTCGCCAACCAGTGCTCTTCTCGATCGTCAGAAATACCGAGATGGATTCCTGCTTCACGCGCCCGAGCCCACATCAGTCTCAACCAAGCACGGCGGAAATGAAACTCTTGAATTTCATCCGAGCTGAGATCGTTCGAATCGATCACGCCCGCGCTTGCCGAAGTGTCGACGATGGATTCCATGCGCCGCGCGTCACCGAGAGCCACGATTACGCGTTCTTCCGCCCTAACGGCTACCAAGTGACGCATGCAAATCTCAACCTGAAGTGCATCTCTAAAGTTTCTAGGCCAGGTCGCGTTTTGGCTCGGAGGTAGCGAAGTTCGAGGCGATGGTGTAGGAGAGGACGGTATCTCCTGATCAGAATCCATATCGTCGTCCAAATTGGATTCTAACAGTGACGTATCCACCTCGTACGATCCCACTGGTTTACACGCTGCAGCAATGATGACTTCGTCTACACGCTTCACGATCGTTTCAGAGGTATCTTCCTCGGAAACGTCCACGCCAAACGCCGCTGTCAAGAATTTGGCGTCTCGTTGCACGTCTTCATCGACGACCACCAAGCGTAACGCAATCATCCGGTGAAGATAACGTGCGCACCAACCAGCTTTGAGCGAGAACTCGCGCCGCCGCGCATCGTTCAATTCATATTTACTCGCAGCAACCTTTGCCGCACGTATCTCAGCCTTAGCCTGCTCATCGCGCTCGAGCGCTTCGCTATCGCGCATGTTTGCCGAGTAAATAGCTGCCTCGAGCTGAGACGACAACATTTCTCTCTCCACGTTGAACTCTTCTTCGCGTCGTCTGAGTTGCGCCTCCTTCCTTGCGAGAACGCGCGCCTCGCTCACGTTTGCCTCTTTCAGCTCGTGCAGACGTTCTTGAAGCTCCAAAACATTCGTCGCGGATATTTTCGCCTTTTGTTCTGCCTCCTCCAAAGCCTCTCGAAGCCGGCTCACTGTCTCTTTGTGCGTCCTCTCGACTTCGCGCAAACGTTCAACCGCCTCCTGTTGCGCTTTGACGATCGCCTCTTCGTTCTGCGTCGAGTTCGACGGCTTTTCTTGCGCCTGCGGCTCGCGCGCGTTCCTCGTCACGGTCACCACGCGCGCGAGGTCGTCGTGCGGCACCGACGCGGTCGTAGGAGAATCAAAGTCCAACCGCTGTTTCACCGTTGAATTCTTCTCCATTTTCGCTTTGTTCTCCCCGACTTTCGCCGTCCCACCGCCGACAACGACCGACGATCGATGCGCCGAAACATTGGTTACCCTCTCAGCGAGCTCGGGCGCGCGTGGCGTCGGCGCGGGCGGATCCGCATCGACTTTGAGCGCCAACCTGCAAGAAGACGCGAAATGCGCGAAACGCGCCTCGGGCGTCAGTCCATCGTTCGAGAGTCGTTTATGAGTCGCGCGACGCGCTGAAATGGTTGGAAAGAACTCGCACGCACCTCGCTGCGGCGTCTCGGACGCGATTCAGCATGACGCGCGATCAACTCTGTCGACTAATCCGAACTCTGACGTCACTGGAAGACGCCTCGGATCCAAAACATGGCCACGACGACCCACTGCATCGCACACAAGGCGTCCGCGAACCGCGTCGTGAGAAGAACCAACGTCGCTCAACCGCGCGCCACGCGTTTCGGCGTCGTCGCTCGCGCGTCCAAGGAGGAGGAACTCATGGCTAAGCTCATGGGTATGATGGGTCTCAAGGGTGACATGGTCACCGAAGACTCTGCGCTTCCCGGTCGCGACGCCACGATGCGCGTCTCCGATTATCACTACGTCTTCAAGAAGAACAAGATGAAGGAGCCGTTCCCGGAGAACCTCGAGCAGTGCGTGTTCGCGACGGGTTGCTTTTGGGGCACGGAGAAGATGTTCTGGCGCATGCCGGGTGTGTACACCACCGCCGTCGGCTACGTCGGCGGCTTCACGAAGAACCCGTCGTACGAAGAGGTGTGCAGCGGCCGCACTGGTCACACAGAGTGTGTTCGGGTCGTATACGATCCGTCTGTCGTGTCTTTCGCGGACTTGTTGTCGATGCACTGGACGTGCCACGACCCGACGCAAGGAAACAGACAAGGTAATGACCGAGGAACGCAGTACCGAAGCGGTATTTACTGCTCCACCGAGGAGCAATTGGCCATGGCCAAGGCTTCGGCTGAGGTGTACCAAGAGGCGCTCAAGAAGGCTGGTCGCGGCGAGGCGATCACGAGCGAAATTAAGGGACCGGGCGACGTCTTTTATTTCGCTGAAGACTACCATCAGCAATATCTCGCCAAGCCGATGGCTAGACCGTACTGCAGCGCGCAACCGACAGGCGTTCCGGTTCCGGAAGACTGGCTCAAGGCGAACGGCGCCAAGTTTGGCATGGGTTTCTGGAAGACGTACGGTCCGCGTCCGGGGTGCACCATCAATGTGCCGAACGGCCAAGTGACGCTCGATGAAGCGCTCGCCGCAAACTAAATACGCCGCACCGACCCGACGAGCGCGCGCGCGCGTGCGCGTTTCGACGCACACTCTTTCGTTTCATTCTAATCACGCGGCGCATCGGCGTCATTTGTAGTTGATACCCATTCGATTCGTCATTCATCAACCTCAGGGTCAGTCAGCTCAGTCAGTCTTTCTGTTAACTGCCGAGCACACGTCATCACATTCCTCGTGCGTCACACGCCGACGCGATGAACGCGATCAAATCTCTCTTTCGCGGTGCCGCAAACGGCGTGGAACGCTCTCCTATGAAGGTGTCCAAGTCGCACTACGTTTTGAAATCCCGCGTCAACGAACCGTTCCCGGAAGGCGTCGAGTCGTGCGTGTTCGCGACGGGTTGCTTTTGGGGCACAGAGAAGATGTTTTGGCGCGTGCCGGGCGTGTACGCGACGAGCACGGGGTACATCGCCGGGGCGAACGAACACCCGACGTACGAGGAGGTGTGTGGCGGACGAACCGGACACGCGGAGTGCGTTCGAGTCGCGTTCGATCCGAAAGTTGTCGGGTTTGCGGATTTGTTGGCGATGCACTGGACGTGTCACGACCCGACGCAAGGAAACAGACAAGGGAACGACACCGGGACGCAATATCGAAGCGGGATTTATTGCTCTAGCGCGGAACAGTTGAAGATGGCGCAGTCGTCTCGAGAGGCGTATCAGTTGGCGCTGAATGAAGCTTCGAAGAAGCGCGAAATCACGACGGAAATCAAGGGACCGGGCGACGTCTTTTATTTCGCCGAGGATTACCACCAGCAATACCTGGCGAAACCGGGGTCTCGACCGTACTGCAGCGCCGAACCGACGGGGGTGAAGATGCCTCTGAACTGGCTCCAGGCCAACGGGGCGAAATTCGGCATGGGATACTGGGAAAAGTACGGACCTCGTCCCGGGTGTACCATCGGTGTTCCAAACGCCCCTGTGACGCTCGAAGAAGCGCTCTCGGCGTAGAATTCCACCAAATCCCCGCGTCGCGCTCTCGCGAATCGAATTTCGCTGAGAATTGAGCGAGCGCATTCTTGCATTGTAAGCATACCTTTCCTTTCGTATTAAAAATTACACGTGACGCGACGCGCTCGCTCGCTCTGTTCGCTCTCAACCAAAGACCAACTTGACAAAGATCACCACCGAATTCAACGCCACCAACGGCATTCGCAGGTACGACACCGCGTTAATTACCCCAATCAATTGTCCTCTCAGCGACGTCGCCCCGCACTGTCCGTCACGTATCGCCGCCGGCGTCAATCCACGTTTCGCTAAAAATCTATGCTCGTTGAGCACCGCGATTCCATTCGCCGCAAGCAACGCGCTCTGCGTCAGCGTCCACAGCGTCATCGAACGAGGACGAGTGACGACGACGAGTATTTGTACACACCGTCGACGAGGACGACGACGAGGACGACGACGACGACCCGCTCGACCGGGACGCTGCAGCGCAGAATGAGACCAGCCTGAGGTGGACAAATTCACCTTTGAAAGTTTCCATCACTGTTTACACATACAAATAGAAAACCCGAAAAGTTTTCATCGGCATCAATCCATGTTACGCCAGAGCGACACCGCATCCGCACACGCCGACGCGCGCGTCGATCCACCGCCGATCGACGGATCGTTCGCACGCAACGAAACGCACTCGTCGTTTTAATCCACGTCGCCAGCCATGTCCGTTCCAGTGCCCACGGGCGCGGAGACACACACGGCGCCGGTCGAGTACAAGTCTGGACGCATGGGTGAAGACGCCACCGACGGCGACCGCAACCGCAAGGTGGCCTTCATCACCGGTGTCACGGGACAAGACGGGTCGTACCTCGTCGAACTCTTGCTCTCCAAAGGTACGATCGGGGTTCGGTCTTCAACGAGCGCCCGCGGTCGCGTTTCTCGTCGCGAATCGAGGATCTCGGTGGGTTGTTGGATCGCATCCGCATCCGGAAAAAAGTTCCCGCATTCGCGTTCGTCGACGCGCCGTCCGAGACGCGTCGTCGCGAACTCGCCGCGTGATCGATGGGGGATTTCACTCTCGCGGTTTCCGCGTCGTTTCGGCGCTTTAAACGTTCAGACGACGCCGGCGTGGGGGATTGATTGACACGATTTCCGGAAAAACGAGTCTTGTGGATAGTTTTTGAGAAGTACCGATCGCGCGCGCCGGGAGTCGGATGGAAAGAGACGGATTCGAACGCAAATACAGAGAGACTGACGGATGGACGCGTAACACAGGATACATGGTGCACGGTATCAAACGCCGATCTTCGTCGTACAACCACCCGAGGTTGGAACACATCATGGAACCCGGGTACCCGAACGGGCAAAATTTCTTTTTGCACTACGGCGACCTGACGGATTTGCACGCGCTCGTGGCGATCATTCGTGACGTTCGACCGAACGAGGTGTACAACCTCGCCGCGCAGTCGCACGTGCAAGTGTCGTTCCAGATGCCCATGTACACGGCGGAAGTCGACGGGGTGGGTACGTTGAACCTTCTCGAGGCTATTCGACTCTCTGGGCAACAAAAGACGGCGCGCTTTTACCAAGCGTCGACGTCTGAATTGTACGGCAAGGTGCAAGAGATTCCGCAGTCTGAGACGACGCCGTTTTACCCGCGATCGCCGTATGCGGTGGCGAAGATGATGGCGTACTGGGCGGTGGTCAACTACCGCGAGTCGTACGATATGTATGCGTGCAATGGTATTCTCTTCAACCACGAGTCGCCGAGACGCGGGGAGACGTTTGTGACGCGCAAGATTACGCTCGCCGTCGCCAACATCAAGGCTGGAAAGCAAGAGTGCTTGTACCTCGGTAACATGGATGCTAAGCGGGATTGGGGGCACGCGCGCGATTACGTCGAGTGCATGTGGAAGATGCTTCAGCAGGATTCTCCGGAAGATTACGTCGTCGCCACTGGCGAAACCAACACGGTTCGACACTTCGTCGATCGCGCGTTTGAAGTTGCCGGCATGAAGCTTCGATTCGAAGGGGAAGGTGTCAACGAAGTCGGCATTGAAATCGCCACCGGCCGCACGCTCGTTCGCGTGCACGAGCGATACTTCCGCCCGGCTGAGGTGGATCTTCTCATCGGTAACCCGGCCAAGGCTTTGGAAAAGCTCAAGTGGGATCCGCGCACGACGTCCCTCGAAGAGCTCATCAAGGAGATGGTTGAGGCGGACATTGCGCGCGTTGAAAACCCCTCCCTCCGCTTTTAGAAGAGATAACGGATGAAGAAACACGCTGTAGTTGTTTGGAAATTTATTACACATACGAGTGAGAGTGACAGACACGAAGAATTTATTCGCACCCAGCCCGCTCTCGTCCCGATTAAACGACGGCGTTTGTAAACGCCGTGAGCCAAAACGTCACCGGTACAATCGCGAAAACGTACTGACGTAACATCAACGCCGCCAAACGTTGCGCGAGCGGGCGCGTTTGCTCACGAAGTTGCGTGAGCAACACCAAATTTTGCGCCGCCGGCATGCACGACATGGTGAGCAACACGAGCGCAGCGGATGGATCGCTCGGAAACCACGGAGAGTTGAGCGCTCGCAAAAAGAGCAGTCCAAAGAGACACGCCGCCGGAAGGGCGATAAATCGCACTATGCACGCTGCGGTGAGCGCGCGAGCGTCAGGGACGTCCAATCTAAACAAGTACGCAAACCCGCCTCGTAGTCTACCCAACGTGCCGGCGATGACTCTCAACACGCGCTCGACACAACTGACGACGAATTGAATCGTCGTCTCAAAGAGATTCTTCCGTCGCGTCTCCACGTCGTCGTTGTCGTCGTCGTCGTCGCGGTTGGTGGCGGCGCGCATCTTTTCCTTTTTCGCTCTCGCGATGCGCTTCTCGACATCCTCCGGGGTAATCTTCACCAAACTTGAGGCCAACACGAGCATTTGCCCCGGAAGCGCCGCGGCGCCGATGCTCGCCGCGAGTTCAAAGAGCGAACGGAAAACGACAGAGATGAAGCTCAAGAGCATCGGGAAATCAGTCGTGGCTTCGGTGAAGTTTCCGACAAAGATTTCCTTGAGCGGAGTCGCACCGATGAGGACGCCGGCGATGATGCCGAGTAGCGGCGGGTTGAGCAACTCTTTGCTAATGCGAACCATCGTCGCGCGCGCCGTGAGGTAGGCGTCGCGCATCGCATCCTTCTTTTCCCCAGATTTGCTCAGACCCGCCACGGCGACTGGGCCAGCGATGAGAAGGAACCCAACCGTCCAAAGCACCGGGGTCCAGCCGATGAGATAGAGGGCAATGTACCCTGCAGTTTCGTCCGCGCGCGCGCGACCGAGCACCTCGGTTAAAAACACCAACGGGAGGGTAAACGTGTTCCCAAACGAACACGCGGCGATACCCAACCGTGACATGTCCCGCTCCTTCTTCTCCACCTCGAGCAATTCTTCATCCTCCATATCCTCTTTATGCGCCGCCGCCGTGTAGGCGAAAATCTTGTTTACAATCGCCGTCACGCCCACGCCGATGAAGGCGCCGAAAATTACCTGCGCCATGGCGCTCATCGGAAGCACCGCCAAAGCCTTTGTGAGCGGTGAGAGATACAGCGTCGCGGCGACGCGCGTACACAGGTACGCTGGAAGCATGACGTTGAACGCGAGCTTGGACACAACGACCGGTGTCTCGAGCGGGAGTTTCCCTTCTCGCATGAGCCCGGTGATGACGACGCACAGCGCCACAACCTTGAACGTCGCCGTAGATGTTGCTCGCATAATTCGCAAATCCAACCCCACGTTGGATGTCAACGCCTCAAACGCCGTCACCGCAGTATCCAACGGCTCGAAATACGAACAGAGCAACCCGACAACTTTCGGCACAAAGGCGCACGCGATGCAAAACGCGCCAAACGCAAACAAACTACGCGTGACGACGATGGCTCTATCATCCGCTTCTCCCCCAAAAACTCTCCTAGACACCGCTCTCGCCGCCGACTGCTCCTCGCGCTCCCTCTGTTCAATCTCCTCGCTCGTCTCCTCGTCTTCCGACGGTTCTCTCTCCGCCTCTTTCGCGTCGCTCTCTTCCTCCTCTACCTCCACCTCCGTCGGCTCTCCCGCGTCGTCCGAGCCCTCCGCCCCACCCGTCGCCGAAGCCTCAACTTCACCGTCACCACCGCTCTCGTCCTCATCCGCGCGGCGCCGCGTCGTCGAACCCCGCATCGGCACCACCACCGGTCCACGTCTCGTCGCCCCGCTCGCTCGAACCAGTCGTCTGGCGCGAGAGAGAGGCTCCGCCGCGCGCGTCTGCGTCCGCGCGACGCTCGCGCTCCTCGCCGCGTTTCCTCGTCCACGTCTCAGACTCGCGCTCGAACGCGTCGCGCGAACGATCACGCGTGTTCTCCCGGTGCTTTTCGACCCCACCGGCGAGAGCGGGAGCGATGCCGTCGTCGACAACATCTTCGCGTCTGTTAGAGCTAACAACCCCTCTCACGAGTGTACCGAACTCGAACGAACGACGCGTCCACCGGCGTCGGTGCCGCACCTAACGATCCGTCCGTCGCCTCGGACGCGAGGGAAAACGAACGAGCGAGCGGACCTCCGGGGTAGTTCAGCCCGCGAACGGGCGATTCGGACGTCTCGCGTCGGCGTCTCGCGTCCGAGGCGGTCGGTTCGCACTGCGCGTTGCATTGGACTTGCCGATAAATTACATAACAAAACATTGGATACGTACTGTAGTTCTTTTTACACCTATATCGATAGATTATGAGATGAACATGGCGTTTCCAAACCCTGATCATACATATTGTAATGTATAACAACTCTGTTTAATGCTTTACAATCAACCATATCGCGATCTTATCCAAAACGCGAACACATGGCTGATGACGGTCGTCGCGACGGCACATCGCGACGCCGCCGAGCGCACGCGAACGAACGAGCGACGAGGCTGCACAGTCTCCGCACCGCGGTCTTGGCGTGAAAACGCGCCGTCCCTTCCTCGAACGAACGAGAGTCGCGATGATGATGACGCTGTCACACAGTGCGTTGCGATCGCAGTGCGCACCGAAACAACAACGACAACCGTCGACGCACCGACGCGGACGCGCCGCGATCGTGACGACGGCGACGCAGAAGAAGGAAACCACGACGACGTCCACGTCGTCCGTCTATGACCGCGCGAACCTGGCGATGATGACGGCGATGACGACGCTGACGTCCGCGGGCGCGGCGCGCGCCGACGTCAAGGAGGTGGAGGACTTTTTGATTGCTTTTTGGAAGTTTCGCACCGCCGACACGGCGAGCTTCATCTTGCTCACCGTGCTTCCGATTCTTGGACCGTACGCTGTGTTTTCGTACTTTATCAAGAAAAAGACGGCGACGCAGTTGGAGAAGCTCGAAGCGGGCGGGTGGCTCGAGTTTATGAAGGAGCGCGAGCTCGACGCGACCAAGCTTCAGTTGCCGCAGTTGAATGCGTTCGTCAAGGCTGCCGACTTGGGTGTTCTGGATGACGCGATGGTGAGAGAGTTTGTTCGTAAGCTCAAGCTGAGCGAACAGTGGAAAAAGAGCACGATTGCTATTGAGGATAACCGCGCCGAAGAGGCTAAGAAGCGCGCCCGAGCTGAAGCGATCTTAGAGGCGAAGATGGCTCGCGAAAAGGACCAAGCGGTGAACTAAAGTAGAAATTATGATTTAATGACAATACGATTACAAAGCGAGCATTTTCTTACCCTCAAATCAAGCCACTACAAGTCGCCGTTGATTCTCGCCGCTTGGATTTCGCGTTGAATGCTTGCGGGCGTCCATTCCTCAGCTGGTGGATCTTCGCCTCGAAGCAACGCGTTTGCTTTCTTCAAATCCATCCCGTATCCGAGCTTGATGAGCGCATCCTCGGTTTGTTGTCGATGCGACACCGCTGGTGGGGTGAATTTCACCTCTCGCTGCCGCCGGTAGCTGTAAATGCCGACGCCGAGCGCAATCATGACGGCGAGCGGTTGAAACCACAAATTGTCGCCAAACGCGCCCGCGGGCGGGGACACGTACAACGCGCTTTCGTACGCAAAGACAATGTTTTCCGTCGGGTGAGCGACGATGACGAGGCTTTCCCCATCCGTCGCGATTATTGCGGCGTAATCACCGTCCGTAATCGGTCGCGCGCCGCCGAGCGTGACTTGCTCGCGATTGCTCACGAGGAGCGTGGAATCGACGGATTTGGCGTTCGTCGTGTTGACAACTTCGACGCCGCCGAAACGGGATACGAGGAGGTAACCCTTGATCCCCGCCACCGCTGAAGGCTCTGCGCGCTCGGGATCCGCGATACGTCCGCGAGTGATGACGCAACCAGCTCTTGGACCGTCGAGGGCGACGAATCCAGATACAACTTGCCCGTCGCGAGTGACGCCGCTCAATCGCGAATTCATCCGAGTGTCAAACGTCGCCACGCCGAGGTCCACGTACATCAACCCTTCGCACGTGAAGACCTTGGTTGTCATCGCGTGTATGTCCGCGTACGTGATCCCGTGTTGCGTGAGCGCGACGATCGCCTTGTTATACGGCCGAAAAGCGAAAACGCGCCCGCCGGTCTGAAAGACGCCTCGCACGTTGGCCAAATCTGCGCGCGCCGGCGAAAACACGACGACGCGCCCGTTCGCGTCTGCCGCCGCTACGTAGCGGTTGCCCAATATTCTATAAACTCCAAGTTTCTCTATCGCTGCGTCTTCACCGCGTAGACGTTCGATCGCGTCGTCATCGTCGCCTATGCCTTTGCCGCTTGCCTTGCGACTGACGCCACGCTTGAAAGCCGCCTCTGCGGCGCTCGCTCGTACGCTCGCCGACTCTGTCACCACGACGCTGTAATGCCTCGGCCACTCTCCCGCATCCGGCCCCATATTCTCTGTCGACGACTGCTCGAGACGCGTGAACGCCACCGTCCCATCGGCGTGTCCCGTGACGACGACGCTCGTATTCATCGAGAGCATGTACGCCGTCATGGACACCACGGGCGCGTCGGCTCTCTTCGGCGCGCGCGCGACCAACTCCCCGTTCGCGACGTGAAACACCGCGACACCCCCGGTGGCGTCCCCGACTGCGTAATATCTCGCTTTGCGTCGCTTCCCATATCTAAACGGTAACACGTGCGCCGCGGTGACGACCGAACCGTCCACCGTCGCCACCGATTCGCGAACAAAGGCGTCGGCAAACGTAGGCTCGCGACGCCCGACGCCCGCGAGCGTCGCTCGAACATGTTCCTCCGTCGCCCGACGAATCTCTTCCGCGATATCCAGCCGTGATAGTCCTCTTTCGTCATCGGTGCGAACGGTCGCCATCGATCCATGCGAAACCGACCCCGAATTCCCATTCGCGTTCGCTTCGCACTCGAACGCCTCCCCGCTCAAAGCGTCTGAAGGAATCTTCCTCACCAATCCATCCACCCGTTTGAGCGTTCGCTCCGCCGAGTCCACCTGCGTCGACAGGCGCTTCACCGAGTCTTTCGCATCGCGAAGCGCGTCGCGGATCGTCTCAAGCTCCCGTCGTAAACGCGCGACGGCGTCGCCGTCGTCGTCGTTCGCGGATCGTTTCTTCGCTTGGATGCATTCGATTCGCGCGCAGAACAAGACGCACGCCGCGAACGCCGCGAAGACCCACCGCGCGGGCGACGCGCGACGTCGGCGTTCGCGCATCCTTCGTTCGCTCGTTCGCGCGCGCGAGAGAGAAAGAGCGAGCGAGCGACGACGCGGGGAAGTGTGAAGACTGTTTGGAATGAATTTGGATCCTCTTTCAGTTTTGGTTTTGCATTCGACGAACGTTTGATGCGTCGTTACGAGCGACGATGGATCCAGCAGCGGGTGCGCGGATGCGACGACCGATTCGACGGCGACGAGGACGTTTAAAAATCCGCGCGCGCACCGACGCGTGTCGTCCGTCTCACCGCGCGTTCGCCTGATCAGCGCGCTGCTTGGCGTCGAGCGACTCTGGAATCCAAACCTGACTCAACAGCCGAAACGAAGGACCGTATTGCAACCCGGCGCGAAGCATCCCCTGATACAACACCGTCGGATCTCTCGGTACCGTGCACCGCGCGCGCATGATTTCATTCGAGTGCATGTCCGAGTGAGACTCAGCCTCGGCGGCGTTTCTCGACACCGTCATCAATCGCTTCAACGCGCGTTGCATCGCCCCCGTGTCCTCGCCCAGCATCGCCTTGGCCAACTCTTCGTCGCTCTCGATTATTTTCAGCTTATCCGCGTCGTTCAACAGCGCCTCACGAAACCCCACCGGGTCCACCGCCGTGTCGTCCTCATTCAGCGCGTACGGCCCTTCGCCCATGGCGTACGTCATCGATTTCGTTTCCTCGCCCGTCCCTTCGCTCATCGTTCAGCGCGACTGATTGATTGATTGATTGATTGATTGATTGATTCCTTCGTCACGCGCGCGCGCACACGACGCGTCCACGCGCGGTCGGTCTGATGTATCCACGACGTCACGCGGAAAGAGTTTTATCACAAAAGCGCCCGAACGATCGCGTCGTCGCGCACTACCGTCGTCGTCGACCGAAACGCAAATCCAAACCTCGCGCGTGCGTTACGTCGCACACCGTGCGTTACTCGCGACGAAAATGCGGGATTCTCTCGAGTAGGAACTGTTTTTAATTTTGTTTACAGCGCAGTGCGCGCACCGATGACCGACCGATCGAGGCACCCGCCGACGGACGTCACACGCGCGCGATCGATCGACGGACCGACGGGCGATGGCGCCGACGCCGTCCAAGGCGTGCGCGACGCGACTGACGAAGGAACTCCGATCGTTCCGGTCGGCGCCGCCGCCGCTCGCGCCGCTGGTGCACGTGGACGAATCGAACCTGTTGGAGTGGCACGTGCTCATCGAAGGGGCGCGAGAGACGCCGTACGAGGGCGGGTGGTACGTGATGCGGATCCGGTTCAAGGCGGGGTACCCGTTCGAGGCGCCGGCGGTGTCGATGTTGACGCCGAACGGGCGGTTTGCGGTGGGGCAGAGCGTGTGTATGTCGATGACGGAGTGGCATCAGGAGTCGTGGAATCCGGCGTGGAGCGCTTCGTGCATCGTCACCGGGTTTATTTCGTTTATGAATACGGATGAGTTGACGAGCGGGGGGGTTAGGACGACGGATGCGGAGAAGAAGGCGTTCGCGGCGAATTCGGTGAAGTGGAACGCGGGACAACCGGGGATTCTGAAGAAGTTTCCAGAGTTGAAGGACGACGCCGCGTTGGACGCGTTGAGACACGACTCCGCCAAGGATGCGGCCAAGGATGCGGCAGCGGCGGCGACGACGACGACGACAAAGGGATGATGAAATTGATATGCGCGCGTACGTGCATGCGCGCGCGCGAAGCTTTGATTTTAGTAGAGTCTTGCGGTGCGAGAGCGCCGCGGGGACGTAGCGGAATGAACGATGACTACAGTTTTTTAGCAAACATATAATACAAACGCGGAGACAGCACCCATTCGACGGAAGCGGTCAGTCATAATCAGACGATAAAATCGCGAACGACGCGGACAAACTCGTCGCAGCGCTCTTCCTGGGGCATGTGCCCGCACGCGGGGATGATTTTGAGTTCGGCGCCGAGCGTCTCGGCGAGTTTACGCGAATTGCTCGCCGGAACGATGACATCGTTCTCACCGTGTACGATGAGCACGCGCGCGTCAGATTCGGCGAGCGCCCTAATCGCATCTTCCTCATCGATCGCGGACGTGCTCGTGGCTCGCGCGCGCGCGAACGCGTCGGCGAAAATCTCGCGAGGAGAATTGGCGGCGGCGGCGCCGGCGAGAACGAGGCGAAACATCCCCGAGTCCCAATTCTTAACCACGGATGGCTTTCGATAGCCGTCGATCCAACCCTCGGGCATACTGTCTCGTTTCGACGCATCAATCGCTGCGCGCAATCCTTTGTTCCAAAACCCTTTGCTTCGCACGAGCTGATGCAAGAGAAACTCGAGGAACGGCTTGTACAACGAAATCAGGCACCACGCCGACGTCGAAAACGCCGCGGCGAAGAACGCGAACGCGAGTCGAAACACCATAGGCACTCTTCGACCGCGCGATGCGTGCGCGTCCTTTGACGTTTTAGGCTTGTACCCAGCTTGTATGATTGCGGGCGCCACAAGAACGACGTGATCAATCTTTTCCAACGCGCACGCCAAAGCCGCCGAAACGGCGCCCAGCGAGTGGCCGACGAGCACTCTCGACTTTGTTCCCTCGGGATCTCCCTCGCGAAGCACGGCGCAACACGTCCGCGCGTCGCTCGCGCGAGTGTACCGCGAGACGTCGACGGATCGTTCGGTGAGACCGAAACCACACGAATCGTGCGCCAACACATCCGCCTCGAGCGCTCGGCTCAGTTTCGCCATGGAATCGCTCACCGTCCACGACGTCAGATTCGCCCCGAACCCGTGCACGCACTCCACCACTCGGCGACACTCACCGCCGCTCACCGTCGCTTTCGCTCGCTTAAAGTGGACGTCGATGCCGTCCACGCGCACAAACTCGCTATCGGCGTCATCCGCGGCTACTTTATGCGAAACCAACGCGTCGGCGTACCGACGCTCGACAAAGCACGCGCGCGCGACCACCGCCCCGAGCAAACCGAGAACCGCCGCGACGACGCGTCCGAGGGGCGTCAGCGGCGCCGCGCCGGTGGATGCTCGCATCGCAACGTACGCGCTCGCGACGGCGACGCCGATTCCGACGCTCGCGACGCGTTCCTCTAAAGACGGCTTCGCCACGAAATCCAAGTCGTACGCTTCCGTCGAAGCCGCCGACGCCGACGCCGACGCGCGAACCCCACGGCGTCCGCCGCCCACCGCCAAACCGCCGCCGACGCGCGCGTCGCTCCTCCCTCCCGCTCGACCCATCGAGACACGAACCGCCGTCGTCGACGTCGACTCTGTCGCGTCGACACAAATGTTCGTTGACATCGTCAACCGAGCCGTCGTCTTCAACGCCTTTCCCGTCGTCGTCGTCGACCCCCGTCCTCCGCCGACGCGCCGACGAATCGACGCGCTCCGCGCTCCGCGCGCGTCGACGCGTCGTCGACCGCCGATCGACGTCGGGCGACCGAGAATCATCGACGCGAACTAC
>Ga0255780_10002060_pt1 | contig 18471 bp, 28 predicted proteins | sample 071ome_32_FD_179978 | JGI IMG/M metagenome (GOLD analysis project Ga0255780, IMG submission 179978) | Coastal salt marsh microbial communities from the Groves Creek Marsh, Skidaway Island, Georgia - 071405AT metaG (version 2) | ecosystem: Environmental > Aquatic > Marine > Intertidal zone >... | reverse complement strand
TAAGCGAAAAAGAAAATCCTGATTGTATTTTTATTGTTAAGGAAACAAGTAAGATACCAGATGTGTTAAGTACAGCGGATCTTTGGTAATGAGTAAACTAGATATTAAAAGCGAAATGCGAGCAATTGACACAAAGGATCGTGCTTGGTATAAAAGCCTAACAAAAGAAGAACGTGAAAAATACGACAAACAACTGTGGATTCAAATGCGATGGGCAAGTAGTGTTAAAGGTGCTAATTCTGCATCTTATTTAATGCTAGTAAATGAATTTACAAACGTTGACTTTAACACCCTTAAAAAACACCCACAGTTACAGTTGCAACTGTTACAGATAGCAGGCACAGGTAAGCCAGAATTTCACGAATGGATCGCTCCGGCGAAAACCGGAATGAAAAATAAATTACTTGAATGGCTTTCCAATGAATATCCCGAATATAACGAGGATGAGTTGGAATTGTTTGCAAAATCAAACAGTAAAGAAGATTTAATAGATCGTATGGAACAAGAAGGTATGACAAAAAAAGAAATAAAGGATATATTCAAATGAAAATACATTGCTTAGAAGGAGAAGCACAAGTAGATTTGGTTTGGCCAGATGAAAGTTATAAAATTTTAATACTATCTGAAAATACATCATTTGATGATGTTGAGCCAGAAGCAAATGTTATTGTTAAAAATCTAACACCAAAGGCAGTTATTGAATTCTCAGATGACGAAGTGTGAATATTGCGGTAAATCTTTTAAGCGTGAAAGTACACTAGTAGCACATACTTGTGAAAAAAAGCGCCGTTGGTTAAGCAAAGACTATCCAGAAACTATTGCTGGATTTACTGCATTTGATTTATTTTACAGACTTAGTATGCAACATAAACCTAAGGAGTACAAAGACTTTGTAGAAAGTCAGTTCTTTAGTGCGTTTGTAAAGTACGGTAGTTACTGTATTAATACACGTGTAATTGACGCAGAAGCATATACTCGTTGGCTGGTACGCAAACAAGCAAAACTAAAAGATTGGCCTACTGACCGTATGTATATGTTATTTGTACGTGAACATCTTAAAAAAGAAACAGTAGACCGTGCACTAGAACGCTTTGTAGAAAACGCTAGTAAACTAGAATACTTTGAAACATTTTGGGAAACTGCAGGCGGGTATGTAATTGCAGACTGGGTAGAGTCTGGCAAAATAAGTCCTTGGATACTTATATGCAGCAACCGTGCACAAAGCTCGCTAAACACAATGAATGAAGAATGCTTTACAAGAGTAGCTAATAGTATTGACGCAGGTTATTGGGGTAAAAAAACACAACAAGCACCACAAGATGCAGCATGGGTGCGACACATTATAGACGGAGAAACAGTTGACTGAATTTAGAAAATTACAAGATGGATCAAGTGTGTACGAAGTAGAAGAAGCAGTTGAACTTATAGTAAAAACTCGTGCACCAATGAAATGGTTATTGATTGACAGAGAGACTGGAGAACAGTATATTGGTGCTACACCTAAAGAAGGTGAACTGCATTGGAACCGTGTTCCTGATAGTGAAATGTGGAGATATGCTGTGGAGCGTGAAGATGCCTGATATTGATATTGACTTTGCTAATAGAGATATAATTTTAAATAAACTAAAACACGTACCAGCACGTTTAAAAGATCGTAAACACAATACAGGTGTTTATTTTCATAGAGTACCAAATGATCCTTTTAAAGGTTTATGCACACTAGATCATAAGCAAGCAGACGATGCTGGATATTTTAAACTAGATATGCTTAACGTTAGCATATACAAAGATGTACGTAATGAAGAACATTTGAACACACTAATGAATACAGAACCGATGTGGGAGTTATTAGAACACGAAGAATTTGTAGAAAAACTATTTCACATTGGCAATCATTATGAAGTAATTAAAAAATTAAAACCACGTAGTATTGCAGACTTGGCTGCAGCAATTGCAGTAATTAGACCTGCTAAACGCTACTTGTTAAATAGTGATTGGAATACAATTAATAGCGAAGTATGGATTAAGCCGCCAGGTAGCGATGCTTACTACTTTAAAAAAGCACATGCGGTTGCATATGCTACAGCTATTGTTGTTCACATGAACTTGCTATGTGAACAATTAGGAACTATGTAAGTTTTCTTACTAGTTGTATGTTTCTTCGTTTAACACGTTTTTGGATAATATTATTTAGACTAATGCTAGGACCTGTTACAATTTCAAAATTCTTTTGACTAAAAGTCATTAGTGTCGGTCTAAACTTTTCCCAACGACTTTTAAAAATAATATTGATAGGAATCATACGGTTTGTTCCCCACCACCATTCTTCGCCTAAATCTAAAAATTCTAACTTGTCTGCATCTGTTCTGATATTTTCAAAACAATACATGCTTGCCATATGTTGATCTACATTTTGCATAATGCCTACGTATTCATTATCACCGTACGACACGAGTGTTAAAAACGGAAACTCATCTAAAAGTTTTTGATATTTTTGCGGTATATATGTCATTGTAATATTACTTAGTCAAATAAATACTAGTGGAGAAACGAAATGAACAATTATCAAACTACAAGCTACATTTATAATCAACGTAGTGAAATATTAGTACCTACTCGTAAAGGAACAACATATCACGGTGTTTCTAATCATAAACCATTGGTACATTACCAAGGTGTGTATACTGATATTGAATTTTTTGTTCAAACAACTGATCGTAAGCCTGAAAATTTGCAGACTAAAACGTTCACTGCTAAAGTTCTCAACAACAATAAAACTGTAATTTTAACTAAGACTTTAATTCCTCATGATTATGATCGTGGTATCGCAATTTTACGTTTCGATGACCAAGATTTATATGCAAATACTGACCCTGGGTTGTATAGTATCATTATTACTTATACAGATGAATTCGGACGTGAATATGCACTTCACAGTGATCAAAATATGAGAGTAAGTTATGTATTAGAAGTTCGTGAACTTTTTAATAACGGTTAATATTATTGACATTCCAACAAATAAATTGTATTATTAATTTATGATTGTATTAGATTTTGTTAAGCAAAATATGCCTGGCACTTGGAAACAAACGCCTAGTGGTTGGATCAGTGGTAACTGTCCAATGTGTGCTACACGTGGGCATAGTGCTGATAAACGTAAGCGTGGCGGTTTTATGTTTAATGATGATAAAGTTCAATACAATTGTTTTAATTGTGGATTTAAAACTGGATGGAGTCCTGGACGTAAGATAGCAGGACGTTTAAAAGATTTACTAGAACAGTTTGGTGCAGACCCTGCACAAATTCAACGCATTAATTTTGAATTACTTAAAGAACAAGAAGAAGAAAGTATTGTAGATCAGTTTATACAAACTGCAGAAAAGCGTGAAGTAAAAATAGACTGGTCCGAAGCATCATTACCGCCAGATGCTGTACCTATTGAAAAAGTAGATACAAGCAAACTAACAGAAAAAGAACTTGAAAAGTTTATTGCAGCGTGTGAGTACATTAATTCACGTGGTGTTGATTTTTATAAGCATTGGCATTGGTCACCTTTTAAACATTTTAGTAACAGAGTAATACTTCCGTTTTATCACAAAGGTATTGTAGTAGGATATACTGCACGTTGGGTTGGTAAAACACCTAATAAAGAAACACCCAAGTATTACTTGCAAAGTCCAAAGCATTTTGTGTACAATATCGATGCACAAAAGTCGCACAAGTACACAATCGTTACCGAAGGACAGTTCGATGCATTGCTAGTTGGAGGTGTTGCTATGCAAGGTAATACGCCCAGCATGACACAATGTGACATAGTTGATAGTTTAGAAACAGAAGTTATTGTAGTTCCAGACGCCGATAAAGCAGGACATGATTTAGTTCGTGCAGCATTACGCAGAGGCTGGAGTGTAAGTTTTCCTCCTTGGGAAAATTGTAAAGATGCTGCTGATGCAGTACAAAAATATGGACGTTTGTTTACAGTGAGGAGTATAATTGAAAGTACAGAGAGCAACTCAACGAAGATCCAGTTACTTGCTAAATCCTATTGTAGATGATTACAATATTAGAGACGAGGATTTTTATAAAAGAGTGAAACATATAAGCGCACACACAGATTTACAAAGTGAATGGATTAAAAAGTTTGCTTGGCTACCAAAGCGTAGCGATATTACCAACGAATGGATTTGGTTGACAAATTATTATGAATACGTTATAACAATGGATATGAATGGTGCAGTTCCACGTAAGGGAAAAGACTGGCGTATGACATATACACGTAGCGAATACATTGTTAAAAAGCTAACAGGCGAAATTAATGAGTGAAGAATATACAGAGGATTTACAAAAACTTTATATCGAGTTTTTGCTAGCAGAAAAAGATCTCTTTGTCAGATGTAATGCTATTACACAAAGCAAGTATTTTGCTCGTAAGTATCAGCCTGTTATGGACTTTATACAAGAGCACGTAGACGGTTATGGTGACTTACCTACACATGAACAAATTGCTGCAAAAACAAGTCAGCAGTTCGATGATATTACTAGCAAAGTAACAGACGATCACAAAAACTGGTTCATGGATGAATATGAAAAGTTTTGTAGACACAAAGCACTTGAAGGCGCAATTCTGCAAAGTGCTGACAAACTAGAACGACATGAGTATGGTAGTGTAGAACAACTAATTAAAGATGCTGTTAGTATTGGACTTGCTAAAGACTTTGGACTTAACTATTGGGATGATCCTGCAGGACGTATTCAAACTATTAAAGACAACAGAGGACAAAACAGTACAGGTTGGGAAAGTCTCGACAAAGTATTGTACGGTGGATTTAATCCAGGCGAACTAAACATCTTTGCAGGTGGTAGTGGTTCAGGTAAAAGTTTGTTTATGCAGAACATGGCACTTAACTGGGCACTTGCTGGTAAGAACGTTGTTTATGTTTCGCTAGAACTTAGTGAAGAACTATGTAGTATGCGACTAGACGCTATGCTTACTAATATGAGTACACGTGATGTTATGAAGAATCCAGATGACGTTGAACTTAAAGTTAAAATGGCAAGTAAAAAAGCAGGTGTACTACAGGTTATCCAAATGAAAAATGGATGTACTGTAAACGATATTAAAGCATATATCAAAGAATTCCAAATACAAAAGAATATTAAAGTAGATGGACTATTTGTTGACTACTTGGATTTGATGATGCCTGTTAGTGTTAAAGTTAATCCAAGTGATCAATTTATTAAAGACAAGTTTGTATCAGAAGAGTTGCGTAACTTAGCAATTGAACTTGGTACACTATTTGTTACAGCATCGCAGTTAAATCGTGGTGCAGTTGATGAAGTTGAGTTTGACCATTCACACATTGCAGGTGGCATTAGTAAAATTAATACAGCAGATAACTTAATTGGTATTTTTAGTAGTCGTGCAATGCGTGAGCGTGGGCGTGTACAGATACAGTTTATGAAAACACGTAGTAGTAGTGGTGTTGGTACTAAACTAGATTTAGGTTATGATATGAATACACTGCGTATTACTGATTTAGATGAAGATGAACAAGGCGAAGATGGACAAGTTGCAAGCATTTATCAAAGCCTAAAAGCAAATGCAACAGCTAGTGTTAGTCCTCCGGGTCAGCAAGTTGCACAACCTGCTGCGGTTGCTGTAGACAATGCTGATAGATTGAAAAATTTATTAAAAAGAAGAGAATAATAATGGGCAAGACATGCAATAGATTACTTAATCATCTAGCCCAAGTCGATTCTGCTGGGTATGTTATACCTTGTTGTCAGTTTACTAGAGAATGGCTAGAAAAGTGGGAGCCTTTTAATCTGAGAAACTTAGATACATTTGACAATATTTTAACTTCCGATAGATGGAATACATTACAAGAAGAAATGCTTAAAGAAGATATTCCTGAATGTAGAAATTGTTGGCGACAAGAAAAAACAGGTGCACACAGCATGAGACAATGGGCCAACCAAACTGAAGTTGAAAACCCGGGAAAATTAGAATCATTGGAAATTGGAATTGATACAACATGCAATATGATGTGTCGTATTTGTAGACCTGGTCAAAGTTCGAAATGGTATTCTGCAGATAGTGTGTTAACAAAATTGCACGAATATCAGAATAAAAATGGATTTCAATATGACAAAAGTTTAGTAGATACTAGTAACAGCACTAAATTAATAAATGCACTTAATAATACCAACTTAACAAAATTAAAAACTGTACGTATCAATGGCGGTGAACCTTTTTATAGTAAAAAATTGTTAACATTGTTACAAAAGATAGACGAAGATGCTAAAATAGAAAATGTAGAATTGTCTTTTAATACAAACGGTAGTATATTTCCAACAGGAAAAATTGCTGATTTATTACACAGAGCTAAAAAACTTCGAATTGACTTTAGTATAGATGCAGTAGGAGATTTAGCTACTGTTACTAGATGGGGTGTCGAATGGGGTATTATCGAAGAAACGATAGATAAATGGAAATCAAATTATAAAAATGCAACATTTGGAATGCATTCAGTGATAAGTTTGTTAAACATAAACAGAATAAAAGATTTATACGACTTTTCCGAATCTAAAAATTTACAATGGTCATATTATGCTTTATCGAGTCCTGAGCATTTGTCTATAGATCAGCTTCCTGTTGAATCGAGAAAAGCATACTTAGTAAAATTCGATGACAAAGGTTTGACACAAGAAATAGAAATAAATGATATTTTAATTAATACTCCGTATACTAAAAAAACAGAATACGATTTTTTTCTAGAAGCAACAAGATTACTAGATAATTATCAAGGAAATAGTTTTAAAAACGTTAACCCAGAAATTTACAATCTAATAGAGGAGTTGCTGAAACATCAATGCCGTTGACCTTATCTAGTCTATGTATGATGTTGAACAACGGGCTAGCCTTTAGGAGTCAATAAGTTTGAGCCTGTATTCGCCAAAAAGTAAGCCTGTGTGTTGCCCGCTACCACTGATGTTATAGTTCTTATTTTTCCAATGGATCCTAAGTTCTTAATCAGAAAATGCAAAAGTGCCATAAGTGCTTTCCATCAATGTTTCAGCAACAATATTTATAAATAGTAGTGTTATGAAAAGAAAAACAAGATCTATTTTGGAAGAAATTAATGCAATGGCTCCTCGTCGAGACAAGAAGCAAATTGTAGAGTCTAATGCCGAGCAAGTTATTGTCACTGCTATTAATTTAATTAATTTAATTAACGAAAGTTTTGATGTAGAAACTGCAGCAGACTTGAATAAAAGATTAATTAATTCTATCCGAACTAAAGATCCTAAAAAGTTTCAAAGAGGGATCAAAAGAGTTGAAGATTAAAGATATATTAGGCGGCAAATTTAAACGTAAAATCAGACGTGGTAGTCGTATTAAAAGAATGAGACAAGAAGATCTTCATGTTACTGAAGGTGGAAAAATCTTTGGTGACGGTGTAACACCTTTTGATCATAGTATGATTCCTGGCATTATGAAAACTGTAAACAGTGTACTATCTAAAACTGGTGCACCTGCAATTCCAATTGGTAGCGGCGCAACTCCTACTAAAGGTAAAGTTAGCGGCGACTTAGATATGATTGTTGATGTTGCAGCACTTAAAGATCACTTTAATATGCCAGATGAACCAGATAAAGTTATTAGACAAAAACTGCGTCAACTGTTTGACTTAGCAGGATTTGAAACAGCACAAAGCGGTACAAGTGTACACGTTAAAGTGCCAATGGGTGACCATGCACACCAAGTAGATATTATGGTTGTTCCTAATGCAGCAAATGCAGCAAAGTTCCATACGCACAGCATCCCGGCTGGTAGTAAATGGAAAGGTGTAAACAAGCAGATTGCACTAGCATATCTTGCTAAAAAACAAAACATGCTATGGTCACCATACCAAGGTTTGTTTAACAGAGATGCTAACGGTAAGAAAGCAGATCTAGTAACAGACAACATCGATCAAGTAGCAAAAGCATTACTCGGCCCGAATGCCTCCGGAAAAGATATTGGCAGCGTTGAACAAATAATGACAGCGTTGGGCAAAGAAGCAGGTGAAGCGATGCTAGCTGACTTAAGAAGTGATCCAAATTGGAAAGAACTTGACTAATGCGAGCAATAGAAATACTCACAGAGGCTGCAAAGGTCGGACGTGAATATCAGCATTTAGAAGATTTAGTATTTGCTGAAGGCAGCAAAGGTGCATTACGAGCGGCTAGTGTACTACAACGGTTAGGTCAAGATTCAAGTGATGTTGCTATTAAATGGGACGGTAATCCAACAATTTATTGGGGTAGAGATCCAGATGGTAAATTTGTACTAACTGGTAAAAACGGCTGGGGCAAAAGTAAAAGCACTAGTAGCGATGAACTCAAACAATTTATTATGAGCACAGGTAAGGGCGAGGACTGGAGACAAGACTTTGCTAACAACATGGGTGCAGTGTTTGATTTAATGGAACGTAATACTCCGACTGATATGCGTGGATTTGTATACGGAGACTTGCTGTACAGCCCTAGTAAGCCCTTTGTAAGTAATAAAGGCACGTATGTGTTCGAACCTAACAATGTTGCATACACAGTAGATGCAAATAGCGACATCGGTAAACGTATCGGTAACAGTCAAATTGGTATTGCTGCACATAGTATATATGGAGCGTTTGGCGATAAATCAGGCACACCGATTAAAGATACTCGTAGACTAAACACAAACGAAGTAGTAGTGTTTGGACAAACATATGTTACTCATACACCTAAAGTAGATACTAGTTCAGTTGAAGAAATTATAAAACTAGCCAACACAAACGGAGCAGCAATTGATGCATGGCTAACTCCTGAAAAAGGATTAAGCAACAAAGGTGCAATCATTTACAATTATGTTAATCAAATGACCAAGCAGCGTAAACTAGATAAATTACGCACAGGATTTTTTGATTGGCTTAAAACAAGTAAAGTTAGTTCAGGTCAACAAGCAAAACTAATGGCAACGGACAACAAAGGATTAGATGCAATGCTAGAACTAGTTGTAAAAATTATGACAGTTAAGAATAATATCATTGCACAATTAGATACAGCACCGGCAGACATAGTAGCAACTACAAAAGGCGAACGTGGTGGTGAAGGTTACGTTGCTGGTAGAGATAAAATTAAACTAGTGCCACGTGACAGATGGCAACCAAATTTGTAAGATAAATATTATTATGGAACAGAAATACACAGCACTACAGTATGCACAAATGTCAGGAGGACATCCAGTTGAAGAAGAAAAAACTTCTCCAACATTTGGATTTATTGGTGAATTAAATGAAAGTAAAATGTTTAGAACTAAAAATCAACTAGAGTCTAGCGACTTACGTAGTAATTTAGACTTTGCTTTTTTAAATTTACTGACATTGCATACAATGTATCAAGATTATTCAACTGCTCCACAAGCCCAGGCATATGCTAAACGTACACTACTAGCCGGTGGAGGTCAATTTAAAAACTATAAAACAAATGGCACTGATCTCTATCAAGCATTGCACAGTATTTCTACTGGAAAATATATGTCTAGTGATAAAGCAGGTATTCAAGCTAATAAAGTTAAACTGCCAGAAATGAAAATCAAGCAATACTTAACACAAATGGCACAAGGTAGAGAAATTATTGGGCCGCAAAACTTTTTCATGCAATTAGAGCGTGGAATGGATATACAAAACAGCAACTACAGAAGTGTTAGACGTATTGTTAGTAATTGGAAAGGTTCAGACACTGCACAGCGTGGATTAGCAAGTACTCGTTTATTGCAATACTACAGAACTAATGCAATTAAAAGCGAACTATATCCAACTTTCCAAAAAATGACTCGAAATAATGGTCTTGAAATTAAAAATGTCAGAAATGCTGAACGTGGTCCTAACAGATTAAAAAGAGCAGCATTTAGAACAGTAGCTGGCGCAACTGCATTTGCAGGAGGATTTGCTGCCGGAAGAGCGTTTGGCAAAAGTCTTGTTTAATAAGGTGACACTTGTCAGAAAAATACACAGCGTATACGTTAGTGGACATTACAAAAAGTGATATTACAAATTATAGAAGTAAAAACACTCACGGATACAATCAGCAGCAAAATTTAAATACACTTATACAGTCAATCGGTATGCGTAGTCAGCCATTGGATATTACTGTTGAGGTATTAGAGACACAAGATATAGCAAAATACAGCTTCGGATCTGTGTATTCAGGACTACATACAGTATGGAAATTTGATTTTGTAGTAGAGCATAACAATGTTTTTACAAAAGATGACGATGATATACATTTCCTTAAAAGTGACTGTGATAGAATAGCATTTACTCCATACCTAGACGAAACTGTTAATTTTTTAAATAATGTTTTTGACACAAACACATCGGAATATTTAAATATATACTTTATAAAAATCGTATGATATATAAATAATAGTGTAGAAAGCAATAAGCGAACTCTACATTTAGGCACACAATTTAGGCAAAACATACCAAGGCTCCTACCAACACGATGCTATGAAGCATTTAAGCCGTAGAAAGCAAATCTATGTCAGCAACAATCGCAACGACTCAACTTGAGCGTGAAAATTTGGAAGCACACGTTGACCTGTGTGCCGAAAGGTATCGTGTATTGGAAGAAAAGGTAAACAACATAGACACAAGACTTACGAGCATTGAAAAATCTGTCGTTCAAATGAGAGAAGACAGTATAAGAGAGTTTGGCCGTTTACGTGAAGATATGGCCAAAGCACAAAACACAACAAATAAAATTATGATGGGCACGGGTGGCACCATCGTAGCAGGCGTATTAACAGTAATAGTTACACTGTTAATGACCTAACCCTTTCCGTATAAATAGCTATATGAACTTTAATGAATTTACATCCGAAGAGCCTGTAATGGAAGCACAACTAGTTTGGGCTAGAAAAGGCAATAAACTTACTCGTAAGTTTCGTTGTGCAGTTGGACAACGAGCAGGTAGAGTAGTTGCCGATCCTAGTCAGTGTAGTGCTCCAATTGATATTAAAAAGCGCATGAATCTTAAAAAGACTAAAGCAAAAATGGGTGCACGAATGGCTCGTAAAGCACAAAAAACTAAAAAGTTTAATCCGGCAAGTAAAGCATTAAAGCGTTTAAATAGGTGACTATTATGAAAGTACGTGATATAGTAGAATATAGTATGCAAGATGAGCCAAGTTATGGCACTAGTCGTGCTGCAGTTAGAAAACAAGGCACAGATGCTTCAAATGCAAACCGTCGTGCTAACAATCAAGCACGTAATGCAAATGACGAAATGAATGTTAAAGCACAACAACAATATCACAAAGATAAAAGAGTTGCTAAAAGAGTTGCAACAGGTATTCCTGTCAGAGCAATGCAGCCACAAACTCCAGGTAGTCCGGAGGAGCAACAACAATGAAAGCAATAATCACCAAAGGTGGATTTCCGACATTTATTAATTCCAGAGAAAGTAAGTTTTTAGAAACACATTTCACTGAAGATAAATTATTAGAGCAAAAAGGTTTAAGCGAGCGTGAAGCATATATTGCACAAAACCTTGTACATCGTGGCGTACTAGACAAAGTTGTTGAATGTGGTGCTGCCAGTTATAAACTTAATATTAATAATTACGGAAAGAGCTAATCATGGATCCTCAAACAAAAGCGATGCACGACATCTTGTCTAAGTTGCAGTCTGCAAATCCTAAACTTATGAATGAAAAAGTTGAAACAGTTTATCATCAATTAACTGAAGCAGCAGACGCTGACGTAGATTTAAAAGTTGCAATGAACAGTAAAATTGAAGAGTCTAGTGTTACAGTACAAAATTATAGAATTGATGTTGTATTGAACGAGTTTGCCGGACGTGAAAAACGTTTTTATAATATAGTCGAATCAAACACAAACCGTATAATACATCAAGAACTAGCATTGTTTGAAACAGCAATGGCTATTGTTAAAAAATATATGACAGGAAAAAGTGGTGTAAGTGAATTACAGCATTTCGATATGCAGTATGCTACAGCACTCGAAGAAGTTTGGACACAAAACAACAGAGCCAAACGTGGAATTAATGAAGATATTGCACTAGCAAAAGCAAGTGGTGCAAAACGCAAAGTAGCAGAAGCGAAGCGTAAAATCTTGCAAAGACTATAAATATACTATATAACTAGGGAATTAGGAAAATGTATTTAAATGATTTAAACTCAGCATCTCATAATGTTGATAAAATCAATAAAGTGTTGGCTAACACATTTGGTCACTCAGTTGATATCAGCGAAATGAGCACAAATTCATTAGAGCGTATGCTAAACGTTACTGATGCAAAGATTACACAAATTAAAGAAAGTGATTTAACATATTGGGAAAATCCACAGTATAATAAATTACATTTAATTTCACATTCATTGAGAACATATATTAATGAAGTAGCACCTGTTAGATCAGCGGGCACAGTGAAAACAAAAGTTAAAGAAGCAGCAGACTTAGAACAAGCAGAAGTATTGCTAGCAGCCAGAGAAATGGTTGACAAAGTACAAAAGATGGTAGAAGACTTAGCAGAAATGCAAGTACAAGAACTTATGCCAATTGTTGATGCAATGAAAGAGCAAATTGGCTTTGAAACTGCAGAAGCATTTAATACTGCAGCAGAAGCAGCACTTGGTGCGTTCTTAGATCAAGCAAAAGCAGCAAAAGAAGCAATGGAAAATGCTACACTAGCAGCAAGTGGACAAGCACCTGCAACACCTATGCCAACAGACATGGGCATGGAACCAGAAATGGATATGAGTGACGAGCCAATTGCAGACATGGGTGATGACTTTGAAGCAGATCCAGCAGCCGCAGGCGAAGATAATGCAACAGGACGTGAAATGAAAGAAGGTGTCGACGTGATGGAGGCACAAGCATTAAAAGAAAAAAAGTTCTTAGAGGCTAAGAGTCGTGTATTTGACATGCTCGAATCTGGAAAAATTACTAAAGAACAAGTTTTAGCTCTTTTAAGTGAATTAGATTCCGGAACTCCACGTGTTCGTACAGATCAAAAGCCTAGCCAATATGGAAATAAAGGCACTGATTATAGAACTATGCCATATAATTCTGGACAATCTCGTCAGGCTAATCCAGTACCAAAATCAGGAGTAACACGAGCACCTAGAGCAATGACTGGTCTTCGTACAGCTGATATTCAACCAGGTGATGCAGGACATTCTGCATTAACTAACTGGTTCAACAGAATGCGTAAAAAATAATGTTAATTAATGAAGTAATAACTAATGAAGGTCAGGGTTACGTACTAAACGGTATAGAAGAACTTATCGTTCGTGCCAAAGCACGTGGCTTGACTAAAATTAGTACTGAAGCACTTTTAACTAAGTTGAAAGCAGCAGGTTACTTCATTGAAATGGAAACACTATTAGATTTATTAAAAAAAGTTGACGCAGTAGGAGCAGCAAACCGAGAAGAAGTTACTTTAGATACAGCAATTCCTAATTCCCCTAAACAAAAAGATGATGCAACTGTATCTAAAATGGCTGCAAAACAAATTAAAAAGGGTATGAAATGACATACTATATCAACAGAGCAGAAGCTCGTGCTAAAGCGAGACAAGATTTAACTATATTCCGTGAAATAAATTATATCATGGAACAAATCTTAACAGATGCAGGCAACGGACTGTATCAAACTGTAGTTGATGACGGTACTGTAATGACAGAAAGTACTCCTACTGTGACAGCAACAGGCACTGTTGCAAATCCTACTATTACTGGAACACCTACAATAGAACTAAACGGCACTAGTGTTACACTCGGTACTAGCGGCACAAACTTAAACAGCATTATTGCAGATATTAATGACGCAGGATTAACTGGTATTGTTGCAAGTAAGTCTGCGACAGATCATTTAGTTATTACATATACTACATTGCAGTCTACAACTTGGCAACTAGCAATAGGAGCAGGTACTGCTAATACAGACTTAGGTTTAACAGATAATTCTACTGTAACAGCAACAAACCCAGACAGTGTTTCGTATTATACTGTATGGGAAGGATCATCATCTGACCGTGCAAAAACAGATCAAATGCAGCAAGTAGTAAAATACTTTGAAAACTTAGGTTATAGTGTAGATCAACAAATTAACACTACAACAAATAAAACATTCCGTTGGGTTATTAGTTATTGACATTTGATATGTTTTCTGTTACATTTATTAAATGTTAACATTAAATTCCCCCTACCCATATAAAGAATTCAAACGTAAAAGTGTAAACGGAAAACGTTTATATGAAAATCCATTTGGCGATCCAGTGCCAAGTGTTACTACTATTTTAGATAAAACTAAACCACGTGAAAAACGTGAAGCACTTGCTAATTGGAAAAAACGTGTTGGCGAAAAGAAAGCACAAGAAATTGTAACTGAAGCCGCAAACGTTGGTACAATTATGCATAACATACTTGAGTACTGGGTTAAAAACGAAGAATACACCGGAGAAAGAATTCTACAAGCAGAAATGATGGCAGAAACAGTAAAGAAAAATGTCGAGCCACATTTGCAAGAAGTTTGGGGTAGCGAAGTTAACTTATGTTATCCAGGATTGTATGCAGGTACAACTGACTTAGTTGGTGTGTACAAAGGAAAGCCTACAATTATGGACTTTAAACAAACTAACAAACCTAAAAAACGTGAATGGATTGACGATTACTTTATGCAAGGTGCTGCATATGGATTAGCACACAACGAACTATACGGAACTAAAATTGAAAACATTGCTATCTTTATGTGCAGTCGTGATTGCAATTGGCAGTTGTTCGAAGTAGGTCCAGAAGAGTTTAAAGAATGGGAAACAAAATGGGCCAAAAGAGTAGAAGAGTTCTATAATCTAACATAAATATGTTATAGAGGAAAATACAAATGGCAGATACACGTATTAGTAAAATTCAAATCAGACAAGGTAACTTTGCAGACTTACCACTATTGGATGTTGGCGAGTTGGGATATGCAACAGACAGACATCGTTTATATATTGGTAATAATTTAGTAGAAGTTGGTACAGGCGATGGCGTTTCGGATACATTTTCTATACCAATGTATCTAAGTTCTCCTAACAACATTAAAGCGGCATTCATTGACGGTGTACAAGTTAATGCAGCAAATTACTCGATGTCGTATACAACTTTAACATTTGCTACTCCTCCTGCAGTAGGCGAAGTTATTACAGTAAAATATAATACAGAAGTTGAAGTAGCTCGTGATATATCAAATGATCCTGTAGAAGAAACACTACCAGCAAATGGTAATTTATTAGACACTGGCGTAATATTCGATACGACATTAACTAATACTGCTTTTTTAAATTATACATTAAAAACTGCAAACGGGTTAAGAATTGGTGAGTTAAGAATGAGTGTTGATACAGATACAGGACTTACAGTTTTCTCAGACAATTTTGATCAAACAGGTGCTGTGGATATCATTTTTAATGTAGACGGATCAACTGCCAATACACTAAAACTTCAATACACTGACAACGATAATTTACAAGCAACTTTTAAGTATACATATCAGCTTTGGAACAACAATTAAATCACAGGGCTTGGTTCGAGCCTCCTAGCAAACGTTTAGGTATGTGGAGAGATTTTCGTAAAAGCCTTGATACAAATAATATATTCGATGTATGCAATACCGTTATTGCATGGTGGCAAAGTGCTCCATTAGTAAGTATTGCAATCGACCCAGTTAATTCTAGCCAATGGCCTACGCCATGGGAAATGCTACATCAAGGAGATTTTTGTGAAGATAGTTTGGCACTTGGCATGAGTTACACAATTTATTATGCTAATCCAGATATAGAAAACGAACTATTGTATATAACTTGTAGAGAAAAAAGCCTCCAAAGATTATGTGCATTAATTGACAATAAGTACTTGCTTAACTTCCAGCATGGTGTTATAAGTACATTACCAACCGATGAAACTTGTACTGTAAACTACAGTACAAAAATTAAAGACATTATATAAACAATCAAAGCAGGAACGAAATCCAGCTAACAATATTTTTTTTAAGGACAGAGACGCAATGAGTAATATTCTAGTAACCAAAAGAAATGGCGATAAAGAGGAAATCGACATTGAAAAACTTCACAAAGTAGTGTTTTATGCATGTAAAGATATCAATGGCGTTAGTCCAAGTCAAGTTGAAATGAAAAGTAACTTACATTTCTATAATGGTATTACTAGTAGCGATATTCAAGAAACTCTAATTAAAAGCGCAAGCGAACTAATTGATGAAGATACACCAAACTATCAGTGGGTAGCAGGTCGCCTTATTGTCTATCATATTAGAAAAAATGTTTACGGTTCATTTGAGCCTTGTCATATTAAAGAACTTGTTGAGCGCAATGTAGAAGAAGGATGGTATGATCCTGCACTACTAGAAGATTATTCTGCTGACGAATGGGATGAACTAAACGATTATATCAAACATGATCGTGACGAAAACTTTACATATGCTGCAATGGAACAGTGGCGTGGTAAGTACTTAGTACAAAACCGTGTAACCGGTGAAATTAAAGAAACACCGCAAATGGCATATATGCTTATTGCCGCTACATTATTTGCAGACTATCCACGTGAAACAAGATTAAAATGGGTAAAGGAATATTACGATGCTGTTAGCAACTTTGACATTAGTTTGCCTACTCCTGTTATGGCCGGCGTTCGTACTCCTCAGCGTCAGTTTAGCAGTTGTGTTCTTATTGAAACTGGTGATAGTCTTGACAGTATTAATGCTACTACTAGCAGCATTGTAAAATATGTATCACAAAAAGCAGGCATTGGTATTGGCGCAGGAAGTATCCGTGCACTAGGTTCTCCAATTCGTAAAGGAGATGCGTATCATACAGGTGTTATTCCTTTTTATAAAATGTTCCAAAGTGCTACTCGCAGTTGTTCACAAGGTGGTGTACGCAATGGTGCGGCAACACTTTACTATCCAATTTGGCACTTAGAAGTTGAAGACCTACTTGTACTTAAAAACAACAAAGGTGTAGAAGACAATCGTGTACGTCATATGGACTACGGTGTACAATTTAATAAATTAATGTACGAACGTCTTATTTCAGGTGGCGATATCACACTGTTCTCACCAAGCGATGTACCTGGCTTATACGAAGCATTTTTTGCAGACCAAGACAAATTTAAAGAACTATACGAACGTGCAGAACGTAATACACGACTACGTAAGAAAACAGTAAAAGCACTAGAACTTTTTAGCCACTTTATGGGAGAGCGTAAAGACACTGGACGCATTTACTTAATGAATGTAGACAATGCTAATACACACAGTTCATTTAAACAAGAAGTAGCACCTGTACGTCAAAGTAACTTGTGTTGTGAAATCGACTTACCAACTAAGCCATTAAATGATTTCAATGACCCAGATGGTGAGATTGCGCTATGTACACTAAGTGCAGTTAATTGGGGTAATGTTAAAAAGCCTGCAGACTTTGAACGTATTTGTAAACTTGCAGTACGTGGACTTGATGCACTACTAAGTTATCAGCATTATCCAGTAATTGCAGCAAAAATGGCTACAATGGGTCGTCGTCCACTTGGCGTTGGCATTATCAACTTAGCATATTGGATGGCTAAAAATGGAATGACTTACAGTGATCCGAACTTAGAAATGATTGACGAGTATGCAGAAGCATGGAGTTATTACTTAATTAAAGCAAGTGCAGACCTAGCAGTAGAACAAGGTGCTTGCTTGTGGAATGACCAAACAAAATATAGTGATGGCGTACTACCAATTGACACATATAAACGTGATGTAGATGAATTAGTAGCACCTCAGGAACGTATGGAATGGGATGCACTAAGAGAACAACTACGTGAAACAGGCATCCGTAACAGCACACTAATGGCATTGATGCCAGCAGAAACTAGTGCGCAAATTAGTAATGCTACAAACGGCATTGAGCCACCACGTAGTTTAGTAAGTGTTAAACAATCCAAGCATGGTGTACTAAAACAAGTTGTACCTGGTATCCATCATCTTAAAAACAAGTATGAACTACTATGGGATCAAACAAGTCCTGAAGGCTACTTAAAAATTATGGCTGTACTGCAAAAATATATTGACCAAGGTATTAGTGTAAACACAAGTTATAACCCTGCACACTATGATGATGAAAAGATTCCAATGTCAACTATGTTACAACACTTAATGATGTTTTATAAGTATGGCGGTAAGCAACTGTATTACTTTAATACTAATGACGGCGCAGGTGAAATAGATATTGACAAATTAGATAATTCTGCTAATGTAGAAAACAGCGATATTGTAATTAATGAAGACGAAGCATGTGAAAGCTGCGTGATATAAGGAAAAACAATGAGTGTATTTGACGTAACAAATAAAAGTAATCATACTGAAAACTTAGCATTTCTTGACCC
>Ga0255780_10002059_pt1 | contig 18473 bp, 18 predicted proteins | sample 071ome_32_FD_179978 | JGI IMG/M metagenome (GOLD analysis project Ga0255780, IMG submission 179978) | Coastal salt marsh microbial communities from the Groves Creek Marsh, Skidaway Island, Georgia - 071405AT metaG (version 2) | ecosystem: Environmental > Aquatic > Marine > Intertidal zone >... | reverse complement strand
GAATGCAAAGAATAGTCCGGCAAAGACCGTCACAAAACTGGATCCCGTGACCCAGTTCATTACTGCTGTACGAAGTCTCCCCTTACGGGATGCCGTGAAGAATATCCGGAATTTATCTGGTCTAGAGCCAGACCATCACCAAAATGCACTCCAATTGCTGTTTAAAAAAAGCACCCGACTTCCAGAACAACTCGCCTGTCTGGAAAAAGCTCGAGAAATTGATCATAACTTGCATCTACAGTTGTTTGAAAGTTTCCGTCAACAAGCAAGCAACGACCCTGAAGCCGCTTCATTCTTGAGATTGCTGGCCAGTTAGCTTAAGCTGTTTCCATCCAAACAGATTTCCAATTAAAAAGGTGTAGCTATGGAATGGAAAAAGATTCTGGTCACAGGATCCAGTGGCCTCATTGGTTCAGAGATGGTTGGTTACTTCTGCAATTACAGCCAGGAAGTTGTAGGAGTCGACAACAATCAGCGAAAAGAGTTCTTTGGTGAAGATGGAGACACTTCCGCTGTCCTGAGTAAGCTCCAGGAATTACCCAACTTTCGTCATGTCGGCCTGGATATTCGCGATCGGGATTCTGTATTGCAACTTTTCGAGAATGAGCGCTTTGATGGAATCATTCACTGTGCCAGCCAACCGTCCCATGATCTTGCCGCCAGAATTCCTTTTGTTGATTTCGAGGTCAATGCCATGGGCACGCTCAACCTGTTGGAAGCCAACCGCCGATTCTGTCCCGAGTCACCTTTTGTGTTTTTCTCGACAAATAAAGTTTACGGAGACGCGCCAAACCACCTTCCGTTAATGGAGCTGGAAACGCGCTGGGAATTTGAAAAACCCGAGCAAAGACATGGAATCGATGAAGAGCTTTCTATCGACCACTGCGTTCATTCACTGTTTGGAGTCAGCAAGGGTTCTGCTGATTTGATGGTTCAGGAATACGGTAAGAATTTCGGGATGCCCACAGTCTCTCTGCGGGGAGGCTGCCTCACAGGACCAAATCATCGCGGAGCAGAACTCCATGGTTTCCTTTCCTACTTGATCAAGTGCTGCGTGACCCAGAAGCCATATACGATATTTGGCTACAAAGGCAAGCAGGTTCGGGACAATATCCATAGCCTCGATGTGGCTCGCTGCGTCTACCATGTCATGAAGAATCCGAAGTGCGGTGAAGTCTATAATCTGGGCGGAGGAGCAAAGAACTCCTGCAGTCTTCTGGAAGCCATCCAAAAAATCGAATCCCTGACGGGAAAGAAGATGCAAACCAGCTATTCAGAGAAGAATCGTACCGGGGACCATATCTGTTACTACAGTGACCTGCGCAAACTGAAGAAAGACTACCACGAATGGGATGTGCAAATCGGTCTCGATCAGATTTTTGAAGAAATTTATGAAAGCTGGAAAGACCGTTTCTAGCCCAGAATTGGCTTCAGTACTTCTTCATTGATCTGAATCCAGTCACTCAAATCCACGACTAGCTCCCTTAGGGATTTCTTCGGTTCCCAAGAGAACTTTGCTTTGGTTTTCTGTGAGTCCAGAAGTACGATTCTCAAGTCATTGGGGTGAGTTTCAGGAACAGATCCAATCTCAAGAGTATTGGATGTGATCTCTTCACATAGTCGCGTCAATTCTAGAAGACTGGTACTGTTTTTCAAGCCCCCACCGGCCTGATAGATTTCTCCCCTGGAATCCTCGAGATAGTACTCAATCTGTAATATAATGAGATCCACAACATCTTGAATATGAAGAAAGTCACGAACCTGCTTCCCCTTGCCTCCATAACCATGGTAGGCCAACTTCCCTTGAAACACATGTCGCGCAACCCACAAAGCAAAGAATCCCTGATCGACTTTCCCCATCTGCCAGGGGCCTGCAATGACACCAAATCTATTGATAATAGAAGGCAGTCCATAGCTGGTCGCATATTCCTGAACCAGCATTTCGCTGGAGAGCTTCGTGGTTCCGTAAAGGGATCGAACTCCTGACAAGGGATAGTCTTGCTCGATCCCCTGATCAGTTCTTCGCTCACTTTCGCCCGGAGCTTGCCATACGAATCGACTCTCCGCCTCTTCCCAGGGGATACTTTCCAGACTTTGGATGGGATAGACTCGGGAGGTGCTCAAAAAAATCAAAGCGGCGTTTCTTTCTCTCGCCCACTCCAAACATTCAATGGTTCCCCCAAGATTTGTGTCCAGAAGATAGCGGGGTGAGCCCCCCAAGCCTGCCTGAACCGATGGTTCTGCGGAGCATTCGATGAGCAAGTCCCCATCTACAGACTCCAGGTCTTCTCGATTGCGCACATCCCCTTTCACAAATTCCACACCAGCCTCCAGCAGTCGTGGAACCTGCAACTGAGATCCATTGCGAATTAGATTATCAAAGGCGACAATATCCAAACCCGGCCATTTTTCCTTCAAGGCTATCGCCAGACTGGAACCCACAAAACCTGCGCCACCTGTTATCACTACTCTTTGAAATTTCATAGTTTCCTCTACATGTAACCCAAAGCCCGCATTCTCTTCTCCAACTCTTCATCACCAAGCTGAGTTGGACTATCCTGAGACTCACCGCGATAAATCTCTATTTCTGCAAAATTCGGTTCAGACTGGTTGATGACAGCCTTCCTGAGCACTCGTCCATCGAGTCCCCAGGGAATCTCAAGTTGTAGAGCATGCAACATGGTGGGTAGAATATCTTCCAGAATTGGCGGATGGACATACTCCGGACACTGCCGAAAGTGAGAACCAGAAAGCATCAGAATTCCTTCCATTCTGTGATTTCCAGAATGATTCACTTCTGGAGTCTCAAAAATTTTATTGGAATGAAACTCACTGCCACCTCTTGTGATCAGAGCATAGTCCTGCATATTCAGGATCAAATCGGGGGCCTTGTTTACATGAGGTCCATGGTAAATCTCACTGGATAGATAGAAATCAGAGACCACCGGCTTTCCATCCAGCTTCAATTTTCCCAAATCATCAATCAGAGATCCCAGAGTCTCGATGTAATCACGACTCCCATACTCAATAAATCCGTCTGGAAATCGATCTTTTCTGTTGATATAAATATTTCCAAACAAACCCGCACTGAAGCAGCGAGTTTTGCTCCAATCTACTATTCCAAAACTTTTTTGCTGCCAGGGCGCTTTTCTTCGAAAACTTCGAAGTTGCATCAGGGTCGAATAAAGCCTGTTTCGAAACGCCCCGCCTTCCCAATTAGGATGCTCAAACATCTGGCGAGTCAGCTCCTCCGGTCGAAAATCGAAGTAACCCAGCTCCTGAAAATAGTTGTTTAAATAGACATCCTTCTTCAAATCTCCAAAACCGTGATCACTCAATACAATCGCCGAAGGCTTCCAATCAGCCTTCTCCATGAGTTGACCCAGGCCATCATCAATCTTTTGAAAAATATCCTTAACTACTCTCTCATACTTCCAGCCTCGTCCCCCCTGAACAAAATCCTGCTGGGAGTAAAACGCGTGAAGCACCCGATCGAGTCCTGTCCAGGTGATAAAGAAAACATCCACCGGAAACTTTTCAACAAGCGCCAGAGCCAGTCTGGTTCTTTGTTCAACCATGGCGTAAACTTCCCTGACAAAGAGGTCCATATCCTTGTACCAGAAAGACATTACATCGATACGATAATCAGGGTGATTCTTGAGAATGAATTCCTGAACTTCTGAATTTGCACTAAGATCTTCCTGAGACGGAGTATGCATCCCTGAAACCACGTAGCCATTCTCAACGCTTTCTGCAGGGTAGCTAAGTGGCATATTGATCGAAGCGCTGCTGATTCCATTTTGAGCCAGATAGTCCCAGAACCCCTTGGTCTTTCGATCTTCACTGGTATTCAGACGCTGCTGATACGAACCGACGGGCATTTCTCCGAAATCGAAGATTCCGTGCTTTCCCGGGTTCACCCCGCAGGCAAAGGAGCTCCAGGCCTGAGGAGTCAGTGGAGGAATCGTGGAAGTGAGCTGAGAAAAGTAGCCCGCCTCACTGATTCTTTTCAAGTTCGGCAGCAAACCCCGAGCTATCAATTTACGGGTCAGATGGTAGTCTGCGCCATCAATGCCAAATAGAAACAACTTTGTCACGGCTGAATTATAGCACTGGGGACATGCTATCCTACACCCATGGATTCATTGACCGTAATTATTGTCTCTCATGGACATGGACGCTACCTCCCGGCCTTGTTAAAAAGCCTTGAGATGCAGGAGGAAATAGAGCTTCAAATTCATCTTGTTTTCAATGTTCCCGAGCACTATGAAGTCTACCGTTCTCTGGGACCCTACAAGAAATTGCTTCAGCTACAAAGAAGAGCGCAAGCTCTGGGTCTTGCACGAAACTGGAATGATTCACTCAAGAAGGTGGAAAGTGAGTATTGCCTTCTTCTTAATCCGGATACAATGCTCACCCATAGTCTGCATTTAAGAAATATGATGGAGTACCTCAAAAGCAGCAATGCACAATTTCTCAGCTGTCGCTCTAAAGCTTTTGATGAGGCACCATTGGTAAATGTTCGTCCTTTTCCAAAGTTCAGCGAGATTTTACAGGCCAGGATATTCGGGCAAGAGGATCGTCAACACAGACAGGAACAACTCATTCAATCTCAACTGGACGGAAGTTTCTGGGTCCAGGGAAGTTATCTTTTGGGCAAAAGACAGAACTTTCAGGCTTTGGGGTTTGATGAGCGATTTGATCTCTATTTTGAAGATGTTGATTTTTGTGAAAGAGCCTGGAGGAGAGGTCTGCGACTACGAGTTCATCCGATGGAATCTTTTTATCATCACTTTCAGGCTGAGTCACGCAGCAATCCAGTACGATTTTTGCAACACCTGCTCAGCGCAACGCGCTATTTTTGCAGAATCTAGGCGACTATTCTTCAGGACCAAGGATCTCAAAGAAACAGGTTTGACTGGCAACTCCCGCACCATCCTGTCTTTGCGACTGAACTATCAGTGAGTAGCAACGATCATGGTGAACGTAAGCCTCATGGGTGACCATAGAAGCATACTCATCAGGCCAGAGTGACAAACTAAGATAATAACGTCCCGCCAGAAGATTCAAGCTGGGGTAGCGGATTCGAATGGCTGCCTCTCCCGGGTGAAGGTCCCAATGGACACCCTGACGAAAGTTATTCATACCCGCAACCATCAGACCATCATTTCGAAAGAACTCCACTCGCATCAGGGGATTGATGATTGGAGCGCCTTCGATATGAAACTGCACTTCAATCTGAAAGGCTTGCCCGGACTGAAGGATTTCAATCTCGACTCCATCTGCGTCGAGAACCCTTACATTGCTGATTTGGACATCTTGAGAATTACTCTCTCCCAGTCCCTTTCTTCCGTCGATCAACTCTGCAAACTTTCCCTTTTTCTCCGCAGCCTGAAAATACTCTGCGAGAACATCCTCCGGATTACCTTGAGTCAGGACCTCACCGTAGTCAAGAAATACAACCTCTGAGCACAGAGAGCTGACTTCCAGCATATTGTGTGATGAAAGTAGCAGTGACTTCCCTTCAGCGAGTAAATCCCTCATTCTCGATATCGTCTGCCTCTGGAAAGCCAAATCCCCAACAGCCAGAACTTCATCAATGATCAAGAGCTCAAAGTCCTGAAACATCACATAAGCAACACCAAGACGCATCCGCATACCGGAAGAATATTCACGAACCGGACGATGGACTGCTTCCTCGAGCCCGGCAAACTGAATGACCTGATCCATGACTTCATTCAATTGAGCATCACTGCGACCATGGCAGGCATTCATCATGTAGAGATTTTCATAACCGGAGAAATCTGGGTGAAAAAGAAGATTCAAATCGAGAACAGCAAGCGTTCTTTCAGGGATGTTCACAATCCCGCTGTCGATCGGAATAAGACCTGCTACTGCCCTCAATATTGAACTTTTGCCAGCCCCGTTATCCCCAATAATAGCCAGACCCTGGCCTGGTTCAATGGAAAAGGAAAGAGGGCTCAAGCTCCAGTGATTTTCCGACTGCAAGCTGTCTGCTTGAGAGAACAATGTACCTGCAGAGGGCGTTGCGTGATAACTCAACACCAAATCTTTGACTGTACAAATCTTCATAGGAACTTCTCGTGTGTCCGGAGTATACCATGGGAAGATTCAGCGGTTCTTCCTCCATTTCGAGAAAACTTATTCCGGGAGAAACGGGACTGACTGTATGGGTTCTCGCACTGTGGTAAACTTTGCCCATGATTTCCATATTCGCCAACCCTTCTTCTCATCGATTCGACCAAAAAAAACTGGACGAGGCCGTTCAGTATTTCGAGGTCCATGGCTGTCAAGTCAGAGTACACACTCCTTCTTCACTCCCGGAGTTTGAGGAACAGCTTCACAAGGCGAAAGATAATCTCAAAGCCACTGGTGAAGACACAGTTGTGGTCATGGGTGGGGATGGAACCTTTCACCAGGCAGTTCAGATTCTGGCTGGAAGTGGTATTCCTGTTGGACTGCTACCTTGCGGGACAACAAATGTTCTAGCCCTGGACCTGGAACTTCCCGAAGACATACTCCATTGCTGCGAGATAATTCTGGACGGTCATTCCCGTGAGTTGCACCTTGGCAAGGTTCGGTTCGAAAAGGAAGACAGGGAGCTCTATTTTCATTTAGCCTGTGGTATCGGACTTGATGCCAGTGTCTGTCAGTCTGTGGATCTACAGTGGAAAAAATGGCTCGGGAAAGGTGCTTATGCAGCAAGCACAGTCAAAAAACTACTGGAAGAAAGCCCCCGCTTTGATATTACTACCTTATCAGAATCTCACCTGGCCTCTACAATTGTGATCGCCAACTGCAAACATTATGCTGGAAACTATGTACTTTGTGAGGATGCAAACCCCTTTGCTCCAGTATTGCCAGCCTGCTCCCTGGGATTTAAAACTTCCAAAGACTACCTTGAATTCTTCATCAAGCTTGGTCAGGGAAGGCACTCCCGGATGAAAGAAGTGAACTTCCTTCAAGAGGATGAATACCAGATTTTAAGAGAAGGAATCCCTGTGCAGCTCGATGGAGACTATGTAGGAGACACTCCCGCCTCAGTCAAGATTGCCAGTAAGACTATCTCTATTCTTTGTGAAAAAGCCCCTGAGGAAGAAAGTTAGATAATTCTAGCCCAGATCAGATAACTGCTGATGGAAACCAGAGCCAGCCACAAGGCAGCCATAGTCGGTACCAGCCGTCTTAAACTCATCGCTTCGGGATAACGGTTTGACAACTCTGAAATGAATCCAGGTAAGTAGCTGAAACTCGCAGTCAGCAGTAAACCCAGACCTACCAGCAAGAGATTTGTTCCATTTCCAAAAACCTGAATCAAGAAGTGATTTGGTTCTACAAAGCGTATCAATAGATTTAAAAATCCACCCACATAGACCAAACTGATGGCGATAACGGTGGTGTGAAAGACACTAAGTACTTTCCACCAGATTTCTTTGGAATAGGTCTGCTTGGTCACTAATGATAAAAAGTAGCTGAACGCCAGAACAGGGCTGTAGAACAGTGGGGCCAGAAATCCGATTTGGAGCATGTTTTGAAAAATCTGGAGAAAATCTGGATAGGCCACACAGCCCTTGCGAACCATGGATAGTCTTCGTTTCATAATAACCCTCCTACCACAATTATATAAAATCAGGAGTTTTTTTGTCATGAACTGGACCGGACAATTTGAAGAGGCTTTGGATAAATTACTGGAAATTACTCCAATGCCTGTAGCAAACCCAGCAGCTCTTCGTTGGAACTGCAAAGGCAAATTTGCTCTCGGATCTCTTCATAGTCTTCTTGATTGCAAAAGTATTCTGGCAGGGATTTGCGCACCCGAAGGTACTCATTTTGAGGCCTTTTTGAGTACTGGATCTCCAGTTGGAAGTGCTCCAGAACCAGACTGAGCAACTCGGATCGCTCCCGTCGCCCTTCGAGCTCTTCGCCAGTCTCGCAAAACTGACTCAGTTCACGAAACAACCAGGGATTTCCCACCACCCCTCTACCCAGCATGATCCCGTCACAATTTGTGATTTCAGCCATGGAAATGGCATCACGAAGACTTTGTATATCTCCATTACCAATCACGGGAATCTTTAATGATTTTTTCAAATTCGCGATGGCTTCCCAATTGCTTTGCCCCTGAAACTTCTGTTCCTTGCTTCGTGGGTGCAAAGTCACTGCACTTGCCCCCCCTTCCTCTACAGCCAAAGCAACTTCCAGATAATTTTCCTCCTGTGAAGAAGCTCCGGTTCTCATCTTCACTGTAACCGGAAGACTTGTAGATTCCACCATGGCGCGTACTAAATCATGGCAATGCTGTGGATCTCGCATCAAGGCGCTGCCATAACCCTTTCCCGAAATCTTTTTTACCGGACAGCCCATATTCAAATCGATACTACACGCTCTCGACTTCTGCTCAATGACTTCAACTGCTCTTCGCATATCCTCAATCTCACCACCAAAAACCTGAATTCCCACTGGATCTTCCTCAGGCTCCGTATGCAGCATTCCTACAGTTCTCTCATTGCCTTTCGCCAATGCTTTTGAGCTGACCATTTCCGTAAGAATCATGCCCGCACCAAATCGTCTGTAAAGAACCCTTGTTGCCACCCTTGTATAACCTGCCATAGGCGCAGCGATGACAGGGGGGAAAATTGAAAGACTACCAATCTCAATTGCTGTATTTAAGTTTGAAACATTTCCCATGGTATTTACGTATATATGATGAACCCTGCCAGTAGTGCAAGTGCAGGAACAGTCGAGGTCATCATGAAAACAGCAAATATACTCAAATTGTCAGTCGCAGGAATTTTGCTATGCAGCAGTCAATCCAGTGCGCAAACAATGCCTTATGGAGCGTATCCCAATCAGGGAATGCAACAGCAGGGAAATCTGCAACCCAACCCTTTGCTAGCCACACCGATTCAGGGGCAGCAACAAGGAATGCAACAGGGAATGATGAACTATGGCTCGAATGCAATCAGCCAATCCGGACTTGCCCCACAAATGGGTATGGGCAACATGCAGCCCCAGGGAATGGTGGTTGATCCTCAACTGGGTTTGAACAATCCCATGATGGGAATGCCAGAGCCAGGGTTTCGAGACCCGATGACAAGCTCTGATGCGCCCGGTATCACCAACCCGTTCAGTATCCAGTCATTGGTGGACAACGCCAATGCTCAGGTGAACCCCATGGAACTACAGGCCCTTAAAGGTGCTGTTCAGAGTTATGTGGACGGAAATCTCGGAGATGCTAGAAAGCAATTTACTGAAGTAACTCAGGGTTTTGCAGAAGGTGTCGCAACTGACCGAGCTTATCTCGGCCTTGCAAAGATTGAAAGAGCTTACGGTGCATACGATGTATCACGTCGAATTCTGGAAGGTGTGATTCGAAAAAATAGAGACTACGAATCAATCATGCTGGCAAGAAGGTCTTATCAGGATTTGCTTGCTGAAGTGACCAACGCCAGTGAGGCATCACGCCAGGATATGGAAATGAGCTATGCTGTCTACAAGCAGGTCAGCTGGTGGAATATTTTCTCCAAAATTAAATCCTACAACCGCTACAAGGACTCCAAGGCAAACTACGAAGCCCTGCTTGTGAGCACAAAACAATTTGACCCCATTTTTGCCCAGGTAAACATTACAACTCCAGTTCCTGATGCAAACATGGGAGGATCACAGCAAAACGCCGATCAGAATGTTCCTGATGATGTTCAAAATCAAATCGACAACACTTTGACACTGGATGAATTGAAAGCACATGTCGGAAATATGCCTGCTCCAGCGAAGCAGCAGCCAAGCTTCCTCAATCCAAGTGGAACCCCTGGTGTGACAAGCGGTGGAGTTCTCAATCCTCCAAGCACAATTGCAGCCACAAGCACTGTTGCACCACCTGCTCAAACCGAGGTTGTCACTCAGCCAGCACCAGTGACGCCTCCAGCTCAAACCACTGCTGAAACCCAACCTCAAACACCGATCAACCAGATGAGTCTGGATGAAGCCAGAGACACTTATCTCAAGGCATATGAAGACCTGAAAGAAGCTCTCAAAGGTGATGATGCGAACTTGAAGCGTGATTTGCAGCAGCGCTATCGCTCAGCTCTGACACGATACAACGAGCTTCGCAGCCAAAACTAAATCAACTGTTTAAAGGACGAAAGCACTTCGAATTCTTTGTTCGAGGTGCTTTTCTGATTTCTGGCCCAAATAGTTCCAGCGAAAATGGCAGAAGGCAGTGCAGCTTTGAATTTTGGGGTAGCACAGCTGGTGAAACTCATCGGAATGAAAATAGTGACTGCTCTCATTGAACCTCGGGCAGTGGTACTGCAACCCGTTCTTAAAAGATAGAAGGGCAAAGGGCACTCCTGATGCACAATTCAGACTCAGGTTGGAGCCCAATTCCTCTCCTGAGGATTTCATGAAGTCCCTCCAAAGACCTATTTGCTCCATTGGGTTCAGTAATACGGTCTCTTCGCTGACCATCTTCCACAAAAAATTGAGTAGTGAGGAAGGAAGCTCTTTCAGACTGGTCCCTTGCACCTCACTCAAGTCCCGGAACTCTCTGAGTTGGGCCGGAGTCTGCGTACCGTGAAACTGAAGCAGCAGATGATCTACCCAAGGCTGGTGCTGTACAAAATTGTAAATTCTTGAAATCTCACTCAGATTCTCTTCCAGGAAGTTCGTGTAAAAAACTGTCTTGGTAGAGCAGTCTCTTTCCTTCAAAATCCGAAAACATTGCAAGGCTTTGGAAAGCCCCTCGCCCGGACGGAGTTCCTCATTGGTCTCCGTATGGGTTGATTCAACCCAGAAACCTAAAACTTCCAGAGGAACTTCCCACAAAGAATCTAAAATCTCCTGATCCCAGATTGCATTGGTTACACAAAACAATTGCAGACCTCGAGAATGGAAGCGGTGGCAAAAACGCCCGAAAAAAGGACTCGATGGACTGGCTGCGCTCAAATGTATCTTGAAGACCGTGTGGAATCTTGCCAGCAAGTCTTCCAGACTTTGGCAAAATTTAAGATAGGCCTCATGGTCTTCAAGACCAGCAAGATCTACATTGATAAACTTCATTGCAGCTTGCATATCTTATCAGCAGTAAATTACCCCTTCTGGGCATCCACCCATATCTTGTGCAAGTCCTGGTATTCTTCCACTTTAGCCGGACGCTCGGAAGGTATCTTGAAGTAGCGAGAGACTTCCTCGCCAAGAATCTCACTGAATAGATCCCCGCTGAAGAACTCGTGACACTTATTTTCAAATTCGTCACCCAGAACTTCATTGCAGAACTTCTCGAACTCAGCAGTAGAGAAGTGATCATCTGCAATCTCTTCGTAGGCATTGAGTTTGTCGTGGTAAGACCAGTTCTCGCTTTCAGATTTACGCAGAACATCAAAGTAGCGATCCCAGTCATGACCAAAGATCTTTTTGCGTCGATCACTACAGACCACGAAAAGCAGCCACTTCACAGTATTCTTTACAAGATCCGGGAAGTAGTAATGAAGACTCACCAATGAAGAGTCCGGATAAGCATTGGCAAAATCAATGGGGTGAATGTCCCCTTCATGAGTTAGCAGACTCTCACAGGAGTTGTGATCCCAGGAGTAAAAGGCATTGATGATTTTACAAATCTGAGTCACTTCCTTCACGTCATTTGATTCGAGGAAGTTTGGATCAATTGGCTGCTCTTCAGATCTTTTGTAACGATCATGGGAATGCTCTGCGTCTGCGTTGTAATGCATGGGAATCACTTGCGGCCCCATGCCCACACAACGGATGAATTCTTTGTAACCTTCAATGGCCTTTTGCAGGTTCTGAGGCTTTGCTCCAGACTTTTTGTATGCAATCAACAATTCCTGGGCATCATTGACCTTTTGAACACCAATCCAGCCACCCCCATCCTGAGGCTTCAAGAACGCTGGATAACCTACGGCTTCACCTATCGCCGTCAAATCAAACATCTCGTATTCCGGGAAAATCAGATCCGGACTAACTTTTGAAGAGAACTCCAGCTCGGAATTATCCTCTTGTGGAATCGCAAAAGTTGCAGGGATTTTCATTCCCAGTTCCTTCATATGCCCGTAGGAAGTATTTTTGTTGATTGCAAAAAACGAACTCATATCGTTGAGCAGGTAGGTCTGATGAGCAACTCGCATGAAAAAGGAGTTGTGATGGGGATTCCAGTGAGCCCCGCGATTGATTATTGCAGCGCAAGTGGTCTTTGCTTCCAGCACATCATAGGGACGGCACTTGATTCTTCGAGTACTGATTTCATGAGTGGAGCCATTGAATTTAATCTTGGGCTCCAAAAACTCGATCAAACGCTCAACAGACTCCCGAAAAGAAAATGCATTGGGATCCATTACTCCGATTACTTTTTTCACTGCCGCCATCTCGTCTCCTTGTCTATTCTCGTCAGGGTCGTTTCACTAATGTTTGATTTTATTGTTCAGCCTCGTCATAGAACCCCTCTTCCAGTTCGTCTTCATCGTCGAGGTCTTCATCGTCATCTGTTTCCTTGAGAAGCCTGACTCGAGGTTCAAGGTCTTCATCAGACTCTTCAATTTGTTGTTCAATGTAAGCCTGAACGACAGCAGCCAACTCTTCGTCGAGATTGAGTAGACCATCGTCACAGTATTCTTCGAACCAACTGAATAATTCTGAACTAACTTCTACCTCTACCGTAATCTTTGACATACTTCCTTCCTATAATCTCGATTAAGGACAGAGCCTGCTTTAGACAGACTCAATCAGCTTGTAACAGATGTTTTGACTTGTGGTGGAAATGACTACTCCAACCGGCGCCTAGAAGGCTAGCACTTTCCTGTACTGAGCGACAAGCGAAGCACCAGCTTTTTTCACAGCCTTGTTAAAACTGGAAATTTCCACAGAGAAAGTCGGCGGTATGCTCCCGTGGATGAAGGTAATAAAAACAGTTCTAAAAATCAGAATCGATTCTCTTCCTATCCTGCAAGCTGAGTGAGAAATCCGGTTTATTCACCGTTGCAAATATCAAGCCGCAGGAAGAGTCATTGGAATATTCAACAAGCGGCTGTGAGGAATATGAAATTGGAACAGTCTAGTACTGGCTTCTTGAATAGCCTTTATTTGATGGGAAAAAGCCTGATTTTAGCCAAAATCTGTGGAACTGATTCTGGATTGTCTTGCGCATCTGCGTCAAACCAAGTTCATACATATGACCCTGCACGCCCAGGATAAAAAGTCGTCCCCCTGCAATACGAATGCTCTTGCAACCCTGCTCAACATTCACTTCCTTGAGTTTATGGGTTGCATTATTGAATTCATAAAGCTTGTCCTGAGAATCTACCAGAAACAAATAGTCTCCATCTGCTGCCATGGTTTTGACTTCTACAGGAAAATCTACTGGATGGAACTGCCAGTCTTCAAACTTGCTCACAGTTGCATTCTTCTTCTTAACATAAACAGTACTTCCACCTGAGACTAATTCCACGGAGTTTGGACTTGGGTCCACCATCTCTACAAACTCGGAATAAGTATCATAGCGAAACAAGCGACCCCAGCTGTCGATAGCGAAGATCTGGGTTTCCCCAACGGGAGCAATCACTTCAAAGTTTCGATCATAAAGAAGATTTCTCAACATTCCCTTGCTATACACACTCAGACCGCCACTGGATTTCAGTAAATACAGACGATGCCCCTGAGCGAGAATTTGAATGCTTGGCAAACCACCGTCTACCAACTTCAAGCCCTTGGCATTCTTCTCCCAGACCGAACCGTCCTTTCGAAGTAGAAATAGAGAGTTGGAGTTTCCTTGAATCTGAATAATCCCGTCGGGAACATCCACAGAACGATAACTTCCCTCTTCGGAGACATAAACCTTACCCTGATTTGTCAGGAAGTAGTAATTCTGCTTGGAAAAACAAACATCCAAAACATGCTTCAAACCACTATCCACGACAGAGCTTGACCAGACGGCAGTAGTCATTATCAATAACAGTAGCAACTTCACAATCTTCTCTCTTTCTCTCAGATCACTTTGATTGCGCAGGCGCAAGTGGCTGAAGGCGCAATCTGCAAGGACTAAAAGTATAATAAATTCCTGAAAATGTGCAAGGGGTCTGCGGTTTTAAGGCTGCCCCATCATTACACAGCTCTACTAGCTTCCCTTCGTCAAGCAATTCCACTATACTACAGGCCAAACCAGCAATTTGTTTCCAAACATAAGGAATGAAGAAGAAAAATCCCCTCTAAACCGTTGATTTGTCTGCATTTCCCACGAACCCAAGGATTTCTATGCGCTATTTTCGAGTAGGACTTTTGTACTTTCAAGAAACCTTCAGTAAAGAACTGGACTACAAGTTTTCTCAAATGGAGCCCATTTCGGACAAGGAAGGCAAACCTGTCCAGATTTTAGTGGAACACGTACCAATTCATGAGTATGGAATGGACTTGCCCTATGAATACGATCTCGTGGTAGATCGTGCCAGCCACTATTACAAACTTGGTATCAGCATGTTCATGATGATGGCTCACAGTGGCACAAAAGTAGTGAACAATCCCTTTGCTTTCCATTACTTCATTGACCGTAAGGACGTGGGTTACCACATTGCTCATAAATTGGGTGTGAAAGTTCCCCCTACCTACGTTTTACCACCTTGCAAGACTCCTTACTTTCGTGATGAAGACTTCTCCCACCATCGATTTTTTGACTGGGACAAGATCATTGCCGACGTGGGCTTCCCCTGTTTTCTAAAACCGGCTAACGGACGTGGAGCCAGAGGCGTGGTTCAATGCCGCAATAAAATGGAGCTTCTCGAAGCTTACAATGACAGCGGCAAAGAGATCATGGTTTTGCAGTCCAAGGTTGACTGTCCCTATGACTGGCAGTTGCGTTGCCTGTGCGTGGGCAAGAGAATAGAAGTATGCAAGTATATTTTTCGTGATTATGATCAAAGTGAATACATTGAAGAAGTGGATTTCCTTGATGAAAAAACACTTCAGAAAGTTCTTGATGCCACCAAGATCATTAATCGCTCCATGGGCTATGAAATGAACAGTGCTGAGTTCTTCATCGACAAGGACGGAGAACCGTGGGCAATCGATTTTAATAATCCTATTCCAGATGGGCGCCAGGAAGCATTGGGAAGCCTTTGGTATGAAAGGTATCAAGACCTTTTCGTCAATCTGATTGTTGACTGTGCCAGAGAAAAACCATCCCAGGAACCCTTCATCCCGGATGTGAATTCCTACGCGGAGATTGCAAGAATGAAGATCAGCCCGGAGAAGCGATTTGCCAAGGCTTTGAAGCTTGCGAACAAATACTACGAGGCCTGAGAAATACTCCTGAAAAACCGCAGAAAAAATTGCCGTTCAATGTCTTGACAAGAGGAAGCCTTTGGCATACTATTTCCCCTTCAAGCCTGTGTAGCTCAGTTGGTAGAGCATCTGATTTGTAATCAGACGGTCGGGCGTTCAAGTCGTCTCGCAGGCTCTGTGTTAAAGCGGTTTTCAAGATTTTGTTCTTGGAAGCCGCTTTTTCATTGCTACCATATTGCTACCCTAAGAGGAGACTGAATTAGATCTCCCGCTTGCATTCACTAATTCTTGTTTCTGGTATTCCCTCCAATGGGCCTATTGCCGAAAGCTATACATAACACTTGTTAGAGGCACACCTTTTGTATGAACTTTTCCCTGAAGGCAGCAGGTAAGACAATGAGATTCACAGTCAAAGTAGCTCTCCTAATATTCTTTTTGGTCCACTCATCTACACATTCGTTTCAAACTAGTTCTAGCTGGCGTCAGATTTCTGGCGAGGATATTTCTGTGGATGAATACTTTGTTTCAAACACCTCAACCGAAGTTATATGGGGTTACGACGAGGGCCTTTGGAAAGTGGCCTGTAGAGAAACCTGCCATCAAGTGTTGGAAAAATACATGCCATTGCAACGGATGCTTAAAGGCGTGGGTTATTGGGTAAAATCCAGCGGTACGCCTGTAAGCAATTCAGAGACTACTGATGGTTTAGTAGGATCTTGGGATATTACAAGAAAGTCTGTCGGCCACTGGGACAATGTTACAGCCTCACTCACAGTGAGCACTGAGGGAAGTCATGTCTTAACGGGTCACCCATTTGCCTTACTTCCACTAGGCTTGAAAGATCAACAACCAATCACCAAGTTTGAGTTGCAGGATATTCAAGTCATAGAAGAAGGTATTCTTCAATTGGACTATATGTTGTACGGAGAAATTGCTAAGACTGAAGAAGAATTGTGGGCTGACTTGCCCAGCGAATTATTTGATGAAATTGAGGCTCAGATTGCCCTGGAGATTCAGGAAAGAGACGAACCAAAAAGAAGAGACTTTGGTCGTAGAATTCCGCAAAGGAGTGATGAGACAATTCGATTTGAAGTCACAAACGAGAAAAAATGGGAATTCTATGAGAGAGGTTATCCAGTAACTCCTGCCGGTGGCGTAACGCGATGGTTTAGATGCTTTAGGACTACCTATGTTGAAAACTATGGTGGTCCTATTCAAAGTGTGAGTAGGACTGGTCCTAGGTACGCAACGGAATTCATTACAGGGAGACACAGCATTGCCGCTGGCGCTGGATTTGATATGGAAGTTCACCATCTTTCATCTCATATTGAACCGGAACTTCCAATGGGACTCGTAGGCTCTTCAAGCCATTCCAGCATTGGCAAAAACTATGTTTGTAATAAAGATGGTGCCTACTACAAACTAGTCCCCAGATTTAAAAGAAAGTACCTACCAATTACGAGTTACAGTTCCAATCGATTCATTGTTGAGCCGGAGAAAGGAACTTTTTTGTTGTTTAAGAAAAATGGCTCGTAGTCAATAAAGGCCTAGGAGAGTATGAAATGGGTTTACAATGGGAAGAAATTGACTCTCCAATTCAGGAAATTGTGCATGAATGGCTTTGCAAACCAAGGCCAAATCGAGAGGTGCTCGATCAGCGAAGGGCTCAGGGATCTGATCGTAGGGCTTGATGATCCTCTGGCTCATTTTTACTTCAAGGGTTTGTATCGATACTCCTGCCCTTTTAGCGCAGCTTCATACATGAGCCCTTTTTGCCCCTTGATCAAGACAGCGGTCCCATCCTTGAAGCCGACATCCTCTCCCCAGCCTTCATCCATCACCGCCACGGAAACTGCCCCACCAAAACGATATTCACCCAGCAAAAACCTCTCAAAGGTAACTACATCCTGAAACAGGATGACCTGACCATAAACTTGTCCCCCCAATTGAAACCCCACGGAAAGTTGTCTCAGCTTGCCTGTACCTATCAATTGAGAATTATAAAATACTTTCCCGTTGCCCCGAGCACCGCCCACACCAGCTGCAACTTTGGCAACACGTGGAAAAACAGCCCACCCTACGCTGTTGTCAATCAATTCACGAATCGATTCTGAAGAGTCTCTCAATTCATTGATCAGCAGCAGGGCGTTTTCTTCTCCGGATCTCTTGTATTTCTTTTTGAATGGATTCCAGCCACTATGGATATTTGTAACCACTAGAACCAACAATAGAAAAGGTATAGTTCTGATCATTTTACTCTCCAGTTCATGTCGAGAAAGCGAATTGGATTTGCGTGCAACTTTGTCAGTTCAAAAACGGGAGCTATAGGCTTGTTTGCAGGGAAGGAATAACAGAGTACTACCATTGACCAGTATTTTTCATACTTGCCCAAGGTTCCTGGGGAGCTAGCGCCTCACCCATTTGAAGAAGTTCTACACTGATTTGATCCGGGCTTCGCACAAAGGCCATTCTGCCGTCACGGGGAGGTCTTAAGATTGTGACTCCCCCTTTTTGCAACTGTTCACACTTTTCGTAAATGTTCTCCACAGCGAATGCCAGGTGACCAAAGTTCCGTCCACCAGCATACGGCTCTTTCTCTCCCCAATTGTAAGTCAGCTCAATCTCCGGCTCTCCTTCTTCAGTGGCAAGAAAAATCAATGTGAATTCACCCTGAGGGACTTCTTTTCGTCTAATTTCTTTCAAACCAAGCAGGTCGCAGTAAAAATGAAGAGACTTTTCAAGATCGAGCACTCGAACCATCGTATGCAGGAATTTCATAGGAAAACCTCGGGTCAGTTAGTTTGTTCTAACCCTACGATAGAGTAAATGAATGCAGATGGAAAGACTTTCCTAGAATTGAATCTTGAGTGCTCTGGGCACAGACTTGGGAAGATAAGACCTTCTCACCGGTGGCTTGTATTCGAAATGCTTCACATCCTGCTGCAAAAATTTAGCCGGATTGAACTTTTTGTACTGTACCGGATGCCTGCAGTTCCAATGAGTGGCAATCTCACGCTCCCCTGTGACCCAATTGGTTCGCAAATTGGTTTGAGAGTAGCATTGTTCAGGGGACCAGCGTACATACACCAGCCGCTCGGATACCCGATGACTCCAAAGGCCTGCGATGCTCAGTATAATAAAGCTTGCCGCCACAAACCAGAGATTCTCTT
>Ga0255780_10002051_pt1 | contig 18506 bp, 12 predicted proteins | sample 071ome_32_FD_179978 | JGI IMG/M metagenome (GOLD analysis project Ga0255780, IMG submission 179978) | Coastal salt marsh microbial communities from the Groves Creek Marsh, Skidaway Island, Georgia - 071405AT metaG (version 2) | ecosystem: Environmental > Aquatic > Marine > Intertidal zone >... | reverse complement strand
ATTTGGGAAGTAGTCAAGAACTGGAGCATTCACACCACAATGCATACAGTCAATTCTCGATGGCATGTTTGTATTGCACTTTGTACATTTTGCCCCAACGACGACCATTGACGTACAACCTTCTTTTTGACATGGGTGTGCTATTGAACCATCATCCAATCGTGAAAGTTTGCTATCAAAACCGCATTCTGGACAGGCGGCTGTTAACTTCTTTGTATTCGATTCTAAGGGCCCATTTGATTCATCAGTACCATTCTCTAGCAAGAGTTCCCGTTCTGCAGAACGTGCTGCCTTTGTTTGAATTGTTGTGGTGACTCCAAGCATTCGTTGGGGGTACCACAAGACTATCATCAATGCTGGAACACTTAACGAACCTATGAGGAGATACAACCCAAAGAAGAGGATAGAGTTCGTTCCACGTGTGGAGATAAAATGGGTGCCGCTCCAAGAGCCAATAAAAATCAAAAAGACCCAAATGAAAAACAAAACACTCCAGCCACGTAGAGAGTGTTCTCTCATTTCCTGCTCCATGATTCTTACATCTTCATGAACATGATTTAATTCAATATGGAGGTCTCTTGTTTCAATGACTGCTTTCCAAAAGAAGTACAAAAAGAAAGCTACGATGAGGATGAGCAATGTGCCTTGCATCATTTCTGCTAGTTTGAACCCAAATGGGAAGTCACTGTTTTTTGTGTGAAAAAAGACCATCGCACCCATAACAAGGTTCCACATGACCATGAGTGAGATGGTATGCGTTCTCATTGCGGGGAATAAAGTCCAAGTGTTGTATATGAACCAAAACCATAGCATCAACGACAAAATCAATTGGAAATAGTTCACGCCACCAACATCGCTAATTCCCTGTAATCCGCTTAATTTTGCATCACCACCGGAAAAAACCTCACCTGAAATTGCACCTAAAGAAAAGGCTATGATACCAGCTAAAATTGTTGTTACATATCCACGATTCCAATCATTTTTTGCAAGGAGGAAAATAAATTTCATCTCTTTTTGGATGAGGTTTAAGGGCGACAAAAATGAAGAATCATTGAATGAAACAAATGGATTCATGTCGTCGAGCCGAAATGGTTTGGTGTTTTGAGCAAGGTCGGATGAACCGCCCTGAGTAGATGCACTCATCTCGCTCATGAAGATGCCACGGAGACTTAGTTATGAGTCCTTTCGGTAAAATTTGTTTCTTTTTAATTTACAAGCGTAGCGATTAAACCATTTATCGCTTCGGAGGGGTGCGGCCGAGATCGCATAGCCTGGTAGTGCGCGCGACTGGAAATCGCGTGGGTTCGTCCCTCGGGAGTTCAAATCTCTCTCTCGGCGCCATGATTTTTGTTGTCGATGAAAGCAAAGCGGTTAAATCAAGATGGAAGGTCGCAGAACCGTTGCCACCGTGGCTTAGTGGTATAGCACCTCATTGGTAATGAGGAGGTCGCGAGTTCGATCCTCGCCGGTGGCTCCACGATTCAAAACGAACTGAATTCCATTTTTTATCCTCAATGTATAAAAGGCGAGTTTCCAAGTTGCATAACGAAGGGTCAACCTTCAGATGGGATGCGCGTGAAGAGCAATGAGAGTAATCATAAGAATATGCAAAGAAAAGTTCGAGAACTGCAAACACAGGTTAACGAACTCAAAGATTTAGTAAATACATTACTTAGTGTGATAGTCGATGAACCGGATGGAATTCATACTGGTGCAGCACCTATGCCAGATGGTATTGTTCCGAAGAATTTGTGCATGTGATCAGCCTTTAACCACGAGTTGAGGCATAAGGCGAACGACGGGCTTTGCAAGCATCGCTTCACCAGTCATCGCAATCACAGCATCAACGTCCTTGTACGCTTCTGGTGCTTCTTCAGCCAGGACATTTGGAGTTGATGCATGTACTCGAATTCCTTGTGATTCAAGTCTAGATTTGATTTCATTTGCGTTAAGAGTTTGTTTTGCTTTCGTTCTCGCCATTGACCTTCCAGCACCATGACACGAGGATTGGAATGCACGATTTTGATTATCAATTTGATTTGATAAAATCCATGAACCGTGCTCCATGTTTCCAGGGACGAGGACAGGCTGGCCTGTTGTTCGAAACGATTCATCCAATTCAGAACGGTTCTTGGAAAATGCCCGAGTGGCCCCCTTTCTGTGAACACAACATGTACAAGTTGAACCGTTGATTTGATGTTGTTCAAGTTTAGCAATATTATGTGCAACATCATACAATGTTCTCGCCTCACCTAGTTCACCCATTTCAAGATGCAATACATCTCTTAGTCGTTGGGCGAGTGCTGAACGATTTGCAAAGGCAAAATTTGCTGCAGCATTCATCGAATCAAAATAGTGTTGCCCCTCTTCAGAGTGAAATGGTGCAGAGGCTAATTGACGGTCTGCAAGTTCAAATCCCCATTCATCATGTTTCCAAACACCGTCGACATGCCTGTATTGCTGTTCCAAATTTCGAACGTGGTCAGTACAAACTTGATGGCCCAACCCTCGACTACCTGAATGAATCATAACGACCAACTGATTCTCATACAATCCCCATTGTTCAGCACAATGATTGTCAACAACATTTGATACTGTTTGAATTTCGAGAAAATGATTTCCACTCCCAAGGGTTCCTAGGGACTTTAGGCCACGTTCAATCGCTCGTTCGGACAATGCTGCATGCTCGGTTACAAGCATACCATTTGATTCTATACTTTTAAGGTCGTCAGAATGGCCTAGACCTAATTCAGCAGCAGCTTTTGCGCCTGAAAAAAGGATGTCATGTAAATTAGATTTTGTAATGTCAACTCCACCCTTGCCTGAACCACCTGCAGGGATTCTTCCGGCGAGACGACCACCCAATTTTTTCAAATTTGGAATGTCATCCAATGTTGCGTCCAATGCTAAGGCTCGGACCCCACAATTAATGTCAAATCCAACCCCTCCCGGTGAAATTGCACCACCTTGTTCTCCAAATTCTAAATCTGTTGCAACTACGCCTCCAATAGGGAAACCATAGCCAAAATGCCAATCAGCCATTGCCCACGCCTCGCCAACAGCACCAGGGAGGGATGCAGAATTGACCAATTGGTCAATTGCACGAAGATCTCCAAATTGTTCGAAATTTTTCATTGAGGATACGATTCTTGCGTCGACGTTCATGTTGCCATGTGCTTTGATGCGCAATGTACCATCCGACTCATCTTGGAGAAATGGCCTCCATGACTGTGTCATACCATCTCCAATGAACCAGTTCATATGAGTTTTTTTGACTGATTGATACGAATGGTAGGAGAGTCTTCAAGGAGGGGAGTGTTTTGGAGTAAATCGTTGGAGGTATGGGAAATGAGTCTGCCGGCAATTGACCTTCCAGTCTTTCACGAGCACGACTTCCAACGAAAAAAATGCAGAATTACGGGGCTGTGGTTTTGGACAACCGATGATTCAAGAGATACATGTGGCGACACATATGAAGATGAATACACATTTATTGGTCAACCGCTTATCCCTGGCTTTTCACAACGAGGAAGGGAATTAAAAGATGCGATGAGGGAAGCGTTCCTATCGTTTTTTGAATCATCAGGGCACAAAAGAGTCGAACCTTATCCAGTCTTAGCAAGATGGCGAGACGACATTCACCTCACAATTGCATCGATAGCAGATTTTCAACCCCATGTGACCTCCGGCCAGTCACTACCGCCAGCAAATCCATTGACGATTTCTCAACCCTGTATCCGACTCACAGATGTAGATGCAGTCGGACGTTCTGGACGCCACCTGACCACATTTGAGATGATGGCACACCACGTCTTTAATCGTCCAGAAGAAGGGAACGTGGTGTATTGGACAGACCAATGTGTTCGATACTGCCATGAACTCTTCACTCAAACTTTAGGCATTAACGGTGATGAAATTACCTACGTAGAGAATCCTTGGTGCGGTGGGGGGAATGCAGGAAACGCCCTCGAAGTCATCGTTGGTGGACTAGAACTTGCTACCTTGGTGTTCATGGATCTTGAAGAAAATGAACACGGCGACATTGAGTTGAAAGGGGATAAGTACAGCACTATGCCACTCCAAATCATCGACACAGGTTATGGATTAGAGCGATTTTGTTGGGCTGCAGCAGGCACACCAACAATTTACGAAGCGATATATCCCGAATCAGTTCAATGGCTGAAAGAATTATCCAAATTTGAAGAGGTGCTAGCACAATGGCCAACGCTTGAATTGGATGCTGTTCTATCTGAACTTAGCCGCCTAAATGGAATCATGAACATCGAAATTGGAACCGATGGCGATGAATTGGAAAACATGCTTCTTTTGAAATTAAAAGAGCGGGGTATCGAATTGACGTCTGAGCAATATGTTTCTTTGACAAAACCGCTCTCAAGTATTTACGCCATTCCAGACCACATGCATGCTGTTTGCCACATGTTGGGTGATGGTTTGGTTCCCTCAAATGCAAAGGCAGGTTATCTCGCAAGAATGTTAGCACGTCGCATTCTTCGAATGAGGGATGATCTTGGACTCCCGTTGTCCCTTCGCGAACTTGCACAACATCACATTGAGGTCAACTTAAACAATTCAACATCGAAGCAAACAAAAGAAGGTATCTTACACATCCTCGACCTTGAAGAATCTCGTTATGAAGAGATGATGAGAAAGGGTTCTCAAGTTATGATGACCATGCTTAAAGACTTAGGCAAAGATGTAACTTCAATTCCTGATGAAATATTATTCCAACTTAATGACTCACACGGCATTCCACCAGATGTCGCCATGTCACTTGCCCGTGAATCTGGATGGCAGAAAGCCGAACTTCGAACTGGTTTCAATGCTGAAATGGCTGAACGTCACGCAAAGATAGCCAAAGAAGCAGCAAAATCAGATTCAACATCATTTGAATTTGACGTGCATGGCATTGATGGGACAATACCATTGTTTTATGATGATGTGTACCGTTCAACATTTTCGAGCAATGTCATACAGTCGTTTGAATTACCGAGGAATTTCCACCCAAGTGCTAGCGACTGTGTTATTCTTGAATCAACACTATTCTACCCGGAAGGTGGCGGACAAGAGTCGGATAGGGGCTCATTGTCTACCATATCTGAAACTGTTGAAGTTGTTGATGTACAGAAACAAGGTGATGTCATTCTCCATTTCACAAATGGTCCAATGCCTGAAAATACAGAAGTGAGCGGCGAAATTTCATGGAAGCGTCGTAAGCAACTCATGGACCATCACACCTCAGTTCATATCGTTGGAGGTGCAGCACGAATTATACTTGGACCTCACATTTTTCAGGCTGGTGCAAATAAATCTGAAGAAATGGCTCGGTTGGACATCACACATTTTAGTCGATTAACTCGTGAACAACTTGACGAGATTGAGGATGTAGCAAATCAAGCACTTCAAGATATCGAGCAAACAGAAAAGTCGATGTTAAGTCGAAAAGATGCAGATGCAATTCATGGATTTGATTTGTACCAGGGGGGTGCACCGAAAGGTGATAATATTCGCATTCTGAAAATTGGATCGCATGATACGCAAGCCTGTGGAGGCACTCACCATGATTACCCTGGTCAAATCGGTTTGATCCGGATTGTTCGTTCAACAGCTGTTCAAGATGGCGTAGAACGTTTACATATTGTTGCGGGTGATGCAGCTCGCCGATACCTGCGGCAACAGGAAAGAATTCTTTCTGATGCATCAGATGTCTTTGGTATCCAAACACAAGAATTACCAAAAACAGCTGAACGATTTTTCAAGGAATGGAAAGACCAAAAGAAAAGAATTGAACATCTTGAGGCAGAAATTGTACGCCTTCGAACGAGTGGAGGTGGTGATGCGTCAGTAGAAATTGATGGTGTAAGATGTGTCATCATGGAAACTGACGGTGATCTCAAACAAATGACATCGATGCTCAAGGAATTAACTCTTGACGCATCTACGCCAACGCTAGCAATCCTTGCAAGTTCAAACGGTGGGCCAAAATTGATGATTGCAGTGACAGAACAATCGATTGCTAGCGAGCGATACAATGCAGTCGACCTCCTTAGCATAATGACGCCGCATATCAAAGGCGGTGGAGGTGGGAAGCCAACATTTGCGCAAGCAGGTGGTGCAGATGCAAACGGATTGAAACCCGCTCTTGAGGCTGTAAAATCTTCACTTGGTCTTTAGAAATGAGTTGAGTGCTTCTCTATCAAAGTGCGATACTACATGGCTGAGTGCTTCATCAATGTTAAACCATCGAACTTCTGCAATTTCTTCAACAAGTGGATTAAGGTCTCGAATTGAACCATTCCAATTGCAAAAATATGTGAACGATACAAATGAAACGCCCTCCTCGTTGAATACTTTTTGCGTGATGATTTCCAATCCATCAGTCGTTGGCAATTGTAAGCCTAATTCTTCGAAAGTTTCTCTAAGGCATCCCTCCTCAGGATGCTCATCATGATCCATATAGCCACCGGGTAGTGACCAAAAGCCCTTGAAATGTCCTCTGTTAATTTTCGCAAGGAGGACTTCTGCTCCATCATTGTGGACAATAAGTTTCGACACCAAACGATGAAGTGAACGATATATCGCTTCCTTTACTACGACATGGATGTTCGTTGGCAGAAACACACTGTCTTTCCATATCCAGTGTTTTGGCCAGGAAATTTTTGGATACCCCTTTGTGATTCTGACCTTCATTTGTTGATATTCAACGATGAAATGTGATTTTTCCTCCCAATCAATGTCCAATTTATTGACTTCGTTCAATGTAGGAAAACGAAACATCGTGTTGGCTGAAAATTCGATATCGTTGTTTGTCATAGGCCCCTCACCTTCTTCATTCACGAGAAGGACTTTTCCATCATGCTCCAAATAAAGAACATCAAGGGGGTGCACATTGTTGCCTCAGCCACATTGTTGAAGAAGGTATTGTCCAGTCGTTAAAATCGGTATGTCTCAAAGTTGAAATTAGATGAGGTTATCGTCGTTCCATGCGAGTTCATGAATTTCATCCGGACATTTGGGCTAAGTCGTATGGATTAATATGTGATGGGACGAATTCGATGATTCTCATCGACCCTGTCTATGACTACACTGAGCAGTATGAAACATTTCTTCGAGAGAACAACCTCAATCTTCACGCAGTCATAGCAACCCATACACATGCAGACCACATCACTGCTTGCTTTTCGATGAAAGATACTCATGGATGCGAGTATATCATGCATGAATCGACTGCAAGTCTTGGTGTCACAACATATGTCAATGATTCTTCATCTATCGAATTCTCTGATGTAACCATCATGTTTCATCATGTTCCAGGTCACACAAATGATTCAATGATCATTGACACTGGGGAACATTTGTTTACAGGTGATTTCCTTTTCACTGGGGATGCAGGAGTAGGTAGGGATGATTTGCCAAGCGGAAGAATGGAACTACATTGGCATTCCCTAGAAAAAATGAACCGATTAAATGGCAACGCAGTGATGTACACAGGTCATGAGCCGCCACATACTCAAATGCAAACACTTGATTGGAACAGAATGAACAATCCGATATTGAATATGAAAAGTTTTGACGAATTCAAAGCGTGGCAACTTGACACAATTGAAAAATTGGGTTCGGTTTCAAAAATCAAAACTGCTCTTCCAGCAAATCTGTTTGGTGAAGTACCCGACCATATTCCTTGGCTATCCTGACTTTCGGATGTGATCTATTGCTCATTCAACGTCAACGTTTTCTTGCAATCGTGCTATCAAGCGTTTTTTTCCTTGTTGTGCTCTCACCTATATCTGGATTATCCAATCCCCTTGGAAATTCATCAAAAATCGACAACTATCTCCTCGAACAATTCGATAAAGAGTCATCAGATTCCTACGAAGTGATTTATCAGTTTCAACCTGAATATCAACCAAATGGTAATGAATTTTCAAATTTAAATGTCGAAATTCTTGGACATGCACCATTGATTAACGGTGGTTTGATTCAAACAGATGAAGGAACGATTCGTTCACTATCCACTGAGCCATACATCAAATTTATCGAACTTAATCGCGAATTGGAATTTTTCTACCTGCCTCCGTCATTTGGTGGTCAGGATGACATCGACGCAGGTATCATGATGCATGAAACAACTCATGTTGTCAACGCAACTGCGACATGGAGTCGTGGAATCATTGAACCAGATGGTACCATTGCATTTGATACTGATTTGGCCTTCACTGAATGGGATGGAGATGGGACTGCTATCGTCGATCTTGATACAGGAGTGGATGCAGGTCATCCTGATTATGATTATCTCGGTCCATGGACTGGCGAAAAGACAATCTATTCTGCTAAGTGGAACGGAGTCTGGTCTGAGACGACCAATTCAGACACTTCATCAGGACACGGCACTCACGTAGGTGGTACCATTGCTGGAAATGGGGATGCATCAGCAGGACGACGAGCAGGTGTTGCCAAGGGCGGACAACTCGTTGCATTGGGTACTGGCGATGGGGCCTCCATTTTTGCAGCAGAACAGGGCCTTGAATGGACATACACCCATTCAATTCCAGGTCAAAATGAGCACCATATCCGTGTTGTTTCAAATTCTTGGGGAACTGATGGGGATTATAATCCACAAGGTGCCATTGCTACAATTACTGACAAATTAGTTTTTGAAAATGGAGTGGCAGTAATCTTTGCAGCATCAAATTCAGGAGGCAGTGGTGAAGAGTGTTCAGGTGGTCTTCGAACCAATGTGTATGCAAATACTCCTTCCGCAATTTCTGTCGCTGCTATGACACATGATGGCACACAAGTAACATCTTTTTCCTCAAGAGGATGTAAACTACAACAGCACACTTGGCCAGATGTTGGTGCACCAGGAAGGGATATCTGGGCTACAGCTCCTCGAGGAACAGCCATCGATGCCTTAACAAAAGTTCAAGGTCAAAATGACCTGTATTACATGTCGATTTCTGGTACGAGTATGGCCACACCTCATGTCGGAGGAATGGCTGGAATTATTCTTGAAGTAGCACCATCACTTGGTGTTGCGGATTACCACCGTGAAGATCACGATGAAGGCGATAGTCTCGTGGGCGGCGAAGGTACTGCTGCATATGGACAATTTGCTGATTGGGCAACTGCAAATTATTCAAGAGTTCATGAACTTGAGTTAATTCTGGAATTAACCGCTCAATATGCCTCGAGAGAAAATGCTTGTGAAGCAGGTAATGACGAAGACTCATGTTCGGATATACCCGCAGAGTGTTATGTGTCACAAACAGGTCAATGCCATGATTGGAGAATAGGACACGGCCTCACAAACGTAGATGCTGCAGTCGGTCTGGCCCGAACACTACAACTCATGCGTGATCAAAATCAAGACGGTATCGTGGACCATCCAGAATATACTGTTTGGGATGCATTTGAAATTTATGAATCGATATTTTCTACAAAAGAAATAACTCTCGATACCGATAGATTGCGACATGAATGGAAAGGCGATTGGAATCACTTCAATAATGGTAATTCTGGAATCGGTGTGGCTTCAACGGATGACCGACACTATGTTTGGATACCAAATGGTACAACTTCTATGCTCGCACAATTCACAGCAACCGAAGTTGATTTCGATACTGCCCAAGTTGGTAGTTTACAACTTGAAATCGATTTGGGCAGCGATGGCGATAACGATGGACAAGGACAAGGAAGCAGAGTATCTGATTCCTGGGTGTATGACCTCGATGTTGGTTCAGAACATTGGGGCACATGGGCAGAGTTTGATGTCACTGGTCAGGCAATGACATTCCTTGGAATTGCTGAAGACACAGAATTTTTTGAATCGAGTATACCTTACACAGTCGATGTAGTGTTAACACTTGATTTATCCTCACCTGTTGTCGTCGAATTGCCTCAGAAACCGGACTATTATTCAGACCTCGACCCAACCACGCCTTCAGATGCATGGGATGATTCGTTTACTGGAAACCTCATCTTCATTCGAGATGTGTACGATCAACCCGCCGTCATCGAACAAATTCAACCCAAACTTCAGGAAGATGAATCTCCTAATTCATTTTTCGGAGCCCTTTCTGATATTCTACAAGAATACACATTCGCTTCCCTTTTCAGTATTATTTTCTTGATATTGGCACTCCTCGGAGTTGGTAATTTCACTCAGAGGATTCGCGTACAAAAACCACTTCTTCTCGAAGAGGACATTCTTGATGCAGAGCTCCAGTAATTCTACTTGTGTTCAAGCGGATTATCAGGACCTAATGGGTGAGGTTTTGCTTGAGGTAATTTCTGCAGGTCATCAAACGACTGCTGAGAAAAAGAATTTTGGAATAAATTATCTAAACGCCCACGCATGTTTGTTTTCATTGTCAACGAAATCTGTCCCTTGATTCGAGTAAGGTCATAAGATAAAGGGTCCATGACATCCACAGCTAATTGAGAAAAATTTGAACGAACCACTTTTCCACGCCATGTCGAATAACCCCACCTGAACGCAATACCTATGACACTCGCTGCATAAAGAAGTAGAATCACAACAATTGAGAAAAGAACTGGATTGCCGCCATTTCTTGCCTCCTCGAGTAAATTGCGACCGAGTAAAAACAGCAAACCAATACCAACAATAGGCTTGAGAATACTATCCAACCATTGGTCAACAGGTACCAAGCGACCTTTTGCAGGATCGACGAAGACCAAATCTGATTCAAATGCGGTGTTGAGTACACTAAGGACAGAGAGGAACAACATGTAAAACACACCAGCAATGACAATTTCAACTTCCCACGCATCAAGATTGAGCACCCAGTGTACAATTAACCAAGCAAAAAGGCCAAGAAATGCTGCCTGAGGTACGTGGCTGAAATGAACGATTTGTTGAGATAATTCCGTTATCTTCGCATCTTTGTTTTCAGACGAACGGTAAGGCCGAGGAATGTGGATCACTTGCCAGTGAAAGAACCGCTCTGCATATTTTAATGTGTAAATCACCACCTTCTGTCGAATCAATAGAAATTCCATCAACAACATGAGAGGGAATCCGATTAAAATCACGGGTAATGCTATGAAGAATGTCAAAGGCAGAATAAACAGTGATGGTAACAACAAAAAGTGTGATATCGTGAGCGGGTGCAGTATATCTGCCTCAATCAAGCGTTGACGAGGAGGTGATAATCTCAGTTGTCTTGCAATATCATTCAACGCATCTCGAAATTCTGAAACCTGATGGCCAGAATCGATGATTTGCCGAACATTTTGTTTGTATTCTGAGGCTTCATGTCCCGAGCCAACAAAAAGTTGCCAGGCCAATCGCATTGGGAGTGCTAAGAAAAGTGGAATGAGCAGAATGACGAGACCGTATCCAAAACCCGTGGCGTCCATGGTGGCCATCGCTCCAATTCTCCCGCCAGTTTCCTGTTGTTTGAACCTGCCGTCGAATGAGAAGATTCATGACCCGAATTTTGCAGTCAACGAACATGGCAAAGATAGCAGTCACCGACGGCATGGAAGGAAAGGCCATTCTTCTTCTCGAAAAAGCAGGACATGAAGTCGTGAATGAATCTTTTACTCAAGAGCAATTGCTGGGAGGTGCCCTCGATGGCGTCCAAGCCATCATTGTACGAAGTGCAACGAAACTCACAGAAGATGTCATTCAAGCGTGTGCATCGGAACTCAAAGTCATTGCACGTGCAGGAGTTGGGGTCGATAACATCGACTTAGAAGCAGCAGGAACATTGGGAATCCCTGTGGTGAACGCCCCTCAAGCCAGTACGCAATCAGTTGTCGAGTTAACAATTGGACACCTTCTAGCAAGTTTACGGTTTTTACCAAGAGCGAATGAAGGTATGAAACTTGGAAGGTGGGAGAAAAACACCCTCAAAGGAACAGAATTACATGGCAAGTCGCTTGGGCTCATCGGTTTTGGCAGAATTGCTCAAGGAGTGAGCAGAGTAGCCCGCTCTTTTGGAATGGAAGTTCATGCGTTTGATCCTTATGTTCCTGAACGTATCGCAAAAGCAGAGCACACTCGATTACACAAGTCCATAGAATCGCTCTTTTCCTCGTGCACTCACATCTCAATCCACTGCAATCTCAATGATGAAACACACCATCTCGTAAATCTGGAACGCATAAGGATGATGCCTACAATCGGCACCGATGGTATTCCTTGTGGAAATCATATTGTCAATTGTGCTCGAGGAGGTATTGTCGATGAAAGGGAAACGCTTGATGCTCTCAATTCAGGTGAACTCACGAGTTTGGCACTCGATGTCTTCGAAATCGAACCAGTAGATGCTAATCACCCTTTACTTCAACACGAGAATTTTCATGGCACACCTCACATCGGGGCTTCCACTCTTGAGGCACAGCTCCGTGTTGGAATGAGTATTGTTGATTCGGTTCTCGACATTCTCGATGGTAAGAGTTGTGACTTTGTCGTCAACCAATCCTATTTAGAATGAGTTTCACTTTCTCTTCTCTCCGAGAGTAAAGTAAGCAATATGCCAATTAAATCTAATAGTATGGGTCGAAGTATTCCTACCTGGCGCCGTCGAATTGAATATGAATTGGACCGTCTTCAACCGTTTCGCCGTGCATTGCCAAATCATGAGAAAGAAGTTTTTGATTCAATGATGAATGCGATTCGCCAACGGCGTTCTGCAGGAGGATTGCTTCCAAGTCATGATGTTGTTTTGCCGATGGTTCTTTCACTCTTGATTGAGGCTTGGGGGAAAATAAATGCTTTAGAAGCACATTTAGATCAATTGCAGTCTGCTATTGAGGGTGAACCTCTTGATTGAGGGGTTGCTCTTTGATGTGCATCCATCGACATGCGGTACACACATGGTTGCGTGGATTCTTGACTCAAGAAATAATGCACATTCATGCCACTGCCCATGGCAACCAACATTGCAGGTCTCTGGAACTGAAGAGGATCTTGAGCATCTTGAAACATGGTTACTACAACCAGAGGTGCGAATGAAATTCAAAATTCGAGATGTCCGCTACGTGAAGGCTCGACTTGATCTCGAAGAATATGAAGTACATCGTGTCCTCGAAGTCGAGTTATCTTCAAGCCGTAGGATTAAACGGGTTGGTGAATATATTGAACAGCGTGGGGATTTCATTCGATACACACTTTACTCTTTGGATGCAAATCTTGTACAGCGTTTCCTTACTGAGTCTCAAGTTTCATTGTTTGATGTTGTCCAATGGAACGCAGGCCTTCTTTCTTCAACACCAAAAGAGGGTGTTGTTGACATTCGGTTGCGAGGCATTGAACTCGCTGTTGTGTTCGACACGACCGACGGTTTTCGAACGGGTACAACACCGATTGCTTCAATCGAGTTTCGACCACTACAACACGAAAAAGAAGTTATTACATCGGCCCTTGAGGTGACACAATCTGTTGAATTTTCTCAGTATGCATCTGTAAAACTTGCTTTGTTTGAGGTGCAAAAGAAAATCCGACGAATAGATCCCGACATTGTCTGTACGCATTCAGGCGACAAGATTGAGTTCCCAGCGTTACTCCACATGGCCAAATCGGTAGGAATCGAACTTTATTTTGGACGTGATGCTACAGCGCTTCATGCCCTAAGCCAAGCACGTACCGTGTGGTCATATGGGCAGGCGCTGAGAAAGAATGCATATCATCCCTTACGGGGCCGGATTCATCTTGATGTTTCTTCAAGTTTCATCGTACGTGAAGGTGGTATAGCCGGTCTCATCGAATTAGCACGTTTATCCAACCAATCTTCCCAAGATATCTCTCGATTGTCACCTGGTTCCGTCATTAGTGCAATCCAGATACGTACAGCAATGGATGATGGCATTCTTGTTCCTTGGAAAAAAAATCGCCCAGAAGATACGAAAACAGCATTGGAATTGCTTCACTCAGATCGTGGCGGCTTGTATCTTGATAGCACTCCTGGTGTTTATTCGAATGTCATTGAACTTGATTATGCAAGTCTATTTCCAAGCATTATCGCAACACGAAATATTTCATCTGAAACGCTCAATTGTTCTTGTTGCGTACCGATTCAAGGGAATGAACATACACTCTTCCTTCCACTCAATGTCCAAGATGCTCATGATGAGATGAATCAACGAAATATTCGTCAAAATTACGGCGGTGGCTTTTTTCCTCAAAGTAACAAATTCGCTCTTACTGTCCCTGGTTTGAATCTACATACATGTGGAAGACGCTTAGGTTTTCTTGGTAGAGTCGTTAGTCCAATCATTCAACGACGGCGAGAACTCAAAAGCCTTCGAACCTCAAAAAAAGATCGTTTTGACTTGCAACAGAACGCATTGAAATGGTTGCTTGTCACATGCTTTGGTTATACTGGCTATCGCAATGCGAGGTTTGGTCGTATTGAAGCGCATGAAGCTATTTGTGCTTGGGCACGAGAAATACTTCTCTTAACCATAGAAGAAGCCCAAAACAATGGCTGGGAAGTTCTTCATGCCGTTGTCGACAGCGTGTGGATACGGGACACTTTGGGTAGGAGCCAAGACCAACAACGTCGGGATGCACATGAATTCTCAATGCAAATGTCACAACTGGTGGGCATACCGCTTGAATTTGAAGACCTGTACGAATGTATTGCCTTTGTACCTAGTCGAGTCCATCATTCAGGCACCTTGACAAAATATTGGGGCTGGAATGGAACAGATTTCAAAATCCGTGGCATTGAATCACGTCAGCATTCAACATGTGAATGGATTCGCTCGCTTCAGTTGGAAGGGCTTGCACATCTGGTTGAACAAGAGGATGCTCAAACATCACTTCCTTCTTATCGCCGGCAGAGAGAAGTACATTCGTATTTTCATACAGCATACGATCAAATCTCCACTTCTGAAGTGTTGCTTGAGTCGTTTGTCATTTCACGTCGAATCGCAAAAACCCGTCTTGAGCGCAGAGTCATGAATCTCACACATGCTGCATTGCTGCGTGCAGAGCGATATGGCATGGATGTGCCTCCAGGTGGTCGCATTCAATTCGTCATCATCGATCAATACCATGAGATACCAATCGAGCGTGTCATGTTAAGAGAGGAAATCATCCATGGAGCGAAAGGAAAAGTGGATGCTGAATTTTACATTCAAGAAGCACATCGTGCACTTTGGTCAATACTTGCTCCGTTTGGGTGGAATGATGATGCACTTGGACAATCCAACATCCAGTCAAATCTGAATGATTTTATCGCGTCTTGAATCAAAATGTTTTAGCGTCAATTCCGGCACATCCTGTATCCAATACCCCGTTTGGAAACTTGGCTTGTGATGAAGGTATAATCTCTGTTGACGGCCTTCACCTTGAATCTCTCCGTAAAGTTCGGCTTGAACATTCTTCATGAGCATCGTATTGAGTTGTAGTTCACGTTTGGTTTGAAGTTTTGAATCTCCTGTTGTGACCAACATCAATGGCTGTATCTGATGGAGAGAAGCGAGTATGTTGCACTGATGTTGTAGTAACATCCGTGTTTCTCTATCGCCCACTTGTTCATCCATGTGCATGGTGAGCAAACCGTCAACAACAACGAAAGGAGTCCCAGTAAGTTTGATCTCATCAGATAATCGTGCGATTTGTCGTACGAGTTGATGTAGTGTAAAACCACGACTCACATATAATCTTGAAAGGCATTCCTCTACAGGCTCATTCATTTGTCGTAGGAGTTTGAACAACCGGGACGGGTCTATTCGGCATGCTCCATCAATCCAATGAACAGGGTAACCGAGTGCTAAAATTTGACAGACCCAAATTTCAGCAACAGTTCGTATATGACGTCCTGCTTTTCCAGGACTTGAGAGGTGATACCACTGTCCAACTTTTGGAAAAATATCTGTGTGGAATGAGGAGTTTTTAGGTCGTTCCAATTTCATCTCAAATGACGAGGTCGTTGTCCCTGCGCCCTCGCCATATACAAATTCTGGATTCATATGAATCATTGATAATCGTTGAATCAGGTCGAGATTACTTTCTCCGAGAGAATGTGAAAAGTGAATGTGTATCAAAGGTAAGGGCGAAGTTGAAACACCTTAGGCGAGTAAAGTCACCCGAGGGGAATTCTTGACAAATCGTATTTTGGTCCATTGCGATTTGGATGCATTTTTTGCGGCAGTTGAAATCCTTCATCATGGGCTAAATCCAGACATTCCTCTCATCATAGGTTCAGACCCGAAGCAAGGTTCTGGACGAGGGATTGTTTCAACATGTAATTACGCTGCACGGCGTTTTGGAATTCGCTCAGCAATGTCAATTTCAGAAGCATGGCGACGATGTCCTGCAGCACCATTCGGTCCAGGTGTGTACATACGTGGCACGAGGGGGTTGTACAGCCGAGCAAGTCGAAAAGTCATGGAAATATTACGGGAATCCTCTGATGAATTTGAACAGGCTGGAATTGATGAGGCATATTTGGATATTACAGAAAAAAGTGGAAATGATTGGGATAATGCCTATGCATTGGTTCGAAAGATGCAGAATGATATTGAGAAATCGATTGGGCTCACGGCATCATTCGGTATTGCCCCAACAAAAGTGATTGCAAAAATGTCGAGTGAAGAAAAAAAACCGAGGGGTATTTTTCGTGTATTACCAAATGAAATTGCAGATTTTTTCGAAGGACGAAGTGTTAGGCAAGTGCCAGGAATTGGCCCGAAAACTGCGACGCATCTCTCGGAATGGGGACTAGAAACTGTCGATGAATTGTATCGGCTTGGGTCACTGGGCTTACAACGGTTGATGAATGAACGATTTGCTGGTTGGATCATTCAACTCTATGAGGGCACAACCACAAATCGTCTTCATCCGCTCAATCAAAGAAAATCAATCGGAAAAGAACACACATTTGCAAAGGACATGTTGGATGTAGAAGTCGTCATACAATCGCTCCAATCCCTTCTCAACCGAACTGTAAAAGAATTGATTGAAGCACAAGCTGGAGCAAGAGTTGTCGAAGTCAAAATAAGGTACAAGGGCTTTGAAACATATACCTATCAAAAGAGCATACCAGCAGCAATGGATGACAATGAAGTTTTTTTGCGATTGGCGAGGCATCTGTTTGCTCAAAATGTGGATATTGAACGCCCAATTCGATTAATTGGTGTGCGGTTAGGCCAATTAGAATTTTTAACCTACCGACAAGAAACCCTCTTGTGACTATTCCAAGCTATGCATCCGAGTAAGCGTGGCAGTAAAGATTTCGAGTTCGGCCGGGATTTTGACATCTTCAAGTGGTTGATTCAAAGAAATTCCTTTTTCTTTCTTCGAGTTCCATACCATGCCGTTGAATTCTTGAATCGTTGATGTCATTCCACGAAGTTCAGTTGCATTTGGCTTACCATCCGCTAAAATTTTCGTATCAAGTTTAGGAAATACATCATACTCAACGGCAGACTTTTCGTAAAGTGTGGACGAAATGTGATGGGTGAAAAAGGGGCATATCGGACTAAAGATTGTCATAAAATCTCGAACGATTCGATGGATTGTCCATGCCGCACCCTTGTCTCCATCATACAATCTTGATTTGACCATTTCAAGGTAGTGGGAGGGCAAAACGCCTGTTCCAAATGTTTTGAGTGTTTGAGTTGCTGTGTAAATATCGAGGTCACTCCATGCAGATTCGACCTTTTCAAGAACATGCTGAAATTCTGATAAGATCCAACGGTCTTCGATATCGAGTGATTCTGGTTCTTCATCGAGAGATGATGGTATCTCGAATTGACTAGCAAAACGAGAAACGTTAAACAACTTGGTAAGCACTCCGTAATATTTTTTCTCAATTTCCTCTGGATTGATTTGGAAATCATCACCAACTTGGGCATCACATGCTTTCCAAAGGCGAAAGCATTCTGAACCAATTTTATTTGCATTCAGTGTTACTTGTGAATCTGGACCTTTGATTTTCCATGTTGCAGTTCGCCCTCCTGCACCACACTCAAGCACGCTGTCTGCGTCAATTCCATTTCCAAGAGATTTACTCATTTTTCGGCCCCAAGGGTCCATCCCCAAACCGTCGATCCATACATGCTTGAATCCTGGTTTGTCGAGAAGAAGTGATGACTTGAGAAGGGTGTAATAGAGCCATGTTCGAACAATCTCCTTTCCTTGAGGCCGAAGTGCGGTTGGAAATGCCCGCTCAAAAATCTCAGGTTCGTTGATGTATCCACTTGTGAAGAGATTTGAATTCGATGAATCCATCCAAGTATCAAAGACTTTTTCCTCGCCTTGAACATCATCGTATTGTGAAGACATATCTTCCCAAAGCCCAACAAATTCTCTTGATTCTCGGTCAATGACCTCAGAACCTACAGGTGGTTGTTCCTTCCAAGGTTGAACATACGAACCGGATGGTGGCAGAACAATTTTGCTACCGTTATCAACATACCATACTGGAATCTCAGTATGATACCACCTTCTTCGTGAAATTGGCCAATCAATAGATATATTTTCCATCCAATCGAGTAAAAATTGACGGTTT
>Ga0255780_10002046_pt1 | contig 18530 bp, 13 predicted proteins | sample 071ome_32_FD_179978 | JGI IMG/M metagenome (GOLD analysis project Ga0255780, IMG submission 179978) | Coastal salt marsh microbial communities from the Groves Creek Marsh, Skidaway Island, Georgia - 071405AT metaG (version 2) | ecosystem: Environmental > Aquatic > Marine > Intertidal zone >... | reverse complement strand
GGTTGAGCTCAAAGGCTGCAGAGATGCATTTGGATGGATTAGAACTAACCGTCAACAAGAACAATGCCTCGGCGATCTCATTTTACGAAGCCTTGGGATTTGAAAATATACTCTCGCAAAAGGTGGATATCGGCGGTGGATTTTACATGGACGATTACGTGATGCGACTTACGCGCTAACACGCGTGATCCCAATGTTGCATCCCCATTCAATCTTATATAGGATTACGCGCTAACACGCGTGATCCCATTGGAGGAAACCTACACTAACCCAAAACCCAAAGTGCTTTCAGCACTTACATCACTTCCTTTATCCCTAGAGCACAAGCAAGCTTGACTCTAGAGTTAAAGGAAATGAGAAACACTGGGTGTTTTTTGGGTTTTGGGTTAGTGCGGAGAGAGGGGGATTCGAACCCCCGATACAGTTTCCCGTATACACACTTTCCAGGCGTGCTCTTTCAACCACTCAGACACCTCTCCTTTAAGGGAGTGCAAATTACAAAATCAAACGATGATTAAATGAGTATGTAGTAGCCCCGGCGTGACTCGAACACGCATCTTGACCTTAGGAGGGTCTTATTCTTCCCTTGAACTACGGGGCCATAGCCTCACAGTGTGAGAGATTCTCCAATCTCTAGGAGTTCAAGGCTAGATCCGTGATCTAAGAAGTATTTGACCGCCGCCTCATGATCAATTTCTATATAACCGAAGGTGTCGAAATGATAACCTAATACGCGATTGCAATTCAGAAATTGAGAAGCCTTCAGGGCATCTACATACCCCATCGTGAAGTTGTCGCCTACGGGTAAAATCGCTAGGCTCAAATCAAACGCTGAGCCAAAAAGCTTCATGTCATAGGTTAGCGCTGTGTCTCCTGCGATGTAAATCGATTTGCCTTCAGCTGAAAGAATAAATCCGCCGGGCTGACCGCCATAACTTCCGTCGGCAAAGCTTGAGCTGTGAATTGCATTCACATATTTCAACTCACCAAAGTCAAATTCATAGCTTCCGCCGTGATTCATGGGATGGCCTTGTATGCCTTTCGCACCATAATGGGTAATGATTTCATAGTTTGAAATCAAGGTGGCACCTGTCTGATTGGCCAGGGCCTCCACATCTAAGGTGTGGTCTTGATGGGCGTGCGTTATAAGGATGTAATCGGCCTTTAGATCACTGAGTTGAATCGTATTGTTTTTAGGATTCCCAGAGATAAAGGGGTCGATAATTAAGGTGCTGTCTTGAAGCTCAATTTGAAGGCACGCATGGCCTAGAAAGGTGATTTTCATATTTTAGGACTTAGTTTATAAAAATAAACACCATGCGCTTTTTCATCCACACCTTTATCCAATTTTTAAAGGATAAAGACTATCGGAGCTTGTTAGGAGCTTCTGTACTCATTCTTTTTGGAGGCGCATTTTTCTACATGTACGCTGAGGGATGGCGTTTTCTTGATGCCTTGTACTTCTCTGCAATTACCTTGACCACGATCGGATATGGAGATTTTTCACCCCAAACAGATCTAGGAAAGATCTTTACGATCATCTATATCGGATTCGGAGTGGGATTGATTTTGACCTTTGTGAATACGGTCTTTAATCACTTTAGGCAAACGCGAAAGGATTATACCGATTCTTCAAAGCATAAAAAGAAGAAGAAAGACGACTAGTTTATTGTTCTCTCAATAGCGTACTCGCATTCCCTTGGCTTGCTGGCATGACTACAACATCTGCAAGATTTACATGTGACGGTCGTGTGGCCATAAAGGCGATGATCTCGGCAATGTCTTCGGCATAAAGCGGATTCGCCCCTTGGTATACCTTAGCAGCTCTCTCTGTATCTCCTTTAAATCGCACTTCTGAGAACTCGGTATGAACAAGCCCAGGATGTATAGCCGCTACCCGAATTTGATCGCTTAAAAGATCTAGTCGTAGACCTTCAGTGAATTTATCAACTGCTGCCTTGCTCGCGCAGTAGGCAGCCCCATTTGCATAGCCCATTTTTCCTGCAATTGACCCCATATTGATAATAAGTGCACCGCTCTTCTGAGGCATGAGAGGCAACACTTCTTTGGTGACATAAAAGAGCCCTTTTACGTTTCCATCGATCATGGCGTCCCAATCCTCGATACTTGCCGTTTGTGCTGGGTCTAATCCGTGGGCGTTTCCGGCATTATTTATCAATAAATCGATGGTGCGAAAAGCACCCGGAAGCGAGGCTATTTTTTCTTTGACCGATGGGTAGTCGCATACATCAAATACAAGCAAGGTGCTTGGGTTAGACAACTCGAGCTGAAGCTCTTTTAGCCGTTCTTCTCTGCGTCCGCAAAGTACCAGTTGAAAACCTTCTTTATCTAACGCTAGTGCGGTAGCTCTTCCGATACCGCTGCTAGCTCCTGTAATTAATGCTGTCTTTTTCATATCATCGTTAAAACCTTTTAAAACTACGAATGTTCTCGGTTTTCGAGCTCCTTGAAATAGATTTATGCCTACCTTTTAGTCATGATCAGTACGCTTAAGAAAGAGGCTTTAGGTTTTTTGTTTTTGCTCTTGACCTTGGCTTTTATTGCTGCCATGGTGTGCTCTAGATCTTTTTTTGACTGGGCTTTTGAACGCCATCAAAATCAATGGAGCTGGTATCTAAGACCGCTCTTTTTATTGCCGTATGCTTACTTTGCCTATCAGCGTCGATTTTCAGGGATGATGGCGAGTGTCTTGGCTTTGTTTACCAGTATGTTTTGGTTTCCTGTTCCTGATCAAGTCAGTGCACAAGCACTTGAGTTCTTGGCCTTTGAGCAAGATTATTTACAAAGTGAATGGGGTCTAGGTAAGACACTATTAATGCTCACTGTGCCCATAGCGTTTTGGGCATTGGGCCTTGCGTTTTGGCGTCGAAGTTTGCTCATGGGCGGGGTCGTAATGGCGGTGGTCGCCCTTGCTAAAATTACCTGGAGCATCATCAATGCCCAAGAGGCGGGAACTTCTATAGTAGTTCCTGCGCTCACAGGTCTAGCTGTAAGCGCTGGGCTTCTCCTAATTGTATACAGGGTAAAAAAAGCTAAGGATAGAAGGGGAGTTTAGCGTGAAGCGCATTATTTAGCGAACTTTTCTAAAGAGTCTTTTAGTCTTAGTTCAACCTTTAAAGCTGCGTCTTCTGCACTTTCGCTAAAATGAGCGTCTAGTTTTATGTTATGGATTCCTTTAGATAGCTCGAGCCCTTGAATTTCAAATTTTTGTTTCAGTCGTAAGGTCTGGTCAACAACCACGGCGAATTTACCTCCAGTGTAGCGCAAAGACTCTCCTTTTTTTAGAGTCGCCTCTAAACGAATTACCTTACTGTTGTCTAGTTCGATGGAAATGTCCGAAACCTTTGTATTCTGGGCAGTGAGAATAAAGCTCAACTCGTTTTCTTCAGCCGGATTCTCAAAAGTAAAACGCGTGTAAAGCGGTTCACCGGGCTGTCTCACTTTAAGTTCATGCGTAAATCGATACGTATGAACTTGTCTTAGTCCAATCACTTTTTCATCTAGGTAAACCAGCTCGAATTCTGTTTCGGTTCCTTTCATCCGCTCCTTTTGATTGGTGCTAAAGGCATCTGACATTCTCAATCTTTCCCAATCTCCTATGCGCTTAAAAATAGCATTGAGCTGACCGTTTTGCTGAAGTGCTTGGTCACGAACTACAAAAGCATAGCCCGCATCATAGGCAGCAGAACGCGCTAGCATCCATTCAATATCTTCAAGAGAAGTGTTAGGTCTTAAACTGAACCATCCAAGCATATTGGGCATCAGATTGCGTTCAAAATAGGCTTGATTTTTGAGACGGTATTCGGTTTGACTTTCTCTGAAACCTGCATACCAGGGCTCTCCCCAATTCATACGGGAATAGGTGTGCCAGAAAAAGTGTGTTGTGCGGCTCGCATCAATAATTAGCTGCGATTTGATTTCTTCTGAAAGGTGGTTGTACCAGGATTGGGTAAAGAGGAGCTCTCCATAATTTCCCATTCCAGTAGATCGGTTTCCTTCGAGGCCATCGAACGAAATTTGTCGAATACCAGTGTAGTTGTATAAGTCCGAAAGACGTTTAGCCATTTCAACAGACAACTCAGGATTCGTTAAAAATACATTGTAAGGATGGTCTGCGAGCTTAATTACAGCTTCGCCCACGGCATGAGGACCTGGATTAGTTGCCCATGCGCCACGCTCACAGTCGAGGAGTCGATAAGGAGCTTCTTCACTAACCCTGTTATAGCGGATTAGTTCATCACCGATTCTTACCGATTTGAGATTATTGTTTTCGTATTGTTCGAAAAATGTCGCTTCGTCAATTGGAATCTCGGTTTGTGTTGCATCAATAGCTGTCGTTAAGGTTGACTCGCCTACACTGCCTAGACGTGGATCTGGGTTAGGGGTTACATACGGATCATTGGTAGTGATAAAATTAGAAAGCGTATGAACTCCTACATAAATACCTGATGATTTAGCCTTTTCAACGCAAGCTTTGAGTCCATCCCAACCGTTAGGGAAAGAAGTTTTTTTGAGCTCAAAATGACCCCAATTTTCGAAGGGGTCTGAATGGTACAGGTATTTTAACCCTGCTTGTTTGGTAAGTGCAATGGCTTCATCTATGGTGGCTTCGGTAAAGTCATAAATTAGGTAAGCAGCTGATGCTCCTTTAGCCGTCTTTCCCCATTGTCCGTCGATTTGAGGATGCGGTAGTGATTCGGCAACCTCAATTTTTCCTATAGTTTCTAATGTGGCATTGCGCTGAACACCGAATAGGGCAATTTTGGATCCTATAATACCCGCATCTTCGAATACCGGAGAAACATAGTATTCGTGATTGAGGTTTGATACAATGCGTTCTTCAAATCGATTCCTGACATAAGCCTGTAAGGTGCTTCCAAAATCTTCAGGCTTGGCCGCTTCTACACGGTACAGTGTTTCGCGTTTGCCTTCTTCGTTAAGGTCAGAATAATCGTCCTGCTCAAAAATATCGAGTTGAGGAGTGGTGTCGTTGCCGTACCAAGGATAACCCCCTAGCGTTTTAGCATTCAACGCTTGAATCCCGATAGCAAACTTAGTGCCTTGGACGACTCCAACTGTTTCTCCTATGAGCTCATTAAGTGTCGTCGCATAGGGTCCCCAGGACAACCATTCAATTTTTTCAATCCCCACTGCTTCAACGACTTCAAAGCTCAAATGTGAAGGGTGTTCTATTACTCTTAGATCGATAAGAATTTCTTCTTCAAATACAAGATGTAATACATCCCCCTCTCGGCTCAAGCCTTCAGGTGTTAAAACCGTCCCACCTACGCTTAATTGAATAAGCGGTGATTCGACGGCCTCTGATAAGTAGGATTCTCCTGTGGATGTATCCGTAATTCGAGTTAAATAACCATCGCTATCAATGGTAATTTCGACTGAATCTGTTTGGAGCAGTACGAACTCATCTGCACTTGCATCGCAACTAGCGAGTAGGGTGAGTAGAACACTCCATATAAGAAACCATCCTTTTTGCATCCTAATTAGTCTCTAGGCACCTCAATGTGTTGCCCTAAGAAGAGCGCGTTCAAGAACATGCGATTCATTCCATAGGTGGTTCCTCTAAAGTTCGGATTGTCTGCGAATAAAATTACACGACCTGATCCGATGCGACTTACAAGCACGGCTGCAGACTTACCTAAAAAGTCGCGCTTGTTCGCTTCAGAAATGTATCCGTCTACGTGTGCGTCTTCAGTGTAGCGTGCTACCGTTGCATAGGGGTTCTTGCTTGGCGCAATCCAATTGGTGTTGTTTTTATAAAAGGGTACTACCTCTTGAGTATATCCAAACCCGAGCGGATGTGTAAGATCAAGTGAGGCATTCACGAAAACGCCTCCAAGTGACTCACGGCCGATGTGTTCGCTAGATTCTACATAGGGCAGACGCTCTGTTTCTGTAACCTCCGGCTTTTCAACTAGAGCCTCTTCAACTAGCGTTTTTGAAATGGCCCAAGTAGAGGCTGTTCCAATGATTATTAACGTGTTTCCTTTTGCAACCCATTCTTTTAAGCGCGATTGAAAGCTCTCAGGATAACTACCTGAAACCAACACCAGAACGTTGTATGGGTCTAAAGAGGCACGCGAAAGATTGCGTACGGGGATTTTTGTGATAGGCATCCCAATTCGAGTGTCGAGCAAATGCCACACTTCTCCTGCCTCATAAGAGCGTGTCCCGTTACCGATAATCATGGCCGCTTTTGGCGTCTTCAATGGCATCATAAATCGACTACCTAAGTCAACGCCTGAGCTGCTCCATCCGGTTGCTGCGGCGTACACGGTTAGATTGAACTTTTGCGCTTCTCTTTCTAGAATTTCTTGAACGGCCGACGGGCTCTTTTTCTGTAATGAAACAGGTACGATGAGCGATCCGTAATTGAATTGTTTCACTCCTTTATCGGTTTGTACCGAGAAAGGTTTAAAGGCTGCTGTGGGGACTAGGCCCTCTTTTTGAAGTGCATAGGTAAAGGCAGGCAGATTATAATCTACAGCATCTACAACATAGGCGTAAGCACCATCGCTGACTGAGGTATCTGCCTTTAGCTCCTCAGCTTTGACGGTTTTAAGGTTTGAAGGAAGTCTGTTGACTCCGCTATACTTCAGCTGATAAAAATTGGCCAAAGACCAAGCAGAAGCATCGTAATAGACACTGTCTCGGTACGCCTCATAGGTTTCAAAAGCGGTTTGTACGATGCGGTATTGAGGCTGTTTGGTAGGGATTACATACGTTCCATTTGAAGAGGTGAATACGTCGACTTTGTGGCGCTCCATGAGCTTCAAGAAGGCCTTCGCTTTATTGCGGTCTGGTTCGTTGAAGGTATAAGCCTTCACCGGATCTTTTGCCGAACGACTGATAGCGCTTTCGAAAAATGCACGTTGATACTCACGCATAAAGGCCTTGTTCTCTACCGCAGCCTTCAAGGTGGTTATGCTTGAAACATACTGGTTTCGAATGGTAAACGGAAAGGTGATCTCGCCGAAAGCCGTGGTTTGTTTGAGCCCTCTAGAGCTTGCTTGTTCGAACAGGAGCCCTAAACCACCCTGAAGATCTGGATAGGATGAGCCGTAGCCCGGATAGGTTCCGTCAAAAACTTCTCTTGAAAAATAAAAGGATCCGATCGAATCTAAGGCCTTTGAAAAATAGCCTCCGAAGAGCTCATTGAGGTCTTCATAATTCTCTTTGGGCATAATTGGATCTTTGGAGCCGTTCGGCTTCATCGGCTCGAAGAAATAGGTGCTTTGTGACCCCATTTCATGAAAGTCGGTCACCACATTTGGATACCATTGGTGGTACCAATTGAGTTTGCCCTGACTCTCTGGGTTAACGGCTAAAATCCAGTCGCGATTAAGGTCAAACCAGTAGTGATTGGTGCGTCCGCCGGGCCAGTATTCGTTGTGTTCTGCATCTTGAGGATCTGCCACCAAAGGGGTTCCTTTGTACATGTTAGCCCAATAGGTGTGACGATCTCTACCGTCAGGGTTGATCGTTGGGTCTATGAATACGACGGCATGATCGAGGTAATGCACAATCTCGTCATTCTCAGACGCAGTTAGGGTGTAGGCAGAGAGGAGGGCGGCTTCTGAGCTCGAAGGTTCGTTTCCGTGCACATTGTAAGCGAGGTTCACAATCAACGGAAGCTCGAGGTCTGTTTGAGCGGATGAAAGTGGATCTATTGATTTCAAGTGCTCTTTCTGAATATCATCTAATCGATTCAGATTTTCAGGAGATGAAATCACGAGCATAACGAGCTTGCGTCCTTCGTGTGTGCGCCCGTATTCAATCAGTTTCGCACGTTCACTTTGTGAAGCAAGGGTTGACAAGTAAGACACAATGAGGTCGTGACGTGTGTGTTGCTCTCCGATTCCGTACCCCAAGAATTCTTCGGGGCTAGAAATTTGGTCTTCATAAGGCTGGTAGCGCTTTAGAAAATAGTCTTGTGCGAAAGTCTGTGCTGACACAAAGATTAGGGCAAATAAGAGGCTGAGATGTTTCATGTATTCGAGGGCTTTCAAATTAATCAAGGTGATTCCAATGCATTAAAGTGTTCCAAAAGAGTCCGCTATCGTGATGGTTGAGGTAGCGATTTAAAGGGTTGAAGGTGAATGAAACCACACGGCCTTTCCCGTGAGGTACATTAAAGATGGCTCCGTGACCTACGATCTCGTTTTCATTTCGTACCATACCAGAGCGCACGTATTTTCTTGATTTCTGCTCGTCTTTGCCAGCAGCTTTAGGTTGTTGTTCTTCAGAGAACCCCATGATCTCTCCTTCGTACGGTTTTTCATCGCTCAAAATGTCATCTCCGTATTGAACCACCATATAATTACGGTCTCTTAGCGCCGTGCGCAGCAGAGGGGTGTTTCCTTTGTAAAGATGAAATTGCTCCGGATACCCGTAACGAATAGGGCTGTTGTTCTGACGTGATTTGGCAGTTACGATAGAACCTGGATGAAAGAGTTTTGAAGGCTTATGACTGCTAAGTTGAGCGCCAATCCCCAGTTCAGCCATAATAGAAGAGCTGTTGTCGAGTGGCACTAGGACTCCTCCGGCCTTCACAAAGGCTTCTAATTCGTGCACCCCTTCAAAGCCTGGCCCCCCAGTCATATCATCAGTTGCATCAGGAGTACCGTGGGCCTGAAATTGTGAAGTCTTGGTAAATGGCATTGGGCCGAATGAGGCATCCACGCCATGAATAAAGCGTTTCGCATCTCCTCGCTGGTGCGGTATAACGATCACGTCAAAGGCATTTTTAAGCCTTCCGGCCTTCAAATCGTCTTTGTCTATGCTCGTGTAAGGGATTCCTTTTTGTTCTAGCGTGAAGCGTACCCATCCTTCAGCCTGGGTATCGGTCCAGCTGTGGAATACGGCTACCCTAGGCAGCGTCAACGCCCGAAGTGAAGCCTCTACAGTATTTGTAGCCTTCAGGTCTAAAGAATAGCGTTTGGCAAGTTCATTCGCCTGAGAAGTACTTAGGCCTTTGAATACGAGGGCTCCTGCCGACAGTGTATCTGAGGCCACTGCTAGTGGTTGGTCAGAAACGTACGCCTTTGCTCCACGAGACAGCTCTTTTAATCCGAAAAGGGCCGTTAGGGCCGTTGAATGTCCCTTATAGTCAAGTACGTAGTCGCTTCCACTTCCTTCAATAATTCCTTCATAGCTTACGTCTGCGGTGAGTAAAGAAAGCTGATCCTGGACTTCAAACTCCAATTCGTTTTCTTCTACATCAACACCGTACAGCATGCTTAGTGTCCAGGCTATAGCATCATAGGGCGGAAACTTAGCCTCTTTAGGGTACTGCTGAGGCGTGAGTAAATCGTAGGCGAGTTTGCTGTAAGGTTGATCAAGTTTTATAATGTAATCTCCTTCTTGATCTCCGCCGATTACTTGATGAATCTCTATGCCCTGCGCTCTTAATTGATTTACGAGGTAGGCTGCCATTGCAGGATCACGCTGCTCTCTTGGAATAGTGAATTGCTTGGTTTTGTTTTTAGTGGCAAAACGGGTGTTATTGACACTTTTCTGGTAGAAGTTTTTAAGCAGGTTTTCACGGTTTTCTGCAGCATAACTCAACGAGGCAAGTACTCCTGCCTGCATGTAGTTCGTGTTGTTTCTCGCCGACCAGTTGACCATTCCTGAAGCCGGATCAGGGCGGTACCATTCTCTTGAAGTTACCGGATCTCCCGCGTATTTACTTTTGGTAAGGTCACGCAGATAAGTGTTCGCTCCGGCGTTTCCGAATGTCTCGTAAAAACGTCCAACCGAGTTGTGGGTATTGGCTACCCAGACACCATACCCAGGCCACCATCCGTCGTAAAATGCCCAATTGAACACTCCCGGAAGACCCTGAGAAGCCAGACTCGTCATCTCGTAGTTGGCGATGGTTTGCCATTCTCCGATGGTAATCGGATCTACGTTTTCGTTGTAAGGCCCTGTACCTGTTGAGATGTAAAGTAATGGCACCGATTCATGAAGGTCGAGCATCACATTCGGATGCCAATCGTAGTATATTTTAAAAATGTTTTTGGTGATTTCTTGGGTAATTTGAAGACCGTCTCTATTGTTGTCGTGAAAGACATAGCGCCCCCAGTATGGAGTTGATCTCGGAAAGCCATCGTCCCATTGCTCGCGAAATTTGGAGTAGCGATGATACCAGTCTACCTGTTTGTCACGTCCGTCGGGCTCTGAGACCGGGTTGATCATTACCACCACATTGGATCTTATTTTTTGAATTTCTTCTGAGTCGTCAGTGATTAAACGGTAGGCAAGCTCCATGAGCATCTCAGGAGACCCCATTTCTGTAGAGTGCATTCCTCCATTCAGGTAATAGACACTTTTACCTTCTGCAATCAGTTGTTCTGCACGTTGTGCGTCGGTCACTCTTGGGTCTGACAATTCGCTCATGATGCGTTTGTAGAGATCAGAATGTGCCACGGTCTCTTCGCTTGAGATCATGACAAGATGGATAGGGCGCCCTTCTTCACTTGTGCCTACTTGGTCGATCTTGATTCGATTTGAGGCTGTAGCAAGCGTCTTGTAGTAGCCATAGATTTCTGAAGTAGAGTGCATCACCCCGGGAGCTCCAATAATGGTTCCGAAATGCTTTAGCGGAGAGGGTATAGTCGGATGATCTATAATCCTTGCAACAGATTCGGGATAAAACCGCTCATCAGTAGTAAAGTTTTTGATTTGCTCCTCGTAGCTGAGATCACGCTGTTGCGCTTTTAGAGTCAGTGCACTTCCTAAAACAAAAAGGAAGAACGAATAAAACAGGGTCGATTTTGACTTCATAATGGTGGTAAATAAGAAGAGTTAAGATAACGAGTTATCGCTCAAGTTGGATGTAATTAGTTAGAAATAGGGGGTTACTTTCGAAGACTCCAGACTTCGTATATCGGGTCACCACGACTGCTAAGTCCTGAATGGTGCCAGTCGTTATTGATACGTTCGAACTTGAAGGCCAAGGCAGCCCCCACGCGACTGTTGTCTCTAGAAAAGAATTCAATATGCTCAGTATAGGTGCCGTTTTCAGTGGTGTAATGACCTCCGCCTGTACCCATAAACTGCTTGGTTTCTGTATTGTAAGCGATCCATTGAAAGCGGGTACCCGATAAAATTTTCATCGTCTTTCTAGGCTGATCTGTGGATCGAGGTTCAAGCGTTTCGCCCCTTTTGCGTGCTGACATGAGCCATGCTCCGGCAAGTGCTCCAGGGGTATTGGTGTCTATTTGTCTGAATTCTAAGTTCATGCCCGAAACGCTATACCCCTTTGTATTTTGAGCGATCGTAAAATGCAGCGTCTCGCCTACCTGTTCGGGTTGTTCAGAGTCGAATTCTACTTCCAAACTCCACTCAGTACCATCAAGACTCCAAGCGCCACCTAAAGTTCTAATAAATGCCCCAGTAGAGGTGTTATACCAGCTGATAGCTTGATAACCCTCTGAAACGATTGAAATTACGGTGACCTCTTCGAGAGTAGCATCCTGAGTATCTGCTTGCCATGCTCCTAGTGGAGATTGTGCTTTGAGGATTAGGACCGAAAAAAACAAGAATGTTGTAATGAGTTTTCTCATAAGCTTAAATTGGTTTAGAGAATGTACAAAATACTTAGCTTTAAAGAACCCTCATAGCGATAACCTAACCTTTCAATTATGAAACGGATTTTAAACTCATTTTCAGCTTTAGTAGGCCTTACTATAGCAGTATGGTTTTTTTCAGCAATAGCAATCATGTATTTTATTGACGATTGGGGGGCACGGGGAACATTTGGGGACTTGTTTGGTGCTGTTAATGCCTTATTTTCTGGTTTAGCCTTTGCTGGATTGCTCTATTCGTTATTAGAAAATAAACGTCAAATAATGGCACAGCAGGAGGAGCTGATGTTGAATCGTCAAGAGCTACTTAAAGCGAGAAAAATTCAAGAAAAAACTGAGAAGGCGATTGAGGCCCAAGTGTCACAAATGAAAAATACCGCTCGATTAAGTGGATTAAATACTCTTGTAAATTATTTCACCGCTAAAATAAATGACTCGAACAGCACCGACGACGAGATTCAATTGGCTAAAGAAAAACGTCGAGAAGCCATTCGTGAGATAGATCGCCTGATTAAATGGGCGAACGCCGACGATTTTTGAGTATCTTTTTGAAATTGAAATCTTAATTTTATGGAAAATAGAAGATCCTTTCTGAAAAAATCATTTGCAACCGGACTAGCGGGAGCCTTGCCTGTATCTGCATTGACCTCTTGTGCATCTGAGACCTCAGATAATTCCAATGAGGGACAGGCCACAGATTCCAAAAACGGTAAGATTACTTTTTTACAAACCACCGACGTTCACTGTCAATTGCATCAGCATGATGAGCTATTCTGGGAGAATGAAGATATAGTCTTCAGAAAAACGGGCGGGTACGTTCATTTGTCTACCGCGCTGAAGCAACTCAAAGCCAAAAATCCAGAAAACACCATTGTGATGGATACCGGTGATATGTTTCAAGGATCGATGCTTTCGGTTCGAACAGAAGGAGATGCCTTTATCCCCATATTGAACGCGATGAACTACGACCTGTACCACCCTGGAAACTGGGAGGTTGTTTATTATAAAGATCGGATGCAGCACCTCTTAGGAGGGCTTAATGCGCCTAAGGTATGTACCAATATGTATCACGATCTGGGCGATGGAAAGAGAGGGGAACTCATCTTTCAGCCCTATCAGATATACAACAAATTAGGGGTCAAAATAGGATTTCTAGGATATACCGATCACCTTGTTCCGAAGCGTCAATCACCACTCTATTCTAAGGGAATCGTTTACACAGAAGCCAAAGAAAATTTAAAGCATTATGTCGATGTGTTGCGTAATCAAGAGAAATGCGACTTGGTTATCATTTTGTCGCACATGGGACTATCTCAGCAGATCGCCCTAGGGAATCATCCTGATTGCGAGGGAGTCGATTACATCTTTGGTGCAGACACGCATGAACGAGTGAGAAAGCCTATTCAGGCCAAATACACGAAAATTGTTGAGCCAGGGGCCTTCGGCTCTTTTATCGGAAAGTTAGAGATAGAGGTGAAAGACGGAAAAATGGGCGAGCACCACTACGAATTGGTTGAGGTTGACCCAAATCGCTTTGAGGCCGATCCTGAAATGGTGCAAATTGTAGAAGCATTAGAGGCGCCGCACAAAGAGGCTATTGAGACGGTTATTGGGTATTCTAAACAACCCTTGTACCGTTATTTCGTAGTGGAGAATACGATAGACACTATGATTGTAGATGCCCTGAAATGGAAGATTAATGTCGATGTAGTTTTATCAAACGGATTCCGCTTTTGTCCGCCACGTGTGCCTGATGAATCGGGCTTGGTGCCTATAACCGAGGGCTATCTGTACGATATGCTCCCGGTTGAAGCTACCGTTCGAACCGGAAAGGTTAAGGGGAAACAATTACTAGCCTGGTTAGAGAAAGAATTGCAAAATGTCTTTGCTGAAGATGCTTCAAAACGTTTCGGCGGATGGGTGGTTCGCTTTAAGGGAATGAAGGTTGAATTCAAGGCCTTTGCGGAATATGGAGAGCGTATTCAAAAGGTAGTGATTGCAGATGAACCTCTAGATCTAGAGCGCGAGTATAGCATCTGTGCGTGTGAGCGTGAGGGAGATCCAGACGATGTGTTGTGTCGGATGACAGGAGTTTCAGAGACTAAGAATACTGAATATACCTTACATGGGGTGGTGAAAGACTATTTGAAAGAATTTTCACCTGTAGACCCTGTGCTTCGTCACGATTCTAAAGTCTTAGATGCGCCATTAACGCTATTGTCACAAGTTTCTGGGGTAGATTACAAGTTTGTATAAAGCGTAATTCCTTTGTTTCTTTGGCCTGCCGAAATTCTTTCGGTGACGGGTTAACGACACACGGGATTATGAAATATGCGCTTTTAGGTGCTCTATGTACGCTTTTAGTTTCTTCGATTCAAGCGCAAACGCTTGATAGCCTTCAGGTAAATAAAACAGCTAATTGGGGTCTAAACTTCGCGAATGTGGGACTTTCGAATTGGACTGCCGGAGGGGAGAGCTCTATTGCTTTAGGGACAGTTTTGAATGCTAAAATTGTTCGAAAAGAGAATTTTGGTACCTGGACCAGTCAGTTCGATTTTGCACTTGGTGGTGCCCGTGTTGGGGATAAAAATTTTAGAAAAACGGATGACAATATAATCCTGCAATCGAAGTTCACTAAAAAGTTCAGTGAGAAATTCAGGTCCTCAGCTATTGCGGTATTTAGGACACAATTATTGAATGGATTGGTTTACAAGACCGATCCTGAGAATCCTGATGAATTCTTAAAAGAAAAGATCTCTGGCCTATTATCCCCCGGATACCTTTCACTCAACTTGGGATTCGACTACGAGCCCGGTGATTATTTAAGCGTTTCTTTTGCACCCACTTCTGGAAAGTTTACCATCGTTACAGACCGCGAATTGTCTGAGGCAGGTGCATTTGGTGTAGAGAAGGGTAAGAATACGCGTTCAGAGCTTGGGGTGAACCTATTGGTTGCCGTGGATCTCGATATCATGGAAAACATGAATTTGAAAAGCAGTCTTAACCTGTTCACGAATTACGGCACTTTTGGCACCATTGATACGAACTGGGAAAACCTTATCGTGATGAAGGTGAACAAGTACTTCAATGCCAGTTTAGGAACGCAGTTGATTTATGATAAAGATATACTCATTGCCAAAGACGATGGAAGTCTAGGCAACGCGGTACAGTTCAAGCATATCTTAAATTTTGGCTTCAATTACGCTTTATTTTAAAACACGCTAGTGTTTACGACTTGAGGTTATGTGATTTAATAGATACCTTGTGTCTATGAATGTAAAGGCTCCTCTCTTAGTTATACTCATGCTTCTGTCAGCATGTAATATTCGGAGCGTTGAATCACCTACTTTATGGTCAAAGAATGATCGGCCTAATATTATCTATATACTGGCAGATGACCTTGGATATGGTGAGCTAGGAGTTTATGGTCAGGATAAAATTGAAACCCCCAACCTTGATGCCCTAGCAAATGCAGGTATGCGTTTCACTCAACACTATTCAGGAGCTCCTGTATGTGCCCCGGCACGATACATGCTGCTCACTGGCACACATGCCGGACATGCATTCATAAGAGGTAATGATGAATGGAATGATAGAGGCGAAGTCTGGAATTATAGAGCCGTACTTGAGGACTCAACCTTAGAAGGTCAAAGGCCTATTCCAAGTAATACAGTTTTGTTACCTAAAAAACTTAAAGAAGTGGGTTATCGAACAGGTATGGTTGGGAAATGGGGATTAGGCGCTCCACACACAGAGTCTATTCCAACTAAGATGGGGTTTGACTTTTTCTTCGGCTATAACTGTCAACGTCAGGCGCATACCTACTATCCGGTGCATTTATACCATAATGAACAAAGGGTTTTTATCGGTAATGACACCATTGCTCCTTCTAAAAAACTTGCGAAAGGCGACTCTGAATTTGATCCAGAGAGTTATAAAAATTATACGTTAGATGCCTATGCCCCTGACTTGATGTTTGACCAACTTCTTTATTTTATTGGAGATCGAAGTAATCAAGACGAGGCTCCGTTCTTTGCCTATTGGGCTACGCCATTACCGCATAATCCGATTCAGGCCCCAAAGCGATGGGTTGATTATTATATCAAAAAGTTTGGTGAAGAAGATCCTTATGTAGGGCAGCGCGGATATTTTCCACATCAAAATCCAAGGGCTGGTTATGCTGCTATGATATCGTATTTAGATGAAAATGTGGGCAAGTTGATTGCGTTCCTTAAAGAAAACGACCTTTATGAGAACACGTTAATTCTATTCAGCTCTGACAATGGAGTTACTTATTCTGGAGGAACTGACGGTGCTTATTTTAACAGCTCTGGCATGTTCGACGAAGGCTATGGACGTGCAAAGGGATTTGTATATGAGGGAGGTATACGTGTGCCACTAATAGCTCAATGGCCAGGTAGAATTAAAGCACAGAGTCAAACGGATCTTATATCCTCTCAATACGATGTAATGGCCACTCTCAGTGAAATCAGTGGGTTTGAGCTGGATGCTACTACTGATGGAATCAGCTTTGCTCCAACATTGCTAGGAACGGCACAACACAAGACTCATGACTTCTTATATTGGGAATATCCTGAATATGGGGGGCAGGTTGCAATAAGAATGGGTAAGTGGAAGTTGATACGTCAACACCTTAAAGATGATCTTGCCCCGACTTTAGAGTTGTATAATCTTGAAATAGATCCGCAAGAACAAATTAACGTTGCTCATCAATTTCCAGAAATTGTTGCGAAAGCCGCAAGCATATTTAAAGAGCAACATAAAAATGCAGAGATAGAAGGATTTAGGATACCGCTCATAGAGAACAGTCTTTTTTAAGCAAGTAAAGGTCAATCTTTAAGATCGAATTCTGTTCCAAATGAAGCGAAGTGATATCCTTCGGCCTCTAATTTTATTCTGTCTTTATTGGATTTGAAGCGCACTGGGTTTGTATGGTTAAAATGAGTAAACCACACTTTATTCTTTTCCTTAGTCTGCAGAGAATCAAGCAGAAAAGTGGTCTCTACAATGAAAGGATGTGGTATCTCAGACATAGGTCGATTTATCTCACCATCTTTCAGAAATGTTCCATCAATTAAGGCAAAGTCAACCTCTTGCAGCATTTGCTCAAGAGATTGATTCCAAACGTTCCATTTATCAATATCAGGTATATACAGAAGCTTTCTGCGAAGTCCTGAAATGATAAACCCCACTGTTTCTGAGAATTCATCTCTGTGTGGCACAAGCAAGGGGGTTATATTGATGCCACCGTCAACCCGTATACTTTTTTCTGTAGAGAGCGGGTTTAGCCTTATATTCTCAAGCACAACAAGCTGATTCCATGGACCATTGTTTTTTAAGAATTCACTCATTCTTGGCATGGCAAATACTTCTGTATTTTTTGTGTTAGCTGCTTCCCTCCCCAGGTGTACAAGGCCTGTGTAATGTCCCATATGTGCGTGGGTAAGAAATATACCCTTAAGGGGTAAACGTGATATATGTTCTAGGTGCTTTGCTTGGATTACAAAGTCAGGGGTTGCATCAATTAAAATTGCAGAAGTATCGCTGTATACACCTAGGCTGCTAACATATTCATTGGGCTGTGGATTTGAGCAGCATCCTAGTTCACAATCGTGTTGTGGAGCACCTCCATCCTGAAGGTTTCCTAAAACGATCACTTTCTGACCCCTGATTATAGGCATTGATAGAACAATAAATAATAAATAAAACAGGTACGATAGTGGGCGAATCATAAAATCATAGGTGCTAAAAAGTGCTTACAACAAGGGTATTAAATAATCAAAAAGAGTCAGCGTTACGAGCCCCCAAAAAGTTCCAGTGACCATGCTGATTATCGCTAAAACTATTGCGTGTGGCATTAATCTTTTATCATATGCCGATGCGACAGCTGGTGCTGTAGAAACACCACCAACATTCGCCATTGAGGCTAGCGGAACCCATACGAGCGATATTTTCATTTTGAGAGCCACCCAAAAGGAGAGTATAAATTGAATCAAAATCCAAAGCGTGAGAAAAAATAGTAATGGCGGGTTAAAGCGCAATTGACTGAACTCAAGTTTTAATCCCAGAATACTCATGACGGCGATGATGAGGATCTTACTAATTTTTTGAATATACTTATGGTCCCAAGATTTCATTAAATTTCCTAGTAATAGACCTACAATACTATAGACAACAATTCTTTCGAGAAAGGTAAGAGGTATGGGATACACGGCTATAAATCCTATTCCCAACAACAAAAGTGTGCTGAGTCGATTTCTAGGATGTGAGTGATTAGGATTTTGTGAAAAGTACTCCACTTCATTCCGGTTAAATCGCTTGTTGAAGTAAGAGGTTTTCTTAATCCACTGAAACATGCCAATGGTCCAAATATTTACGATGATATTATCGATTATTAGTACTGAGACAAAAAGAGGTTCTGGGGTGTTGGCGAGCTCTTTGAGTACTAACATCGAACTGCTCCCACCAATCCAACTTCCAACTACAGGCTGTGAGGCGGTGTAACCACTTTCTACTATAAAAAAGTTGTTAAAGTCTGAGTTGAAATAAGAGAGTAGGACTCCTAAAATGACAGGGCAGAGTGCAATAATAGCCGAACTAATGAGGAAGAAGAGCAACGGTCGGACCCCAATTATCTTTAATTCATTGAGATGCATTGAAGCCATTGCCGTCAGAACAGTAAGTGGTAAAAGCAATTGCTTACTGAAATCGTGAATAAAATGATCGTTCTCGATAGTTAAAAACAACGAATTGAAGAGGGCTGGGAAGAGGTAAGCTAGAAGTACAGCAGGTACCCATCGGGTTAGCTTTTTAAAATAAATCGAGCGCTCTATTTTGAGGACTATAAGAATGGTCCCAATTAAAAGAATCCCTAGCCATAAG
>Ga0255780_10002045_pt1 | contig 18532 bp, 10 predicted proteins | sample 071ome_32_FD_179978 | JGI IMG/M metagenome (GOLD analysis project Ga0255780, IMG submission 179978) | Coastal salt marsh microbial communities from the Groves Creek Marsh, Skidaway Island, Georgia - 071405AT metaG (version 2) | ecosystem: Environmental > Aquatic > Marine > Intertidal zone >... | reverse complement strand
GATTTTCCAGATACAGCACGGGATCTTTACCGGCACGAAAATTGACACCCTGATGAATGGAAGGAAGAAAGCCATTGCCCCAAAGTCTTGAATACAAGGGTTGGCCCCCCTTGTTGCGAGTGATCAATACGCAAAAGGCGGGGAGGTTGTCGTTTTCGGACCCGAGCCCATAGCTGAGCCACGATCCCATCGACGGACGTCCTGCGAGCTGGGAACCGGTTTGGAAAAAGGTGATGGCGGGGTCGTGGTTGATGGCGTCGGTGTGCAGGGATCGGATGATGCACAAATCGTCGGCAATCTTTGAAGTGTGGGGGAGCAACTCACTGATCTGAGCACCGGATTTGCCGTGGCGATCGAATTTGAAAATGGATCCGGCCATGGGAAGTTTTGCCTGGTTGGCCGACATGCCGGTCAGGCGTTGCCCCATGCGTACCGAATCCGGCAGGTCTTCGCCATTCATTTTGTTCAACATCGGTTTGTAGTCGAACAAATCCAGTTGCGATGGACCACCGCTCATGAAGAGGTAAATCACCCGTTTGGCCTTCGGGGCATGGTGAGGGTGGGGCAGGATGCCTCTTAATGAGGAGCGTGGAGATTCGGCCGAAATGAGTTGATTGAATGCCAATGCCCCCAGTCCCATTCCCGAACGAGCCAGGAACTCGCGTCGTGACGGGTGGTGATCGAAAGATTGGCAATGTGATTCCTTCAAGGATTTCATGGATATTTTGAGGGGGTGAAAGGTTTCTTATCTTCTCACGATGGCTTCGTCGAAATTTAATATGGCCAATGATACCGCGGTGAGTGCGCTCAGGTTTCGGTGGTCCATATTTTTTTCCCATTTCAATTCACCTATCTGCTCAATCGATGTTTCCTCTTTGGACAAATCGACGTCAGCAAGTGATTCGAAACGTTCTGTGTAAATGGTCTTCAGCAATTCCAGTTCAGGCGCATGTGGGGTGCGGGTGACGACTTGCCGGAATCCGTATTGAATCTGGTCGGTCAAGGACTCGCCACCTTCCAGGGCCATGCGCTGGGCAAGCATGCGGGCGGCTTCGATGAACTGGGGATCGTTCAGCAGGACCAAGGCCTGTAAGGGTGTGTTGGTCGGCACGCGTCGGGCGATGCAATCCTCGCGGGACGTGGCGTCAAAGGTCAACATGGCGGGTGGGGGAGCCGTGCGTTTCCAATAGGTATAAAGACTTCTGCGATGCAGTCCTTCCCCTTTATCAGGCGTGTAAGTGGCTCCCGATACTTCTTTCCAGACACCGGCGGGTTGGTAAGGTTTCACGCTGGGGCCGCCGAGTTTGGGGGATAAGATGCCGGCTGCGCTGAGGGCCTGATCCCTTAACATTTCCGCCATCAGCCGTTGTTTGGGGCCGCGCGCCAGGAGTTTGTTTTCCGGATCTTTTTGGATCATTTCCTCCGTGGGAGCGGAATCTTTACGGTAGGTGTGGGAGGTGACGATCAATTTCAACAGAGCTTTGGTGTCCCAACCGTTGTCCATATACCAGCCGGACAGCCAATCGAGGAGTTCACGATGGGTCGGTTGCGCTCCCTGACTTCCAAAGTCTTCGGATGTTTCGACGATTCCCTTGCCAAAACACATTTGCCAGAACCGATTCACCACGACACGCGAAGTCAACGGGTGCTTGCGGTCGACCAGCCATCGTGCAAGGCCAAGCCTGTTGGTCGGCCAGGAAGGATCGAATGGCAAAATACGATCGGGTGTTCCGGCTGTGACTTCTTCGGAAGGAAGATCATATTGTCCTCTTCGAAGGATGTAGGTTTTTCTTCCACCCTTGATCTCACCCATGGCCATGATTTCACGGAGGCTTTCGACAATGCGACTTTCTTCTTGTCGTGCTTCCTGCAGGGTTGAAGTCCAGGTTTGGTAAGGTTCGTGGTGACGGTTCAGCCAGTAGTCAAACCAGGTGTCTGTATCAGCCACATCACTTTCGGGTTTTTGAACGGGGGTTTCCTGGAAGACTGAATGCATTTCAAGGGCCGTCAGTTCCTTGTTGAAAATGCGGAGTTCATCCAGCTTGCCGTCCTTGAATCCTCTACCCCTGAATCGAGCCGCCAATTGCAGCGGCACTCCGCCTCCATAAGTAATGTCCCTGAAAAGTGTGTCGCGGACGATTTCCACCGGTTCCGGTTTTCCGTTTACGTAGAGACGTATCCCTTCGGCTTTGCTGGATCCATCATAAGTCCAACCCAGATGCAACCATTGGTGAAGGGGGAGCTTGGATTTTGTGCGGACCTTGATGGCGTTCCCGGGCCAGAAATGGATCAAGGCAAAAGCCGCGTGTCCGTCTTCCAGCAATAATTCATATCCCCGACTGCCGGCGTCCGAACCAGCACGTGAATGATGGAGCACAATCAGTTTATCCAATACTTCAGGGATCTCCATCCAAGCCGACATGGAGAACGGTTGGTTTCGATTGAAGTTTGCAATCTGGTCGATATTCACTGAATTTTCCCCGTCAAATAGAAGCGCTTGCCCTTTGTTGCCAGCAACCTGACTTGGGTTGTCATTGATCTTTGCGAAGTGATCTTCCTTGACCAGGTTGGGGTAGCCTTTTTCTTCTCTTGATTCAAAACTGAAGTATCCCACCTGGTGCTGGTCAGCGGAGGCACTGGCATCTTTGTTGTCCTTCCACCAGGCTTCAAAAGCCGGTTTGGCGGCTTCTCTGATGGAGTCTTCTTTGGCTTCCAATGTCTTGATCCTGGACTTTGCTGCCTGATGTTTTGATTGTTCTCCTTCCTTGTAAAGAAAGTGGGTGGGGGAAGGGATGGCGTCGGTAAAATGCGAGTAGAGTCCCGATTCGTCGGTGTTGTTGAAAAAGGCAAACAGCCGATAATAATCGCGTTGGGAAATCGGGTCGTATTTGTGATCGTGGCACCGGGCACATTCAATCGTTAAACCGAGAAACGCCAGCGCGGTGGTTTTCAATCGGTCGGCATTGTATTCCACCCTGAATTCTTCGTTGGTGCTGCCCCCTTCATTTGTCTGGCGATGGTTTCGATGAAACGCGGTGGCCAACACGGTGTCCTGTGTGCGTCGTTCCATGAGATCTCCCGCCATTTGCTGAATAATGAAATCATCGTAAGGGAGGTTTTGGTTGAAGGCCTGAATCACCCAATCCCGCCAAGGCCACAGGTGATTGAAACGATCCGCCTGATAACCGTAGGTGTCGGCAAAGCGGGCCACATCCAGCCAATCCATCGCCATGCGTTCCCCATAATGTTCCGATGCTAGTAATCTGTCCACCAGCCGTTCGTATGCGCCGGGTGATTTGTCCTGCAAGAATCGGTTTCGCATTTCTTCGGTGGGAGGCAGCCCGGTCAGATCCATGCAAACACGTCGCAGCAGTCGCTCAGCGGGAGCTTCCTCAGAGGAAGGCAGGTCTTCTTGATCCAATCTGTTTTCGACAAAACGATCGATGGGATTCCGAAGGACTGCTGCACGTGTTACCTCAGGAATCGTTGTTTTTTCCACGCTCTGAAAGGACCAGTGCCCCGACCAGACGGCACCGTCTTCAATCCAGCGTTTGATCAATTGTTTTTCGGCGTTGGAAATCGTGAGCAAGGTTTCGGGTGGAGGCATGATGTCATCCGGATCCTCCGTGATGATGCGCTGAAACAATTCACTCTCATCCGGATTCCCCGGTTTCAAAATGGGGATCCCTGCATCCGAATCATGACTCAGATCGGTCTTGATGTCGAATCTCAGGTCCGCCTCGCGTCCTTTCTCATCCGGGCCGTGACAGGCGAAACAACGGTCGGAGAGAATGGGTTTGATATCGCGATTGAAATCAATAGTAGACTGGGCTTCGGAGCTTTGGGGGAGCGCGGCAAGCGCCGCGATCGCCATGAAGATCGTGCTGATCCTGCCGGCGTAGATTCTGGTATTCCGCATCATGGGTGGCAACCTTCTCATTCAAAGAAATTCTATTGGAATCGAATGAAGGTTACCCTACCCGCATAGGGAGATGGTTTAAAGTCAATTTCTGGGGAGTTTTGGTTTCGCCAGATAAAAGGGCAATATTTGTCAAAGTTCAGTCGAATGCTGCTAATTGGATGAGTTGTTCTTCCAGCGAAGGGCATTCGATATTGGGAGTCAGAAAGCGTTGAACGGGATAATCCGATGTCGCAGGGTGAACTGCGACAGAGTGCTTCAATGTCCGGCCAATTAGTTTGAGCAGGTCGTATTTGCTCACCGGGGGAAGGAAACCAGGTTGCAGGATGTGTTCGTTACAGGCGATGTTCCCAGTAATGATATTTAAGCTTTGCCGAGCCCATTCAAGCGTGGTGATGCCATTCCAGAGTTGGTTGGTGTAGCCTTTAACTGGTTGACTCTGGCGCAGGTACCAGCTCATCAATGATTTTTGAGAGGATGGTTCGGGGCCAATGATGGAGGTGCGGATGATCCAGTCATGCGGGCGAGTGAGGTCGAGTTCCCCAAGATGTTTGGAACGACCGTATTCTGTGTCGGGATTGTAAGGCGCATTCCACCGACATGATTCACTGGTGGATGCAAAAACCGCGTCCGAACTGGCATGTATCAAGTGGCACTCGGGTGGTAATCCTTTGGAGATCAATCCGGGTAAAGTGCCATTGACCCACCGGAGCATGTCATGGCTAGTGTTGGTTTCTTCCCGGACGCCGATCGCGTTGATGCAGGCGTCAGGTTTCATCTGGGTAAGTTTCTCCGAAAGTCCGGTGTGGTTTTGCGGTGTCCAACGTTCATCAAAGGCGATGACACCCAAATCATGCTTCGAAAGAAACCGGCAGACCATGTGCCCCAGCATGCCTCGTGAGCCCAGGACGATGACGCGCTTCATGGTGCCTCCTGAATCGGAAAGGCAGTGTGCCATTCTCCGGGGTAGTCGGGGTTTTTCCGGATGATGTCATCCTTGTAATTCCACGCTGTAATCAGGCAATGCTTGGGCGCCTCCTCATTGAGATGGGAAAGATCAACAATGGGCGTGCCGACGCATGGGATGAATTTGCCAATGCGCAAGGGAGATTCGTCGACGATCCAGGTGAATGGCAGGTCCAACATTTGGTTCAGGTAAACATTGGCTCGTCCCGCTGCGCCGTATGCTGAAATGCTTTGTCCATTTTCCAGCGCTGCCAGCAGTGTTTGCACTGTGGGGTGATCGTTGCGTTGGTGGTAAGCCAATGAAAGGCGTTCGAGTTTTGGAAGGTAGGTTTCGGATGTGCCCTTTGGGTAATGCTTCTCACCCGTTCGTTTGAATCGACAGCGTAAGGCTCCTCCGTGCATGGGGGTGCGATCAATGGAAATTCGTTCAAACCCCAGGGCTCCCAAACAAGTTGTCAATGCATCGAGACTCCACTCGGCTTTGTGTTCGTGATAGATGGTGTCCCATTGAGAACCATTCAAGAGTGCATCCAGATCGTGGACTTCCACCCAGAACTCCCCGTTTGGACGAAGAGCCAGCGCAACCCCCTCAAAGACATCCCGCAGGTCGGAAATATGAGCCAGGCAGTTGGAGCCGCTGATCACATCCCACTTGCCGACCCACTGTTCGCGTTCAACGAGAGTGGACGTGAAGGGTTTATTGACAAGATCGTAGGGTTGGTCGGGAGTATTCTCGTGTGTTTTTCTGGCGACATCGCTTGGGTCCACTCCGCACTTTTTCCATGAATCCGGGAGCTTGTTGAGCAGGACGCCGTCGTTACAGCCGATTTCCAGAAATGACGGGGTAGCGTCTTCATAGACCTCCGTCAGCAAGGCTGCAAAATATTCAAAATGCCTCACCAAACCCCCGACTGTTGAGGAGGCGTAATTGTAGTGTTTGAACAAAGCCCGGTCGTTTACGTCTTCCAGAACTTGAACGAGACCGCATCGTTCGCAAATGATCCAGCTCAACGGCATGGCAATCGCAGCGTGTGCCTCCTCCTGATTCGTGCAGAATTGCCCGGCCAGGGGCATGGGATCCATTTCCAAACCGGGAATCAGCATGGAGGAGGGCGCATGACATGCCCTGCAACGGTCGATAATGGTGTAAGGGGCGGCTTCCAACATGGGATCAGTGAAACAGTTCCTGGGATCCCATGGCATCCAACATGGCGTTAATGGCGTCACCCGCTTCCAACTGGCGCGTGTTCTGACTGGTGAATTCTTCGCCAAGCTGCTTGGGTGTCAGTTCGGACGGGATGCGGTAGTCGGGGTGAATGGTGTAGTAGTCCGGTTCCTCCACGATGCGCTGCATTTCATATTCATTGACCAGAATTTCATGCAACTTTTCACCGGGCCGGATGCCGGTGATCTCGATGGGATGCCCGGGTTTGCCTGCTCGAGCCCGCATGGTCTCGGCCAGATCCTTGACAGTGGATGCCGGGGCTTTGCGAACAAAAATTTCACCGCCCTTTGCCTGGGTCATGGCGTGGAAAACCAGGTCGACAGATTGGTCCAATGTCATCAGGAACCGTGTCATTTCCGGGACGGTGACGGTCAGTGGGAGATCCCGTTCCAACTGATCCTGAAACAAGGGGATGACCGATCCCCGGCTGCCCATGACATTTCCATATCGCACGCAGCAAAAGGTTGTGTCACCCCCGAATTGGTTTTGGCTGCAGACAATTTTTTCCATCATGGCTTTGCTGACACCCATCGCATTGACGGGTTTAACCGATTTGTCCGTGCTGAGGGCGACAAACGTTTTCACACCTGCTGCCTTGGCGGCTGCACAGGCCTGGTTGGAGCCGATGATGTTGGTCTGAACGGCTTCGAAGGGATATTGTTCGCAGGATCCAACCTGTTTTAATGCAGCCGCATGGAAAACGAAATCAACACCTTCCATGGCGGATGTCAATCGAATCGGGTCCCTGACATCACCCAGCATGTAGCGAAAATCCGGAAAGGATCGTTGCATTTCCCACTGCTTTTTCTCGTCTCGACTGAAGATGCGGATTTGAGCGGGAGATTTATCCATCAAATGCCGTGCGACCCGGCTGCCAAAAGAGCCGGTTCCTCCTGTAATCAAAACTGTGGAATCTTTTAAAGTCATGTGCAACGAAACAGTTTGCGGAGAATGCCCGAAAATTCCATGCAGCTAAAGAAAAAACGCCCCGACCTTGACGGTGGGGCGTTGGGATGGATGCTTCAAATATTGGACTCAATCTTCCGACTGATTCATGACCTTCTGCTGGAGGTGCGAGGGCAGTTCCTGGTAATGGCTGAACGCCTGACTGAACATGCCACGGCCCCCGGTCAGTGCCCGCAGTGTGGAGGTGTAGTTGTAGAGTTCGGTTTGTGGTGCTTTGGCTCGAATGACCTGGAAGTGTCCTTCGGTGTCCAAACCTTCAATCACACCCCGACGACCGGACATGTCGCTCATGACATCTCCCGTCAGTGCTTCAGGGACCTTGATTTTTAGATCGTAGATGGGTTCGAGGATGTAAGGCTGTGCTTTTTTGAAGGCTTCCTGGAAGGCGTGTTTGCCGGCGATTTGAAACGCGATGTCGCTGGAATCGACGGAATGCATTTTACCGTCATAGAAATCCACTTTGACATCCACAATCCTGCAGCCGGCCAAAATGCCTTCGTTGCACGCGGCGTTCACTCCTTTGTCGACGGATGGCACGAAGCCCCGATCGACGTTTTGTCCGGTCAGACTGTGCTTGAAGTTAATGCCCCCACCACGTTCGTTCGGTCCGATCCGCAGCCAGACTTCGGCAAATTGACCAGAGCCGCCCGATTGTTTCTTGTGGCGATAGGTTGTGTCCGCTTTGGAACGAATGGTCTCACGGAAGGGGATTTTGGGCGCTTCCATTTCGACTTTCACCCGGAAACGTTTTTCGAGCGTTTCCTTGATGATGCGGATGTGGAGTTCACCCTGGCCGCTGAGGAGTGTCTGATGTGTTTCGGGATGCACCAGGTATTCCAAAGAAGGATCCTCTTCCTTCAAGGTCACCAAACCATTTGCCAATCGTTCTTCGTCCCCTTTGTTTTCGATGGTGACAGCAACGACCGTGTTGGGAGAAGGATAGTTGATGGGGGGGAGATGGACGACGGATTTGGAATCGCAGAGCGTGTTGCCGGTATGCGTGTCCTTTAATTTGATGGTTGCACCAATGTCGCCTGCACATAGCTTGTCAACGGATTCCCGTTGTTTGCCGTTCATGACATACAGTTGCCCTAATTTTTCATGACAACCCTTTGTTGCGTTGTATATATCGGATCCGGCTTTTATTTCACCTGAGTAAACCCTGAAGAAGGAATACTGTCCGGCATGGGACTCGTCAGCGGTCTTGAAGACGAATGCCACGGGGTTTTCGTTGTCGGATTTGATTTCCACTTCGTCTCCGTCACCGTTCTTGGCTGCTGTTCCCGGGTGGTCAGCAGGGGAGAAGCCGTATTTGGCGATGAAATCCATGAGTCGGGCGACACCGACATCGTGTTTTGCGGAGACGCAGAAGACAGGGATGAATGCTTCAGCCAGCAGGGCTTTGTGTAGTCCGGCACGTAATTCTTCCTCGGACAAACCTTCCTGCTCGAAGAATTTTTCCATGAGTTGGTCGTCTGCTCCCGCCACGAGTTCGATCAATTCCGCATGCAAAGCCTTGACCTTGTCTTTCAATTCTCCTTCAGCGGGAGTTTCTTCGTATTTGCCGCTGTCGTCATCTGCATAGGTCACCACTTCACTTCGCATCACATCCAGCAGCTTGTTGAATCCCGGCCCCGGATTAATCGGGAGTGTCAGGGGAAACAGCTTTGGAGTGAAATGATCACGCAAATCAGCCAGGACCTCATCGAATTTCGCGTGTTCCTTGTCCAGATCGTTGATGACAAACATTTTCGGGATCTTGAGTTGATTGGCGAAATCCCAGACCAGATCGGTTCCGACTTCGATGCCGTGGGCGGCATTGATGGTGATTAATGCGAAATCACTGACCCGATAGGCGCTCAGGGTCTCTCCAATGAAATCAAGGTATCCAGGGCAGTCCAGAATATTAAGTTTTTTGTCCAACCATTCCACATTCAGCACCGTTTCGTGCAGAGACATGCCGTGCTCTTGTTCGTCTTCGTGGAAATCCGATGTGGTGGTGCCCGCTTCGATGCTGCCCAGGCGGTTGATTTTGCCGCCACAGACCAGCATCGATTCGCAGAGCATGGTTTTTCCGGAGCCGGCATGGCCCACGACGGCCACATTCCTAATGTCATTTGCTGTAAAAGTTTTCATGGTTTGATTTCTAAAGGTTGAGGTTCCTGATGATTAACGCGTTTTGTTTCTCGGTTGAATGCGAGATTTCTTGATGAACTCGAATACGCCTGCATGCATTGATCCGTCCGTTTGAACGTTCGCGAGTTGATTCATATTAGCATGGGTGATCATGTTTTCAACATGTGCTGGTGACCGGCCATCAATTGATCCGTGTTCAGATTAAAATCGCCAGGTGAGGTTGGCATAACGTTTCTTGCAACAAGCAGGACAAATCTTGCTGCATCAACCGAAAGTCAGATAAACAATCATCTGAATGGCGGCAATCACCATGGCCCAGAGACGGGTTCGACGCCACCATGGAAGTTGTTCCTCTTTCAACATTTTACGCACAGAGGAAGGGAGAAGGATCAAAAGCAGTATCAGCAATCCGAAAACCGCCGCCACCGCCAGTTTGCCTGTCATGGTTCCTAAAAGAATGGTCGAGGTGGCGCTCATGCCTGACCTCCTTCCGTGCCCGATGATGGGGAGACGCTCCCCACAATAAGGCCTTGAAGGCGGTCTTCCGAATAGGGAGGTTTCAACAGGCTGCCTAATCCTACACCCGCCATGGAGACAACAAAACTCCACCAGGCAACCCACAGAAAAGAGATGCCACCTTCCACCCCGAATAGGGATTCGGAAAAGGTCATCAGCGCTGCGCTGATCACTCCTCCGGTCATTCCGATCAATCCGCCGGTGGCATTTGCCCGGCGGGTCAACATGCCAAATAGAAGGAGAGCGAGCAGGGGGCCTTGAATAAAGGATAAAAATGTTTGAAAGGCTTCAAAGACGGATCCAAATCCCTGTTGCACAGGATAACTGACGCCCACCCCCGCCAAAAGAAGCACGGGGATCAGCCATCGTCCCAGAACCAGGCATTGGCGGTCGCTTGCGTCGGGCCGTATCCATGCTTTGTAGAAGTCGTGCACGAGCATGGTGCTCGCGGAGTTGACGTAGGAATCCAGATTGGAAAGCACGCCTGCCAGGAATGCTCCGATGACCACGCCAAGAACGCCCGGGGGCAGCAGTTTGACAAGCAGCATGGGGAGCACCTGATTGCCATTCCAATCGTCTCCCGGCGCTCCAAGCTCCTTGCTCAGAAGTGCAATCCCAATCAATCCCGGAATCACCAGCAGCAAGGGAAAAACCATTTTGATGGCGGCGCAAAAAATGTAGGAAGCTCTTGCTTCAGCGGCTGATCGTGTGCCCAGAGTTCTTTGGACAATGGCCTGGTTGCCGATCCAATAGGCCGGTCCCAAAACAAATCCCAACCCCAACAAAACCGCCGGCCAGGGGTATTCCGGGTGATCGGCGGGAGGGAGCAGTTCCAGGTGGTGTTGTGTCCAGTCGTGACTTTGAATTTGTTCTTTCAGGGCAGCGATGCCACCCACTTCCGATAAACCGCTGATACAGATGATGGCGGCGCCGATGATCAGAATCACGCAAGAAAGAGCATCGGTCACCACGACGGCCTTCAGTCCACCCACTGTTGTATACAATCCCACCAACAGAGCGGTGACGCCCACAGACAACCAGAAACTCCAACCAAGAATGCCGGCAAACATGGATGCGGCGCTGACGAAGATCGTGGCCAGGGTGCCCACCATGAACAGCACCCAAAGGATCGCAAAGAAAGTGCGCACGGTTTGGTTGTAACGTTTGCCCAGGTATTCGGGGACCGTGTAAACGTTGGCAAGCCATAGGTAGGGCATGAATAAAAAAGCGGCTACGATCACCGGCAGGATGCAGCCCAGAAAATCAAAGTTCATCATGACCACCCCGAACCGGTAACCATCCCCGGCCAGACCAATCATGTCCTTGGCCCCGATGTCGGAAACCACCAGCGACAAACCGGCAGCCCACCAGGGAAGAGATTTACCGGCCAGAAAAAAATCTTTGCCGGTCTTGATGCCACGGCTGAACCAAAGCCCGAGCCCACCGATCGTGATGAGGTAAATCACGATCAGAGTGATGTCCAATGTGCCTAGGCGTAGTGTTTCCATGAGTTGGGAAGTGCGTCCTTGATACCGCATTTCACGCGCATGCAAAAGCAAAAGTTTGCCATCCAAAGTAGCCGATTTCCCAAGAAAGTGGCAGAGTAGGCAGATCGGCTCGCCTGCTCCGACGCATGTGGATTTGATGTGGCTGCTGGAATTCGGGATCTTCTCGGCTTCCCGAAACGGATGCGAGCGGGGTATGGGACGCCAGAAGGGGCGCGACGGGACGTCACGATCTACCTTGGTTGGCTACCCATCGCGCAAAGTAGCCGTTTTCCCAAGAAAGTGGTCTCTCATGGTTCCTTCTTGGTTGAACTCATTACTTATGTCCGGAAATTTCTTCAATGCAGCAAATCGCCAAGTAACCAAGATCTCCCGTCAACAGTCTGGAGTGGTGAAATTATATTAATTTTATGTGGTTGCGGATGCGTGTTCGTGTTCTGGATGGTTTGGCATATATACTGTTGTGTTTCCTGGTTGGAAATTGCTTGGTATGTGCCGAATCGTCGATTCGATTAAGTTTTCTGGATGATCCTGAGGTCCTGCAAGATACCGTTGATCGGTTGGTGGATGCGGGGTGCGGCCCTCTTGCAATGGATGGATTCAAGCATCTCGTTGCAAACCAAAAAAAGCGGCTGGAATTGAAATCCGGCACCGGAGAGTCAGTGGACATCGCTGGCGCCATTCACCTTGATAATCCCGATCAGTTAATTGATCTCGGCCATTCCAGCTATGACGACATCATTTATTGGCGCGGACTACCCCATCAACATTACCTGACCTGCTTTGACTTGGCTTTGCTTATCCTGCGGGAGGGGCCGGTGTTTGCTGACCAAGTTTCTGAAAGTTTCAAAACCAAGCACTTCCGCCGTATTGAGACCTTGTCCCGGGGAGGTTTGAAACGGTTTCATTTGTCTGATTTGAAGGATCCTGGTCCCTGGTCGGGAGACGAACTTTTGTCTTCGAGGAAGAGCTATGAAGTTCGGACTCAATTGCCGTCTCGTTCGGGCAATGAAGCCCGCCTGGCAATGAGTTTGCGTTCAGTTCGTGCCATCCCCGGGCATTATGCGAATACCCAATTGGCTTTGTCCCAATTGTTCCAAAAAAAAGTGGACCTGTGGAGACGGGACGGCGTGGTGTTCTCCGAGTCGATTCAAATTGTGCTGTGTCATTTCGTCGATCTACGGGGTAAATTTATCGGAGTCGATCATATCGGACTTCTTTTGAAGAAGGAGGAAGGGTGGATGTATGTGGAGAAAAATGGCTCAACCAGTCCCATCGTTCGCATCGATTTTAGTTCGGTCGAGCAATTGCTGGACTTCATGAGCAGCATGTTCGAAGAGGAACGAAAAGATCCCCGCAGTCCTCTGCATCTGACTGCATTCATGGTGTCCATCAATGATCAGCTCCACCGTGTCGTATTGAGAAAGTCCCCCCAAAAAAGTGGCGTCCAATGAAGGACGCCACACTCTACCTTATGAGAACACACTAAATGATTGATTATACCCAGGGCTCGGGTTTGCGAACGGGAGCATTCGTGTCGTAATCGATGGGTTCGATTTCACGTCCGGTGCCGTCGGTGAGTTTGCGGGTCTTTTCATCAAACAGGACGGTCATGCTCAATCGTTCTGCAATTTCCGACATCGCGATGACGGCATGAGAACGAACGGCCACTTCGATATTGCCGTTGGGTTGTTCACCTGACCGGATGCAGTCAAACCAGTTTTTCTCGTGTGCCGGAACACTGCCGACCCGTTCCCCGATGCTGAAGTCTTCCGGATCGATTTCGTCTGTGAAGGGGCGTTCAGGGCGGAGTTCCACGTTGTTTTGGCTGGATGAAAAATTCATCGTGGCTTTGTGCCCCCGAATGGTGTCGGCCACGCCTTTTTCATTCACCGTGCTACCTGCCACAAATAGGGTCAAGCCACTTGGGAATTCCGCCAGCAAGTGAGTGGTATCAGTGATTTCCCGATCTGTTGAAATGGCCCTCGTTCCCGTGCAGACAACCCGATGCGGGAATTCAAGAACCGGATTGACCATCAGCAAGGGGGTGACTCGATGTGGCAATAGGTTGCCCAGAATACCGTTGTTGTAAGCATAGTATTTGTGCCAACTGAAGTAATGGTCTGGATTGAACGGGATTTTGGGCGCTTGTCCCAACCAGCGGTTCCAGTCCAGATTGTCAGGGCTCGCGTCCGGATCGTTCTGGTAGGTCCATTCACTGCGAGGATAATTGTTGCGGCAGTAGGAGGCCTGCATCCAGACCAGTGGTCCGGCGAGTCCATCCTTCACCCATTTGGCGGCCTGGTGGTATTTCTTGTCGGAACAGAATTGTGAGCCCAACTGGAAAGTTTTACCGGTGCGCTTGCAGGTGTCATAGACTTCAAAGGCTTCGCGCAGATAACGCGTCATGGGTTTTTCGCAGTAGACGTGTTTGCCGGCTTCCATGGCATCAATCGAACAAGGAGCATGCCAGTTGTCGACCGTGGCTATCGTGACCGCGTCGATATCTTTTCGTTCCAGTAATTTGCGGTGGTCCGTGTAGGTTGCACTGTCTGGAAGTTTCAGCATCGATTGAGCTTCTTTGAGACGCTTTTGATACACGTCACATACAGCCGCTGTGGCGATGTTGTTATCCGCTGCATGTCGGCTTTGGTAGCGGACATGGGCTTGTCCTTGACTACCTGTTCCGATGAACCCGACAACAATTCGGTCATTGGCGCCCAGCACTTTGCCGGCATAGGGTGCCTGTTGTGCTTCGATAGCGGATTGAGCGCCCAGACCGACTGCCGTGATGCCTGCAGAGAGGGTGGCGGTTTCTTTCATGAAGGTGCGACGAGTGCGACCTTCCCCAGGTTGGTTGGATGTTGAAGTTGGCATGGCTATTTAGAGATTTACTCAAAATATGACCAACCAGTGAGAAAAGCTCCACCTGCTTTTTGGTGTTGACTTTCCCTTTTTTGCTTTGAGTTGAGGGGGAAATGTTAACCCAATGGAGGAAGAACCTCGCTGAGTAAGACTTCGCGCCCGAGTTCCAATGACCGTTGAGCTGCTTCCAGGGCGGCGATGACCTCCACTTCTTCATCAATCGGCACGGATTCTTTTCCGGTGATCACGTAATCGATAAACGCCTCCAGCAGGTAGGAATACAGGTGTGCCAGGTTGGGGATGACATGACGCCAACCCTTGGTGCCATGCAGGTTGATCTCATAACCGGCACGCATTTTGTCACGTTCTGCGACGGTGAGCACCACATCGAGATCGTTGGCAAACCGGATGCGCGCGATGTTGGCGCCGGGTTTGCCCACGTTGATGGCGCTCACTGCTCCCCGACCCAAAACCGCGTAGATCATCGAGAGCGCATGGATGCCGTAATAAACCAGGTCATTCCCACAGGTCGCACTGGCCAGGTGAACCTTTCCGAGTTTGGGAAGCTCTTCTCTCAGTTGAAGGATGTCCGGCACAAATCTCAAACTGCTTGCAGACATGAAAGGAGTCCCTGTTTCCTTCGACAGTCGGGCAATCCTCGTTGCTTCACGTGCTGTCATGGCCAGGGGTTTGTCGCAGAAGGTCGGGACACCTTTTTTCAGGGAATCGACTGCGTACTTCCATTGTTCACCCGTTCCGTCGTCGATGAGTATGACGGCGTCGACATCGTCACAACATTGTTCCGGCGTTTCGGTGACGGTATCGATGAGACAGGCATCCGCCATGGCTCGTGCCGCTTGTTGATTTGAATCCCACACTTTGACGACTTTGGCGGAATCCAGCCGACGTTGTGATTTGACAAACACGCCTTCAAACCCGGCAGCTTTGCGGTCATCCCAACCATTAAATGTGGTCGCAAAGGCTGTTCCATGATTGGAACCCGATTTCCTTTCCTGACCAGGCCGTCCATAGGTAGCCGCCGAAACCAAGCCCAGTCGAAGCGGTTTGTTTAGGGATTGTCCGATGCCTTGATGAGTGATGCCGGCGGTGGATGCCGCTGCCAGGAGTTGTGCCGTCTGTTTTCCGAATGTTCGGCGGCTTATTTCTGAACGATTCTTTTGAAAGGGGTGTTTCATATCATTAGTTCCGGATGGGTTGAGAAATGCGCAGGTAGGCGAAAAAATCCCGTAGTTGCTGATCGCTCAAGCCGTCCAACAACCCTTCCGGCATCAAACTGCGACTGTTGGGTTCCATGGATTCAATGTCGGTATTGGGCAAGGTGACGTCCTGGCCGTCCAATCCCCTCAGCACGGTGACTTGATTGTCCCGGTCCACTTGGAAACCGGCCAGGGATCGACCATCTTTGGTTTCGATGTTCACATACTGGTATCCTTCGCGGATTTCCGCGTTGGGATCCAGAATGCTGGTCAGCAAAGTGCCCATGTCCTTTCGCTGGTAGGCGGTGAGATCAGGCCCAACATGGCCTCCTTTGAAAAACAACTTGTGACACACACCACATCGCTCCAGGAAAATGGGCTCCCCTTTGTAAGGATCGCCGGAACCGCCTTTTAGAGCGCTGCGGATTTTCTTTTCAACTTGTTTCACGGAGAGACTTCCATCTGTTTCTTTCGCAGGAAACAGGTTTGTAGCTATGGCACGTATGTGTGGATGGGGATGGGAACGGAAAAGGTCAGCGATTTCATTTGGAATGAGCGAGGCGTCGAGGTCGCCGGATTGAATACTTTCAAACAACTGTTCCGTCCACTGGGATCTGCTTGCCAACAGGTTCAAAGCGGCAAATCGAACTTCGACGGGCAAAGTGGATAAAAGATCGAGTGTGCTTGAGGCAATGGAATCAGATGCGTAGCTGCCCAGCGCAACAAAGGCCGCCTTGCGCAGTGCCGCCGGTGCGTCCGATTTTGCGAGTTGCAACAGCACAGGAATGTTGGCTGAATGCGGGACTTCACCCAATGTGCGTGTGTAGAGCAGGCGGTCGGTCAAGGGGTGCTGATTGTTCGTAATGATCGATGCCGCTTCCTCGAATGCCGCATCATCTCCCTGGCGTAGACGAAGCACCAGAGAACCCGTTGTGACCTTGGCCAATTCCTTTGCAAGTTCGTCCGGGATGGCGGGAATGGTGCGGCCTCGAAAAGCCTCCTCATATCCTCGCAACAAGGCATCCGTTTGATCTTTCGTCTCCGCAAATGCCAGTAGGTTGGCCAACAAAATTAAATCCTGTCTTCTTCCGTCCACAGCCAATCGACGAGCCAATCGCGGTAGGATCTGTTCGCGGACGATGGATTGTTTCCATAGGTCTTTGATCATGAAAGAGGTCACGACATCTTTTGTGTTTGCCGGTATATGAGCTTCCAGCACCCACCAACCAAGCAACGGAATGAATGGATCATCCAAGTCTTCGTCATGGTGCATGATGACCTTGGCCAGCGAAAGACCTTGAGAAAGTTCCAACCTTCGAGCGGTTGAGGCAAATTGGGAACGGGCTTCGGGATCCGTTTCAATGCGGGCCTGATCCGTCAGTGCGGTCATGAGCATATCGGGCACGGCGCGCGCCTCAGTCTGTTTGCCGCTCAATCCCAGATTGCGGTGGATACCATAGTCGTCTCCAACGAATCGAATCGTCCACGTCCGCACAGGTGCATCCGGATGTCGAAGTGATTGGATCGCGGTGGGAGCATCCAATCCGCCCGCTTGATAAAGCGCCCAAAGTGCGTTCCAGGCGGCCATGCCTGTTGAAGCGCTGATCTTTTGACGCAAGGCCTCGAAGGTGGAGGGTTGTCGGCGTTCTCCCAGAAGTCGCACGGCAGTGTGCCGGTGCCATTTGTTTGGGTGGTCCAGCAGAGCGACTAATTCTGTGTTGGTTTTGACTGCCAGATTCAGATCCGATTCGCGTGGCATATCCTTTCCGGCGATGCGGAAGATGCGACCTGTCGTGGGATCGATCTGGTTTTGGTAGTGTTGACCGTGGGCGATGTAGAATTCATACATGTCGGAAACCATCAGGGATCCGTCCGGTGCGTTGGCGATATGGACCGGACGAAAAGCCGGATCAAAGCTTTTCACCACCACTCCATGATCCTTCGTTGTAAAAGTGGCGCCACGTGGGTGTCGGTCGGATGCAATCACCTCGTTATGTAACGGATCAATCGCGAATAACATGCCCTGGAGTTTTGGTGGTATCGCCGTGCTTTCCGCAAAGGCTCCAAAATGAGTGAAGCGTACAACGCGATCCGGTGTCGACATCATGGGAAGTTCGCCGAATGCATAAGGATTGCGGGGGGGGCCGAATTTGCCCGGGTTTACCCCTTGCATCTGATAAAACCCACCCTGCACAAAGTGCCATCCGCGGGTGCTGCCTCCATTGTGCCCCGAATACAAGCGTCCTTCGGCATCGAACTCCAATCCGTAAGTGTTACCACCCCCTTCGGCAAAGATCTCGAACGCCCGGGTCTCCGGATGATAACGCCACACCATGCATCCTTCGAAGTAAACACCGTCGGCATCCTCCGGATCGATGCCCGGTCGGGTGACCCGGCAGGAACAGGTGCTGCCCTGGCCGCCGTAAAGCCAGCCATCCGGTCCCCAGACCAACCCGTTTGAAATGGAATGGGAATCCTCAAAACCAAAGCCCGTCAGATGCACTTCCGGAGATCCATCGGGGATGTCATCGTTGTTCGCGTCCGGATAGAAAAGCAGGTGGGGTGTGTGCATGATCCAGACACCTCCTCGTCCGCGAATGGCCGAATTGGCCATGTTCAAACCATCCACAAACGTCTTGTGTGTGTCATAAGTGCCATCGCCGTTGGTGTCCTCATGTATCGTGATCCGATCCGCTCCCGGTGTGTGATTGGGGGGGGCAGGAGGGATGGCGTTGTAATGCGAACGGTAATACTTGTCCCGACTCAACATCTCGATCCCGGCCGGGTAGGGATACTGTCTTGATTGAGCCACCCACATCCGTCCGCGCTCATCGAATGTGAAATGGAATGGTTGCGTGACCGTTGGCTCGTACAGCAGGAGCTCGGTTTCCAGTCCATCGCTGGCATTCATTTTGGCGGCAGACTCATGCGGCTCCAGGCGGGGGCCGTGGACCTGTTCGGTTCGGGCAAGCACTCGCTGTGACTCCCGGAATTGGTCGAAGGCGGCCTTTGGGGGGCGTTGGTCTGTTGCGGAACCGGGGCGGTATGCCTCATCGGCCAGGAATTCCCACTTCCCTTCAAACACACATTCCAGAAAGTAATCCATGATGAACGGCGCTTTGTCCAGAAAACCACCCTGAGTGGTCGGAGCCTGCAGGCTCAAGGCCAGTTCGTTCCATTTACCCTTTTCAAGTGTGCCTGCCGGGATCTTATGATG
>Ga0255780_10002041_pt1 | contig 18544 bp, 17 predicted proteins | sample 071ome_32_FD_179978 | JGI IMG/M metagenome (GOLD analysis project Ga0255780, IMG submission 179978) | Coastal salt marsh microbial communities from the Groves Creek Marsh, Skidaway Island, Georgia - 071405AT metaG (version 2) | ecosystem: Environmental > Aquatic > Marine > Intertidal zone >... | reverse complement strand
AGGGGGAGCAATGCGATGAAAGTCTATCACGCCCGAAATACCCGGTCCCTGCGCATCCTGTGGCTCCTAGAGGAGCTCGGGCTACCCTATGACGTCGAGATTTTTGATCTGGGCGCGCCGGAAATGCGCAGCGAAGCCTACCGAAAGGTTCACCCCATGGGGCGCGTACCGGCCCTCCAGGATGGGGAAGTCATCCTCCATGAATCCGGGGCCATCGTGGAATATGTGCTGGCCCGTCACGGAGCCGGGCGCCTGGTGCCCGCGGTAAGCGATAAGGCCTTTCCCGCGTACCTGCAGTGGCTTCACTACGCCGAGGGCATGATGATGCCCCAGGTCAACCTCATCATGGTGGAAACGCGATTCTTGCCTCCGGAGAAGCAAAACCCCATCAATCTGGCCCGAGCCCAAAAGCTCCTGGCGAAGAGCCTTGACGCGGTGGAAGGGGGCCTAGCAGGCAAGGATTACCTGGCGGGGGAATTTTCCGGCGCGGACATCATGACGGGCCACGCCTGCCACGCGGCGGAAAGCCTGGGCATTCCTATGGAGGCGCTACCGAATACGGCGGCCTACGTCGCCCGGCTTCGGGCGCGCCCGGCCTTTGTCGCTGCCTTGGCGCGCTAGGCCCTAGCCATGACCACGCTCATGGAGGTGAGCCCCCGGGATGGGCTGCAGAACGAAGCGAGGCCCATCTCAACCCCGCAGAAGCTGGCGCTCATTGAGAAGGCCCTGGCGGCCGGGGTGAAGCGGATAGAGGTCACCAGCTTCGTTCATCCAAAGAAGGTCCCCCAGCTGGCGGACGCGGAGGCCCTCTGCGCTGCTCTGGGGCCTCGTCCCGGCGTTTCCTTGACGGGGCTGGTCATGAACCTCCGCGGCGTAGAGCGGGCCCTTGCCACGGGGGTGATCGACGATATCGGCATGGTGATTCCCGCGAGCGATGCCTTCGCCCAGCGCAATCAGGGGATGACCGTAGAGGCCGCCTGCGAGGAAGCCCTTCGCGTCTTCGAGCGGGCGGCCCAGGCGGGCAGAAGCTACCAGCTCACCATCGCCGTGGCCTTCGGCTGCCCCTTCGCAGGGAGGACAGCCCTGGATCAATGCATCGCCTTGGCGGAACGTTTTGCCGGCGCAGGCCTGCGGGAATTTGCCCTAGCCGACACCATTGGGGTTGCGGCACCTCGCGAGGTCACTGCCGCCTTTGGCGCCGTAGGCAGCGTTCTCGGCAGCGCCACGCCGCTCCGGGCCCATTTCCATAATACCCGGGGGCTGGGCATCGCCAATGCGCTTGCTGCCCGAGACCAGGGAGTCGAAACCCTCGATGCCAGCATCGGGGGCATCGGCGGGTGCCCCTTCGCGCCGGGAGCGACCGGTAACATCGCCACGGAAGAATTGCTCTACGCCCTAGAACGGATGGAAGAAGGGTTGCCCATTTCCCTAGACGCCATCCTAGAGGCCGCCGCGCTTGTGGAAGCGGCCCTGGAGCGGCCGCTGCCTTCCCTCGTCTACCGCGCGGGACTGGCTCCCGCAGGCGAAGCCACGGGCAGCGCTAGCTGATAGCCCTGGCCTCGAACGGCCACGATACTTCCTGGCCCCAGCTTCTGCCGCAGCTTACCCACGGCCACATCGATATGCCGCTGCCCGGCGGCGAGGGGCTGGGAGCCACTGTCCCGGGCGAGCACCTCCCGGGAAACCACTTCCTGGGGGTAGCGAAGAAAGGTCGTCAGCAGGTGGAACTCCTGCTCCGTTAGGGGGATCGTTTCACTCTGAATCTCCAGAGCCCGGCGCTCCACCCGGAGGCGCGCGTTTCCAATGAGCTGATCTTGGAGCGCACCCTGGGGGCTCCCCTGGCGTCGCAGAATCACACGAATGCGCGCGAAGAGTTCAGCCTCATCGAAGGGCTTGGTGATGTAGTCCTCGGCCCCGAGCTCCAAGGTAAGGACCTTCTCCAGACTGCTGGTCTCACCACTCAGCATGAGAAAGGGGATGCCCCGGCCACCCAGCCAACGCCCGAAGTCATAGCTCTTGCCGCTGCCCAAGCGAAGGTCGAGGAGAACCAGGTCAGGGAGGGTTTGGGCGGCTCCTTGCCCGGCCTCGAGGGAGTCCGCTACCGTGACGTCATAACCTTCCATTTGAAGGAGGGCCGCAAGCGTGCCGCGAAGCGCGGGGTCATCGTCCACGAGCAGGAGCTGATACCGGCGATTCGCCATGGGCACTCCTCTTCAGCAAAGCGTCAGTGTAAGCAGAGCTTGCAAGTCCTCGCCAGTGCTTACCTGCTCTTTCCAAGCGCGGGAAGGTTTTTTATCCTTCCCAATCAAGAACGTGTCCCAGGAGCGGGACCCGCGGGAGAGCGCCATGGATGAAGGCAGGCAAGCAGGCTTAGACCAAGCCCTAGCTCAGGCCGCCCTGGACGGAACGCTCGAGAGCCTTTTGGCGCTCCCTAGGGGCACGACCTTCCTGTTCGTCGATGATGAAGGGCAAATCACCGAAGTTTGGGGTGCTCGCGAATCCTGGCAACGGGCCTGGAAAGGCCTCGCGCTTTCCACGCTTCTTGCGCCCAATGCCTCTCGCGCCCCTCGGGCGCTCACGGAGCTCTTCGACGCCCTCGCCGCGGGGCGCTCGATAGATGTTTTTCCCCTCTTTCTCGAGGGGGAAGAGGGGGCGCCGGAGATTATCCGTATCGTCGCCCGTCCCCAGTTACGCAACGGCGTAGCGGGGCATCGGCTCTGCCTGCTCGATGAATCGGACCTATGGAAGGCCCTCGATACGGCCATGGCGACCGTGCAGAGCCAGTCCACCCTAGCGGAAACGGTCCCGGCACCGCTCCTCGTTCTCGATCCCCAAGGGAATATCGAAATTCTCAACAGCGCCTTGGCGCGACTTCTAGACCTTCCGGAAGGCGGACTTTTGCAGCGTCCCTTGGGCGCCCTTGAGCGCTGGGCCCGGCTCCCGGAAGGCAGCCTTAGGGAGGCCATTCACAGCGCCCTCGACCCGGAAGGGGCCTCCGAAGGCCGGCCCCTGCGCCTACGCGATGGGCAGGGCAAGCCTCATTGGCTTGTTCCGGCAGCGGCGCCCCTGCAGCAGCCCGACGGGGTGCGCACCATGGTGCTGTTCACCGAGGTCACGCATTTCGAGTTGAGTAAGCAAGCCCAGGTCGACACGGAGCGAGAGGCCGCCCTTAACCTGCTTAGCCAAAGTATCCTCCATGATCTGAATAACGTCATGACGGTGATTTCAGCTGCCAGCCGCCTACTTGATCAGCCGAGCGCTTACCCCACGGCGAAGGAAGATCTCGGCGCCGCGGTGGAGGGGGCGAAGCAGCTCATTGCGCGGCTTCGGGACCGGGAACTGGGCCGCCCCCGGCGCGCCGAGCATTTGCCCCTCGCGGAGGCCCTACGCTTGGCCTGTGAGGGTTTTCGAGCGACGCTCCGTACCGGCGTGAGCCTAGAAATTGGCCCCCTCATTGCGGCGGGCATCTACGCCCCTCCCGGGGACTTCCAACGGGCGCTCCTCAACCTTCTCAAAAACGCCGCAGAGGCTATCGATGGGCAGGGCGTTATCACCGTCAGCAGCTACTGGATTCAGCCCGGGGAGCGCATTCAAGTGCTGGTCACCGACTCCGGCCGGGGCATGGTCCCCAGCGAACGAGCCCGGGTCTTCGAACCCTATTTCAGTACGAAGACGGGAAACGAAGATCGAGGCCTGGGCCTCACCCAGGTGGCCCGAATGGCGGCGTCCGCTGGTGGGGAGGTGGAGGTAAAATCCAGCCGCCCCGGCGAAACGGTGCTGGCCCTAACCCTGCCGGCCCAGCCAGCGGTGTTTCATAACCCCGTCAGCTCCGACGCCTAGCGCCGCACCGGATGCATGGGGGGGCGGGGGTCCATGCAGGCCACGGGAATTAGGCACAGTACGAACACCCCGGCGATCACCCAAAACGCGTCCTGATAGGCCACCATATGTCCCTGGAGCCATACGGCACGGCTAAGCATGGAGAAGGCCATAGGTTCGTAAGGAAGCTCTAGCCAATCCGTCAGCCCTCCCTGGGTGAGGGTCGGGAAGAGCTCTTTAAACCAGAGATAGAGGCCCACCCCATCCTGCTGCACCGCTGGCGCCATGGCTGCCACGTGATGACTCGTCCGCTGATCCAAAAAAATCGCCAACCCGTTGATGCCAAAGGCGCCACCGAGTTGTCGAAGGAAGTTCACAATTCCCGAGCCTTGGGCCAGCTGATGCATGGCCAGGGGACGCATAGCGGCCGCATTTAGGCAGGGGAAGATGAAGGACAACCCTACGCGTCCAATCAAGGCCCACAGGCCAATGGTGAGAAGAGGCGTCTGAAGATCAATCTGCGCCGTCAGCGCCGCCGAAAGGCCAAAGACTACGGTGCCAAAGAAAATAAGCGTCCGGGCAGACATCTGGTCCGATAGGCGACCCGCGAGCGGGAAGAAGATGGCCATCATTAGCCCCGCGGGGAGCATGAGAAAGCCCGAATCCGTGGCCTTCAGCCCTACGATCGTTTGCATGAACAGGGGCAAGAGGTAGGTGGACCCGTACAGCCCGGCTCCGATGATAAAGGTGACCACCGACGCCGCCAGAAAGCGTCCATTCGCGAAGAGCCGAAGATCGATCATGGGGTCGGGGCGGTGAAGCTCCCAAGCGATAAAGCCCCCTGTCGCAAGCGCTGTCACCGCAAAGAGGAGGGCGCTCAACTGGTCCTGGAAGTCATCCGCGGGGCCCTCAGAGAGCGCCACGAGCAGCGCTAAGAGCGCAATGGTCAGCAAGATGACCCCAAACCAGTCAAAGCGAGGGCTTGCCGCATCGGGCTCCCGCTCCGGCATAAACACCATGGCCAGGGGGATGGAAAGGAGGGCAAAGGGAACGGCAACGAAAAAGACGTAGCGCCAGCTTAAATGATCAATGAGCAGCCCCCCCAGCACTGGACCGAGGGCCGGGGCGAGGACGACGCCAATGGAATAGATGCCCATGGCGGTCCCCCGGCGATGGGGGGGAAACACCTGGAAGATAATCAGCATGGACACGGGAGTCATGAGCCCCGAACCCGCCCCCTGAATCAAGCGGGCCAGAATGAGCGTATCGCCGCTTTGTGCAATACCGCCGAGCACGCTTCCTAGGAGGAAGATCACCATGGAGGCCAGGTAGGCGGTGCGAATGCCGAAGCGCTCCACGCACCAAGCCGCCAGGAGCATGGTAACCGTGGTGGCGGCGAGAAATCCGGTGGCAAGCCACTGGGCATCATCCGGGGTCATCCCCAGGGCGCCCATGACGTCGGGAATGGCGACGTTAATGATGGTGCCCGTGAGGAGGGTCGCGAAGGAGCCGAGCATGGAGGCGAAGGTCACCCACCAGCGATAGGCGCTGCCGTATAGGGAGAAGAGCTCCCGTATCCGCTGCCGCGCGTCGATATCCCCGGGAACGGGATGGGGCCCGGGAAGGGCCCCCTCACTCGGCAATTTTAAGCTCCACCATCATGCCCGGCTTTAGCGCCAGGGACGTTTCCGGAAGCTCAAAACGTACCTCAATGCGCTGAGTGATTTTCGTGAAGTTACCACTGGGGTTGGGGTTCGGCAGCAAGGCGAATTGGCTCGTCGCCGCCGAGCCAATGCGGCTGAGCGTGGCTTCCAGGGGTGCATTCGGGAAAGCATCGACGAGGACCTCGGCCTTCTTACCGAGGGCCAGCTTGGCAACGTCCGTCTCCTTAATGTTCGCCGAGATCCACAGCTTTTTGGGATCGTGAAACATGGCAAGACGCTGCCCCGGCGCCACGTATTCGCCGGGGTCCACAAAGATCTCATCGACAATCCCCGAGGAGGGTGCGTGAAGTTGATGGTCCCGTAGGCGCACCGCAGCTTGAGCCGCTTCCAAACGCGCCTCCGCCAGGCGCCCCTCGAGGGCCTCAAGCTCCGCTTGCAGGATGGCCACTCGATCCCGACCCGCGCTTTCCTCCTCTAGCGCACTGCTCTCGGCGCCCACCGCCGCTTCGGCGGCGGCGTGCTGGTCCCGGGCTTGGAGGTAACGGCTTTCTAGCTGCTCAAAAGCCTGCGGGGAGAGGGAGCCCTTCGCGAGCAGCTGCTCGCCCCGGTGGTAGGCGGCCTCCGCTTGCTCTAGGTCGTGGGCGTAGGCCTGGGCCTTAGCCTCTGCGGCCCGGAGCTCCGCCGCCTGCCCTGCATGACGGGAGGCCGTCTGCCGCTCGGCCATGGTGCGCTGACGGGAAAGGGACTCGTGTTCTGCTTCGAGGGCTTCCACCTTCTGGAGCAGACCGGCATGGATCAGCGCTGCCATCTCATCGTCGAGCTGTAGGAGGGCTGCGCCTTCCGTAACCTCAGCGCCTTCCTCCACGGGCACTTCCCGAACCCAGCCGGGGACTCGCGCAGATAGGGCCACCATGGTGGCGCTGATGCGCGCGTCGGTGACGTAGATATGGGTGAGTCGATCGGCGAGCCAAGCGCCAAGGGCCAAAATAGACACGGCTGCCAACGTCAGAGCGAGGCGATTTCGGTGCGCCGGAGACCTCCCCGTCTCCGCCGCGGATGATGCTTCAGACATAGCTCGGGCTCCCCTCCCGATGTCCTGCCGCGCTCTAGATCACGGCTTTATCTGGAATTCTGACACATTCCGCATTCTCGGAGATGCAGCGAAACACCCGGATCGCGGCCTCAACATCCGCGGGATCGCAACCGGCAAGGAGCTGGATACTGGTATGCTCTCCGGCCCGACGAAAATCCTCGGCGAAGGCAGCGCCCGTCTCCGTGAAGTGCACCGTTTTCGAACGGCGGTCCGCTTCCCGAATGCGCCGTTCCACATAGCCCTGCTGCTCAAGCACATCGAGCACCCGGACGACCGTAGGGGCATCCGCACCCATGAGGCTGGCGAGCTCCTTTTGCGTGGCGCCTTCCGCGCCCGTAATCAGGTAGCTCAGCACGGAGATATAGGGGGTGGGCCGGGCGTGGAGACCGGCGAACGCGCGGAAAATGGTGCGCCAAAGACGGCTGGCGCGGTTTAAGTTGGTACCAAAGGTAAAGGTGGCGTTGGGTTTCTGGTCGGGAAAACGCGACTGAACCATAGACGGCTTCTTTTGCTCGTTCAGCCCCGAAGGGGCGCAAGGCAACACCGTGCGCCCCCTGGGTAAGAAGGTCAACCCAAAAATACGCCGCTTTGTACCCACGCATCGATACTGAGCAGTTATTCTCGCTAAAGCTTGAGCCGCAGAAATCGGCCGTTCTCGCCGTCCGTCAAGACCAGAAGGGTTCCGTCCCTAGCCAGTCGAACGTCCCGGACGCGCTCCCTGAGCTCGGGGTAGCGCCGTTCCACAGCGAGGATTTGGTCACCCTTTCGTTCCGCGGCATAGAGGCCTGGAATCGCCAAGCCGCCGAGATAGAAAGTCCCCTGGGCCTCAGCATCGGGGGTGGGGACGTAGGCGAGCCCCGAAGGCCCAATGGAGGGCGTCCAGTGCCAGGCGCTGTCTTGCATCTCCGGGTAGCGCTCGAAGGGGGAGATCCGTGCCCCGTTGTAATCAATACCGAAGGTCGCCACGGGCCAACCGTAGTTCTCCCCCGCTACCAACACATTGAGCTCATCGCCCCCCTGAGGGCCATGCTCGTGGCTCCAGACGGCGCCCTCCGGCGTCACCACCAGGCCCTGGGGATTACGGTGGCCATAGGTCCAGACCTCCGGCCGCCCTTCCTGGGCTTCCGTTCCCGGGAAGGCTGCGCCCTCGGCGGTGAGGCGAAGGGTTTTGCCCAGGAGGCTCTCCCGGTCCTGCGCGGCTTCCCGATAGTCAAAACCGTCGCCCGTGGTCAGCAGCAGAGCGCCCTCGGGCCCCCAGGCAAGCCGCCCTCCGTAGTGCACGGGCGTATCCTTTAAGGGGGAAACGGTAAAGACCACCTCAAGGTTCTCGAGCGTCGAACCGTTCATCTTTGCGCGCGCGATGCGCGTTCCGTTTGCCGCGGGGGTGCCATGGGCATAGCTCAAATAGATCATTTGGCTATCCGCAAAATCCTGGGCCAACAGCACGTCGAAGAGCCCGCCCTGGGATTTTGCATAGACCGGCGGAACCCCTTGGATCTCGGTCAACAGGGATCCATCGGCCGCCAGGTGCTGAAGCGTGCCCTCCCGTTCCGCTACGAGGAATCCGCCGTCGGGGAGCTCAGCCACGGACCAGGGAAAGCGAAGCTCGCCATTGAGCTCGGTTATCCCAGCCTCCTGGCTCGATGCCGCAGGGCTCAAAAGCCCCATCACGCAGAGATACAACACGGAACGAAGAGTACGCATGGATTAGAGCGCCTAGCCGATAGGAAATGGGGGAGGGCCCGCGGCCCTGCTATGCTGGCAGCTTAGCAAAGCTTCTTGCGAATCATGAGGAGAAGTCCATGGCTCTTTTTTTGCAGCGCGTAGGCGCCTTCGGCGCGGCGGTGTTGGCAACGGAAGCCCTAGCGGCCATGGCATCGACGCAATTTGTCCTGGCGGGGCTGACAAGCCTTGGGGTTGTCATCACCCTCGGCGATCGCCTCGCTATGACGGGACAGGACATCCTGGGCATGATGCAAATCTACCTTCCCGTGCTGGCCCTCGCCCTGGCCCTGGGCTTCCTCGTCGCCGGCGGGATCCTTAGGAAGCTCGGCCCCGCCTGGTCCCTTTTGGGCTACAGCAGCGCCGGCTTCGTTGCCGTACTCGCTGCCGTTCTCACCGTGCTTTCGCTCTTCGACATCACGCCCATTGCCGGGGCCCGAAGCCCGGCGGGGCTGGTCTGTCAGGGGCTCGCGGGGGCCGTCGGCGGCCTTATCTTCCACCGCCTCAAGCCCAGCCCCGGGGCCTAGGTGCCGCCAAGTACGCCTTTCGCTTGCAAGGCGGTAACCGTCGCCGCATCGAAGCCCAGTTCCTCCAGGATCTCCGCGCTATGCTCCCCTAGGGCGGGGGCATAGCGCGGCGCGACTTTCTCTGCCCCTTCGATGGCAATGGGGCTGTTCACCGTGTGGGTCCAGCCCGGCTGGGGTTCCGCCACCGGCGTCAAGATATCGGCCGCAAGGGCCTGCGGATCCTCCGCAAGTTCACCCACCGCCGTCAAAATGGCGGCGGGGATGCCGGCTTCCGTGAGAACCGCCTTAGCGTCTTCCAGAGTCAGACGGTGGAAGTAGGTCGCAAGGGCTTGGTAAAGCGCCTCGGGATCGGCGCGCCGAGCATCGCCATCGGCAAAGCGAGGGTCATCTTGCAAGGTCTCAGCCCCCAGAGCGCCCAGGAGCTTCGGCCATTCTCGAGCTTCATTGAGAAGCGTTAGCTGAAGCCAGCGCTGGTCCTTCGTCTCGTATTGAGCGGCAAGGGCATTGGCCACGGGGCGCGCCGGGTCCCGCTCCGGGAGCGGGGCACCGCATAAGGTCATGGAAGCCATCATGCCGTTAGACCAGAAGCCGTTTGCCAGGAGGGAAGTGGTGACGCGCCGACCCTCACCCGTGCGATCCCGGGCCCAAAGGGCGGTCATGATGGCGCCATAGAGCGCCATGGCCGTGGCGTGATCGCCCATGCCCGGCGCCGACATGGCAGGCCGGGCCCCGGGAAGGCGGACCCAATCGGCAAGCCCGGAGCGCGACCACCAGGCCGTCGTATCGTAGCCCGGCTTACCGGCTTCCGGACCCGCGTCGCCGTAGCCCGTGATGTGGGCGTAAATGAGCTTGGGATTAAGGGTCTTCACCCGCGCCCAGTCCAAGGCTAGGCGCTCCGCCAAATCAGGCCGGAAATTGGTGACCAGCACATCAGCCCACCGAAGGAGGGCATCACGCACCGGTGCCGCGGCGGGGTCCTTTAGATCGAGGGCAAGGGAGCGCTTGTTGCGCCCATCAAGCACCCAGAAGTAGTTATGGTCACAGGGCGGCGAGGTGGGGCCCTGAGCCAGTTGCCGAAGAGGGTCCCCTTCGAGGCTCTCGAGCTTAATGACCTCGGCGCCGAAGTCTGCCATCACCGTGGCCGCCGCTGGGCCCGCAATCCAGGTCCCGACGTCGAGGACCCTTAAGCCCGACAAAAGCAGCGCCCCAGCCCGCTCCCGTTGCGTATCGTTCATGTATGTTCTCCCCCTAAGACCGGTGGCAGTGTACGGCCCCCTTGGAAGGCTGGCGAGCCTCCGCCGCTTCGGTCACAGTAGCCCCATGAGCGATCTAACCCTTTGGCTTTTCCTCGCAACGCTCGCCCTTCCCCTGGGGGTTCTTTCCTGGGCCTGGCGCCGAGCGCTTCGCCATGGCGCGGACGCGGAGCGGGCGTTAGCGAAAAGCGAGGCCCAGCGCGAAGTGCAGGCCACCCAACTGCTGCAGGAGCAGGAACGTCGGGAAAAGCTTGATGCCCAGCTGCTCGCGGCGGCGACGGAGAGCGCCGCCCTGCGCAGCGAGCGCGACACCCTCGCCGCCCGGGAGGCCTGGCTACGGGACTCGGAAACCCGATTAACGCAGCAGTTCGATACCATTGCGCAAAAGCTCCTGAGCGATCGCAGCGAAACCCTGGAAAAGCGGCAGCAGGAGAGCTTGGGAGCCTTGCTCGGGCCCCTTCGGGAGCAGCTAACGAGCTTTCGACAAAAGGTTGAGGAGGTGCAGCTGGCCGACGCCAAGGATAAGGCCTCCCTGCTGACGGAGCTGCGCGCCCTGCAGCAGGCTACCCAGGGCATGAATGCCGAGGCTCGGCAGCTCACCGAGGCCCTTCGGGGCGATAAAAAGCTTCAAGGCAATTGGGGGGAGCTCATTCTCGATCGGGTCCTAGAGGCCTCGGGCCTGCGAGCGGGATACGAATACGAAAAGCAGGCCACGCTCCGGGACGAGAGCGGGCGGATTAAACGGCCCGACGTCATCGTTCGGCTACCGGAGGATCGGGCGGTGGTCATCGACGCCAAAGTGACCCTCGTGGCCTGGGAAGCGGCTCGCGGTGCGGAGTCCCCGGCGGAGCAAACGGCGTACCTTGAGCGCCATGCCCAGGATCTCCGGGCCCAGCTTCAGCGCCTTGCGACGCAAGGCTATGCGGAGCTCGAGGGGCTCACTTCCCCGGACTTCGTGCTCCTCTTCGTTCCCGTAGAAGCGGCCCTCGCCGCTGCCCTGGAAACGGATCCGACGCTGCTGGCCAAGGGCTTTGAGCAGCGGGTCATGATTGTCGGGCCCACTACGCTGCTTCTCGCTCTGCGAGTCATTGAAATGAGCTGGCGCCGAGAACGGCAACACCAAAAGGCCGAAGAGGTCGCCCGCCGCGCCGGGGCCCTCCACGATAAAATTCAGGCCACGGCCTCAGAAATGGAAAAGGTCGGGCGACAGATCGCCACCCTCGAGCGCACCTGGGAAGTCGCCATGCGCCGCCTCGCGACGGGCCGAGGCAGTGTGCTCAGCCAAGCCCGGCAGTTCGTGGCCCTAGGGGCAGGTACGGAACCTAACCCGTCGGCCTCCCCAGCACTGGAAGAAACACCGGAAACAGAGTCGGAATTCGATTCGGAAGAGGATTCGGAATGAAGAACCCCGTGAACGCCCTTGCGCTGCTGGGCGCCTTAAGCGCTCTGAGCATCGCCCCCAAGGCCCTGGCGGAGAGCGCAGCCAGTACCTTTGAAGTGGATCTTTCCCAGCGCGCCAGCCAGATCGCCTGGATCGAGGGCCACTTCGAAGGCCTAACCCCAGGGGCGCCCTTGGCCCTCAGCTTCCCCGTATGGCGCACCGGCCTCTACCGCGTGATCGATCCCGCAGGGACGGTGAGCCAGCTCACCTTTGAGGACGGGGAGGGCCAGAGCCTTACCCTTACGCGGAGCGGCACCAGTCGCTGGGAGGGCACCGTGCCTCCCAGTGGCCAGCTGCACGTTCGCTACCGTCTCTACGCCAATTCCTTGGAGGATCGCACCCGGGACCTTGATGCGAATCATGCCTTCCTAAACCCCGGCGCGGTGTTTCCTTACCTCGAAGCGCTCCGCGATGCCCCCGTCACCGTGCAGCTAGGCCTGCCCGAGGGCTGGGCGTTGATCTCCGGGCTCGAGCAATGCGGTCCCGGGTGCGCCCTAGCACCGACCTACGACCGCCTAGTCGATAGTCCTCTCGAAGCCGGCACCTTTGACGCCGTGGAATTCACCGCCGGACCCGTTCACAGCACGATCGCCATTGACGGACCCTGGGATGGCAATGGGGAGCGCCTCAAAGGGGACGTCGCTGCCCTCATGACCGCCGCCGCAGACGTTTTTGGGTCGGCGCCTCTCCCTACCGATCGCTACCTATTCCTGCTCCACAGCGGAGAAGGGCTAGGTGGGGGTACGGAGTACTACAACAGCACCGTGGTGCACACCGATCCCAAGGCGTTCTGGGATAAGAAGCGTTACGAGAGCATGCTTTCCCTCTTCGCCCACGAGTATTTCCACACCTGGAACGTCAAGCGATTCCGCCCCGCGCCCCTTGCGCGCTACGACTATGAGCAACCTACCATCGTAGATCTCCTCTGGGCTGCGGAGGGACTTACCAGCTACTACGACCTGCTGCTGCTGCGTCGAGCAAACCTGGTGGATGACAAGCGGTTCCTAGAAATGCTCGGGGAGATGGTCGACGACGTGCTCGATCATCCCGGCTATGGGCAGCAAAGCCTGGCCGAGGCCAGCGAGGAGGCCTGGATAAAGGGCTACCACCGGGGCCGGGACCGCACCCCGGATAAGCGAAACGAAAGCGTTTCCTTCTACGCCCAGGGCGGGGTTCTAGGCCTGGTCTTGGACCTCAGGCTTCGGGAGGCGACGGCGGGCAGCGCCAGCCTCGACACGCTGATGACCATGCTCTATGAAGATTTCCCCCTCGGTGGGCCAGGCTATGACTTCCTCGCCATGAAAGCGCGCGTTCACGCCCTAGCCGGCGCCGAGCTCGCCGAGGCCTTCGAAGGATGGGTGTACGGACGGGAGCCTCTGCCCGTCGCGGAGGCCCTCGCCACGGTAGGCCTCACGCTTTCTCGAAAACCTCTGAAAGAGGGCGCCGCCACCGCGGCCCTTGGCGCTCGCCTCCGGGAGGAGGGGGGGCGCGTGAGCATTCGCGACGTGGACCGTCGCGCCCCGGCCTTTGCCGCGGGGTTACAGGCGGAAGACGAACTTCTCGCCTTCGCCGGGACCCTGGTGCGTAGCAAGGACCTTGAGCCGCTCCTTCGCCGCCATACCCCTGAAGAGACCGTGTCCCTGACCCTAGGCCGGCGCGGCGAACTCCTCACCCTGTCCGTGCCCCTGGCGACAGCGGCAGGCGCCTGGGAAATCTCCCCTGCGGAGGAAGAGACTCCACCCGCGGCGCAGCTAGCGTGGCTTACCGGGGAGCCCCCTCAGCCTTAAGTACCTGGTAGAGAGCGTCGGCTTCCGCGCAGCCGGCGCCGTAGGCAGCTTGCTCCTCGGGGCGCAGCGGCGCCGCTTGCTGAAGGCGCGATACGGTCGCCAGCAGCGCCCCCCCCGGGCCTTGCCCCGCGCGCGCCGCGAGGATGGCGTCGATCTCCAGGGGCAGGCCAGCAAGAACGGCGGCCAAGGGACGGTTAAAGAGCGTATCAGCGCTGCTCAACAATCCCAGAAGGTAGGCCTCATCGGCGCCGAGTCCCTCCCATGGCCCCAGGGCCGCCGCGAGGCATGCCCGTTCCAAGGCCCACCGTAGCTTCACTTCGCTAAAGGTCCCTGCGTCGGCGAGCAGCATCAGCTGAAGCCAACGCTTCAGGGCCCTTAGGCCCAGGCGCGCAATGGCATCGGGGAGCGTCAAACTCCGTACGGGCGGACCGTAGGCCACGGCCCCCGCAGCCCGAAGCAGGCGAACGGTAAGCGTCGGATCCGCGCCGGCAATGCGAGCCAGGGCACGAAAGTCGACCTCCGAACGTTCAAGCGCCCCCAGCAGCTGCAAAACGGTGCTGGACCACTGGGGCAAGGGTTCGGGACGCGTGAGCTCGGGAAAGGCAAAGAAATAGCCCTGAAATAGCTGGACCCCGCGCGCTTCCAGGACGCGCAGGGTGGCGAGGGTTTCAACCTTTTCCCCAATCCACTGGGTGCCCGAGGGGAGGGGCGGAAGGGCCCAGGCCTGCTGTAGGCGAAGGCGAGGAACCTCGAGTTTCAGATAGCTGAACTGTCCGAAGAAGGGCAACCACTCCGGGGAGAGGGCATAATCGTCGAGGGCCAAGGCATAGCCCTGGGCGCGCTGAGCCGCCAGAGCCTCGGCGAGGGCCGGCGATGGCACCGCGTCTTCAAGTACTTCAAGCACCACCGGGCCTTCCGCCGGGGGGAGGGGCTCCAAAAGCAGGGCCGGGGGGACATTGATAAATCGGGGCAAGCCCGCGGGGACAATGCCCGGGTGATCCACCAGGGAGAAGAGCAGGGCCCGAGCGCTACGTCTTTCCCCTGATGCCTGGGGCCCACGCTCGAGAATTTCGTAGGCCTTAATGCGCCCCTGGGCGTCGACAATGGGTTGGCGCGCAAAGGCGGCTGGGGTTTCGTCGTCCATGACCTATCCCTTAATTAGCTAGGCGGCGATGCACGGATCCATGTTGCTCCGCCTGCGTGCCCAGCCTATGCTGCGCCGCACGGCGGGGGAAGACTCCAACACCCCGCATTTCTCATTTGGTAAAAAGGTCGGTTTTATGAGTGATCAAGGGACCCCGGCTGGGGACGTTGAAGGGAAGCGCTTTCTCTACGATGCGCCGGAGCTTTTGACCGTAGAGGCCCATGGCGCCCTGGGGCTGAGCCCCATTGAGGCGCCTTACGCCTTCGCCGCTAAGGCCCAGGCCGTGCCCATCGCCATGAGCGAATTCCGCAGCGTGCAGCGCCACTACCCGATCATTTTCGCGGGCAACGAGCTGCCGAGCCCCCTTGCGGTGCTTGGGACGGACGGGGAAAACTACTTCGTCGATGCGGCAGGGCAGTGGGAACCCGGGGTCTATATCCCCGCCTATCTCCGCATCCACCCCCTAGCCCTGGCGAACACCGGCGATGATCGCTTCGCCGTGGTTATCGACCGGGCCTCCAAGGTGGTACAGGAGAACCCCGAGATTCCCTTCTTTGAAAATGGCGAGCTCTCCGAGGCCATGAAGCCGCGGCTGGATTTTGTGCAGGCCTTCGACGCGGAGATCACGCGCACCAAGCAGTTCTGCGAACGCCTCAAGGCCCTCGATCTCGTAGCCTCTCAGCAGGTCGCCTGGAATCAGAACGAAAATTCGGAAGACATCGCCCGCTACGGCGCGGTGAACCCGGAGAAACTTTCCGCCTTGAGCGCGGAGGACTTCACCTCCCTCCGCAATGACGGCAGCCTCGCAGGCATCTTCGCGCACGTGTTCTCCCTGGATCTGTGGAACGACATTATGCGTCGCCGGGAGGCTCGTCGGCAGGCCAGCGCCCAGGAAAGTAAAGACGCGTGAAGGCCTTGCTCCAGCGTAATGTGCTCCTGCTCCTAGGGGCACAGCTGGTTTTCGTGGCGGGGTCCTCCATGACCGTCACCATGGGTGGGATCGTTGGATCCCGCCTGGCCCCATCCCCGTCCCTCGCCACCTTACCCGTATCGCTTATGGTGCTTGGGACAGCGCTGGGCACGGTACCGGCTTCCCTGCTCATGCAACGCCTTGGGCGGCGCCTGGGCTTCGCCTTCGCAGCGGCCCTTGCTGCCGTAGCCGTGCAAGTGGCTGCGCTGGCCCTTCGGAGCGAGAACTTCGCGCTCTACTGCTTGAGTACGGCGATGACCGGCGCGACCCTGGCCTTTTCTCAACAGTTTCGTTTTGCCGCGGCGGAAAGCGTTCCGCCCGAGCGGGCAGGGCAGGCCATTTCCTTTATCCTCCTGGGGAGCATTGGGGGGGCCTTCGTTGGCCCGGAGCTGGTGGCCAGCGGTGATCGCATCGTAGAAGGCAATGCGTTTCTTGGCGCCGTGCAGGGGGCCTCCGTGCTCTTCCTCTTCGCCGTGGCACTGATTCTGGCCATGCGCCGCACCGAGGCCACGGAAGGGGGCGCCACCGCCGGCGAAGCCCGACCCCTCCGGGAGATTCTTCAGGCGCCGCTCTTTCGCCTGGCCGTGGCCGCGGGCGTCGTAGGGCAGGGGGTTATGGTCTTCATCATGACCGCCACCCCCGTCTCCATGCACGTTATGGACGGGCACGATCTCGCCACCACGGCGGGGGTGATCCGGGCTCACGTGCTGGCCATGTACATACCGTCCCTGGTATCCGGGCTTTTGATCGCGCGCTTTGGGGAACGCACCCTCATGCTCTGGGGCATAGCGGCCCTGCTAGCGACCCTCGCCTTTGGTCTGAGCGGCCATGCGGTCATGCACTACACCAGTGCCCTGGTGCTGCTAGGGGTGGGGTGGAATTTCCTGTTTGTCGGGGGCACAACGCTGCTCGTGAAGAGCTACCAGCCTAGCGAACGCTATCGGGCCCAGGCCGTCAACGAGGCCGCGGTCTTTGGCACCTCGGCCACGGGGAGCCTTCTTGCGGGCACCTTGCTCATGTCCTTCGGCTGGATGCCCCTGCTCCTGAGCACCTTACCCGTGCTCCTGCTCATGGGGTTCGCCACCTTCCAGCTTCGAAAGGCGCCCTTGCCCCGCTTCACCTAAGCCGCCTTGCCCTTCTGCTAGAAGGGCACCTCGCAGGCGGGATTCAAATCCACGCGCCGGCTGACGGCGCGGTTTTGATGGGGCCCGGCGCACCAGCTGGGCATGGCCATGGAGTAGAGTCCGCTGCCCCCAGCCACCAGCACGAGAATGTCCTCCGGCGCCCGGAAGGCCTGACGCCGACCCTCGCGCTGGAAACTGCCCTGGCTCGGAAGGGCGCCCGGGACCTCACAGCGGGTTTGCAGCTCGGCCTGCAGCGCTCGCCGATCGAGGCCTGCCGCCGCCAACAGCGCCGCATGGTCGGGATTGAGCACCAGCACGGCCTGGCCCCCGGTCAGCACCGCGTTGTTGCTGGCGGGGCCCGCGAGCCCCGCGGCCAAGATGGAGAGGAGGCCGTCCCGATCCTGCGTGAGATCCCCCGTAGCACTAAAGATCAGGGACTGCGGCGCCTCCGCGCCAATGACCGTCACCACGCTATCTTCCGGATCAAAGCCCAGGCTGACGCCCAGGCTCGGGAAGGGGGAGGCCTCAGCGGCCTCTGCGAGGCAGTAGGTAAATTTTCCCGGATGGCCCAAAAGCGCCATGTCCGACTCCCCAGGCCGTCCGCCCCCGATGTTAATCATGGCGAGGCGTAGGGCTCGTCCTAGGGTCGCATTAGCTCGGTGCCCCGGGCCCAGGGCCCCAAAGCCCGAGGCAAAGCCCAGGGCCTCGACCACGGGTCCGGATAGTAAAATGAGCGGCGCCGTGCAATGGGTGGTCGCCTGCATTTCCGTCAAATCGAAGGCGGGGTCGAGCACCGCTTCAGCCACGGCGCAGAGCACGGGCATGAGCTCCGGGGGGCATCCCGCCATCACCGCGGCGGTGGCCAGGGCCTCAACGCTGGCAGCGCCCCCGGCGGGCCCCATGGCCCCCAGCACCAAATTGCCGTCAAGCCCGCTGGCCAACACCATGCGGGCGACGCGCGCTTCCGTGGGAATGATCACGGGAAGGCCATCGGTGCAGCCCAGGGCGTACAGCTGTTCCTGGGCGTCTGCTTCGTCTCGGGCCTCTAGAAAGCTCATGCGGACCCGTCCCGTCCCCGCCCCTGAAGCGTCTCCCAAAGCCTAGGCGCAAGCGCCGCGGCGAGGGTAGCCATGGCCTCCGCGCCGGAGCCCGCCACAGGATGGGGGAGGAGCACCTGGGGAATGGCGCTCATGCCCGAAGCCTTTGCCACAAAGCGCCCCTGAGGCTCAAAAAGCGTTGTAACCAAGGCCACCGCGGGAAGCCCCTGCTTGGCCACTGCAATGCCGTCACGCACGGTGCCGGTGGTGCAGCTGCCTCAGTGCCCGTAAGCGGCGATAACCCCATCGCTGGCCGCGCAGATCTCCTGCACGAGAGCATCGGGCGCCGTAATGGACGCGTTGCCCTTATTCCACAGCTGAGTGGTGATCTGGGGAAAGGCCGCCTCGAGCGCCTTTCCCACGGCTTCAAGGAAGGGCACGGAGTCGGGGAAGCCGTTGGCCAGCAGGCCAAGGCGCACGGGGCCCGTGGGGTCCACCGCAAGCGCTGCGGTGTAAGGGGTGTCCTCGGGGCCCGCCGGGGCCCGGGGATCGATAAAGCGAAGGCTCATAGTTCCTCCCTAGGTCATGCGTCCGTCCCCAGCCTCGAGATGGGCCAGGTGGCTGACGTCATTGAAGCTTCTAACCTTGATCCCCTCCGGGGTAAGGAGCAGCTGGCTGATGGAGCCATTCTCCGCGCCGGTAAAGGCAAAGCGCTGGCTGCCCGTAGCCATATGGAGCACATGGGCGATGACGCCCCCGTGCACAAAGGCGGCGATCATGGTGTCCGGGTGGGTCCGATGAAGGCGAGCGAGAGCCCGGCCCAGGCGCGCATCGAGGGCCTCGGGGCTCTCCCCGCCGGGAATGACATCCCAGCGCTGTTGGCGCTGCATCTCCAGGTAGACCGGGTCCAGCTCCGCCACCTTCTGCCGGAAGAGCCCGCCTTCCCAGACGCCGAGATGGACC
>Ga0255780_10002037_pt1 | contig 18566 bp, 15 predicted proteins | sample 071ome_32_FD_179978 | JGI IMG/M metagenome (GOLD analysis project Ga0255780, IMG submission 179978) | Coastal salt marsh microbial communities from the Groves Creek Marsh, Skidaway Island, Georgia - 071405AT metaG (version 2) | ecosystem: Environmental > Aquatic > Marine > Intertidal zone >... | reverse complement strand
GCTGGCGGTGATCGATCGGCCCAAGCTGCTGGGGTTTCTGCTCAGTATGTGCCAGAGCAGGGAGCGGGGTGGGGGGATGACGATGCACGACGGAGGCGAAGTGGATGTGCGAGGGTGCTACTGTGCGTTGTGTGTGTGTTACGTGCTCGGTATGCCGGAGGGTCGGCTGGTGGTCGAGGCGAGCGACATGGGTAGGTTCATCGGACGGTGTCAGGGTCACGAGGGGGGGATCGGCGGGGAGCCTGGGAACGAGGGTCACGGAGGCTATACGTTCTGTGCGTACGGGGCGCTGGCGCTGGCGGAGGCGTGCGGGTGGTTGCCGGGTGGGACGGGGATGGTGGATCGGGGGCTGTTGGCGTCGTGGCTCAGGCGGCAGCAGGGCAACGTGGAAGGCGGGATGCGAGGGAGAACGAACAAACTCGTGGACGGGTGCTACAGTTTCTGGTGCGGCGGGCTGGGCCGGCTGCTGGCCGGGACGGGCGAGGCGGGGGGCATGTCGGCGACGTCGGCACAGTCCCCCCGACTGGGGGAGAACGCGGCGTTGGCGGACGCGGTGCGACGATGGTGCGACAACACAGACGACCAATACGCGAGGCTCCAGGGCGCGCTCGATGACGTCATGGAACGCTACTTGGTCGCCGAGGAGCAGTGCCTCGCCGACCCGTCGCCGGGCGCCCAGGCGGCCTTCGTCAGGCTGGGCGAGGAAGCTTCCCGGCTTCAGGAGCGGGTGGAGGACATGAAGAGCGGAGAGGACTCGACGAAATGTCTGGATGAGCTGCGAGGACCGGGGGCCGCCGCCGATGACGGGCGGCTGATCGATCCGGAGGCGCTGCAGATGTGGATCCTGTTGGCTTGTCAGGTGCCGGGTCGCGGTGGATTGCGAGACAAGCCAGGCACGAACTGTGACTTTTATCACAGTTGCTATTGCCTGTCGGGTCTCGCGGCGGCGCAAGCCGTCGGGGAGACCCTCGGCGGTGCCGAGAACCGGCTCTGTGCGGCCCACCCGATCTGCAACATCGGAATCGACAAGATTGAGCGGTCGATCGCGTTTTATAAGGGATCATGCTAGCAAGAGAATGCAAAGTCCAGCTATCTCACGAGCTCATTGCCCTCGATCATATCGTAGAGCTTCCCGAAGATCTTGGCGCCAGCTTCTCGCAGCCCACAATGGAGGTGCTCGTTCGTCACCCACGTTCTCAGTCCGTTCGTCATGCCGACCGTTGACTCGGCGAGCGCGAAGTCGACAAACATGTCCTCGTAGTACATGGCGGCCGCGACGGGCACGGCGTTCGACCGAAGCTTGTCGGGGTCGTACAGCGTGCTCCATTCAGTCTCGCTCGCGATGATCTCCGCCGCCCCCTTGATCCGGCGCAACTCGGCGATCTCGTCAAACATCCATGGGAAGACCATCTCTCCGGTGAACATAACCGGCTTTCCGGCAGCCGTCGCGTGCACGGCGTCAAACAGCTCGCGGTACTCTGGACTGGACCGAATACGGTCGGCGGCCCAATTCGTCGCGCCGCCCCCAGAGCAGTAGATGCTCTCGTGCAACACGGCGTAAAGAGGGTTCGTGTCAAACGCCAGCGTGTGATCAAATTCCTTGAGGAACGCGTACGAAAGAACGCCATCCGTCTCGAACGCCGCCTCGAGCATCGCGAACAGTTTCTCGAAACCGCCGCTGAACCCCATGCAGCTCAGGCCGAGCAGTTGAAAGCTCCGCGGGGTCAGAAGATTGCCAGCCGGCGTGACGACCCCGCCGCCCTCTTGCTCCGACAAATGCTCGACGACCCGCCGCGCCATCGCGGCCGCGGTGGGAAACCTATCGTTGAACTTCTGGTTCTGGCGCACGACTCTCTTGAACGTCGACGCGTACACGACGTCTGCCGACATGCCCATCCCAGGGCACGGAGGGATCCCTCCCGTCACCATAGACGCCTTGAGCGCCTCGGGGTTCGCGCTCAAGTAGGAAAACGTCAGAAAACCGCCGTAAGACTGGCCAAGCGTCGTCCACGTGCTCACACCCAGCGCCTGGCGCACAGCTTCGAGATCTCGGATTATCGATGGCGCTCGGAAGTGCTTCAAATACGCCGCTTGATCGGCCGCTGAGCCGACCGCCTCGAGCGAACGACACGAAATCGCCGTCGAAAAGCCGGTCCCTCGTTGATCGAACAAAACGATCGAGTACTTCTTGTCCAACGCCGCCTTCATCCACCCGGACGAGGCCGCGGTCGGCGACGGGGACGCGAATCCCGGGCCGCCCTGAAGGTACGCGATGTACTTGTCCTCGGCGCTCGACTCCCCGCGGACGACACGATACGAGACCACGATCGTTCCCGTATCCGACGACGACTGGTCAAACCAGTCGAGTGGTACGTCGAGCTCGTATCGATCGCTCGTGATGCCGCCGCCGATCGTCTGGCTGCCAACGTGGGTGGCCACGAGTTGAGGAGGCATGGCCGAAAGAGAAATCAGCGGCGATCGCTTCGTGTTCGCCTGCGGGCAGTCCCTCCGCCTTCGATATGGAGCTCGGCGACTCGAATGGAGAATGGGAAGACGAGTCGGGGTCCTACCAACGCAAGGTTTCGTCGTCAAGAGCATTGGACTTCAAATGAACGGCCGATGTTGACAATCAGTCAATTGACTGACAATATCTCGCGTTTCTGCCTCACACGCTCGCGGCGATGGACTCTCCTGATACGGATGGCATCATTGCCAAGCGGGCCGGGCCTTTACGATCAGGACCGTTGAGCTACATCGGCGCCTTCATCGCGGCGCTGCCCGACCTCTACGCCGCCGACAAAAACCCGACTGGCTTCATCGCCGCGGTGGTCGCGGAGAACAAGTGCGAGAGGCTCCAGCAGCGATTTCTGCAGCGTATGGCCGAGGTGCCGTTGCCTGACGTCGCCGTCATGAACTACGGGTCGATGACGGGGTCGCCCGCGCTGAAACGAGCCCTCTGCAACCTGCTCAAGCGCACGTTTGTCGACTCGCCGAGCGTTCGTTTCAAGTCGGACAACATGGCAGTCTTATCCGGTTGCACCGCGTGCATCGACGCGCTGGCCTTTCTGCTGGCCGATGAAGGCGAGGGCGTGCTGCTGCCGACGCCGACGTATGCGGCTTTCGACAACGACCTGGGGGCCCGAGCGCACCTCCGGATCGTCGATTTTGAGCTCGACGAGGATCGGGGAGACATCGAGGGGCAACTCGATGGGGCGGTCGAGGCCGCGCGTGCGCGAGGCGTGGTCGTTCGCGGGCTGTTGATCACCAATCCCTGCAATCCCCGAGGCACCCTGTATTCTGACGACACCATCAGGTCCATGCTGCGATGGTCGTTGGATAACAAGGTTCATTACATCGCGGACGAGATCTACGCACTGTCCGTGCACGCTGACGGGGTGACGTTCCGGTCGGCGATGAGCGTGCTCTACGAGGATCTCGTCGGTCGGGGCGAGGTATCGGCGGAGGCGGCCGCGTCGTTCTTCCACCTTCTTTACGGCCTGAGCAAGGATTGGTGTGCGTCGGGCCTGCGTATCGGCTGTCTCTATTCGGACAATGCGCCGCTGCACGAGGCGCTGAGCAGCCTGGCGCCGATGGCGTCCGTGTCCAACTACCAGCAGCATCTGGTCGCGGGCATTCTGAACGACGAAGCCTTCACGGCCGCGTTCGTCGCCGACAACCGGGCGATGCTGCGGGAGTCGTACGTCGCGCTGAGCGACGGGCTGGCGCGGCTGGGGGTCGAGTACGTGGAAGCCGTCGCAGGACTGTTTCTGTTCGCTGATCTGCGTCCGTGGATGGACGAGCAGAGCATCGAGGGCGAGGACCGACTGTGGCGATCGATGCTCGACCTCAAGGTGATTTTGACGCCGGGCACGGCATGCAAGGCAAAGCAGCCTGGATGGTTCCGGATCTGTGCGTGTTGTCCTCGACGGCCGTGTGCCCGCGCTTCGCACGCCCAGACTCGACGCTCACTCTCGCAACGCGTCGCGCTCATTCGTTCTCCAGGTTTTGCGTGGGTGGAGCCTGCCGCCGTCGCCGAGCTGCTCCACCGCCTCGGCCGGCTGTTGCGTTCTTGACTTGCAAGTCAATGATTCATTACAGTAATATCGTGTTGGTTTGGGACGGAATGCGGATCCTCGAAGGACCAGGCGTGCCGGCGGCGGCGTCGCCGGCGTCCGGGTCGAGGGCGACGATGACCTCGGTGCGCTGCAGAAGGGCTTCTTCGAGCTGGTCGCTTCGCGCGTGCTCTTCGAGGGCGTCGATGATCAGGAGCTGGATGTAGTTCAGACCGCCTTGCGACAGCGCCTTGATCGTCTTGTCCGCCCTGTCGTCCTTGGCCATGCCCTCGAACATAGTCTTGGCCTTGAAGAGGAGTGACACAAACTCGTTCGACACCTGGAGGGCCGCCGCCGCCGGGGACGACGAGGACAACGACGACAACGTCGCAACCCGTTCGTGCCTCCCCCCGGGCAACATGTCGTTCGCGACGCTGGTCGCGATCGACGCCGCGGGAACGGACGAGATGGCCCTCGCGGCCGCGGCGAGTCCGCTCCGCAGGACGAACGCCTCGCGCTTCATGTTCGCGACCACGCTGTCGCTCAGCACCAGCTTGATCACGGCAGTACCCAGGTACAGCGCATCCATCGTGCCGGCGCACGATTCCATAAAGTTGCCCATCGTGCACAGGAGGCAGCCGAGCAGGTACGAGTCCCGACCCAGGAGGTCGATCCCGTGGCTGGCTCGGTCGACCGAGCCGAGCAGCTTGGCGCTCCAGCCGAGGATGCAGCCCTTCTCGTCCGACTTGAGCTCTTTCGCAGCAGCAGACAGGATCTGCAACGCCTTGGTTCGGTGCTCGATGTTGGAACCGCTCGAGTAGAACCTGGCGAACGAACGAGCGAAGCACACAGTGCGAGTCAGAGTGCGAATGAGAGCGTGCCTGCGTGTCTGCGCTTCAGAGCATGTCAGCTCATCACGTCGTCGGTCGAGTCCAAAACGAACGCGTCGACCATCGCGCTTCCCGCCGCCTCTGGTAGCTCCGTCACCAGCGCGAGCATGCTGTCCATCCGCCGTTCCTCGTGCAAGCCGCCGCGATCTTCGTCCTGAGACCATGCTGGTAGCCGCGTGAACATCAATCCTTTGGCCAAGGGCTCGACGTAGAGACGCAGCTCGTCTGGCGAGGCCCTGACAAGCTCTTCCGCCACTTCGAGCGCCTCGAGGTGCTCCTTCCAGTTCTCCTCGCCGCCTCCCAGCATTTTGACGATCTGATGCACGCTGTAGTTTTGCTCTTGACCGCCCTGATCGAGCTCCTCCAGGTCGTCCCGGCGGCCAAACTCGCTGTCGATCGACGCGTCGTCCGACGACGTCTCGTCATCCGAGTCTGGCTCCCGGTCGCGCCAGTTCCGCCGTCTGTCAACGACGACACGCAGCCGGGCCGTTCTGCTCCTCCACCCATAGTCCCGCGCGTCATCGCGTTTCGTCTCCAGGTCGTCGTCCCGGTCGTCGAGCCGGATGGCGTCGGCCAGGTCGTCTTCCGGGAAGATCACTGCCTTCCCTTCACTCCCACGCTCGTCCAGAACGGCGCTGAGGGCGTTCCCGACGCACATACCGACCTTCCGCACGCTCGGCAACGGGCTCTCAAGGTAGAGACCGATCCCCTTTAGCACCTTGGGCACCAGCCCCCCGCGCCGCTCGAGATCCTGCCGGGTCAGCACGCCAAAGCTCCGCACCACAAAATTGGCGAGGATCTTCTGCTGATACGACGACAAGATGTTTGTCGCCATGGGGCCACCCCAGACGCATACCGCCTTTTCGACCGCCGCCAAGAGGGCGTCGCTGCCTCCGCCATCGCCCTCACGGTAGTAGTCAACGAGCAGCTCGACGGACCGGCCCCCGAGCCGAGCGTTCGTGAGAAGCGCGTCCAGCTGCACGCGGGCCTGCAGGCTGGCATCGAGGACGGGCGCCGGCAGCAACGCGGCGAATGCCTTCACCCGTGCCCCGGGCGGATCCAGCACTGCCGCCTGATAGAGAAGCTCGGTCACAAACGGACGCGTACCCTGGGCTGTGGCCGGGAAGTGCTCGAGGACGCCCGGCAGCGACGCGCTCGGCGCCGCCTTGTGCAGGTCGAGGAGACTGCGGACCACCTGGGGCGAGTACCCACGCGCGCACAGCCGGTCCAGGACGGCCCCCCGTCGCTCGGGAGCAAGGTCCAACGCCCGCCGAACGAGCACTGGGAGCAGATTGTCGCGGTAGAACGCGTGGCCCTCGTCGAGCCCGGCGGTCGCTTCGAGGAACGAAAGAACGAGCCGCACGTCGAGCCCGAGGATCCGGCCCCAGGCTTCGTTCGGCCCCACGGAATCCACCTTGTCAACGAGGAGTTCGATGGCAGACGACACAGACGGGTCCACGACGACGACCCGATGCTTCACGTGAACGGACGTCTCGAGGAACGCCGAGACGGACTCGAACGCCGTCTCGACGTCGGCGCGGGCAAACGCTTGTCTGAGAGCCGAGGGGAGAGGGGTGTTCTCGTCGTCGTCTGCGTCTTGATCGCCTGCGTCGTCTGCGTCGTCTGCGTCGTCTGCGTCGTCTGCGTCGTCTGCGTCGTCTGCGTCGTCTGCGTCGTCTGCGTCGTCGCCATCATCACCGCCAACGTCGAGCCTCTCGAGGAGTTGTTGCAGTTGCCATGTACTCGGAGGGCTCTCTTCCTCCCCAGCTTCCTGCTGCAGCCGCTCCTCCGCCTCGCCGTCCACCATCATCTGACACACATGCTGACACACAGGCTAGGCTAGAACGTCACAGACAGAAAGTCTTTAGTTCAGAAATAGCGGCTGGCTCTCGTCAGAGCCGATCTCGTTGGCATCCACGTCATCATCATCAAACGACCTTGTCCTCGAGGGTCCGTATACCCTGGGGATACTCGTAGGCAAACGTCTTGGCGTTGAAGCGCACCTCCACCCGCGCCCGTTGCGCCGGGTCCTTCTCCCCGAGCGGCGCGTCGTCCAGGCTCGTGAACAACGACACCATCGGGTAGTACGTCGACTCCAGCAACCCGTCGACGAATACACGACCCTGGCTCTTTCCGTTCCAAAACAGCTCCATGTACGACCCCTTCTGTTCCCGCCGGCCCGCCAGCCAGTCCGGCCCATCCGTCATGATGTAGTCGCGCAGGTTCCCGCGGAACTGCACGATGTTTTCCTCCTTGATCTCAAAATCCCTCCCCTGATCGCCCATATGAATAACGACAGCGAAGACATCCCCCTTTTTGACCATGTTCACGTCCCTGTTGGGCACCGGCAGACTCCCCTTCTTCCCCTTGCCCAACGAGTAAAACACGCTTCCAACGGCGTGCTTCGTGTTGACCACGTTGAACCCATACCCGTCCCCGTGAATCGCCGCGACTGGCTGGTGCAGGATCCGGTCGAGTTCATGCGACTTGGTCGACCACCCCAGCCGAATCCCGAAGAAGTTATTCTCCGCCACGTCGCACGCCACCTGGACCTCGTACACATACGCCCCCCGGTGGCACCCGTGCGTGGCAATCACAGAACGGTAGCCGGCATACGACTCGACGACGATCGGTGTCTCGTCGTCGACCCGGTTCTCGTTAGGCGTAGCGTCGACGAGGGGCGAGCCCGCCAGCGGCGCCACGGCATGGGACGGCTCGGCGCCCGAGGGGGGTCTGCTCGCCGCTTCCACGAATACTTCTCGCTCTCCCTGGTCCCTGCCCCCCTCGGCCGCACCCCCACCATCAACCCGCCCACTGTCCACCCGCATCATCTCAGATTCAGACAAACCTTTGTCCTCGAGGTCGATCGTCGTCCCCCCGGCTGATTGCTCGACGCTCTTCCAGTCCTCCTCCACCTCCTCCTTCTTCACCTCTTCCTTCACCTCTTCCTTGGCGACATCCACGTACTCCTTCTGTGACACGGTCAGATTGCTGGGCAACCAGCACGTGTGGAACCGTACTGGGCCCTTGACCGGGCCGTAAATCACCCTTGCCCGCTCCCCGTCCACCGGCGGACCGATCCATTTCTCGCCCTGCACGACCGACCCGAGGGACCCTTGGCTCGAGGCGTTCACGCCCGCGGCTCCCGCAAGCCCCGTATCGAGGCTCGACGACGGCTCGCGGTAGCTCTGCACCTGGCCCCGATTCCGCTTGCCCGTGTTCTTCCCCTTGAGGGCAGCGACTCGCTTGTTTTCCAGCTGCGCAGGGGCGTGTGTATGTTCAGTGCCCCCTTTCATCCCCTGGTCGCTCTCACGGCCCCGCTTCCTGTCCTTTGGGGGCGAAATGTTGGCTGATTTGTTTCCGTGATTTGACCGATCCGAAATTTTGGCTGCCGCTCGTTCTCCTCCGTCACGTGCCTGCGCAGCTCCTGCGCCCGTCACCATGTTAATTATGGGATGGAGGAACGTGGTCGTCAGAAAGTCCTTCGAGATCAGATCAGACCCATGGTTTCTGCGGTTTTGAACTCGTCGCTCACTCGAACTCCAACATCGGCAACACGCCCCGGTAGACGACCCGAGGCCCGTCCTCGTCTCCCTCCGCCTCGTCCAAGTCGACCTGCAGCACGAGAACTCGCAGCTTGTCACTCTGCACGGCGTCCTTGACCAGCTCGTAGTACACGGGATCCCGATCTTTGCACGGCAGGAAGGCAGCGCAGTCGCCACGCTGCACGACGTAGATCATCATCGCGCAGTCCACGTCGTCCCGCTTCTCCTTCCATTCCACCAGCTCCCGACAGTGCTTTTGTGCCCGCTCGCTCTTCGTGTCCGGAAACACGGCCACCGACCCCTCCGCCTCCCTCATCGTGACGCTCTTCACTTCCGCCAACACCCTCCCTCCCTTCTCTTCGTCTATCAGCTCGAAATCAATCCGCGACGACCCGCCGAGCTTCACTTCCCGATTATACCGCGTATACTTGGGCAAATGCGCGTCCAGACGCCGAGAATCCAGCAGGGCGGCCACCATCGCGTTTGCCTTCGCGCTGTGCACGCCCACCCACGTCCCGTCCACCTTCATCCATTCGAGCGTGTGGGCATACTTCCTGTTCTTGTTGCTCGACTTGGACAGGCAGACGGGAACGGGAAGATCGTCCAGCAGGCCCGTCATCGGACCAGTGTTGGGCACGTGCACGGTCGTGACGGAATCGTCTTTCGAGCCGGTGGACGGGGTGTCCGAGCCGAGCGTGACGTCGCCCAGAAAGCGCTTGTACCGAGCGTGGAGCACCGCCGGGTGGAGCGTCGACGTGTTCTCGTACAGGTTGTCGATGACGAACGGGGCCGAGTTTCCCTCGCTCGCTTCTCCCTCGTCCGTGTTCGTGGCGAGACTTCGTCGGCGCTTGTTGGTCGGTTCACGTTCACGGGACCCCATGGCGATCGAGGGAAGAAGGGCTTCCCCAGCGCGTCTAGACAGATACCCACGACTTCTTGTAGAGCTCCAGACTTGGCGGATGATGCGATCCATACAAAACGATCGTCTGTCAGACACCGCAGCATCTGCGGCCAACTCTCTAAAAAAACTCTTCCAGTTTGAATGCAGGCGTTATTCAGGAGTTCCGCCCGATTTCATTCGATTAACCACGCTTGCTTCTTCGACTCGTGCCTGCTTAACGTAGTATCTACCTCCTCGGTTGGCCCAGATCGCGACGACATTATGGGCAACTGTTTCAGTTCGAAGTCAGACGGCGGACAGCCTTACAGCGTCTGTTTCGTTCTCGGAGGACCTGGGAGCGGGAAAGGGACGCAGTACGTGACGATCGGGCAGACCCAACCTCGCTCTCTCGCTGTGTCGCCCTCTCGCCGGCCCGCTCGCTCGTCGCCCTCACTGTCGCCGCTCGCACTGTGGCACCAGGTCCGCCAAGCTCGTGGACGAGTTTGGGGTCCAGCATCTGTCTGCAGGCGACCTCCTTCGGGCGCATATCAAGTCGGGGACTGCAGATGGCAATATGGTGGCCGAGATGATCAAGAACGGGCAGATTGTGCCGAGCGAGATCACCGTCGGGCTGCTCCAGAAGGCCATGAAAGAGAGCGGCAAGGTGCGTCGTCGGTGACAAGCGTGTCTCTTGCGCTGTCTCAAAAGTTCGCGCTCTCACGCTCTAGCGCTCTCGCGCTCTCACGTTCTCGCTCGCTCTGGCAGTCGGTCTTCCTAATCGACGGCTTCCCCCGGAACGACGAGAACCGCCAGAGGTTCGAGAGCCAGACCGGGATGATGCCGAAGATGGTTTTGTTCTTTGATTGTTCCGAGGACGTGATGACTGCACGGTACGTGGGGCGTGGCGTGATCGACGCTCGATGCTGCTGTCCTCGTCAGTCGGTCTTTAAGCCGCTCACTCACTCGCTGCTCGTTCTGGATTCTTTAGGCTGATGGGACGGAACCAAGGGCGGACGGACGATAACATCGAGACGATCAAGAAGAGGTTCAAGGTGTTCAAAGACGAGAGCATGCCGGTGGTCGCCTGGTACGAGAAGCTCGGCAAGGTGGCCAAGATCTCGGCGGATCGCGACGTCGACGACGTCTATACCGATGTCAAGGCCGCCTTCACGAAGATGATGTACTGATGACGTGATGGTATGTTATGTTTCAAACAAAATTGTTTCAATCAATTGGTGATCCTCGCATGTATCGTTCGTCGGATCGCCGCGCTGGATGTTCATTTCGTTGCCTGGCAATCTCTCAGGCCCGCACGGGGCGCTTGTTCTTCTTCTGGCTCCTGGTCACCCCCTCGGGTGCCGCCCTGCGGGTGGTTGTCTTGACGACGCTCGTGGCGGCGCTCTTGGTGCTCTTGGCGCCCTTGGCGCCCTTCGAGGCCTGGGAGGCCCTGGAGACGTTCGCATTCTTGGCATTCTTGGCATTCTTGGCATTCTTGGCACGCGTGACCTTCTTGGTGGTGGCGGTCTTCTTCACGTGCACGACGGCCTTCTTGCCGCGGGTCTTCGTCGTCTTTGCAGCGACGACCTTCTTGTTGCCCGTCCTCTTCTCGTTGGCCTCCTCCACGACGACGACCTTCTCCTCCTCCGTTGCCGCGGGCTTTGCCCTCTTTGCCTTCGCAGGCATCCTGGTGGACTGCGCGGTGGCATCGGCGGCCGAGCTCCGCTTGCGCTTGTTGTTGTTCTTCGTGTTTGTGTTCTCACGGGAGTGCGGCTGGGCGTTCTCTCCGCGAGCTTTGAGTGATGGCCGCCTCTGCCTCTTGGGGCGCTCCACGTGCACCGGCGTCGTCGTCGCCAGGCTGGACGCCGACGTCGATGCCGACGTCGACGACCTCTTCCTTTTCTGCTGAACAGGCAACGGGATCCAGAAGCAGTTCTGAACGAGCCTCTTGGCCTTGTTCGACCCGGATGTCGGGTTGAGGATCGAGTGCTCGTTCTTGTAGTGCGACAGTGCGTTCGGGAAAAGAATACCCAGGCCGGACCTCTCCAGAACCTGGTGCCCGGCGGCGAAAATCTGCAGGGTTTTCGCCATCCTGGCCGCATCGTCAATGCGCGAAAGAACAACACTTTCTGGTGTCTTGACCGCCTGAATTGAGCGCCGGGTGTGACGCGAGTGAAATTCAAGTCGAATTTTGAACCGAATTCGGTTGAAAAAATCCGGTCCAGATCTGATCGGTCCCGGCCCTGCATGCAGCAGCTTGCTGCATCCAGAGTTGTCTTATGATCAATATCGTACCTTGGTACCCTTCGTGGACGGCGTGGATGCTCGAACCGAGTAAGACGCTTCAATGATATCAAAATTGCTCTGGTCGCGCGGACCGTCCAAAGCACCAGTAGGAATCGTTTTGATGCACATGATGATTTTCAGTGATTCGCAGACGACCAAATCGTGGAAGTTCGCTTGCAAACATTTATAGTGTACAAATCACACGCATCTCTCACATGATCGAGCACTGGAGCACGACCCCGCCAGGGGCGGCAGGGTCCTCCTCCAGCTGCAACCCGTTGCCGAGTTCCAGCGGCGGACCGCCGCCGAGCACAGTGTTCAGTATCTCGGGAGGGAACGGCAGGGCGACGGGCCCTCCCGCACCGAACAGCACCTCCGGATTCAAGTTTCCGAACGGAAGCGGGAAGGGGAAGGGAATGCCCTGGTCGAGGGGCTCGTCATCCTCCTCGCTCACGCCCATGTAGGTGCGGAGCAGCGTCGCGCCTGGCGAACGAACAGCAAACGAGTGAGCGAACGAGCGAACGAGCAAGGCAAACGGCTCAAACACGTGCATTCCGTGAAGCGGTACCTCCGAGCGACGATCAACGCCGTCTCCCCGTAGTTATCGCGGATGTTCACGTCCACGTGGTGCTTCTCGACCAGGTACTTGATGGCTTCGACGTTTCCCCGATCGGCTGCGTAATGCAAAGCGCTGCCACCGTCCTTGTAGTGGCGCGCACACGGGTCGACTTTGTACATGTCCACCAAATGCTGGATCAAGCCGACGTAGCCGTGGCTCGCGGCGTTGTGAAGGCATCCAGCATGCACGTCTGCGTCATAGCGCTCGACAAGAAAGTCGATCACCTCCTTGTGGTCCGACATTGCCGCGAAGCGGCACGCCCGGGCGAGGTCGTTGGCGCCAAACTCGTCGATGAGCTGCACGATCACCTCCTCGTCCAGGGCCGAGATGCACGCGTAGCCGAGGTAAATCTCGGCCCTGCGCCGGCCCTCGAGGAACGGGGTGGTCTGCCTCAACAGCTGGCGGCCAGACTCGCTGCGGATGTGCTGCAAGACCTCCAGTCCCAGGCGCGTCTGGCGGTAAACCTGCCAGGGGACGATGGCCAACATGCCGTACTCCCGCATGATTGCCTTCTTCGAGCGCATCGCGTCGAGCCTCTTTCTGGCAGCCGGGTTCGGCTGCAGGTGCGTATGAGCCACGTCAATCACTCGCTGCTTGATCTCTCCCAGCGTCAGCTGTCGCCAGTTTGTGAGCACAAAGTCCTTCTCCTCAAACCCGTGCAGCCTCTGGAACCAGCACTCCTTCAGGTCGATGTCGGACAGCAAGCCGCCGTAGCACCGCATCTCCATGACGTGCTGGACGTCGGAAAGCTTTCGCGGATTGAAATGCGAAAGCGACTGGTCCCTGAGCAGCTTGTTGAAGATGACTTGCTCGCCGATGCTGGGCGGACGATACTCCTCGGCCACGTGCTTGGCGTCGTCTGGCGCCGACCCGTCCTGGTCGGCGGGCGCGTCGTCGTCATCCCCGTCCGCCCCGTCCACGGCACCACCATCCACGGCGCTCCTCTCGACAGGTCCACCATCGCGCTCGTCTTCCTTGCGCTTCCGCGACAGCGACTGCGAGGACCCAGCAGCCACGCCGACACCGGCGCCTTCATCCTCGGTCGACTGCCTTGCAGCCAACAACGCCGCGTCGTACGCCTCCAGGCGGGCGACGAGGTCCCCTTTGTTCCCAGAAACTATCAGGCCACGCCTGCGGAGCTTCTCCTTGAGGTCGGGCAGCTTCAAACAGCCGTATTCCGACGTCGAGTCCATCCCGCTGATTTGTTCGTGTGTTCGTTCCGGTCTCTCGTCCCACAGCCTCGGCGGACGCTCTCCGCCCCGCACCAGTTCTTCTGTTTACTATACGTGAGATTCCAAAAGACTGAACGGCATCCGACGCGCGGACAACCCTCCCACGAACCGAACTGAATTCACCGAAGTTTCGAGACGCGTTTCGTCCTCGCGCGTCTCTCAGCCCGGCTTTGGCGTACGCGTGACTCTGATACAACCACGCGTTTCGACTGCCCGACTGCCAAATGCTATCTATCTACTGTATTTGTTGTTTTCACGGCACGTCAGTCAGGACAACTCCCTCGTTGACCACTCATCGCTCGTGGCGATCCACCAAGGTCGCGACCAGCTTCCCCTCCAGCCGACGATCGCCCGCCCGCTCCAACACGATCGGCGCATCCTGTCCCCTGACCACCAACTGAACCACGTCCTTCCTCGTATGCAAGAGGTTGGCCACCACCACGTCGACATCGTACAGCCTCGCCGCTGCCCTCGCCTTGTCAATCAGGATGCTCTCGTCCGTCTCCAGCTTGAAGCTCACCATCATCGCCTCCGGCAACCAGCGATGACGCATAACCCCCAGCGCCTTTGGCGTCTTCTCCAGCGCCAGGTCGCCCGTCACCCAGTCTCGTGACTGGATCTTGTTCGTCGGGAGCCTGTCCGCTGGCACATAGAAATCGCTCACCGCCGCCGCAAGATACACCATGACCCTGCTTCCAAGCGGACGCAAGTGCTTGCTCACCAATCTCATCAGGTGCAAGTATTCAAAGACCGTCGTGAACTCAACCCGAAGAAACCGCGGCCCGTGACAGTACCGCATCACCTTGTCCACGCACCCGTGCAGGTACGTCGGATCCTCCCGCTCCTCGGAGAACAACACCTCCTGAAATTCCGACACGAACGGCTGCGCCGACCCCCCGCGGGTCAGGAACAGCACGTCGTAGCCCTCGTGCCTCTCGAGAAACTCTTCGCACGACCACGCGCCCCTCGTCCCCGAGCTGAAGTTATCGATGCTCCGAACGCAGTTCTTCTCCAGCGGCACCGTCGTCCCGCCCGACGTGATCATGACCACTCGCCGCCCCGACGTCTCCGCCCTGGCCCCGGCGAGGAAGCGCTCCAGTCGCTGCTCCAGTGCCGAGTGATCCCGACCGTCATCCGTCAGGTCGGCAAAGCTCGCCAGGAAGGCGTCCAGCTCGGCCGACTCGGCCTCGACCGACGCAGATTCGGACAGACTCATATGGATAGAACGCGCGATCGGCGTGAATCGACGCGATTCGGCGTTGAAATCGTTCTAGAACAGAACAACCCGAGATTTAAAGAGCAAGTGGTTCGTCGCAGACGCAGACACACAACGAGCTCGTCTTGAGTGCTCTGTACACGACAGTGCCCGTCGGTGGCGACGCCCGGTACCGCGACGAGGAGGCACGAATCGCACGGGCGCTGCGAATCGCGGTTTGAGTTCGAATTCTCGTTCACCACTCTGCGTCTTTTCGGGCCTCTGCAGACGTCGAGGATGGCCGGAGTCCTCGTCACAGGACTCGGGACGGCCACCCTTCGCAGGGACAGAGCGACGGTGGATTGTAGGAGAGCAGCGGTCGTCGTGACGCCAGCAAGTTGTCGGGGGATACGTGTTCGGAGAACGGAGACTGCGAGCAAGCGGCCTGTTCGGGTGCGCGACAGCGAGACGAGCGCGCGAGGGACAGACGCAGGAACGGCAGAGACGGGAACGCAAGGGACGGGAACAGCAAAGACGGGAACAGCAGACGCAAATCGGGCGGACGAGCGTGCCGTGTCCATCCCGGGCGAGGTGCTGCGGCAAGTGGTCAACGAGAAGCGGTCGGTGGACGCTAAGCAGGTTATTGCCGAGTACTTTGCGAGCTCCAATGGGATGAACGCGGTCAGCGTGACGCCGGATCAGTGTATGGATATATTTGCGGCGGCGTTGGCGGCCGGGAACTACGAGCTCGTGTCGTCCATCTATGCGTCGACGCTGAACCGGGGTGGCGGGAGCTTCTCGTCGTCGGACGAGGCGCTTGCGGCGGTGGAGTGGCCCAGGGCGTCGGTTTCGCTGTCGGCCAATCTCGTGAAGCTTCTGTGTCGGAACCTGGATACCAAGGGGGCACTGGACGTGCTGAAGATACTGAGGTCGCGGGGGGCGAGCCTAGCGGTGCAAAACGCAGAGGATCTGCAGTTTGGGTATGTGGTGGAGTGCGCGGACGGGAGCGGGCGTCCGCTTGCGCTGATGCAGCCGCACGAAGGATCCAAGATGGTGTCGGATTCGTATTCAAAGTACGAATACGAAGTTTTCTCGGGGGTGGTGGTCAAGGCCGACTCGGAGTCTCTGGTGGCGTCCCTGTCGTGGCTGAAGCTGCTCGGGGCCAAGCTCGGGCAGTCGAGCACGACGTCCGCGATGCATGTGATGACGCTCGAGTCGCCGTCGGGGCAGCAGCGGACGTTCAAGTTCGGAACGCGGCTCGCGACGGCGCCGGCCAAGGCCGGCGACCGGGTATCGATCGTCTGTGCGCCAGATCAGGGGCGGTCCTCCAGGCAGGACATTCGGTATAGCGGTATCTTGTCGCCAACGCCGCCGGGAAAGCGTCCCGGCGAGCCGCTGTCGATCACCAACCACACGATCAGCAACCTGTCGACCACGCTGAACCGGCCGTCAGAGCTGGACAATGCCAGCGGTCCCATCAATAGTTGGCTGCTGACGTCCGTCGTCGTGCTGGCGGGCGCCGACGCGGCGTCCAGTCTGATCGATCCGACGCTGCCGTTCCTGATTGCCGGGGCTGCCGGGTCGGCGGCCGCCGCGGCCGCCCTCGGGGCCAACGTAGTCCTGCCTAGCCTCAAGCGCCTCCCGGAGAAAGCGCTGGGAATCCAGGAGACGCGCCAGTCGCTCCTTCAGGAGCACGTCCGGCTCACGGGAAACATCCAGCAGGTCGTCGACGAGGCGTCTGAGGACATTCGAATGCTGGCTCGGCTCTGGCAGCTTCTCAACAAGATGAGCTCCATCGACAATAAAGACGCATACGCGACCCGCATCGAGCGCGTGGTCGAGGCCAAGGAGGCCGTCGAGGAGCGCATGGCCGCGCGCGTCGGCATCCTCAGCGAGTACACTCGCGTGTGCGCGATGGTCGAGGTGGAGGTCGAGATGGAGACGGAGATCCCGTTGGCAGAGTACCAGGACTTGAAGAACCAGATTGCACGGATGTCGGACGTGGAGTCGCTGCAAGAGGAGTGGAACGAGCGGGCCGCGGCCGCTGACGAGGTGGAGCGGCTCTTGCGCGAGTACTGATGATCAATTTTACAGAGTCATGGGAGGTAACCGTCGTCTTCTGCTCTCTCTTTCTTCCATGCCTTTGTGGTTGGTAACGTCATCGATGCCGAGAGTTGCTCGCACACCTCCAAGAGCTCCCGCTCCAACTCGACCAACGCGTGGGCCGAGACGTTGGCGCTCTCCACGCTCTCGGCCCGAAGCACGGCCAAACAGTCACAGAGCAGACCGGGACGGCCGTCTTCCGCTTCACAAATGGCCTCCAAAGCTTTCACCCGTTCAGGCCCCACGGTCGCGAGAAGCTTTTCGATCCGGTCGAGCTCGGCCTGCGGGATCGAGCCGAGCTGCGCAAACCTGTTCTTTTCCTGGCCATCCGCCGTCCTGTTCCGGAGCTCGGATCGAATGACGACGAGTTTGCACAACAGTCTCGTGTCCAACTGCGGGTCCTCCTCCAGTTGATCCAACAGCCGGCAGGCCGCGTCCAGGAGCTCGTCTGCTGATAGTGACGACGACGACGACGACGCCTCTTCGTACACCCGAGCGCGAGCCTCTCGATCAGCGGCATCCACGCAGGCCTGCAAGCGACGCACCGACTCTGGCATCTTGCGCTCCACCTGCTCCAGAATCTGCTCCTTGAGAAGGACGAGCACCTTGACGATATCGTCGTTGCTCGTCGCACCCTGGTCGGTCGTCAACGCGAGCAAGTACGAGTCGAGCATCGGAACGATGATGGACGGCATGCTGTCGAGCCGGGGAGACACGACGTCCGAGAGGATCTCCGTCAGCTCGTTCGGCTCGCCGTCTGACCGCTCCCCGCTGCCCTCGAGCAAGTACCGGGCAGAGGACGACACGAAGAGCTTGTCGAACGTCTCCTTGACCATCTCGTCGATCAGAGCGGCCGCTTGGAAGGCTGCTTGTTGTTGGTCCGGCACGGGCTTTGGGCTGGGTTGGGCCCGGCTGTTCTTGTTGGACCCGTCGTTGCCGAACCCCTTGGCTGGAGAGACGACGAGCAGCCGCGTTCGCGCACTTCTCGGCGCGTGACGGCAAAACCCATACACATGTGGGTGCAGCCGTTGCTGCTGCTGACCACAATGAGCTTGCTGTAACCGGACGACAAGCACCATACTGAAGAATGGAATGGAGGAGCGGAAACGGGACCCCAAGTTCGTCCCGTTTTGGGAGTCCAACGCCTTGATCGAGATCAGTAGAGCACTGGCTCGCGGAGAGCTCGAGGAGACCGACGCCGGGGAGAGGCGTAGCGAAGTGCGGCCAGCGGAAGCGTCTCCCGGAGTAGCATGCAACGCTGAAGGCGGCCCTGGCGTTGCTTCGTCGTCAAGCACGAGCACCAGCACGAGTAGCAGTAGCCACAATCAGGGGACATCATCGAGCGCCCCTCCGACCTCACCTGCGTCATCTCCAACAACGTCGACCTCGACGACGAGCACGGACGACGTCAACCGCAGACCGGTCAAACCCGACGACGTCAAAGCCAACGACAGCGATAAAGCGACTCAACGCGACGCAGAGACCCAAGAAGACGACATCACCTCCCTCCCGTCGGACTTGATCGGGGCGTATCAAGAGTTTGGTCTCATCGCGGAAGAAGGGTCGGACGCGTCGTCGCGGAAAGCCGCGACGGAGCTCGAGGAGAGCGCACTGCGCGAACGCTGCGACATTAAGGCGGTGACTGACGCCTTGAACCATCTACTGACGCGTGTTTGACCGCTGATTTCACGAATGAATGAAACACGTATGATTCAATAGCACCTGTCAATGTCGACGCTCCCGTCATACGAGTCGTTGGCGTACTTC
>Ga0255780_10002036_pt1 | contig 18571 bp, 17 predicted proteins | sample 071ome_32_FD_179978 | JGI IMG/M metagenome (GOLD analysis project Ga0255780, IMG submission 179978) | Coastal salt marsh microbial communities from the Groves Creek Marsh, Skidaway Island, Georgia - 071405AT metaG (version 2) | ecosystem: Environmental > Aquatic > Marine > Intertidal zone >... | reverse complement strand
GAGCACAAAGCCCGCAAAGAAGAAATTGAGAACCTTAGGTCGCTTAGAAAAGCATTAGCTAAACATTCACCAAAGTTTGAGCATCAGGATGTTATTCAAACCACCTTTCGGATTGATGGTTTCAATCTAAAGAAAACGCTTGCCCATCTGGAGGAACAACTTGAACTCATGGTTGGTTTTGGTGAGGCAAAGATGCGCGAAGAGACTTCGGGGACGCGCGCAATCAAGCGTGCACATGAAGTCGCACGGTTTGTTGCTGAACTATTTGAGGTAGACGAACGCTATGTTGGTTATGGGGTACAGCCATTAGATGGAAACGAGCCATCAACGCCTTTTGGTCGTGCTGTTAGGGAGGCTTTATCGATATTCGAAGTTTATGAAACCCCTACTGACAACAGAGCTGATTTATCAATTGTGAATTGGCGGCACCCTGCAGAAAAGACAGCAGCAGAATACCGAAATACTAACTCGTAGTAAAAAATAAATCGCATTCGTATTTAGCGACTCAATTAGCTTTCACGGCATCGATTGCTCAGCTTTAATTTAAGAGGATCGAGCAATGAACTCAGATTTAATGAATGCCGCAATTGAATATGCACAGCGTGGTTGGAAGGTTTTCCCACTCAAAAAGAACTCTAAAGTTCCCCATCCCAAACTATCCAAGGGTGGATTTAAATGTGCAACAAATAATGTAGAACTGATTAAGGTTTGGTGGAAAATAGATCCACACGCCAACATTGGGCTTAGCTTAGCTGACTCAGGATTAGTGTGCCTTGATGCTGACATCTACAAATCAGACTGCAGTTTTGACGAACTCGTGGAACAGCACGGTATTCCTACTACCTTGCGTCAAAGATCTGCAAGCGGAGGGTTGCACCTAATATTCAAGTGTCTCCCTGAAGATAAGTTTCCAGGCCAAATCGGCACATCGATCGATATAAAACATAACGGTTACATCGTGCTTTATCCTTCAACCTTCAAAGGTAACAGGTATGCTTGGGACAATAATGAAGAGATAGCCATAGCACCTCATTGGCTGAAAAGGAAAAAGCCCAGTACTTTGACCGACGATGATAATGTAGTGATAGATGATAGCTGGGCTGAAACATTCGATGTCGAAGTTGCGTTAGAGCGAGCATCATCAGGTGAGTCATGGCACAATAATGTCCTGCGAAGTGTCGGAGCTATGGTCGCCCTAGGCCTACAGGACGCTGAAATCCACGCAAAGACGGATTTAACAACTCAGCCTGCCTATTCGAAAAATGAGACACGCACAGAAGTTCAGAAGATGATCGATGGTGCTCGACGCAAAGGCTTTGACACTGGTCTGGTGCATAGAATGCAAACGAATTTGGATCACCTTAATCCAATCAAAGATCGTCAGGGGAACCTCGTTTGTAATCACTTAAACATCACAAAGATATTACTTGAGCACCAAGATTGGTCAGGTGTCTTCGCATTCAATATGTTTACACATACAGAGCAGGTAATTGAGACAATAGGGTCGCTGAACTCAGACGACAAGAACTTGTCATCACGCCCAATCGAAGATGGCGACTATACACGGCTGAGTATCTGGCTAAATGCTCACGGAATGACAAACGTGCAGAAGCATATTGTGGTAGATGCCGTAAAGCATGCAGCTGCCCAAAGAACTTTCAATCCTGTTTGTGACTACTTAAATGATTGCATGGTTAAGCATGAACGAAGTGACACCAATCAACTGTTAGACACTTGGATGATTGACTTTCTTGGCGTTAAGCCAGCCACCGAAGAAGAAACGGTGTATATCAAAGCAGTTTCACGATTGTCTCTAATTCAAGCGGTCGCACGTGCACGCAACCCTGGCTGTAAAGCTGACGCTGTAGTAATTCTTGAAGGGCAGCAAGGAACTGGTAAATCATCTGCGATTAGACTGCTGTTCGGAGAAGGTTACTTTGGTGATCAGCTGCCACCCATGTCCAACAAAGACGCCTCAAGTTATCTCAAAGGAAAATGGTGCGTTGAGCTTGCTGAGCTGGAGTATAAGCGCAAAGCCGAAGTAGAAACGATCAAAGCGTTCATAACTCGAACGCACGAGAACTACCGCCCTGTGTTTGGACGTGAAGAAGTTAATTTGGCAAGAACCACTGTATTCTTTGGCACCACTAATGCCACTGAATACCTGGTGGATGAGACAGGTAATCGTCGGTTTCTACCAGTGTCGACCAGTGAGATTGATCTGAACAGACTCGCCGCTGCTAGAGACCAGCTTTGGGCTGCTGCAGCTCAGGCTTATCATGCAAATGAACAATACTGGCTTGCTGGCGAAGCAGCATTGATTGCAGAAAAACAGGCAACGGCGCGCCTGGAGCAAGATCCATGGGTTGAAATAGTATTAGAGAAACTTGGGCACTTATCTGAAGTCACAATTAAAGAAGCATATGAACTTTGTTTTCCTATGAATGATACAGAGGGCTTAACCCAGTTGAAGGTACGTCGCATGAGTAAAGTTCTCATTCTAGCCAACTGGAGCAAAGAAGGTAAGTTTCACGCTGGAAGTCGCCGCAATCAAGTTAGATTTTTAAACCAGAACGAGTTAAATGCACAATCTGTAGAATTCGAGTTTTGAGATTTAATGGACAATGCAAATTAAACTCATACCAGTTATCTGCATAATTTTTGTAAAGGTTTGGCGCGGATCATTCTTGATTGGACGATGCTTTTCATTTAGATAAAAGCAATGGGAATGACGATGGCGTCGTCACTAGTCGAAATCCGATTAGGGCTTCCTTCCCAGTTATCCTGAACGCCGGGATCTTGCTTCGCCGCTCTGAGGTGGGGGAAGGTGCGTCAGGTCTGAAAGGCACTCCTCATCAACGACTTAGCATAAATAGGAGTGAACTTATGACCGGAATATCCGAATTTGGCGTTGTGGGTCAGCGCCCAAACTTTTACCGATTTCATCAAGGCGAAAAGATATTGCCGTTTAAAGACGCTGAATATGAAGAGCGATTGAAAAAACTGCGTACAGCGATGGCCGACGAAGGAATTGATGCTTGCGTGCTAACCTCGATGCATAATGTAGCTTACTACTCTGGCTTTTTGTATTGTGCTTTTGGAAGGCCCTACGCGCAGGTAGTCACAGCAACGGAAACAGTCACGTTCAGTGCAGGGATCGATGCAGCTCAACCTTGGCGCCGCGGATATGGCGACAATATCACCTACACGGATTGGCAGCGAAACAATTACTGGCGTGCCATTCAGTTTTTAATTGGACCAGGCAAAGTGATCGGATTTGAGGGCGATCATATTTCATACACACAATTGGGATTACTGGAAGAGTTTCTGAAGCCGTCCGCCAAGAAGGATATTGCACCGACAACTATGCGTTTGCGCATGCACAAATCTGCCGCAGAGATTGAGCTTATTCGTGCAGGTGCCGCAACGGCAGACGTTGGTGGATATGCTATAAAAGAGTCGATAGAAGTTGGAGCACGTGAGATTGACGTTGCCATGGCTGGTCGCGATGCGATGGAATTGGAAATTTCCAGACGGTTTCCAGATTCTGAAATTCGAGACACATGGGTATGGTTCCAGTCAGGCATCAACACCGATGGTGCACACAACCCTGTGACTTGCCGTAAACTGGAGTACGGAGATATTTTGAGCCTCAATACTTTCCCAATGATCTCCGGCTACTACACGGCGTTGGAGCGTACACTCTTCGTTGGGGAGGTGGATCCGGTCAGCCTTGAAATATGGGAAGCGAACGTAGCGGCTCATGAATATGGTATGAGCCTGCTTAAGCCAGGCGTTTCCTGCGCAGAAGTCACACATAAAATAAACGATTTTTTTGCTGAACGTGATATGCTTCAATACAGAACTTTCGGTTACGGTCATTCTTTTGGCGTGCTCTCGCATTATTATGGCCGCGAAGCAGGGCTCGAACTACGAGAAGACATCGATACTGTGCTGGAGCCTGGCATGGTGATTTCCATGGAGCCAATGTTGACGATCCCAGAGGGTTTACCTGGCGCAGGCGGGTATCGTGAGCATGATATTCTGCTGATCACTGAAGATGGAAACGAGAACATGACCGGTTATCCTTACGGTCCTAATTTCAATGTTGTCGGCTAGCTGGTCTTAATTAGTGGTATGAGCAGCATGCGCTGCTCATACCCTATCCTTAGATATACTATCAGCTTTTATCAGACTTTATGAGGTGCACTCGGCGGCCGTGGGGAATTTCATGATATTGTTCTTTGTAGCGCCGTGAAAACACACCGCTGGAATTAAACCCCGATGCCATGACAATTTCTGTGATGCTAAGGTTGGTTTTAGTGCTAGCTGGTTGGCAATGCGTAACGGATCGAGAGCTGCGCTAAACACTAGTAACGTAAACTCAGGCAACAATAGAAATTCAAACCACCGGGTTTTCTTGGGGGCGCTCACCGGGTAGCTGAACGCCCCAGCAGGTACGAGATCTGCACGATTGTTGTTTTTGAGTTCACTTTTTATCACGTTTACCATTTTTTGCTTTTATGTCCCGCGAGCACACAGAAATGGTCGCTTTTAATACGCGTATTTCAACTGGACTTTTCAAAAGAGTTACCTCATGTAAGTTGCAGCTCAAACGCAATTACTCAGCGATGTCTTCTGCCCATAATTCCGGCTTTTCATCGATAAACCTACGCATTAGCGCAATGCAATCTGCGTCATCTGCGACAATAACTTCAACACCTTTAGAGCGTAGGAACTCTTCATTGCCACCAAAGTTTCTGTTTTCTCCAATTACCACGCGCGGTATGCCGAACTGAATGATCGTCCCAGTGCACATCATGCATGGGCTGAGCGAAGTGTAGAGAGTAGTGTCACGATAGGATTTTTGACGGCCAGCCTTGCGTAAAGCATCCATCTCCCCATGGGCAATCGGATCGCCTTTTTGCACACGTTGATTACGGCCCTGTGCAACAACCACTCCACTGCGTGCTAAAACTGAGCCTATTGGGCAACCACCTTCGTCGAAACCTGCTTTGGCTTCGTCGTAAGCGACTCGTAGTAGGCGTATATCATCAGCGTTCATATCTTTCCTCCCAAGATTGGCCCATCGTAGTAAGGCAGCCGCTCAACGCTCGGCGTCCAGATACTATCCTTTTGTAGTGTATCCATATGATCAGCGATCTCATCAAGGGTGGCAAACCAAACATCTTTGGTTTCTTGTGTTTCAGCAATCCATGCTTCGACTTGCTTCCAACGAGCCAATCTACCTGTGAGAAATGGATGGATGATTAACATAAAGAAACCACCGGCTTCATATTGCGCGTCAAATTCTTCCCAGAAACCGCCCAGTCCACGAGAGGGGCTTGCGACTGGCATCATGTATCCTATCTCATCATAATGAGCGAAAGGTGGCCAATCATCTGTGCCCCAATGTACGGGCATTTCGTAAAGAGACCCGCTGTTAGTTTCCAAGCGATAAGGGATGTCGTCAGCCATCATCGAACTATCATAGCGCATTCCGTGTTCGATCATCAGATCAACGACTTCCTGTGTGATATTGTAGACTGGTGCACGGTAGCCACGAGGCTTTTTCCCACAAATGCGTATATGCGCATCGAGCGTACGCTCGAACCACTCGCGTTGCACGCCCCGTGTCTTGATAGGATCCTCATGCAGGTAGCCATGATGGCCTATCTCGTGACCATCTTTTAAGATATTGTCGGCCACATCTGGGTATGTTTCTAGGCACCATCCTGGGATAAAGAACGATTGTTTCAGTTCCAGATTACGATAGGTTTCAAGGATACGGGGCAGGGCAACCAACGGACCGTAGCGGCCCATTGAAATGGGGTACAGCCGGTCGTAACTGTCGTTAGGCTTAGCGATGTGGATCAAACTATCCGCATCCATGTCGAAGGTGATTGCCACCGCACATTTGCTTCCATTTGGCCAAGGGATAGGATTACGTATCAATATATTAGCTTTCATTTAAAACGTGAGCGCTTTGCACGTCCCACGACAGCCAAATTTCATCTCCAGAGTGTAAATCAAATTTGGACAATTCACGTTCTTGCATCTGTACCTTGAATTCATGCCCTTGAGCGTCTTCCAGAAACAGGGTTACCATAGAGCCTACAAATTCCTCTGAGATTAATTTACAGAAGACTTTATTCGTTCCCAGAGGTTCTTCGGTCGCTATGTGCATCAGGTCTGCGGAGATAACAAAACTGGCGCTATGTCCTTCGAGTAATTGTACTTCATTAGTGGGGACTGTGAATATACCCGAAGGTGTTGTAATCTCTGCGGCGCGTCCATCAACGGATTTGACTTTACCCGCCAAAATATTGTTACGGCCCACAAACTCTGCAACGAACCGGTTCGCGGGCGCACGGTAGATTTCCTTGGGGGTGCCGATCTGTCCAATCTCACCTTTTCCCATGATGATCACACGATCAGCCATTGCGAAAGCTTCAGATTGTGAATGAGTAACGTAAACAAAGGTTATACCCAACTCGCGTTGAAGGTCAGTGAGCACTGCCTGCATGCGGATGACCAAATGAGCATCAAGTGCCGATAGTGGTTCATCTAAAAGGAGGATTTGCGGTTCCATCACCAGTGAACGTGCCAGAGCGACGCGTTGTCTTTGACCACCTGACAACGTCGAAATATGGCGGTTCTCAAATTCTAGTATTCCCATTTTATCAAGCCACTTAATCGCTCGTTGTTTGCGTTCGGCTTTACTAACACCGCGCATCTTGAGACCAAACTCAACATTTTCTCGTGCAGTCAAGAAGGGAAACAAGGCAAGCGATTGCCACACAAGAGGCGTATCTCGCTCATGTGGTGCAACGTCATTCATCACACGACCGTTTAGGCGGATTTCGCCGACACTTGGCTCTTCGAGACCCGCAAGCATTCTCAAGGTCGTAGTCTTACCGCAGCCGGAGGGCCCCATTATCGCTAGAAATTCGCCTTGGTGGATCTCAAAATCTAAGCCCTTAACAGCAACAAAGCTTCCAAAGTGTTTTTGTACTTTGTCAAATATTACCAGCGGTTTGCTCATGATTGCATACCCTTAATTTGGCGGCTGGCGAAGAATAACTGTGCAAGCACAACCAGCGTCATTGAAGTGAGAAATACGAAAGTCCCGATGGCGTTTACCTGAGGATCAATATTGCCCTGGACGATTTCCAGTACTACAACAGGCAAAGTAGAGTTCAGTCCAGAGACAAACCAAGAAACGGCAAATTCGTCGAAAGATACAGCAGCCGTCAGAAATAGACTTGAAAATATAGCAGGTTTGCAGAATGGAACAATTACATATCGCATTGTTTTCCATTCCGATCCACCAAGGTTCCATGCAGCCGATTCAAGGTCCGGGTCCATTTGATTCAGACGCAAGCGGATTACGGCCATCGCAAAGGGCGCTGTCAAAACACTGTGGGCGATGATAATGGAGTAAAGCTGTCCAGACATCCCGATTTTAGATAACCATGCGAGCATTGCTAGCGCCATAATAATCAGTGGGATTGTGGGTGGAAGCAGGATCAACGCAAGATAGGGTCCCTTGAAACGGAAATTGTACCGGAAGTCAGAATAAGCAGTACAAAAACCAAGAAAGGTTGCAATTAATGCAGTTGAAAAGGAAACAATGAGGCTGTTACGGGCTGCTTTCCAGATATCAGGATCCGCCAAAACCTTTTCATACCATTCGGTTGAAAATTCGCCTAACGGTATCGTTGGGAAACGCTGAGAGTTGAATGAGAAGACCATGCTGAAGATGATCGGCGCAAAAACGAAGGCGAAGATCATAACAACATAGATCCCTAGAATAAAGTTGAGGGTTTGGCTTTGTTTCATTTCGAACCCTTCCCTTTTCGGTAGGCTAGGGCGATGCCGGTAAAGGCAATTACAAAAAGGGTTACCATCATCATAATGGCAACCACGGCGGCGCGAGGCCATTGCTGACCAGACTTAGTCGTATCAAGGATAAGAATGGGCAGTGTCGGCTCTTGTGAGCCTCCTAAATAAAAAGGTGCGACAAAGTCGCCAAAAGATAGAATAAAGCAGAAAATTGCAGCGATGATCAACCCAGTCTTGGACAAGGGTATTATTACCTGCCAGATGGTTCTTAACGGCGAACAGCCAAGGTTACGGGCAGCCTCAATCAAGCTTTTATCGATGTTGGCCATCGTGACTGTTTGCAGGATCACCACTAGAGGTAATGTTAAGGTCATATAACCCACAAGCGTTCCAAAGTCAGTGTTTAGCATTTTAAATGGGCCAAGTCCGACGTAGCCAAGCACTGCGTTGACCACGCCGCTCTCTGACAGGATCACAAACCATGAAAAAGTACGCACCAAATAGCTGGTAAAGAACGGAATTATAAGCAAAAAGATAGCCCAGCGTCGAGTACTTTCAGCAGCGCGAAAGGCTAATGCAAAGGCGGCTGGGAATGCGACGCACATAGCGCAAAAAGTGGATAGGGTAGCTATACCTAGCGTATACCAGTAGCTGTCCCAGAAGAAGCCCCTTGTCATCATTCGTGACCAGTTCACAAACTCAAATGCTTCGTTCATACGATAGTTCTTCACTAGGAAGAACGACATGGCGACCATAAATAAAACTGGACCTACAAAGAAGATCAACTGCCAGAAAATAATTGGTAGACGCCAAGTTAGCGCATAAATATTTAAGCGGATTTCATACTTTTCAGACATGGGGCTTTCAAATGTTGCGGGCTAAAATGGGCGACCAAAGAGCCGCCCATTTTGATAATTCTTCAATGCCAGCCTGGATTAGGCACTTTTGTACTCGGACCAGAAGTCGTTCCAGTCTTCCAGCGTCTGTTGCTGGGGAATGTCACGGTAGTGAATTCGGCCTTCTTTTATCAGCGTGATAGGATCCTGCGCATCACCATCGATCTGATGCGAACGTTTAGCTTCTTCCAAATCTGCCTCGATTAAGGCAGCACGACCAGCCTTAGTCACGCAGAAACCAGGATAGGCTAACATTTGTGCAGATTTCACCTGACCGGCAGGAGACATCATATATTGGATGAACTTCTTAGCTTCTTCGGCTTTTTCGCTCCCTTTACCAATGGAATAGCTTTCCGTGAATTGGATCCCGCCTTCCTTCGGAATGACGGAAGCGACCGGAGCACCATCTTTTTCCAGTACGCCGGTAATCCAGTCACCGATGCCAACCATCGCTTGCATCTCACCATTCTTAAGGCCATTGAAAGTGCCGCCATAATCAAAGAAGCCGCCTATCTGAGGACGCAGACTCATTGTCGTTTCCTGAACTTTAGACCACTGACTGCCATTAAGATTCCAAAGGCTAGCACCGTTTCCATCGTAAAGACTCATTTGACCCAGGTTTGGCAGGTGCCAGTCAAAGTGGCCCACTTTGCCCTTAAGCTCGGGCTTCCAGAAACAGGAATAACTTTCTGCTTCTTTTGCTGTCACAGAGTTTTTGTTGTAGGAAACACCAAGATGGCCTCCACGCAGGATCATTGAATACATCTTGCCGTCCGCCCAGTGGCCAGGAAACTGCGAGAAGTCTTCATGCAGCATGTCATCTAGCGGATAATCGTCTGGGTTCATTTCTTCAATGTAGCCGGCTGCGTTCAACTGCTGCACAAATTCGGCGTCAGACAGTATCAAGTCATATGTGCCGGGAGGCGATTGCGCAATCAGTGCAAGCATGTTGTCGCCACCAGCGTAATACTTGGGCACGAACTTCACATTGTTGGCTACTTCATATTCGGCAACAATATCAGGCTCTCCATGGCCATACCATGCGAGCATATTTATCTCAGTAGTTGCCGCCCACGCACGGCTGACAAAGGGTGTCGTCAAAACGGCTGCGCCGCCCGCTTTCAGAACTTGTCGACGGTTTAACGTGAGAATAGATGAAGTTAAGGTTGGTCGGTACATTCGTTTCTCCTTGTTGTGCGCTCTTCCCCCAAAAAAGAGCATTTAATTTCTTGCTGAAACTGACGGTAAATCCAGCGTTTTACACAATGCTATGATAAATTAACAATGTAGGGAAATTTATGTTTCATATATTATCATAACGATTTTTTATGCACAATTATTATGCAAAAAGAAAAGTTTTTATGCATAATCAGCATTCGTGCAGTACTTCTCTAACGTGCTCACAATGGCATCTATCGCCGCATATCCGCCACCGCCCAACCGAGTCTGTCGTGTAAAAAGCCCGATGTGCAAAGGGGCGAGGATGGGGAGACCGTCTTGTTCAGAGAAAATACGCATACCACGTTTGACCGTCGGAGCAGTTAGACATGAAAGGCCAAGGCCATCTTGAACTGCGCGTTGAACACCATCAATTCCCGGGCTCGAATAGGCGATGCGCCAACTCTTACCCGCCAATTTTAAAGCGGAGGCCATGCGGTCACGGTAAACACAGCCATATGGATGGGCGACCAGAGGGATGTCAGTATTTTTGAGGATTTCGAAGGAGTTTGCACCAACCCAGTTCGGCTGTTCTTTCCAATTGCGAAATAAGAACTGCTGGTCGTCACCGTCGAATAATGCCACAGCGATATCAATTTCGTTACTCCGCAATGCTGCCAGCAAATGTTTAGAGAGGTCACATCGAATTTCAATCTTTGTATCTGGGAATTTTCGAATGACATCTACCAGGCAAGTTTGCAGGGCATTAACTGCATAATCTACTGGCAAGCCAACCCGTAACATAGCAGCAGGATCACGTTGTTCGAGTTCCGCTATTGCAAGATCGTTCAACCGCAGGATTTGGCGCGCATGCGTAGCCAAAGCCTCACCTCTCTCAGTAAGCGAAATCTTCTTACCGTTCCGCTCAATTAAAGAATAACCAACGGCTTCCTCCAAACGCTTAATTTGCAAACTAACTGCAGGTTGGGTCCTGTAGAGTATCTCGGCCGCGCGTGTGAAACTCGCCACTTCTATAACCGTGATGAAGGTTCTCAGAAGTTCTATTGAAAGGTTGATGGCACTCATCGGGTAAAATTAACATCGAAAATGAAATGCAGGCAACGATAATTTTTATTAATGCAAATTTCTTGATTACAAACTATTCGAACAAAATGCTGACAGACTCTCCGTTGGCAATACGGGTGATGGCCTGGGCAAACATTGGAGCAACTGAAATTGTGCGGATCTTAGATGATTTAGTGACTGCTTCCGTTGCACAAATTGAGTCGGTGATGACCAGCGATGTGAGATCAGATGAGTTTATTCGATCAACTGCTTTGCCGGATAGGACGCCATGCGAAATGTAAGCGAACACTTCAGCTGCCCCTTTTTCCAACAGGGCCGTTGCAGCATTACAGATCGTGCCACCAGAGTCGATTATGTCGTCGACTAACAGACACGACTTGTCCGAAACATCCCCGATTATATTCATTACTTCAGACGAACCCGGCTTATCACGACGCTTATCTACAATAGCGAGGCCGGTAGAAAGGCGTTTTGCCAAAGCACGCGCACGCACCACGCCTCCTACGTCTGGAGATACTGCCATTATGTTGTCGCGAAATTTCTGCTTTTGGATATCCTTGCCGATTTCTGGCAACGCATACAAATTGTCCGTTGGAATGTCAAAAAAGCCTTGAATTTGGCCTGCATGCAAATCCATTGTCAGAACTCTATCTGCTCCTGCCTGAGTTATCATGTTCGCAACTAACTTCGCAGTGATTGGTGTTCTTGGAGACGATTTGCGATCCTGTCGTGCGTAGCCAAAATAAGGTATAACAGCTGTGATGCGCCCGGAAGAAGATCTACGCAGTGCGTCAATAAGCACCAATAACTCCATCAGGTTGTCATTGGCTGGATATGACGTAGATTGAATAACATATACGTCATCCCCTCGCACGTTTTCCTGTATTTCAACAAAGACCTCTTCATCAGCGAACCGGCGCACATTGCACTGGGCAAGAGGGACCTGCATATGTGCTGCAATCGCTTCGGCAAGCGCACTATTACTGTTTCCACAGATCAATTTCATCTGTCGACCCTCTCTCAAATGAACGTTTTAGAAATTGTCGCTGAAGCGTTACCTAAACCGGGAAAGCCATTTCAGGTTTGTAAGTCTTAAAGCTTTCAAGATATTGTGCGTTTGCTTGGCGCTGCCATTCTGTGCCCGGCTGAATTGCCGTGACAACTTTGTATCGGTCTCGGTAGGATTCTGTATTTTCATTCTCTTCCATAACAATCGCCACCATGCCCGCAACCGTACCTTTTTGTTGTTCAACCAGCTGTACGGCACCGTGCATCGTACCGCCGGTTTCGACCCACTGGTCCACCAGCAATACCCGTGTTCCCGGAGCAAAGGCAGGCAGGCGCATCTCCATCGATTGGGTTTGGCCTGAATAATTTGTCATGGAAGCACTGTCTGTATCCACACAGAGCTTACCTGATTTGCGTATAGGCAAAAAGCCCTTTCCAATACGCGCCGCGATTCCCGCCGCTAAAACGAAGCCCATTGCATCAAGACCCGCAACAACATCAATGTCGTCCTTATTGAGATCGGCCACTAGATCATCCAGTAAATCATGATACGCTTTGCCATTGATATAGATCGAGGTCGGGTCAAGCCATGCAAACTTATCACCTTTGGTGTTTGGTGCCATTAGCGAGAAATACCAACGATCGTCTCTAGGTCCCTTGTCTTGTGCCATACTGTTTCTCCCTTATGTCTGTGTAAGATCCATGAGCCTCTTAAGTCGCTCAGGATCGATATTGTAGAAATCGCCGTGATGATTAATGCCAGTAGCCACCATGAAAAGATCAACCGCATCGGCATACGCCTCCGCGTTTTCAGGTGTGATTCCAGATGCAAGGCCTAGCGCAGTATGGCCGCAGTTTTCGCGGAACGTGTTGATCTTGCTCACATCGGCTGCATGACCAGTTGCCACGCCAGACGTTACTACGACGTCCATGTAGTTTGTCGCTATACGCGCACTTTTCCCATACAGAGCTGGGTCAACGTCCCGCTGCTTTTTAAACGCAGTGCCGCCAATATAGAGTCCAGTCCAACCGCTAGACGCACGAACCGATGCTATTTCATCTGCTTCGGGTTGATGATCTACCGCACGTCGTTCATCAATGCGTGCATCATCGGCCCAGTAACCATCGACCTTGCAACCGTTTGCTTGTAGCTCTCCCAAGATGGGGAAGGCGAACTTTCCGGTAACCGCGAGGAAATTGACACCAAGCCAAATGTCTGGGAACGCTTGCCGCATCTCCTTAATTATCGGAACCAATTTCTCCTTCTCAAAGTCATGGTTGATCAAAAAAACACCAGGACAACCACCAGCTATTGCAGAATTGATGTTTCGCCAAGCCTGCTTGCTTTCAAGGACGTGGATTACCGGAAGGATAACTGGGCCAGAAGCACTAAATTTTTCTTTAAACTCTTCTCGATCCATTTCAAATCACAAAATTTAGTTGTTTCAAGGAAGGCTATCATCGAACTTTAAATTGCAAAAATTTATTGTTTTTATTGTATCATTAAAATGATAAATGATTAAGTCATACCTAGGGGAGGAGCCGTAGTCGTTTCAACCAATTGATGTCAAACAATATTATTCATGTAATACGAATTGCCCGGCCATCTTAGAGAGGTTTCGACCTTTCATCTTTTCAACTAACGAAGAGTTATGTAGTCTCGTCTGCTCGCATTGATCCTACCTGAACTCGATGCAAATATCTGACTAACCCAAGAAAGCCTCTATCAATGGCCACTTATGATCCATCTATACCAGACGGTACGAACCGTAGTCTTGAGATCGCTATTTCTACAGACGGTACACCAAAAATGAACCATATCTACACAATCGAGGCGCGATGCGGTGTGGCAGTTCGTGTTGGATTAAATCAGCAACTGACGATAATTAACCCCACCGGACATCAAGTTTGTGATTTCTGGATTTTTGCAGCTGATGATATGGGCGAGTATTCTTCAATGGAGCATTTGCATACCGCTCTGAGCTCTATTTTTCCTAAAGTAGGAGACGGAGTTATATCCAACCAGCGTCGTAAATTGATGACTATTATTGAAGACACATCAGTTGGTGTGCATGACACGATAATTGCTTGTTGCGATAATGCCCGGTACCAGCAATTGGGCTGCACGGAATACCATGATAATTGTGCTGATAATTTGCGACAGGCGCTAATCGCGATTAGCCTTAAAGCGCCCACTATTCCCGCGCCTTTTAATCTCTGGATGAACGTACCATTGCAGGCAAATGGAAGCACAAGTTTTTCCGCACCATTATCAAAGCCGGGTGACCAAATGACCTTTCGCGCGGATATGGACGTGATCGCCGTAATGTCTGCTTGTCCGCAAGATGTCACGCCTGTCAATGGCGTAGGTGTCGCGCCTGATATTTTGGAGTTCTACGTTACTGCGACCTAAGGTTCTCAATTTCTTCTTTGCGGGCTTTGTGCTCCAGGCCATCTATCGAATTCCAGAGCCCACTCTGGTAATAAAGTTCCTGTGCAACCTTAGGGTCGATCTCTAGATACTCAGCAAGCCGCCTTACGCGCGAGTTAACAAGTGTCTCAACTGGCTCCATAGCGTTACCATCCGTTTGCTCTTTAAAAACCCAAGTCTGTCATCCAGATAATTACCACAAGGTCTGAAGTTAACAATGCGTCTGTGCGCATGATGCGCATGAGTTTTCTATAGAATACTTCAGAAACCAAAGTTCCCAATGTTACACAGGTGCTCTATAGAAACTTGATGCGCAACGGACGCACAGACGCAATCTACCGTATCTTCAGTGCACATCTGACTGGACAACAGCAACAACAACAGTCGACCTTTAGTTCCCTTTTTGAAAAACATTGATCATCGAGACTACCGGGGGTCTACTTTAGCCAGCATGGGACCCAAACTCAGGCCACCACAGAGGCCACCAAATCTAGCGTAGACATTGGGTTCGGTCAGCTGCTAACCTATTGATATCGTTAGAAGCATGGGTCAACTTGGGTCCTTAGGAAGGAACCAACGTCTCTCTGGGGGCACCACTTTCCTAAGTTATCTCAGGTTAAACCGCTGATTTCCAACGATTTACTGTCATGCGATGTTTCTAAAAGTCCTTTAAAAGTCTTGTAGTTTCAGGATCGAGGAAACCAGCGACAGTAGCTTCTGTTTCCAGGTTCAACGCTTGCTGTAATCCTCCAGCGATTGCTTGATTAAGCACCCTTTTCATCGCCCGAGTTGAAAGCGTGGGCAGCGCAGCAAGTTTCGATGCGACAACTTCTGCTTCACGCAAGAGTTCATCATCTGGAACTACCTTCCAAGCAACACCGATCTCCCTCAAATCAGTCGCAGAATAACGATTTCCTAAAAAGAGCATTTCCCGCGCCTTAACCGGACCGACAATGCTGGGTAGGATAGAGGTTACTGCACCCGTAACGAAGAGGTTGAGTGAAACCTCAGGGAAGAATGCCTTAGCGCTTTCCGCCCAGATCGGAAAATCACAATTGATTGCCCATTCGAATCCGCCACCGACTGCCCAACCATTTATTGCACCGACAACTGGCTTTGCACCCATTACAATTGACACTGTAGCTCGTTGAATCGCATCAACGACTGCACGTGCTTCTTCTTCGGTCTCCGGGTGCACATGCTCATGCCGGTCATCACCAGCACAAAATGCGCGCCCTTCACCTGTGAATATAATAGCACGTGTGTCTTGATCTCGATTAGCGTCATCAAACGCAACCGAAACTTCGTCGATCAGGAGACGATTCATAGCATTCATTGCGCTTGGCCGATTGAGTGAAATCGTCCTTACACCTTCTGCAGTGATTTCTGAGCGTATAGTTTCATATTTAAAGCTAGTCATTGATAACTCCTGAGCACACGTTTTGTTTTACCTTCGGTTCGTGGGAAAGTGCCATAAGGGACTGTCTTGACCCGGATCGTAGCCCCCAGATCTTGCTTAAAGCGTCTCTCTAAACGAAGAGACAAAGCGTCTTCGTCTTGTATTCCTTCGGCCAACTCTACTTCTACGGGCAACACATCATAAGGCGGCGGCGCATCAAGCACGATCCGGTAGTCGCCCGACAGTTCTTCGAAACTAGTCACAACCGCAGCAACCATTGTTGGGAACATATTCAGCCCCCTTACGACCACCATGTCATCCGAGCGACCAATGACACGGAATCGGAAACCGGCACAGCCACACTTGCAAACTTCTGTATTCTCTATCCGAATTATATCGCCTGTTCGGAACCTAACTAAAGGTTGGCATTCACGGATCAGATGAGTGAGCACAAGTTCACCTGAATTCCCGGGCTCAAATTGCTTGAGTGTCCCGCTGTCTGGGTCGATCAATTCAGCATGAAGGACATCATGCGCCACGAAATGCAACGCGTTATCGTATGCACATTCAGATGCAAAATTACAAAATACGTCCGTCACACCGTAATTTGCATTACGCGGCTGCATGCCCCAGGTATCGCTAAGGCGTTTGCGGAATGCTGGATCATCTATGCCGGGTTCACCTCCAAATAAGCCCAACTTGAGTCCAAGATCACTAGGGGACAACTGAGGGAATTTCTCGGCAATTACCATCTCTAGGGCGGCGGGATACGAAGGCGTACAGGAAATAGCAGTTATCCCGGTTTCAATTATCGTTCTAACAAGTAATTCGGTCGATCCAACGCCGAATGGTACAACGGTTGCGCCCGTGCGCTCCAGTGTCAAGTGATCGGTTAGCCCACCCATCCACATTTGGTAGTTCAGACAATGCACCACCATCATGCCAGCTTTCAGTCCTGCAAGTGTTTGCGCTCGACCGCCAACGATTTCGGTGATTTCGCAATCTCGAGCACTCAGTGCAAGGTTCATGGCTTGCCCAGTGGTACCTGATGTTCGGTGTAGCCGGCTGACTTTCTCGGGTCGCGCTGCTAAATAGTCACCGAAAGGTGGTGACGCAGGTTGCGCAAGTCTTAGACTGGCCTTATCCGAAAGCGGCAATTTAGAAATCTCTTCCAGTTGTTTTGGCGGACTATTTCCATCCCAAAGCCTTTTATAAAAAACAGAGTTCTCTGCAACGTAGGAACTTTGTCTCTCCCAGGCATTTTGCCTGTAATTTGAGATCTCTTTCAGAGACAACATATGCCCGTTCTCTAGCAAGCTGAAACCTCTCCCTTTTTCTTCTCACTGTTACTGAGCAAACCTGAATGCACCGGCTCTTTCAATATCAATATGCAATCACACTAGCTCGTATGACAATTGTATATTCAAGCAGAGCGGGACTATTTCACGTATACATTCTATAGCTTAAGAAACTCTGTATCAGGACCTCCAGCCCGTAACTTGACGTCCCTAGTCAACACCTTCAGTGCAAAGCTTCAGCCATTTATGTTTTGCATGAAGAGAATAACCTAAACCATAGCGATCACCAATTGTTTGCCTAGACCACCCACCAATGTGATCTATCAGATCAGACGGACACTCTATCGAACGCAAACGATCTCTCATCGCATGACGTAATGAGTGAATAACTAGTGCTCCATTCACTGTATTCTGGAGCCATTTGTTCAACGCCGCGCTCGCTGAGTTTGCATTTAGATGACCATCAGAGACGTATCGATAGAATACTGACTTTGCATTCCTGTGCTCTAGTGCTCTTTGCACTGCCCATAAGCTATTTCCAGTAAGCGGCAGCACACGTTCACTACTAGCAGTTTTCAATCGGCGGATAGCGTTTGGTCGAACGTGTACGTGAGGAACATCGCCCGACAAGACAATGTCATCCCATAGCAAACCTGCTGCTTCAGACAATCGCATACCCGTATCTAGTATCAATGCTAAGAGCCACCGTTGGTCATCATCTGCAGCACGACATTCGATAACGAGTTTCCTTAACTCAGACACAGTCGGCACATATCGCTTCTGCGCTTTTCCGCCTTCACCTAAGTATACACCACTGAAAACGCTGGTTGGCTGAAGCCCCTCCTCCCGAAGGACGAAGTTAACTATTGCCCTGACATTGGTGAAGTTGCGACTGATGCTATCTTTAGACAGCCCCCTACCCTTGAGGTAATCTCGGAATGCATTTGCATCGCTTCTTACGAAGGTATCAATGCGCTTGTCTCCACATATGTGGATCAAATAGCCCGTAGAGCGACGAGCACCTGTCTCAAACGTTTGAGGCCTCCCAGCGCCTTTAAGTTTGACGTATGTCTCCACTGCATCACTAAGCAAAGGAGCAGTGCTGTCCTTCGCTGAAGCCGAGGGATCAACTTTAGATACAGCCGTTCCGAACAGCCGACCTATAAGCTCGTTCCGAGAACGCCGTCTCAAGATTGACCACTGATCATCCAGCTCTTGAGTAAGTAGGGAAGCCTGCTCTGCAGCACGGCTTCGGCAAACTGTGTGCAAACAGGTCTCGAATCTCGGTGTTTTGGAGTACTGTTGAAGCTCTTTTGGTACTCTTCGAGAGTAATAATAGGTCTTTCCTTTGAGCTTCAGGTAGTGAGGACGCTGGTGGTCCATGTGGTGGCCTCCCACGATTGACATGACAGTAAATCGTTGGAAATCAGCGGTTTAACCTGAGATAACT
>Ga0255780_10002031_pt1 | contig 18593 bp, 21 predicted proteins | sample 071ome_32_FD_179978 | JGI IMG/M metagenome (GOLD analysis project Ga0255780, IMG submission 179978) | Coastal salt marsh microbial communities from the Groves Creek Marsh, Skidaway Island, Georgia - 071405AT metaG (version 2) | ecosystem: Environmental > Aquatic > Marine > Intertidal zone >... | reverse complement strand
TGATAAGGTGGCAAAGGAGTTTTTCTCAGAAATGAAGTACATGGTGATGCCAAAGAACGAGACCTGGCAATTCAAACACCTGATCGTGCCCAGCCTCAGCAATCACAACGACGGAGTGACAACACCTCACCTGGCACCGTGGCTCAGGGTAATGAAGAACATACTGAAAGTCGGATCCGAAAGAAAGAGAAAGATCTTTGTGTCACGTGAGGACGCCAAAACCAGGAAACTGGTAAACGCTGAAAAACTGTTGATGGCTCTCAAAGGATGGGAGACCGTGACGCTGGAAAATCTACCAATCGAAGAACAGGTAAGGTGTTTCTCAGAGGCATCTCACGTGGTGTCAACACACGGTGCTGGACTGACCAACCTACTATGGTGCGAACCTGGAACAAAAGTGATCGAGATACAAGATCCAAACATGATAAAAAAGAAAGTGTATCCTGTGTTGTCATATCAACTGGGATTAGACCACGAACTGTATCTAGCAAAGATCATACCTATAAAAATACAAGGAGCAAAACCAAAGGGTGTGAAAAGATTGAATGATCTAATTAATTTTGAAGTGGATATCGTAGATTTTATCAAACATCTAGATTAATATAAACAAAAACTAATTTAGAAAAATACACCATAGGTTTAAAGTTATATAATTATAGTAAATGAAAAAAATTGCTTTCGTAACAGGAATGACCGGACAGGACGGTCCTTATCTTGCAAAACATCTTTTATCACATGACTATAAGGTGTATGGGTTGGTAAAAAGATACAGCAACCCAAACCTTTCGAATCTTACATACCTAGGCATCGAAAACGATGTAGAACTGGTGACGGGAGATATCACAGACGATGCGAACATGAACCATTTGATTAGGTCTATTCGCCCGAACGAATTCTATAACCTAGCGGCACAAAGTTTTGTTGGTGCGAGCTGGGATCTCAACAAACAGACCACAGAAGTAAATGCAGTGGGTGTGTTGAACATACTGAATGCGATCGTGAGTCAAAATCCTACCACAAGGTTCTATCAGGCAAGTACAAGTGAACTTTATGGTAATGCCAATGTCAACGGGTTACAGGATGAGAATACTCCATTCCATCCACGTTCACCGTATGGCGTATCTAAACTATATGCATACTGGATGACAGTGAACTTCAGAGAGAGTTACAGTATACATGCTTCGAATGGTATATTGTTTAATCACGAATCTCCTATAAGAGGTAAGGAATTCGTAACAAGAAAAATAACCGACGGGGTGGCTAAAATTAAATTGGGTCTTGCTAAAAAATTAACACTAGGTAACCTGGACGCCAAAAGAGACTGGGGATTCGCTGGAGATTTCGTCGAGGCCATGTACACCATGGTGCAACAAAAAGATCCAGGTGATTATGTTATTTGTACAGGAGTACAGCACTCGATAAGAGAATTACTAACACATGCTTTTGCCACAGTAGGTATTGAAAACTGGGAGCAATATGTAGAATCGGATCCTCGTTTCAAACGTCCAGCGGAAGTACATGCCTTACACGGATCTTACAACAAAGCCAAAGAAAAACTGGGCTGGGAACCAAAAACCTCATTCAAAGACATGATTGCCTTGATGGTCAACGAGGACATCAAACGACTGTCAAATGATTTACGTTAGTTCAACTAATAGACAACTCACAGAAAAATATGTTGATTGGGCCTCGCAAGGCTTACCCAATTCCAAAAAACTACAACCTTTAGAAATTATTGCTAAAACTGATTGCACCAAAATAGTTGTATTTGGCGTGCTAAGGGGAACACATTTGGTATACAGATGGGCGGAAAAAAACAAAATTGATTTCTATTACATAGACAGGCCATACTGGGGCGAGACGAGAAACATGCCCTACTATGTGAAAATTGTGAAAAATAATCATTTAAAAAATTGGTTCGAAGAACGACCCAGTGATAGGTTTGAAAAAAGTTTTCCATGGCCGATCAAACCATGGAAGAAAGACGGAAAAAATATTGTGGTGTGCCCGCCCTCGAACGCCATGAAGGAATTTTTCGGAGTACATGATTGGTTAGATAACACAATGAAGACCTTGCGAGCCAACACAGACAGACCGATCATAGTAAAAAACAAAGGGTACAATCCCATAATAGGTCGTGATAAAAATGGTGGTTACGTCGTCACAGGAAAAGATAACATACCTCCCAGCCCACCTATTGACTGGGATGATACCTACGCCGTGGTAACCTATAATTCAAACATCAGTCTAGAAGCAACGACGAGGGGAATTCCATGCTTTACAGATGTACATAATGCGTGTGCTCCCATATCGGAAACTGATTTTTCAAAGATCGAAACACCTAAATACCTTGATAGAGAACCGTTATACTACTCGATGGCATATGGACAATTCACAGCAGAAGAGATGCGAAACGGTTATGCGTGGAGAGTATTAGATGGACGTTGAAATATTTAGAAGGACAGTAAAGGATCGTAGACGTGGTGCCAGTTGGGACCTACTTCAACACATGGCAGAAGGTATACGAGCCGTTGGTGACAATCCCATAATGGTCAACGAAAATATGACCGGAGACTGGCAACCCAACGAGATGGAGCCCACAACACCCATTGGTTGTATGTTTGGCTATGGGGGCACCAATCAAATGCATCACACCAAAGGACGTAGACGAGACCTAGTGGAACGTGCAATGAAAAAAGGAATCAAGATAATAACGTTTGATGGTGGATTACTTTCTAGTTTTGGCAATGTACACGGACCTAAACACCATTGGCGGGTTTCATTGTTTTCACCCATGAACAACGGCGACTTCTTGTCAGACAACAGTCCGCCGGATAGATGGGAGGCCGCTAAGGCTAGATGGAATATTAAAAATGAACCATGGCGCAAGTCCAACCAGGACGATCCAATTATGTTTGTTCTACAACCCAGGGACAACTGGAGCATGAACGAGCTCGACCCAATAGAGTGGTTCCATGGAGTGTATGAAAAATTAAGGCCTGCAACAGATAGAAAATTTATCGTGAGGCCCCATCCTAATCATGTTGTTCACATAGAAAACAGAATGAAAGAGTTTCCAGAGGACGTTGAGGTCGTGATAGGACAAAAATATTTTAATGGAGACGAGAAAAAATACTACAGATTCAATTACCAAGAAGCAATATCTAATTGTCACGCTGTTGTCACACACAATTCAACTGCTGGTGTAGATTCATGTGTCCGTGGAATTCCCACCTTCAACACTTCAGACCTCGCACTTAGTTGGCCAGTAGCAAACAAAGATCTAAACAATATCGAAACCCCCGAATATCCAGATAGGACTCAATGGCTCCACGACCTTGGATACAAATTATGGAGCGAAAAAGAAATAAGAGATGGCACAGTGTTTAAAAGATTCAAAGATAAGTTAGGAATGTAATGTGTGGCATCTACGGCATAACTGAACACAATCCAACATTTATCAAACAATTTATAGATATTTGTAAGCACAGGGGACCAGACGGTTCGAGTATCTGGCACAACGAAAAAGTGACCTTGGGTCATAACTTGTTGAGCATAATGGGTGAACCAGGCAATGCAACACAGCCGTGGACGACGCCCAAAGGAAACAAACTGGTTTACAATGGAGAAATCTTCAACTATTACGAACTGAAAGAGAAGTACAAAGAGTTTGTGGACACCACAGGGTGCGACACTGAACTACTCGCTTGGGGACTAGACAAGTTTGGCATATCATTTATTGATGAAATGGATTCCATGCATGGCTTTGCCTACTATGAACTCGATAAGAGCACACTCACATTGAGCAGAGATCATGCAGGTGTAAAACCTGTTTACTACGCAGAAATCAAGGAAGGATTGGTGTTTGGTTCTGAGATCAAAGGAATGATCGATAAAGTTCCTGGTAGCAGGAAGCAGGACAAACTTGCGGTGGGGTGCATGACCACCACGGGTATAAATCCTTTACGTAACACCTTTTTCACTGGAATAAAAAAACTACTTGCAGGTGAAACCATTGTCTATGACATAGCAAACAAAAAAATCACAAACACAAAAAGAGTATTGATAAAACCCAATTCGAATAAAAAATTCAATCCTGAAGAATTCAGAACAATAGTCAGAAAATCTATAAAAATGTCCAGCATTGGAAGAAGGAAAATTGGTGTGTTCTTGAGCGGGGGTCTGGATTCGAGTCTGGTGGCATACGAACTTAAAAATGTTCTAAGTGAGGCAAACACTTTTACAAACAGGATGGAACCAAACTACATTCATCCAAAGGACGGTGATCACAACGAAGATGCCAACTGTGCCAAGGTGTTGGCCACGGCGAACAATTTCAATCACACCGAAGTGATCATAACCCCCGAGATAGCAAAACAGTACTGGGACGATTCCATATATTACATAGAACAACCTGTTTACAATCCAAGTCTCTCGATGTACTGTTACACTAATAAAATTTTACACGACAACGGCATAGTGGTCACGATGGCCGGGGACATGGGTGATGAAGTGTTGGGCGGTTATCCAAAATACTGGAAACTGAGGAAGGATGAGCTCAGCAGTTGGGTTGACATTATAGATAAATGGATCAACAGGATAAAAAGACCAATCAAAGTATACGACAAAACAGTGTTACGAGATGAACTACTTAAATGTTATCCTGACGATTTATGGAATCCAGAGGACCCCATAGGTTCCTACATGGCCCTCGATTGTGTTGCACAGGTCCCTGAAGAATTTTTTATGAGGAACGACAAGTACGGAATGGCCTATAGCATGGAAGGACGGTTTCCATTGGCAACAAAAACATTCATGCAGTACTGCATGGATATTCACAGCGACGAGAAGATCGGGGAAACAAAAAACGATACAAAACTTTTGACCAAAATTGCGTACAAAGGATTGTTACCAGATGTAATCATAAACAAAATGAAAACAGGGTGGACTGTACCACTACAGCACTGGTGGAATAAATCTGGTAAGGCAAGTATACCAACAATGATTGTGAGTGATTGGATTAAAAAATACAACATGATCGATTAGATTAAATACCGCTAGAATGAAAATAAAAGTCATAACATCCTACAAACCGGGCACATGGAATGCTTATGCCAAACGTGCGGTGGATAGTGTACTAAAATATTGGCCCGATGACATCGCTGTTGCTGTGTATCATGAAGACCAACCACAAGATGTATTTGAACACCCTAGGGTGGAATGGTATGATGCTCACGTGGTGCAACCTGAACTACTCAAATTCAAGAACAAACACAAAGATGATCCAGTGGCTAATGGCGAACTACAAGAGATACCGGGAGGTGTGAGACGGCCTGCTGAACTTCAGAAAAAAGGAGGACTTGATAAAAATAAAGGATCGTTCTTATGGAATGCAGTGCGTTTTTCAAATAAGGTTTTTTGCGTCACCCATGCATTGAAAAACTCCAACAGATACGACTACGTTGTTTGGCTAGATGCCGATACCTATACATTCAGACCTATGCCAAAAAGTTTTTTAGAAAACTTACTGCCCAAAGACACCATGATAACATATCTAGGACGCGAAAATCCAAACCTCAAAGACGGCGGCAAGTATCCTGAGTGTGGATTTGTTGGCTACAACATGAATAATCCCGAAATACAAAATCTCTGTAATGATTGGGAAAAAATGTATATAACGGATGATATGTTTAAATTACTCGAATGGACAGATTGTGCTACATTATGGTACCTCGCAAAGAAATACCAAAGAGAGAAAAACATAAAGATAAACGATATCGGCTACTGGAAAGGTGTGAAAGGACATCATGTTTTCATCAACAGCGAACTAGGATTATACATGGATCACATGAAAGGCGATCGTAAAGAAGCAGGAAAGAGCAGACGCAATGACTTTAGACCACAATCTTTGGAAGCCATAAAAGATCTACACAATCTAGACTATTGGAAAAAAGTTTAATGAGAATAGAAATATGGCCTCAGCACGGACCACTCAACAGTAAGCCCATCTTTGACGCCTTCATAAGAAGCCTACAGAATGCGGGAGAACAGTTGTACATCAATAAGAGTGCGGACAACGCCGACGTGGCAGTTATCTGGAGTGTGCTATGGCGTGGAAGGATGGAACAGTATAAGAAGATCTGGGATCGCTACAGGTCACAGGGCAAGCCGGTCGTAGTGTTGGAAGTGGGGGGACTGCGCAGGAACAAGAGCTTCAAGGTTGGTATCAACGGGATCAATCGCGATGCGGACTTCGCCAACCAGGAGTTTGACGACCAACGTTGGCCGTTATTTGAACATGAACTTAGACCGTGGAATCCCACTGGAGAACTCATAGTGATATGCGGACAGCACGATACCTCTGAGCAATGGAAAGGACTACCTAGGATGTCCACGTGGATAGAACAACAGATCAAAGAGATTCGTAAGTACACCACAAGACCTATTCTAGTCAGACCCCATCCTAGAAATCAAATCAACTTTGATGAGACAAAATTTAAGAACATAAAAATTCGTATGCCCAAAAGAGATTTTCGTACATATGACGACACGGACTTCAAAGCCACTCTGGAAAGGACATGGGCTGTGGTGAATCACAGTTCCAACCCGGCCATGGAAGCGGTCATAAGGGGCATACCGGTGTTCGTGTCCGAATCTAGCCTATGTCATGATGTCGGCAACATCAAACTATCTGACATCAACACACCTGCCATGCCCAACAGATTCACCTGGGCCAACCAGCTGGCCTACACGGAATGGTTCGAGGACGAGATCGAGCAAGGACTTCCTTGGGCGAGGATAAAGAAGAGGCTGAAGGAGAAATACCTGTAATGCAGAAGATCAACATAGGACAACGCAACATCATCGAACCCATAAAATGGACACCCTACACGGGTGAGACCGTCGTGGTCAACACAGTGATAAGGCAAGGCAAGAAAATAAAGGAAACCGCATTCTACGAGGACAAGGTCAAGGCTGTGCCTAGGGGTAACGCCTACTGTATCGGTAACGGACCTTCACGAAAGGGTTTTGATCTAGAAAAATTAAAGGCATCAGGACAGACCTACGGGTGTAATGCTCTGTATAGAGACTTCATGCCCGACTTTATATTCAGTGTTGACACAAAGATAACTGTGAAGATGTGCGAGGACCAAGTGGGACTAAAGACTGTTCACTACGCACCAGCGCTGGAAGTGAATAGGAAACAGAACAAAGGCATGCTACATCTGATACCACACAATCCTCATTGGATTTCAGGCAATGCCGCATTCTGGACGGCCGGGGTACACGGACACAGGAACATCTATCTGATAGGCTATGACTTCCGAGAGTATGGCGAGGGAGAACTGAACAACATCTACCAAGACACCGATTGCTATGGTGAACGGAATGGTGATACAATATTTGAGGGTTGGCTGAAGACTTTCCGAGACATGCTGAAGATGAGACCTTACGTGAACTACATCGTGGTACACGACGATCCCCCAAGTTTCCTACACAATCTACAGACTGGTACAGATCTAAGCAACAGTAGGGTGATCAGTTATAAGGAATTTAACGATACAGTCTTAGACCAGCATTCTCAAAACGCTGTCTAAAAGCATAGAAGTTTTGATTGTGATTAGAGAACGGGTCTTTCAGCACACTCATCTGGTATAAGTGCACCATCTCGTGTGCCAGCGTCTCTATGAAATCCTTCCAGGTCGGAAACTTCTCGTGCAGTTGGATGTAATATTCTAAAGGCACGTGATATGGTATCTTGCGTTGGTCAAACTTACCCTTAGGTGTTTTCCTGTTATCCCAGTTCACAACACATCGGCCCCAATCGCCTACTAAGCGTTTCACTTCTATGTGAACCCTGCCAAGTTTACCGCCAAACAGCATAACATTTAACTTAGAAAACCAGTGTGCGGAGGCCAATGCTGTGGGCCTATACCCTTGTATATTATCACTCATAGCGAGTTTATTCTCAAACTGTCTTTTGAGCTGTTTCTTTTTGCTGTGTGCCCTCTTTTCCATGGTTGACCTTATTACCAATTGTGCTATAATATACTAATAATTATCTAAATTACCATGGACAAAATGCACACAGATTTGCCAAAAACAATTAACGAAGCACTTAAAATACTAGCATATAATGATTATTTCTGGCCAGATCACCGTACGGGCCATATCAACCCACACCCAAAAGACAGAGAGACCGTAAGATCCTTGGCCGAGTCACAGTATCCATGGACAGAGAAACAGGGTAGGTTAGCACTGGTCATCCTTAAGAGATACCTAAGCAAGTTTCAGTCCCACATGATGGACATCAGACCATTGCTAGACAATCCAGTGTATGATGACGCGTTCCGTGTGATCAGTGCAGATAAGACCATAGAGAAGTACACCGACGAGGACGGGGTGGATAAGATAGAACTACGATTCCCTTATGACAAGAAACTCATACAGTTGGTCAGATGCCTCAAGGACAACAGTGACCTACCGGCAGGCTACGCACAGTACGATGGCGAAGCCAAGAAGTGGACGTTTCTACAGTCAGACGTGACCACCTACTATCTGACCCTGATAGCGGTACGCTACGATTTTAAGTTTATCGACACAAGCCTGTTGGATCAGTACGAGGAGATACGTGACACCATAATAGGACACCGTAAACCCACAGCGAGGATGGAAGACGGCAGGATCGTCCTCGAGGACGCACCCGAGTCCTTACGAGAGTACTGGGACAAAAATCTCAAGGACCTGGATCCCCTTCAACAAGTGGACTCACTGAAAAATTTTGACATATCTACATCCGGCATTATCATACCATCGGTAACCAGTATCGCCCATAAAATAGCACACAACAATTATCATAAACTCTGGATAGACTCCAAAAGTTACGGCAAGAGAGATGTGGTGATGGGTCTGAAGGAACTGAATTGTTTCCCATTGATGATGCCCGTGAGTGGAGACATCAACTCCGTAGATGACGTGCGGGACTTCTGGGAGTGGCTTAACGCCTTCAAGGCACATGGCATCGACATACTGAATGACTGCTCTTGGGGTTTTGATGTCAGAGAACCTGTCTACATGAAGGACCAGAGGAAAGGATACAACGAGAAGCAGATGGTAATAAACAACAACAGTTCCAGAGACTTCTTTGAGAACTTGTACGAGTTACACCAGATGAGCCGACAGTTCAAACAGATTGGTGATAATACCAAGATCATATTCGTCAGGAACAGGATACCAAGGGCACTGATTAAAAGCAAACTGAAACCAAAGGCATCGTTGGTGGCTCTAGGCGGTGGTTATTACGCCACGGGCACGGACAACCTGAAAAGACTTCTTGAGAATCTCCCAAAAAAGTTGTATTATAGTGATCACCAACCCAGTAATTGGGATTGGCACGATCATGTTATAATGAAACTTTAGAATGAGCAGTTGTAAACTAGTAATCAAGGACGAAGTGAACGTGAAGTTCGAGAACCTCAGCCTCGAATGGCGCAAGCGATTATCCAACAAATTCAAATACGAGATACCGTACGCCAGGCACCTACCAGCGGTCAAACTGGGCAGATGGGATGGCAAGGTCAGTTTCTTTGGCCTGGGAGGTACCACATACCTAAACCTTGTGGACCAGATACTGCCCATACTGGATGAAGGTGGTGTCTACGTGGACTTCGAGGATCACAGACCGCAACACAACTTCGAATTCAAGGCCGTGGACAAGGATTACCTAGCACACATCACTTGGCCCGAGCATCATCCCTGTGCGGGACAACCCATACAGTTGAGAGACTACCAGGTAGAAGTCATAAACAAATTCATAGAGAATCCACAGAGCATACAGGAGATAGCCACCGGTGCGGGCAAGACCATAATCACCGCGGCACTCTGCCAACTGGTGGAACCATATGGTCGTACACTGACCATCGTGCCCAACAAGAGTTTGGTCACACAGACCGAAGAGGACTTCCTTGCTTGTAATCTAGATGTGGGAGTGTACTACGGAGACAGGAAGGAACTGGGTAGGTTCAACACCATAGCCACATGGCAGTCATTGAATGTACTTGAGAAGAAAAGCAAGGACGAGCACACCACCGATTTCCTGGAGGCCATAAAAGGTATCAACACTGTGATCATAGACGAAGTACACATGGCCAAGGCCGATGTACTAAAAAGATTATTGACTGGTCCATTCGCACACTGTGGCATCCGTTGGGGGCTGACAGGTACCGTGCCAAAAGCAGATTATGAGTTCATGGGATTGAAATGTAGCATAGGTGATGTGGCCAACAGGATACAGGCCAGCGAACTGCAAGACAAGGGCGTGTTGGCCAACTGCCATGTCAACGTGTTACAGACACAGGATCATCCACAATTCAAGACCTACGGCGAGGAACTGAAATGGTTGACCACAGATGACACCAGGATGTCATGGGTGGCAAACACGATCAAGGACATAGCCACTTCGGGCAACACACTGATACTGGTCGATAGGATATCCGCTGGCGAGATGCTGGAGGAGAAAATAAAAGATTCCGTGTTCGTTTCAGGATCAACCAAAAACACAGACAGGAAGGAACAATACGATGAAGTATCTACTGCGACAAATAAAGTTATCATTGCCACATATGGAGTTGCCGCTGTTGGCATTAATATTCCTAGGATTTTTAATCTTGTTCTCATAGAACCCGGCAAGTCATTCGTCCGAGTGATTCAGAGTATTGGACGTGGGATCAGGAAGGCCGAGGACAAGGACAGCGTACAGATATGGGACATCACCAGCAGTTGCAAGTTCGCAAAAAGACATCTAGGACAGCGGAAAAAGTTTTACAAAGAGGCCAATTACCCGTATAATATAGAAAAGATAGATTATGAAAATCCTTACACTAGATAATAGATCATACACACTAGAGAAGATACCGGAATGGGTGGATGAGAAACTGAGATTTGCTGTTTTGGACAATTCGGATCCCGCTAACCCGGACTTCTTCTACATACCTTTAATATTTCTTGAGAGTTTCAACGCACCCGCGGCGGTGCTAGAGATAGGCAAGTGGAAAATCAAGATGCCACTGGACTGGAAGATGCTGATAGGTGAGGCCGGACAATCAGAGATGCACGTGTTGCCAATTACAAGTCTCAATGACAGGGGGTTTGATGCTTTCACATTCAATCCAATGTCTAGCACCAAACCGGATTTCCATCCCATAGATGTTGTAGACATCTACACAGAAGTCAAGTGGTACTTCCCTAAGATCAAGTCAGGACAGATGTTGGCCGTGCCGTTATCCGATGGACCAAAACCCGTGTGTGCCTACTTTGTCAAGGACATCTCCAGACAGTGTGAACAGGTGGACTATGGCTCGGTCTGGTAGGCGAACAATAACAATAGACGCACCTGTGCTGATAACCAGCAACAAGATCGCTGTTTGGATGGACGAACACTGGATGAGGGATTTCTTTGATTGGTTAAAGAAAAATAAATTCAAGATTTCGGCTATGAATCATTTGCAAAAGAAAATAAAATTAACATTCGTAGATGCAAAGGAATGCACTATGTTTGGATTGAAATATGCCAGTAGAAAAAAGTAACAGGAAATTCTTTGATCTGAGGAACGGACTCAAGGCCGTGGACTTCAGAAACAAGGACTACTTCGACAGGATAGACGACAAGGAACAATCGTTATATTCGCCTTACATGTTGATGAGGTATGTATCGAGCTGTTCGTCAAAGGATCGTTTCTATGTGGAACACTATGTTGAAATGGTCAACGAGTGTGTGAACAAGCACTGCTTCACACTGGGTAAACACAAGAAACTGTTATGGGTTTTAACAGCCATGTGTGGCACACTGCAACAGCAGTTCCATCCTTGGATCAAACCCATGAAGCGTGTGCCAAACAAGAGTCTCAAAAAACTGCAGGAGATATATCCCACATGGAAGGAATCGGACCTAGAGACATTGGATAAAGTGATAACAGACAGAGAACTAGAGGAGTTGATGGAGGCACATGGCATCGACAAATAAATGTACCTACTGTGGCAAGGAGTTCTCAAAAGAGAGGACCTTACAGGTACACCTGTGTGAGCCCAAGCGAAGATACCTACAGCGAGATGAGAAGTGGGTGGTCAACGCGTTCATGGTGTTCCAGAGATTCTATCAGATACACCAGCACAACTCCAAACCTAGAACATATGACGACTTCGTCAAGAGCGCGTACTACAATGCGTTCGTGAAGTTTGGCAGGTACATCATGCACATCAACCCGTTGTATCCGGACAAGTACATAGACTACGTGCTACGATCAAAGATCAAACTGGACCACTGGGCCAGGGATGACCTGTACGAGGAGTACCTGATAGAGACCTTGAAATCGGAGCCCGTTGAGTCGGCCTTGCAACGTAGCATCGCCACCATGATGGACTGGGCCAACGAACAGAACGCACAATGGAGTGACTACTTCAGATTGGTCAACACCAATCGGGCGGTACAACACATACAACAGGGTGCGATAAGTCCATGGTTACTGTTAGGTTGCAGTGCTGGGAAGAAGATGTTAAAATCATTTAACGACGAACAACTACAGATGATCGAGAGATTCATAAACCCAAGTTTCTGGCCAAGCAAGATCAAGAGCTATCCAGCGGACCTACTGTTGGTCCAGGAGACGGCAAGGGAGGCCAAGATTGTCTAAGATAGATCTAGAGATAACCGATAACTTGAGCTTCGAGGACGGAGACTGTGCCGTGATAATAAAAGAGGACGGATCCATAGGTAGGGTGATAATGCCCGACATGAACAGGAAGATGCTGGAGTCGGAAGGATACAAGAAACTACTGGATGTGCTGGAAGTTTTAGAACCAGGCTCACGTGACAAGATGATCGATCATGCCAAACAAGGCAAAGGGAGTATGCACTAATGCCTGATGTTGATATAGATTTCTTTGATCGAGACGGAGTCCTCAAGTTATTCAAACACACACCCGCTTCCATGATCAAGGACGGTAAAACAGAGAAACACAAGACCGGAGTGTACTTCCATGCTGTTCCTGAACATCCTGTGACAGGACACGCATCATTGGATTACAAGAAAGCGGAGGATCGTGGATACTTCAAGATAGATTGCTTGAATGTCAACATCTACAAGGAAGTGAAATCAGAGCAAGAACTTGTAGAACTCATGATACAGGAGCCCGACTGGGACATGCTGAAAGATCCAACGATAGTTGAAAACCTATTCCACCTGAACGGTCATTTCAATATCGTGTCCAAACTGGAACCCAAGAACATAGAACAACTGGCGGCGGTGCTGGCCATCATACGTCCGGCCAAGAGACAGTTGATGTACAAGGACTGGGTGGACATCATGAAGGAAGTTTGGACGAAGCCTACAGATGGATCTTACTTCTTCAAGAAATCGCACGCTGTGGCATATGCACAGGCCATTGTGGTGCAGATGAATCTGATAGCCAGGGATAAATATAACTTTAGTGTACAACAAGAAAACTAAAAAACTCACTAAAAAAACTAAGAAAAAAACTCCTATCAATCGCTCCGAATATAATACGTTTCAACCCAACAACCCGTTGACTGTTTACTTTCTGAAATTGATAGAAAAAAAATCTTAAGTTTAAACTGGACGTCGGACCAACTGTATTGTCCTTCTTTTTACCCGTTTCTTTGAAATATCTGAAAGCCTTACCGTTGGACCATGTACTATCTCCACATCCTTGGAATTAAGAGTTACCAACGTTGTGCGGAAATAACGGAAGTCGCCTTTGAGGAATATGTTTATTGGTAACTTACGATTGGACTCGTGCCACCATATTTCACCACACTTCAGAAACTTCATTTTGTCCTGTGGCAACATCAGCCTACCATAATCATAGAAACTGATAACGTTGGCGTCCTCGTTTTGCACTATGCCCACGTACTCCAAATCTCCCTTGCGGATTAGACTCAAAAATGGGAATTTGTCCCTTAGTGTGTTAAAAATCTCGTTCATTCTATTCCTATAAATACTGTTAAATATGTACTATGCAAACAGTTTCGAGGTATTTACTCACACAGTTGGTAATCGCCTACATAAATGGTTATCATGGAAGGAATTCAAAAGTGTACGATAGACGGTTAACACTGCACAGAGGGGTCAACAACCCTATAACATTCACGTTCAAAAACGAGGATCAGAAGGCACAGGACATCACGAGCAAGACCTACGAGTTTAACATGATCGACTCAGAGACCAAAAAAGCGGTGCTGACCAAGACACTGACCATACTGGACGATGGTTCCACGGTGAGCACGAAGGGTGATGCCAGTTGCACGATCACGGAAGGCGACCTATTACCACTGGATGCCAAGTTCTACAACTTCGCAGTGCGTGAAGTCAAGTCAGATGGTAGCCGGGAGATCACATACTCAGACACGGGATACGCGGCCTCAGGCACAATAGAACTATTGGATGGTGCTTATCCAGAGTTTATCGCCAGCACAGAAGTTTCGAGTTTCACAGCAGTGGGAGGACCACTGACTTACACATCAGGATCCATTGATGCCAGACCGGGCATCAACAACAACAAGGCACTGCACACGATCGCTGTGTACACCAAGAACTTCTCAGGCACACTGAGGGTGCAAGGTACCATGAGTGCCAGTCCGGGGTCGAGCGATTGGTTTGATATTACCATGGATAGCGCAGGCTCTACAGCCAACACTTTCTCTAGTTCCACCACAGTTACCAACTACAACTTCTACGGTGTTTACCACAGTGTGAGATTCAGTTGGGGCAACGACAGTGGTAACACTGGTGTGATTGACAAAATCCTATACAGACAGTAAAATATAGTTTATGAACCTGATCCAGTCTACTATTCTGACGAGCTTGCCTACGGGCAGGAAGAAGACACCCAGCGGATGGATAAGTTTCAACGCACCTTGCTGTGTGTACAACGGAGAATCGGCTGACAAGAAGAAGCGGGGAGGAATAATGACCAGTGCCGACGGCACGGTCAGTTATCACTGTTTCAACTGTGGATTCAAGGCCAGTTATGTGATAGGCAGGAAACTGTCCCACAAGATGAGACAGTTCATGAGCTACATAGGCATACCCGAGGACACCATACGAAAGTTGTCCATAGAGGCCATGCGAGAGGAAGAAGGTGAGATCAAGTATGAGAAAAAGAAATTCGTAACATTCAAAAAGAAACAGTTGCCAAAGAACACATATAAATTGGATGTGTGGTTGGAAAAATATGTTAGTAATGATCTCACAGAACCACAATGGAAAAAAATAGATGGACTGCTGAAATACCTCGAGACAAGGGGAATGGGTGCTGACTGGTATGACTTCATGTATTCTCCGGACCAACACTGGGACGTGGACAAACGGATACTGATACCTTTCTACTGGCGGGGAGACGTTGTGGGATTCACGGGACGTATGTTTGAGCAATCAGACAAGGTCAAGTACTACACAGACGTGCAACCGGGATACGTGTTCAACATGGACGCACAGGACTGGACTAGGAAGTTCGTGTTGGTCACAGAAGGACCGTTTGATGCGATCGCCGTATCTGGTGTGAGCATACTGGGATCAGAGATAAATGACACACAAAGAGAATTGATAGACGGACTGGGCAGACAAGTGATCGTGGTGCCTGACAGAGATGCTCCTGGACAGAAATTGGTAGAACAGGCAACAGAATTTGGTTGGAGTGTTGCTTTTCCAGAATGGGACAAAGCGGTTGGCGATGTGGCGGAGGCTGTGTTACAATATGGTAGACTGTTTACTATACAATCGATACTGAAGACGACCGAAACAAGTAAATTGAAAATAGATTTAAAGAGAAAGATGTATGGCTGAATACACATTTGATGTACAGAAACTTTATATAGAGATGTTGCTGGCGGATGCGGAATCATTCGCACGGGCACAGAACATATTCAAACCGGAATCTTTCGATCGTAAACTGCAACCCATAGCCAAGTTCGTCAAGGACTACATGGACGAATACAAGGTTATGCCAGACGTGGAACAGGTCAACGCCAAGCACGACGTCAAACTGAAATCGGCCAAGGACCTAGATCCTAGCCATTTCAACTGGTTACTAGACGAGTTTGAAACATTCTCCAGACACAAGGCGTTGGAACATGCCATACTACAATCAGCAGACCTGCTGGAGAAGGGAGACTATGGTCCTGTGGAGGACATGGTCAAGGAAGCGGTCAGCGTGGGACTAACACGCGACTTAGGCACAGACTACTTCGAGGACCCGAAAGGCAGACTGACAGCCCTCAAAGACAACAACGGACAGATCAGCACGGGCTGGGCCAACCTCGACAAGAAACTGTTCGGTGGATTCAACCGAGGGGAACTAAACATCTTTGCGGGTGGATCAGGCGCGGGCAAGAGTTTGTTCTTGCAGAATCTCGCGGTCAACTGGGCCACTGCTGGCCTGAACGTTTGTTACATATCTTTTGAGTTGAGTGAGCAACTGACGGCCATGAGGTTGGACGCCATGATGACCAACATACCAACACGTAAGGTGTTTCCGGAGATAGACAACGTGGAGATGAAGGTCAAGATGATGGCGAAGAAATCCGGAATACTACAGATCAAGTACCTGCCAAGTGGTAGCAACGTATTGGACGTGAGGACGTACCTCAAAGAACTAGAACTTAAAACAAAGAAGAAGATCGACTGTATCCTGATTGATTACTTGGATCTCATGATGCCCAAGAGCAAGAAGATATCACCTGCGGATTTATTCATCAAGGACAAATATGTGTCTGAGGAACTGAGGAACTTGGTTGTCGAAAAACAGTGTGTGTTGGCAACGGCATCTCAGTTGAACAGGGCTTCAGTGGAAGAGATCGAGTTTGATCATTCTCACATATCGGGCGGACTGTCCAAGATACAGACGGCGGACAACGTGATAGGTATATTCACAAGTAGGGCGATGAAGGAACGTGGCAGATATCAGATACAGTTCATGAAGACCAGATCCAGTTCGGGTGTGGGACAGAAGGTGGATTTAGAGTTTGATGTGGACAGCCTACGTATCAGAAGTCTGGACGAGGACGAGTCACAGAGCTACAATCAGCAGGGCAAGAACAAGATATATGATTCATTGAAACAGACATCCAAAGTCACGGGCAATGACCAAACAGATGCTAGGTCAGAAGTACCGGATCCAAGAAAAGGTGATAATCTAGGAGTCAAAGTCAAGGCCACGGTCGAGGGCGGCAAACTTAGACAACTGCTCAACGAGTTACATTCCGACGAGGAACAGTAAACCAATATTCAACTTAATAGATACAAGTGGGACGAGGTACTATTCGCGAAGCGTAAAGCGTAAATTATCAAATATAGCGTAAAAAAGAAATAACGCGAAGCGTTAAAAAGCGTAAAGCCGACCTTGACCTTCTCTGATCTCGATCGGCTCCACAGTGTTTGGGAACTAGAATGTGAACTTGATTCCAGCCGCCATGTCTGCCGTGTCTGTGCCTGACACCACGTCAGTCATCTCGTAACCAGCATACATGCTGAAGTTGTCACCGATCTTCTTCTCGGCTCCAACTGTTGTGTAGGCAGTCCCACTCTTGACTTTGCCGTAACCCACTGAGAATGTCGTGTCTCCCACTGTGTGTGAGGCAACGTACTCGTTGGCCTTGGTGTCAAGGTTGGTTGATTCCACCGTCTTGATCGTGTGGTTGTAACCGATCGTTGTGGCATCTGTGATGTCAAATGATGCACCAACACCCTTGTACTCGATGTTGTTCACCTTGTCATCCGTGTAAGCGATACCCACGTTCAGGCTGTCGCTGATGTCCACAGAGGCCGCAGTCTCGTACACGTCAACACCTGACTTACCAGTCGTACCGTCAACTTTTACCAAGTTGTCGAGCTGTATCGCACCGATGCTGTTAGAGTAGATCACTGTGTGTGAGTCCCTGCTGAACAGTACCTGTGCGGCACTGGCGCCGTATTCTGGGAACACATCTGTCTTGGATGTGACAGCACCCTTGAACACAGAGTTCTGTCTTCCTGCTGAAAGCACACCTGCTCCACCCATGTCAATGCCGGCGAAAGCCAGTTTTGAATCGAAGGGTGTGGAACCTGAGTCGTCCGCGTCGATCGCCACTTCTAACTTGGCGAAGCCGTCGATGCCTTCCGCGATGTTGCTTGTGAAGTCAACACCAATAGCGGAACCGTTGTTCTCTGCTTTCGCTGTTGCCACTCCCGAAGCATTCTCGTTGTTTGAAACCATGTAGTTCAGTGAACCATACACTTCCATCTTGGCCGCTTCGGCTGGGGCTGGTTTGAACACCGCCCATAAAATGATAGCCGCGACTACGATCGCCGCACCTATCGTCCATTTGTTCTTAGTAATTTTCATTATAGATTGATCTCCTATATTTTTTTCTCTATAAGGTTTATGTAAACGCGAACACCAACAAGTGTCAGTGAGAGCGTGTGCGATCACTGGCCTTGTGACCGCTCTGGATTGTAAGGCATATTTATCAAAATAGCAACACTTAATAGTTGCTTTTGGTAAACTTTTTCCGTGTGCTCAACGTTGAATAATTACAACGA
>Ga0255780_10002030_pt1 | contig 18593 bp, 12 predicted proteins | sample 071ome_32_FD_179978 | JGI IMG/M metagenome (GOLD analysis project Ga0255780, IMG submission 179978) | Coastal salt marsh microbial communities from the Groves Creek Marsh, Skidaway Island, Georgia - 071405AT metaG (version 2) | ecosystem: Environmental > Aquatic > Marine > Intertidal zone >... | reverse complement strand
CGAGGCCCTTCGCCGCCAAGCGTGCATTGGCTTCCTGGGCCAAGGCAACCACACTTTGGATAGCCGCTACGGCCGAATCCAACTGTGCCATGGAACTCCCGCTGTGGACATGCAATTGAACGACCGGATAGCGCTCGATGGCAGCCAGAAGCGCCTCTCGTTGACCGATGGGCACCCCAAACTTGGACTCGTCGTGGCTCACATGGTAGACCGATGGCGCCCCTGTGTCCACCATGGGGTTAATGCGAATGCCCACGGCAAAGGCCGGCTGCTCGGGCAGACGCTCTAGTTCCTCCAGCGAATTCACATTGAAGCGCAGTCCAGGGAGGTTTTCATGGCAAAAGGCAATTTCCGCGCGGGTCTTGACGGGGGAATCGAAGACGATGCGCTCCGAGGGGCAGCCCGCTTTCAACGCCAGCTGCACTTCTTCCATGCTCGCGGCCTCTAGTCCAAAGCCCCATTCCACGACCCGCTTCAGGATTTCTAGGTGGGGCTGTGTTTTGATTGCCACCGCATGCAGGGCACGGGCCTGCCCAAAGGCCTGCGCTAAATGATCGAGGTAGCGCTTGTGCGCATTCCAGGAGTGGAAGAGCACGGCCGTGTCCGCCTCCGTGGCGTGACCGGAAGCGCGCCAGGCCTCTACGGCCCAATGAGCCTCTTCCCGAAGCTGGTTCATGCCGAAAAGACCTTTTCCACGGCGCGCTCAATGAGGGCAATGATTTGCAAATCGTTCGTGGGGTCAAACTGTTGCTTGGCCAGTTGCTTGCGCACACTGTGGGAGCCAATAGCCAAGCGAATAAAACTCTTATCTCCGTACTGAACGGGTTGGCCTAAGAAAATTCGGTTGTAGTCGCGCAAACCCTCGTGGGTATTCAGCACTAAATAATCAAACAAAGTCTTCAATTCCATGTGGTTAAGCGCTCTACCTTCCACCAACACCATAAAGCTCACAATGCTGTCATTGGTCAGCTCCATGTTGGGCATTAAGCGGAAGGTATCGCTCTGCGCCAGGCGCCCCGTCACCACTTGGTTCCAGCGCCGAATCAAGCCATTCGCCTCCTCTTGGGAATAGGCCATATAGGCTTCCATTTCCTGCAGGGCAATTTCCCAACGGAGCAGGAGACCCAGGTTTTTATGGGTCCGGAGTTGGTTGCGCACAGCAGGAAGCGCTGTTGGGATGTCGTAGGAGGTAAACAGGCCGTCTAAACCTTTCGCCACATCACCCTCTTTCTCCGCGAGCATGCGCGTCCAATTTTTGGGGACGAGCAAAGCCCCGCAGAAGGGAGGTGCTTGGTAGAATTTGGAGCCCGTCACCATGAGCATCACCCCTTTGCCAATTAGTTCGTGAATCAAGGTGCGGTCCGTGCGGAATTGGCACATATCCACCACCCACATGACCCCTTCTTTGAATTCATCAACGATATCGAGGTCATCTTTAATGCCTGATTTTGAACCAAATACAAGGTTTCCAATCAAGGGTTTTCCAGGGTTCTCCGCAATGAGATCGCGAATGGCCTGCTTGCGGTCCACAATGTGTCCGGTGGAGGCACGCGCGTCGAGGTAATGCACTTTGGAACGAATGCCTGAGGTTACTTGCTCTCCCATAGGAATGCGCTCGCCAAACTGGTTCCATTCGGCATAATAGGCGCCTTCTGCGGCCGCCTTTGAACCCGAGCCCAATTCCTCCGGACAGGAAACGATGTTGATGATTTCCTCACCAGGATGCAGCATACTCTGGAAGAGCAACGGGAAGTACATCATGTCACTCCCGCTTGGCCCAAAAAATACGTGAAATTCGTCCTGCTCGTCTTCCCTCAACAAGGCCTGCAGGCGCTTCGCTTGGTTCTTCACGTAGGCTCCGTGCTGCGCTTCGTCGTAGGTTTCCAAGAAAGCCTTTGCCGCACGGTGTCCTGACGGAGTTAACGTGCCGCAGGTACAAGAGCCTCGATGGAAGAGGCCTTCGTACTTTAAAGGGTTAAGGTGGTACTTATTGGCGTCCGTCTCTGGACGTAGAAATATGCGCTCGTCGCATCCTGAAGTCAGGATTTGGAGGAGCGTGGCGTCATCCGTTTGCATCTTCCCCAAAGTTACGGGATTCGTCGGCAACGCTGGCGTTCGTTGGTCGCTTTCTGCGCTAGCGTTAACCAGGCGTAATGCGTATCGTGAACCAATTGGGCCTTCCCGGCCTTCCAGTCTTCCACCCACTTAGCGGGGCAGGCATAGAGAGCTTTGAATTCTTCGACGCCCGAAAGATCAATGCGCGCCATTTCTAGAACTTCCGCGCCTTTGGCCTCTACGCGGTGGTAGGCGCCTTCACCAATGCCTCCGAGGTAGACGTCTGAAGGCAAAACTCCTTCGGGTCGCTGGTCCGGCTCATCTAGCTGACCTACACGGTTGTCCGGCGGCAACAACTTGGCCTTGCTCTTTCTAAAGGCGTACGAGCCTTTGATTAAAATATCCTTCAATGCGTGCCCTACCGGCTTACGCTGCCACTCGGCTTGGCCGTTTGAATAAATGACAAACTCGCCAAAAGATGCCCCTGCTAGGACATTGAAGTACGGCGACGGCGCATAGGTTACAGGATATTTGAAGCGACGGTACTCCTTGGTGTTTCGCTCCATGCTCGCCAAAATCGTATTGGTCACAAAGCGGGCACAGTTGGTTTGCTTTCTATCCAGGCCATGGTAGCCGACGTAGCCCTTTTCCTGAAGTGCACGGGCATACGCCAACGCTTTTGACGAATCTCCCCCGTAAAAGATGGAAGCGAACAAGCGCCCTTCGCCATGTGTAGCGGCCTTCTTGGCTTCGAGTTCTGCAAGTAAGACTTCAAAATTGGTCAAGCGCCCGTCCGCATCCCATGTGGGGACGGTATCCAGCCGGAGTTTGGGATCGGTTTCGGCGCTTCGAGGGCGGCCCATAATTCGGGGCGTGATGTAGCGCCCAAAGTCAAAGTAGTGAAAGCGGTTCGATTCCACGATGACCATGCCTGCATGTCCCACCACCATGTTGACATTTTTTACAATGCCCACTCGACGCAAGTAATGCCAAATTTTTTCGCGACCGCGAGCGGTCATTTCGGGCCACGCTAAAGGAATTAGCGCCGATGGATGCTGGGTGCCTGTAGACATGCTGCAAAGATGCGTTCCAATCAAGACGCTTGCAAGAAGTTGCCCTTGTGACAATTGTCACTTTATCTCCAACGATCGCTTTCGATATTGTGTCAACCTAACACGAATAAACTAACCCCCCTATACCATGTCAAACTTTGACGTTCTCATTGTAGGCGCTGGCACCGGTGGTGTCATGGCTGCTGCACAACTGAAAAATGCCAATGGCAAACTGCGCATTGGTTTGATTGACCCTGCGGATACACATTGGTACCAGCCTGCTTGGACCCTCGTAGGCGCGGGCACCTTCAACTACAAAAAGACCGCTCGCCCCATGGCCTCCATCATCCCAAACGGGGTGGAATGGATTCAGGACAAGGTCACCACCTTTGATCCCGCCAACAACCGCTTGAGCACCGCAAAGAGTGGCGATTTGGGCTACAAATTTCTCATCGTTGCGCCTGGCCTTCAGTACGACATCGATGCATTGCCGGGCTTGCGTGAGGCTTTGGACACGCCCTATGTGTGTTCCAACTACCTCAACCCGGAGAAAACCTGGGAGGTCCTTCAGAATTTCGAAGGCGGCAATGCGGTGTTCACGCAGCCATCTACTCCGATCAAATGCGGGGGCGCTCCTCAAAAGATCATGTACTTGGCCGAGCACTACTTCCGCAAATCCGGAAAACGCGACAAGACCAACGTCATTTTTGCGACACCTGGTTCTATCATCTTTGGGGTGCCCGACTTTGCGCGCACTTTGAACGGCATCATCGCCAAGCGCAACATCCACTTCAAGCGCTTCTACAACCCCATTGCGATTGATTCCGCCAACAAGACCGTCACCTTCAAGTTTATTGCACCTTCGGGCAGCGACTGCGTGCTCACGAAAGAAGACCGTTTGCACGAAACCCTCAAAGGCGACACCGAAATCACCATCCCTTACGACATGCTGCACCTGGCGCCCCCGCAAAGTGCGCCCGACTTTGTCAAGCAAAGCCCCTTTGCCGTGAAGGAAGGCCCTGGAGCAGGCTGGATGTCTGTGGACAAAGGCTCGCTTCAAAGCACGGAATTCGCCAACGTCTACGGCTTGGGCGACGTCGTTAACGTGCCCACTGCCAAAACGGGCGCAGCCATCCGCAAGCAGGCCCCTGTCGTGGTTAAGCACATCTTGGCGGGATTGGCCAATGGCCAGGCCTCTGACACCTACGAGGGCTACTCATCGTGCCCCTTGGTCACTGGCTACGGAAAGATGGTTTTGGCCGAGTTCAAGTACGACAACGTGCGCGACTCTGACCCCTTCTTGACGAAGTTTGTCGACACCTCCAAAGAACAGTGGTCTATGTGGATTCTCAAGAAATACGGCCTCCCCTGGTTGTACTGGAACCGCATGATGAAAGGCAAAATGTAAATCTCAGAGCCCGGAGCCAGTCTCCGGGCTTTTTTTCGTGATGCAAGTCACGCTGTAGAAAATTGCCTTCTAGCACCTTTGTACTCCTAATCTCTCTGAACGAATGCTCATTCTCGCTTACCTCGCTTCCCTTCTCATCGGCCTGTCCTTGGGCATTTTGGGCGGTGGCGGATCCATCCTCACCTTGCCGGTATTGGTCTACCTCTTTGGTATTGATCCTACGGTAGCCACGGCCTACTCCTTATTTATTGTGGGCGCTACCAGTTTGGCATCTATCGTTCCAAAAGCCAAACAAGGCGAGGTCGACTTTGGCACCGCCCTCTACTTTGGCGCCCCTGCCGTTGTGGCCGTCTATGCCACCCGCGCGTTCCTTGTTCCCCAAATCCCGGACAGCATTGCCACCTTGGGCAGCTTTGAGCTCACACGCGACACCTTTTTAATGCTGCTTTTTGCCGTTTTGATGCTTTTGGCGGCGCGCGGCATGATTGTCGGCAAGAAAGCTTCTTCGGGTACCAGCGAAATGTCCACCGCCAAGAAAATTGCCATTGTATTGACCGAAGGCTTGGTCGTTGGCGTGCTCACCGGCCTGGTGGGCGCGGGTGGTGGCTTCCTCATCATTCCTGCCCTGGTTCTGGTGACGGGATTGGACATGAAGACTGCCGTCGGAACGAGCTTGACCATTATCGCCTTTAAATCCCTCCTCGGCTTTACGGGCGACCTGGGCCATCACGAGATGGACTGGACCTTGCTCGGCTTGGTGACTTTGGTCGCAATCGTCGGTATGGTGATTGGTACATTTGTCAGTAAGAAGATCGAAGCCAAGCGCTTGCAGAAAGCATTCGGCTGGTTTGTCCTCATCATGGGCATCTTCATTGTCGGAAAAGAATTGTTGTAAACGAACGAACCTCAACCCCAAAGAACTATGAATATTCATCCCAACGTCGAACAGATCTACACCGGCTGCCTCGCTCAAGGCGCCTACTTCATCCACTCCAACGGAGAAGCTGTAGTCATCGATCCACTGCGTGAGTCCACGCCCTACTTGGAGCGCGCTGAAAAATTGGGCGTCAAAATCAAGTACGTTTTAGAGACGCACTTCCACGCGGACTTTGTATCTGGACACGTGGCATTGGCTGAAAAGACAGGCGCTACCATCGTTTACGGCCCCAATGCCAACCCCTCCTTCACCTTCCACAGCGCTGCTGATGGCGAAATTTTGGAGGTAGGGGACTTGAAAATCAAGGTCTTGCACACGCCAGGCCACACCATGGAGTCTACGTGCTACCTCTTGATCGACGAAAACGGTGCAGACCGAGCACTCTTCTCAGGCGACACCCTTTTCTTGGGCGATGTCGGCCGTCCCGATTTGGCGCAAAAAGCAGCGAGCATGACACAAGAAGAGTTGGCAAGCACCTTGTTCGATTCATTGCGCACCAAAATCATGACCCTGAGCCCCGACGTGGTGGTCTACCCTGGCCACGGTGCCGGTTCCGCCTGCGGCAAGAACATGAGCAAGGAGACGGTGGGAACCTTGGGCGAGCAGCTTGAGACCAACTACGCACTTCGCGCCAACATGACGCGTGAAGAGTTTGTGAAAGAGGTAACGGACGGCCTTTTGCCTCCCCCCGCCTACTTCCCCGAGAACGTGGCCCTCAACAAGCAAGCCATCCCTGGTTTTGAAGAGCTCCTCGCGGAAGCGGGCAAAGCCTTTGACCCTGTAGCTTTTGAAGCCATGGCGAATGAAATGGAAGCCTTGGTATTGGATACGCGCAAGCCCCAGACCTTTGCCGCGGGCCACATCCCTAACTCCATCAACATCGGTATTGACGGCGGTTTTGCCCCATGGGTAGGCGCCCTCATCCCTGACATCAAACAGAACATCTTGCTCGTGACGGACAACGGCCGTGAAGAAGAAGTCATCAAGCGCATGGCGCGCGTGGGCTACGACCGCGTCTTGGGCTACCTCGAGGGAGGCTTTGAGGCTTGGATCGCCGCTGGAAAAGACTCCGATAGCGTAGAAAGCATCACGACGGCAGAATTTGCACAGCGTCTGGCAGCTGATCCCGCAGCCGTTGTTTTGGACGTGCGCAAAGTAGGCGAATACACCGCCGAGCGCATGACGACCTCCATCAACTTGCCGTTGGACGATCTGAATGCACGCTTCAACGAATTGCCCTCAGGAAACCCCGTGTACATCCACTGTGCCGGTGGCTACCGCTCGATGATCTTCAGCTCCATCCTCAAGAGCCGCGGCGTTCACACCATCGTGGACATCCAAGGCGGATTTGGCGCCATCAAGAACCAAGAAGGCATCACCGTTACGGACTACGTTTGCCCCAATAGCGGAGTGGCAATGGCTCCACCCGCTACGGCAGGATCCAGCGATGAGCCGTTCCTGAAACGACTCCTAAACCGTCTAACACGTTAGAATAGACGGAGACGGGCTGTGTAAACGGATTCCCGTTTGAATTTTGGTACTGATCCATGGATCGTTCATAAAAGAAGGTGGCCTCGTCCACCTTCTTTAGTTTAAAGAGGATTTCCATGCTCTGCTGATCCCACTGATACACACGCAGCGTCATGGTGTGCGTACTGCCCAGGAAGAACTCATTCGAGATATCAATGCGCTGCGACCATTTGTCTTGACCAAAGCCGCTGCCGTTGACCAAGGGGTCGTCCGTTTCAATGGTCATAGGGTATTCGGGAATCGTAAATGTTCCGCGCAGGCGCTCGTATCCTTCAATTTGGTAGTAGCCCGGTTCGCCATCGTCGATGATTTCAAAGGAATACTCGACATAGGGCATACCGCCCATGCCTGGGCCGCCCGAACCGCCATCAAAGGCATCCAGAGAATCCACCGCTCCTTCCGCTGGAATAGCTGGAATCTTCGCCGAGCCGCTTACCGCAGGCAATGAGGGGTGGGTGGCATGGATCACATAGGTTTGGCCCACTACACCCGTCAAATTGGGCGAGCGGTACTGCCCAAATCCGATGAACGCCAAGGTATCCAGCACCTGGCCGTTGCCGTCCTCAGCCCAAACGGTAGCATCCTCCAGCAAAATGGGTTCACCTTGATCCAGAATGCCCACCGACCGCGATACGAAAGCCTCCACAGGCGCATCGGGCTCCAAGGAACTGTACAACGTAATTAAGGGCTGATCGTCCTCAGCCGTGAAAGGAATAATGCGCTCGCAGGACCAGAATACCAGGGCCAGTACGGCAGTTGTGGCAAGAATAGATTTCATCGCTTAGAATTTAAACGCGTAAGACACAGAAGGAATCATGGGGAACAACCCATAGCCTTTCAGCACGCGGTTGTCGTTGTCGTCGTAGCCAAAGTCCATGAAGAAGATGTTGATGCGGTTGTAGGCATTGTAAACGCCAAACTGCCAGCTCTCCTCGCCCCAACGGGTAGGCGTGGTGCGGGTGACGGACAGATCCAAACGGTGGTAGGCAGGCTCACGGAAGTTGTTACGTCCTTGGACTTGCTCAATCGTGTAGTACCAAGGCTCCCAGGAGAAGGTCTCAGGACGCGCGTAGTACTTCCGAGTGGGAAGCGTCGTAGCTCGGCCTGTACCATAGACCCACACGAGTCCACCTGACCACTTCTCATTGAATTGGTGGCTCATGGTCAAACTCACGTCGTGGCGGCGGTCGTAGGTGTACGGATAGGGGTCGCCAAAGTTGATTTCATCGAACTGACGCATGGCCTTCGCCCAGGTATAGCCCAACCAGCCCGTGGTCCGTCCGGATTTCTTTTCCAGCAGGAATTCGGCGCCATAGGCCCAACCGCGGCCGACCGTCACCTTTTCCTGCCAGTCTTCGAAGCCAAACAAGAAGGAGGCCCCGTCTTTGTATTCGATCAGGTTCTGCATGTCCTTGTAGTAGCCTTCCAACGTCAGTTCCCAGCCTTTGCCCAAATTGTGCGCATAGCCGATGGCCGTCTGCCAGGCTTCTTGCGGCCGAATGGTCTCCGTCACCGGCACCCATAGGTCCGTGGGGAGGCCAATCGTTTGGTTCGCGAGCAAGTGCATGTACTGCACCATTTGGACATAGCTCCATTTGAGCGAGCTGTTTTCACTCAGCAAGTAGCGCGCCGACATGCGGGGCTGTAAGCTCTGGTAATTCACCTCATCCACTTGGAATCCGTTAAAATGAACCCCCATATTCACCCGAAGACGATCCCCAATCTTCCAATCGTCCTGGAAGAAGGCCACGTAGTCGTTGGCCACCTTGGGGAAAGAGCCAAAATTGGTGTCCAGGGTGTTGCCCCCCGATGAGAAGGTGATGCTATTTACCCCGGGCTCGTAGGCGTGCTGGGTAAAGGAGGCCCCAAACTTAATGGCGTGATTGGGCGATGGCGCATAGTCAAAGTCCCACCGCGCACCCTTGTCTTCAATGGACGACAAATAGCTGATGGCGAAGCGGTCGGTGCTCGACTGCTGCGTGGCCAAATCGGTCCTCGTGTCTTCCAAATTCAAATCTGTCAAGAAGCGGTACCGGCTGTAGGTGGCCGTGACATTGCTGAAGAGCTGGGGGGTGATAATCCAGTTCCAACGGGCGGTCGCGATGCGGTTGCCCCAGTTTAGACTGTTGTCGGACTTAGTCGTGGTTCGAATTCCCTGATTCTCCCAGGTATTTTCGTAGCGGATGTAGGCCTCGTCCAATCCGTTGTAAAAGCTCAAATACAACTGGTTGTTGCGGTTAATCTTGTGGTTGACCTTGGCGTTAAAATCGTAGAAGTAGTAGCCGCCCGTACCGTTGGGGTTGTTCGCGAGGATGATGGGCTGAGTCAGTACGTCTAGGTAGGTTCGGCGGCCCGAAATCAACATGGACGTCCGGTCCTTCCAAAGCGGGCCTTCCACGGTCAACTTCGAGGAAATCACGCCCACGGCCCCTTCGGCTTTCCATTCTTTGAGATTGCCTTCTTTCATTCGGACATCCAGAACGGAGGATAAGCGGCCGCCATATTCCGCGGGAAAACCGCCCTTGATGAGCTGGACATTGTTGATCGCGTCCGCGTTGAAGACCGAGAAAAAGCCAAAGAGGTGGGAAACGTTGTAAACGGGGACGCCATCGATGAGGATGAGGTTTTGGTCCGGTCCACCGCCGCGCACGTAAAAGCCCGACGTACCCTCCGTACCACTCTGAACGCCCGGCAGCAATTGAATGACCTTGAGCAAATCCGTTTCACCCAGCAGCACCGGCAAGTTTTTCACCGTTTTGATGTCCAAATTGACCGAACTCATCTGCGTGCGCTCTTGCACTTCTCCGGCACGAACGCCCACCACTTCCACTTCTTCGAGCAGAATGTCGTCGGGCACCAGCATGACGTCCATCTCTGTGACGCTTCGCTTGTTCAGGAAACTGCCCTTGAGGTAGGGCTGGTAGCCGATGAAACTGACCTGCAGGGCCACGCTGTCCTTGGGAAGCGTCATGGAAAAGAAGCCATAGGCATTGGTCGTCGTTCCCTGCTGGGACACTTGGTCAAATACATAGGCCGAAATGAGCTTCTCACCGGTCTGGCTGTCAGTGACAAAGCCGTTTACAGTGTAGGAGCCACGCGTTTGCGCCTGGAGCGGCTGCGCGAGGAGGGCCAAACTGGCCAAAAGAATTACGGAAAATTGCTTCATGCGTCAGAAATGTTCTACAAAGATGCCAAAAAGCATGCCGCTGGTTGCAGGCACCTTCCCTTTTGAGTAGAATTCCCCTACTTTTAAGGAACACAAAATCTATACATCCTATGAAACGCTCATGGATACTGGCAATCGCGCTGGTTGCACTCCCCGCCCTTTCTTGGGCTCAGGTCCTCACCCAAACCGTTCGCGGCACCATTGTCGACGCCGATTCTAAGTTCCCTTTGATGGGGGCAACTGTCAGCATCGGCGATCAAAAGGTGGTGACAGACGACCAAGGCTCCTTCAAATTGGTGAACATCCCGGTAGGTCGCCAGACCCTTACGGCGGGCTTGTTTGGCTACGGGGCACAAACACGTGCCTTGGAACTCAACTCCGCCAAAGAAGCCGTCCTGACCATTGGACTCCAAGAGGTGGCCACCCAGCTGGGCACCGTGGAGGTTACCGCCGTCGCTTCCGGCCAAGCCAAAAATGAGATGGCCACGGTATCTGCGCGGCAATTCTCGGTGGAGGAAACCAATCTGTACGCAGGTTCGCGGGGTGAACCGGCCCGAATGGCGACCAACTTCGCCGGCGTGCAAGGTTCAGACGACCAGCGCAACGACCTCGTCATCCGAGGCAACACCCCCGCTGGCGTTTTGTACCGCATGGAAGGCATTAACATTCCCAACCCTAACCACTTCTCCATTCCCGGAACGGGCGGTGGTCCGGTGACCATTTTGAACAACAAGTTCTTGGCCAATTCGGACTTCTTCACAGGCGCTTGGCCCGCTGAGTACGGCAATGCCATCGCTGGCGTCTTTGACCTCCAAATGCGGGACGGAAACAACGAAAAATTTGAGGGTTCTGCCCAACTTGGCTTGCTCGGCACAGAGCTCATGCTCGAAGGACCGCTGGGCCCCGCCAAGGAAGGCCAGCGCGCCCCTTCCTTCTTGGGCGTCTACCGCTACTCGACCTTGAGCATGTTCCAAGCGTTGAACATCAACCTAGGCACCAACGCCATCCCCAAGTACCAAGACGGCGCCTTCCGCCTCACCTTCCCTCAAAAGAATGGAGGAAAACTGGCCCTCTGGACGATGTTTGGCCAATCGGACATCGAGATTCTCATTAGCAACCAAACCGATACGAGCGGATTTGAGAGCTACGGCTCCACGGACCGCGACCAGTACTTTGGGAGCGACATGATTGTGGGCGGCGTCAACTACACGCGCCCCATTAACAAGCGCACCTTCATGAAGGCAGGCATCGCCGCTTCTTCGGCGCGCATTCAGGCCGTTAACACGAAGCTCCAGCGCGAAGTGGGTCCTCTTGGCGATGGCACCTTTGGCTGGGTCGTTACCGCCAACGACACCATGTTGAACTACACGTTTAACGAGAACAAGTTGCACGGCTTCCTGGCCTACAACCACAAAATTGGCTTGCGTGGCACCCTGCAATACGGTGTGAATGTGGACCTCTACATGCTGAACTACCAAGATTCGGTGCGTCAGTACGATGGCGTCACCGGCCAATTGCCCCCTTGGCGGGTGCAATGGGCAACCAAAACGGCATGGCCCGTCGTTCAGCCCTACATCAGCTACAAGACGCGCCTGAACGACAAGACTACGCTGACCGCGGGTGCTACCTCTTTGTATTCGGGCGTCAATAAAATTTCCTTCATGCCCTTGGAGCCTCGCGTGGGCATTAGCTACCAGGCCACGGACAACGACCGCTTCTTTGCCGGTTCAGGTCTGCACGCCCAAATGCAAGCCCCCTACCTCTACTACTACGCGGTTACCACCAATGGGCACGATCCTCAGGAGCACAATCCGGACCGGATTGGCCTCATGAAGAGCTTCCAAGTGGCCGGCGGCTGGGAGCGCACCTACAAAGGCCTTCCCATCAAGACCAAAGTGGAAACCTACTACCAGTACCTCTTTGACGTCCCCGTCGAAACCAAGCCCAGCAGCTTCTCCATGCTGAATGCCGGTACGGGCTTTGGCCGAATTTGGCCCGATACGCTCCAGAACACGGGCGTTGGACGCAACTACGGCCTGGAGCTGACCGCCGAGCGCTTCTTCGCCGGTGGCTTCTACTTCCTAACGACGGCTTCCCTGTTTGACGCGCAGTACCAAGGTTCGGACGGCGTTTGGCGCAATACCATCTTCAACGGCCGCTATGCCTTCAACGTGCTCGCCGCCAAGGAATTCAAGTTGGGCAAGAACAACCGATTCAACGTGGGCATCAAGTACACGACCGTCGGTGGCCGTTGGTTTGGTGCGGAAATCGATGAGACGGCTACCCTTCGCACGGGGGAAATTGTCTTCGTCGAAGAAACCAACAACACGGTACAGTACCGCCCCTACGAGCGCTTTGACCTCAAGTTGGGCTACAAGTGGAACAACCCCAACACGGCCTGGGAATTTGGCCTGGACTTGTCCAACCTCTTGGGCAACAAGAACATCTTGACCCTCACCTACGTGCCTGGCTTGGACGACCCCACGACAGCGGTCAACGAGTCCGTACGTGAAGAATACCAATTGGGCCTCTTCCCGGTATTCTACTTCCGCTGCGACTTCTAAGCAAGGGTTTAGCTACTCCTTTGCAGAATGAAAAAAGCCGCCCCGTTTGGGGCGGCTTTTCTTTTGGGCCCTCGATGGGGGGACCTTAAATATTGTCAAAGCGGTAGATGGGATCGATGTCCTCCAGCCCGTCGTGCATGACGTCCAAATCGTGCAAGATTCCATCCGACAATCCATACACCCAGCCATGGATGCGCAGTTCACGCTCCTTCCAGGCGCGCTGGACATGCGGGATTTTGGCCAAATTCTTGACTTGGGCGATGACGTTGAGCTCCACCAATCGACGTCCGCGCTCGTGTTCATCCGCAATGGCCTCCAGTTCTTGGCGGTTTTGGCTATATACATCCTTGATAGCGCTGATCCAATGGTTCACCACCCCAATGTGGCTGTTGCCCATTGCGGCGAGTACACCGCCACAGCCATAGTGGCCGCAGACGATGATGTGGCGCACCTTCAGAACATCCACCGAATAATGGAGCACCGACAGCATGTTCATGTCCGTGATATCGACCAAGTTGGCGACATTTCGATGCACGAAGATTTCGCCACTATCTGTGCCCGTGATGGTGTTAGCGGGCACCCGAGAATCCGAGCAACCAATCCACAGAAAATCGGGACTCTGCCCTTCCGCGAGGTGGTCAAAGTAACTGGGGTCCTCCGCCAAGCGTTCTGCGACGAATTTCTTGTTGTTATCTAGTAAGCGCTGGTAATTTTCCGTAGCGGTGTATTTCTCGTTTGCCATAGGTAGTTATTTAGTGGGCCCCTGGAGCCAGTTAAGCGTACCTAACTGAAGGAATCGTGGCATAAATATAGGCGCTTTGCTGCTGAGGTAGTTCATAATGCCCGGAACAGTTCGCCTTTTACCCGCAAGCGCTGCACGGACTCCAACCTTGGCTACAGAAGCGCTTGTCATTTGGGGCATCCAAGGACCGTCTAACAAAGGCATGGCGCCCATACCTGCGCGTTCAAAGAACTGACTGCGTGTAGGGCCGGGGCAGAGCGTTGTGACGGTTACACCGGTTCGACGTAGTTCCGTATGCAAGGATTCGCTGAACGACAGGACAAAGGCCTTGGAAGCATAGTAGGCCGCCATGTGCGGACCGGGCAAAAAGGCTGCGGTGGAGGCCACGTTGAGAATTCGGCCCGAACCAGCCGCCACCATGCGCTTGGCCACGACGCGAGAAAGACGAAGCAAGGCCTCCACATTGAGGCGAATCATCTTCTCCAATTCATCGTCCGCCGCGTCTATGACATCCTTCCAAACGCCGTAGCCCGCATTGTTGACAAAAAGGTCCACAGAAACCTCCCCTATCCACTCCAAGAGCGCAGTGCTGCCTGATGTCGTACTGAGGTCAACGGCTAGGTATGGGGCATTCCCGAGCTCTATCGAGGCCGCCTTTAAAGCCTCCTCGCGTTGCCCTGTGATCCAAACTTCCATGCCTTGAGCGTGGCAGTAACGGGCCATTTCGAGGCCGATTCCTGCAGAGGCTCCGGTAATTATTGCGCGCATTCGTCCGATATTTGCCGCCTGATGGCGGATTCGCCAACAAGGTACATCGTGAAAAGGTTCCTCTCTCCCTTCCCCACTCTGGCACTCCTGTGTCTAGGACTGGTATCCACACAGACCGCTCAGGCACAAGGCCAAGCGAAGTACCCCATCACCGAACACACCGTGCCCTTGGCCCCAGCGCAGGTGGTCTTTGACGGCGTGGTGACCCCGGAGGAGTATGCCGGCGCCATAGCCTTGGACCTGCAGTATGAAATTCAGCCTGGCACCAATACCCCGGCGCCCTACAGCAGCAAGGGCTACGTATTCAGAACCGAAGAGGCGCTCGTGGTGGGCTTCCTCTGCCAGTTTGACCCGGAAAATTTTCGCGCCAACCGCGGCCTCCGAGACGACGTTTGGGACGATGACTTCATCGGCATGGCCTTGGACGTCTATGGAGACACGCGGAACATGGTGTTCTTGGGCGCCAACCCCTATGCGGTGCAGTTGGACATTCGGAAAAACAACCCGGCCACGGCGCGGGACGATGAATTCGATTTGTCCTACGATATGAACTACGAGACGAAGGCGCAGATTGGTGAGAGTTCGTACAGCGTGGAGATGCGCATTCCCTTCAACTCGATACAATTTGGCAGTAGCCAGGAGCAGCGTTGGAAGTTTTGCTTTTTCCGCCAAACCTATGTGAAGGGCCAGCAGGTCAACGTTCAGACCTACAAAGTCGATCGCAGCAACCCCTGCAACGACTGCTTGTACGACCATGTGCTGATATTAGACGGCTTGAAGCCTTCCTTGCGCCGCCAGTTCTTGCCCTATGTCTTTGCGGCGTCCAGCCCCACGGCAAGTCCTGCTACCCAACTGAAGGCGGGAGGCTCTGCCTTTATCGCGTTGAGTGCCGCCACGTCGGTGGAGGCGGCGGTCTTGCCGGACTTTTCACAGGTGGAAGCGGACGTGGCGCAGGTCAGCGTGAATTCGGCCTTTGCCCTCTTCTACCCCGAACGCCGCCCCTTCTTTATTGAGGGCAGCGACCTGCTGGAGACACGTTTGAAGTACGCCTACACCCGAACCATCAGCCAACCCTTGGCCTTGAGCAAAATCAACTACCAAAGCCAAGACCTGCGCATTTACGTGCTGAGTGGCATGGACCAGAACTCCCCCTACCTCGTGCCGGGCGAAAACTACTCCAGTTACGGCGCGTCCGGAAGCAACTGGTCTACCGTTTTGCGGGCGGAGCACCCCATGAAAAACGCCTCGTCGTTCGGGGTGCTCACCACGCACCGCATGTTTCGCGATGGCGGCTTTGGCCATACCCTGGCCGCGGACTTTGACTACGGCCTTCCGGGAAATTGGCGGGTGAAAGGCGAGGTAGCGCGCTCGGAGACGCTGGAACCCACCGCCGACTGGATTGACGGGGGCGAAAGCTTCCTTGGCCACAGCGCGGAATTGGACGGCGAACGCTTCAACGGCTATTCGGGCTATGCCTCGCTGCGCCGCAACACGACCAATTGGAATACGCGCTTGGACTACATGGTCCTCTCGCCCACTTTCCAGGCGCAAATGGGCTTTGAGCCGCGCAACAACTTTCGCCGCTACGAATTGGGCAACAGTCTCAAGTTCTTCCCCAACGGCAAGCGCATCAAGCAGTACGGCGTGTACGCAGAGGCCTCTTTGTACGAGAATTTTGAGCACGTCATCAAAGAAAAATCGGTCTTGTCCTTTGCGTGGATGCAGCTCGCGGGCAATTTAACGGCCCGAATGTTTGGCAAGTACCGCTTTGAAGAGAACTACCTCGGCGTCACCTACCGAGACCTCTACAGCGCCAATGTGGGTATGAATTGGTCCCCTTCCGTCGCCTTTAGTGCCGAAGCCAACCATTTGCGCGGCCGAACCCTGGCCTACAATGAATCCGTCATCCGCATGGGCTGGACCGCCGAAACCAACCTGAGCATCACCCTCCAAGCCGCGGGACGCTTCAAATGGAGCCACAGTCTGAACAAAGTGTCCTTGCGCGAACTCACGGACCCCTCTCTCTTCATCTACGACGGCTACCTCTACCAAACGGTGCTGAACGCCAACGCCAACCAATCCCTGGGCCTGCGTATGGTCTTCCAAGTGGATAATTTCAGCAACCAAATCCTCTTCCAGCCGCTGCTGCAGTACCGTCCGAGCGCCTTTGGCCTCTTCTACGTCGGCGGTCTGTACAACGCCCAAGGGTGGCAAGCCTACCTCAAGTGGCAGCAGCAGATCGGATAATCGCTCCTTTGCGTATTTTGGGTGCATGATTCGCACCGCTATCCTCTTGGTTGTCACGCTCTTTGCAGCTTGCGCCTACACCTACTTTCAAGCTCCTGCCCTCACGGATGCCCAGTGGAGCTTGCTTACAGACGTGTTTTGGATTTGGGCCGGCTTCACCGCTTACACGATCGTAGCGGGGGAACTCACGGGCAACTGCAGCCAGGTGGACCGCCTTTGGAGCATCGTCCCCATCGTCTACACAGGCTATGCCGCCTACGCTACAGGCTGGGACGCCCGAGCCACCTTGATGGCTGCCTTGGTCGCTATCTGGGGCGCGCGCCTCACCTTCAACTTTGCGCGACGCGGAGGCTACCACTGGCTTCCTTGGAAGGGAGAAGAGGACTACCGCTGGGAAGTCTTGCGTCAGCAAGCGCCCCTGAACAAGGCAGTCGTCTGGAAGCTCTTCAACATTTTCTTCATTTGCATCTACCAAATGGCCCTTATCGCCCTCTTCACCCTGCCCATCGTTTATGCGTGGCGGCCAGAGGCGAGCGCTCTTGGCTGGGCGGACGGTGGGCTTGCGGTGCTCATGCTGGCCCTGGTGATCTGGGAGACCATCGCGGACCAACAGCAATGGGACTACCAAAAAGAAAAGTACCGCCGAAAAAATGCGGGTGAAGACCTCGGGGACTTCTACGGCAAGGGCTTTACACACACCGGTCTCTGGTCGCTCTCGCGCCATCCCAACTACTTTGCGGAACAGAGCATTTGGGTCGTCTTCTACGCCTTTAGCGTGGTGGCCACGGGCGAATGGCTGAACGCTTCCGTCTTGGGCGCCATCCTGCTCATTTTCCTCTTCCAGGGCTCTGCACAGTTTAGCGAGGGCCTGACGGCGCAGAAATACCCCGACTACACGGACTACCAATCCAAGACCCCCCGTTTCTTGCCCCTGGGTCGGTATAAAAAGTAAATTTCCATATAGTACCCCCTATTTTTTAGGGTATTTGGTGAATTTTTTATTCTTTTTTCAACAATACCCCCTTTAAATCGCATACTTTTCACATTTTCGTGAAAAATTTTGCGATATGGCTTTAAAACACCGCGTCCCCTTCTACGTACTTCTGGTTCTGGCGATCCTAGCACTCTTTCTGCCCGGACACGACCTTCCGGCCACCGAGTCCTACACCTATGACTCAGGTGACACCGCTTGGATGCTGATGTCGACGGCCTTGGTCCTGATCATGACCCCCGGTCTCGCCTTCTTTTATGGGGGTATGGTTCGCAAAAAGAACGTCATCTCCACGATGCTTCAAAGCTTTGTGAGCATGGCCGTGATTACCGTACTGTGGGTAGTTGTAGGTTTTTCGCTGGCATTTGGAGACAGTTTGGGCGGCTTGATTGGCGACCCCCGTCAATTCTTCCTCTTTCAGGGCGTCAGCCACCATGCCCCGTATGCGCTGGCTCCAACCATACCTTTCCTACTGTTTGCCCTCTTCCAGCTCAAATTTGCCATCATCACCCCTGCCTTGATTACGGGGGCATTCGCTGAACGCATTCGCTTCACCTCCTACCTCCTCTTCCTCATCCTGTTTAGCCTGTTCATCTATTCCCCCTTGGCCCACGCTACGTGGCATCCGGACGGGATTCTAGCCCAGGCGGGCGTGCTGGATTTTGCAGGTGGCACGGTCGTCCACATGAGCGCAGGCATTGCTGCCCTTGCAGGCGCTATTTTCTTAAAGCGCCGAACCGAAAACGAACACCAACCCGCCCGCATCACCTATGTCTTGCTTGGAACAGGCCTTCTGTGGTTTGGATGGTTTGGCTTCAATGCGGGTTCTGCATTTGGCGCCAATCGCTTGAGCGTCGTTGCCCTAGCCACCACCACCACAGCCAGCGCTGCTGCGGCCATTACCTACATTCTGTTTGACAATTACCGCGGAAAGCGGCCCAGTGCCATGGGGGCCTGCATCGGTGCCGTGGTCGGACTGGTGGCCATCACCCCAGCCGCAGGATTTGTCAGTGTGCCGCATTCCATCTTCATTGGGGCCACGGCCGCCATTGTGAGCAACTTGATGATTGACTGGCGTAGCCGCACCTCCATTGACGACACGCTCGATGTCTTCCCTAGTCACGGCGTAGGCG